>Ga0315912_10000118_pt1 | contig 181756 bp, 152 predicted proteins | sample VfabasoilMG_FD_204469 | JGI IMG/M metagenome (GOLD analysis project Ga0315912, IMG submission 204469) | Garden soil microbial communities collected in Santa Monica, California, United States - V. faba soil | ecosystem: Environmental > Terrestrial > Soil > Garden | place: USA: California...
AATGCGTATTTGAAACTGGCCTGAATTGCTGTGCCCGCGTGGCGGAATTTGCAGACGCGCTAGATTCAGGTTCTAGTGAGTAACATCGTACAGGTTCAAGTCCTGTCGCGGGCACCATCTTGACAAGACTTCCTACCAAACGATCCTCAGGCTGCGGATAGTCCTCTTCGCGCCAGATTGCGTCAATCGTAGCTAAACGCTTTGATAATCGGCGCCAATTCCTCCTGGCAAGGCTCGAGATATTTTTGATAATGACGCCAGCGCCCCACGGAGCTTGTGAAAATCGGTTTGGCTACGGCGTCGTCAATCGCGCTGCGTAATACTCGTGTCTTTGCGTGGCTGTGGAACTGCAGCACCTCCGGGCTCCACTCGAGCCCGAGAAAACCAAGCACCCGGCGGCTGACGCCTTCGAGATTCACTACCATGTCTTCGTAACGAACTTCCATTTGCGGGCTTGGGAGCCGTGACCGGATGGCTCGCGAAATGCCCATGACCCAGGCGTATTGGGCGGCAATTCCCTCCAGGCTCAGGTAGAGAGCGCTGAGTCGGCCCGGCGGCAAAGGGAGCATGAAGCAGCTCAGGCAAACATCCCGCGGATCGCGAAGCGCCACCAGATATATCGCTTCCGGGAAAACGCGCGCGACAATCGGAATATGCACATCCAACATTGGATTCTTATCAATCAGGAGATGGTCGCGAAGGGTCCGGCCACTGAACGATTCGGCAAAACAAAAATAATCACTTCGCGCTCGCTCCAGCGCTCCCATCGATGCCGATTCCAAAACCTCGATGGTGGATGCGCTCTCAGGAAATCCTCTGCTCAGAGCGGAGTAAGCCTCATCCAGCAGGACCGAAGATTCATCCGTGGCAACTACGTCCGGGTGCGCAGCGAGCACATTTTCCAATAAGGTCGTTCCGGATCGGGGATGGCCACAAAGCAGCGCAAACCGTCGAGGGGGCCGCAACTCCGCGCCCGCAGCGAGCCATTGTTTAAGAGTGCTGGCTGACACCGACGCTGCCAGGTTTTGAATATCGGCGCGTAATTTCCCAAGCTCTGCCTCGTATTGACCTGATGTGGGGCGAAGCCGGGCCTTGGCCTGCAGGAACGCCTCCATGGCCTGGTCGTATTGGCCTTGGCGGTCTAGGATTGCCCCCAACTCATACCACGCTCCGATGGCGGTTTCGCCTCCAGCATCAGGCAGCATTGATCGCAGAATTTTTTCGCCTTCCTCAAGTTCTCCGGAAAGCCGGTGCCAGCGCGCCTGGACCAGTAGCGCCGGTGGGCAACCTGGTTCTACATGCAGAGCGCGAGCGAGGAAAGCCTGCGCAGCCTCTGGCCGCGATTTACTTTCCGCGAATTCGGCCAGTGCGACCAACACTGCTGCGTTGACTTCAGGAAGTTCCGCGGCTCGCGTGAAGTAACGATTCGCCATGACGGGCTGTCCGAATCGCAGGCAACGCCGGCCGGCTTCAGCCAGCGTCTCCATTTTTTTCGAAGCGACGGTCACCGCCTTTTCAAGCCAGCACTCCGCATCGTGATAAGCATATCGCAGCCCGTAAGCTTCTCCCAGGTTCAGAAGAATTTTTGAGTTGGTAGGTTCCTGTTCGCTGGCACGAGACAACAACTCAATCGTCTTCTGGTAATCCTGTCGTTTCCAGGCCTGGGCAGCTTCCTGAAAAGGCGTGGTGGGAGCTTGGGATTGCATTTTCAACCAGCCCGTGCGTCGCAGTTCATCATGATTCGTGCGTCGCGACGTCCAAAACGGGGAATTGGAGGCGCAAGGGACAATACCGAAGGCACCCTCGCCGGCTCTGCGCAACGCAACAGTCCATATCCGATACCGGCCAGCCCAGTCATCAGGCCCGGGGATTCAACCGCGAGCGGGTTGCCACAAAGCCAGCCGTCACGCTTGATCGAATTCAATATGCCCGCAGCCAGGAGCCTCGCCTCTTTGCCCCACGCCGATTCCGGCCAAACCCGCGCCGCCTCATGAAGCAGCTCCAGGTTACCAAAATCGCCGTGGCACAAGCATTGGCTATGACCAAACCAGCTCGCTGTTGTCGTGCGTAAGGCGGTTACTATCTCTTCGTCGAACTGTGGATCATGGAGAAGTCGGCGACACAGCAAACGGGCCAGTCCGATTCCCGGCGCGCCATGGCACCACGCCACCGGAAATTGCGATGTATCCACCGACGCTTGCACGGAGTTAGTGGCATCCACGCGCAGGTCCGGCCAGTTCTCAGCTTTGGGGGAGAAGAGACTTCTTTCGTAAGCGATCGCTCTTAACGCGGCAGTCCGAAAATGCTCGTCGCCGGTCTGCGCCGCCAGTTCCAGGAGCGCCCATGAAATGCCAGCAACTCCGTGTGAAAACCCCGTCAGCGGACTGTGATTCGCAAAGGCAGGCACCCAGCCCAAACCTTGAGGCACTTGTTTCGCACGTGCGAGCAAATGCTCACCGCACTGACAGGCGACCTGCAACACGCGGGCCGAGGGACGGCACGACTGAACGCAGAGCAACGCGGCGATGCACCCCGCAGCACCGGCGATAATATCCAAGTCTTCGTCTTTCCCAATTCGTCCCGGCAATTCCTCAACCAGCTCGTGCGCCTCAGCGAGCAGCGCCGGCTCGTCCCACAAAACACTCAAGTGCGTCAAGGTGTATAGGACACCGCCCCACCCCACGAATCCGCCGATTTGCTTGAAACCTTTCTGGCGTTTGTCGGGGGCAATCCTCCGTCGAACCGTTTCCAGTGCCGCACGTGCCAGAGTGGTGTAGCGTTCCTGCCCGGAAACAGTCCCAAGGTATCCCAGATACAGGGTGATGCCGGGCACGCCGTCGTAAAGATCAAGGCCCAATGGCATCAGAACCCACTGGTTGTGCCCGATCAGATTCAAACCAATCCACGCAACTTCGTCAGCTCCACGTAATGCGGTTTCAGCGAGGCGATCACCGATCGCGCAACTGGCGGCGAGCAATTGCGTCCGGTCAATCACAACTCCCGATTTGACCAAAGGCTGCGTCCGGGTACGCGGAAGGGGACGAGCAGCCGATGCCAGTGTCGTCAGCGACCCGCGCAGAAACCAAAGCTGGCGCTTGAGATCCACCGCTCCAAATTGCGAAAGACGTTGGCGTGCGAGTTCCAAGCCGCTTTCGTTCAGTAAGTCGGGGAAATGCCGATCGCCGCTCGCCCAGAGATCCCGCGAGCCAGGTCGGGTTGTGAATAACGGGATATCGCCTCGCCATAAATCTTCGATCTCAGCCGGAATCAGCTGCGCCAGCCGCGGGCGGTCCGGCACGTCTTCCCATAGACGGTCAAAAAGCCGGTCGCGGTCCAAAGCATCGCGCAGCATGTCGGGATGGTAGCCAGCATTCAGCAACTCAGCGTAACTGCTGGAGTTCCGGAGCACGACCCGCACTTCGTCATCGGCGAAGCGGTCAATCAGGCCCCCTTCAGCAAGGAGTTCTCCGCGGTACTTTTCGAGCAACCGATACACACCGTTGAACCCGGCTTCAATTTCATCCAGATAGTCCACGGGTGTGGCGGCGGTACCGTTGAGCTTTGGACGATGGTCGGCAGATCCAACCACCTGCGTCTCCCGAGCAAAATGCATTTCATCCGTGCCCTTGCTTTTCCAGACGGGCGTATGCATGGGGATCTTCCTTCCCACCTCTGCCCCCAGACCGCTCATATCGAAAGCGCCAGACTCGCGGCCACCCCAGACCGGCACTGGCAACAGTCCGGAGCCAAGTACCGACTCGCCAAATGATCGCTCCGCAATCCCGCCCGCGTCCTCGTGGTCTGACCCAATGCCAGATGAGTGAAACAACGCCTCCAGGTCCACGAGAACTGGATGCTCTCCCACTGCTAAAATATTCTCGTGATGAAAATCGGTGGCCGCCAGGGCGTAAAGCAGCGCCACGTATCCACCAGTCCGTTGGTAAAAGCGCGCCACTTCTTCGCGCGAGGAACACTCTTGGGGAGTGACGTATTCCTCCCAACCATAATTTCCGCGATCAAGAATTCTCAATTGCCGGAATGGCATGGCAAGTCCGCGCTCGTTGAGCCAGCCCAGCAGGTCCTGAAAGTGCTGATCCACAGCCATGGATTTCGGTTTATAAACCAACTTGAACCCTGAGCGGCACTCGAGAATGCACACCGTCCGCCCGCCGCGGTGACGGTCCCCAGCGTCGCCCTCAATGCGAACCAATGGTCCGGGATCTTGTGCCGCGTTGAAGACATCGCGTATCGCTGGCAAGTCTGCACACCAGCGTTTCAGCAACTCCGCGCTGCACATTGCCCAGTTCTCCAAAACGGCAACGACCAGGCGTGCCAGTACGGGATATTCGCAGAACAATTCCAGCCGGACTTGCGGTTGCTGGATGCGGCTGATGAAGCTGGCAAAGCGCTCTTCACTGGTTGCCCCGTGCAACTGGCCTTGCACGCGGGCCACGTTCAATTCCAGCGCCATCGTTCTCGTGAGCACCGATAGCAGGCTGTCGGGCAGCAGGCTGAGGCACAATTGCTCCGCTTCGTCCGGCGCGATGCAAAAAGTCGGCTGCGTTTTGGCGAGGGCCTGTAATTCTTCGCGAAATTGACCTAATGCACGCCTGATGAATGGCTGGATTAGTTCGAGAAAAAGAAACTCCGGGCGCTCATTCGATTTCTCGAAGAGGAGTATTGGTTTCGCTTCACAGCACAAATCGGACAGGACGCGCATTGCCTCGCCCGCCCAGTTGGGAGGTTCTTCTGATGCGACGGCGTCACGGTGGCTGAGCAATTCCAGGAGTTCGGGCTCCGTCAATTCTCCTTGCTCAAGCCGTTGCTGGAATAGCGCGCCGGAATCGAATGGAGGTTGGGCCTTCCATCTGGCCAAAAGCTTGCGGCCGCGCTCATCAACCGAGCCAAACAGTCCGCGGCGATTTGGTCGGACCCGCTCGGAAAGTGTCAGGGCTTTTTGCCAACGCCACTCGATCATCCCTCGTTCCTTGGTGCCGTTTGGGAAATATCGCTCGGGACCTTTCCCAACTGCCCGTTTTCCTCGAATTCCGTAACCCAGACATCCTCGCCTTGTGCGGTCTGTCCCCAGTACCGATAACCATGGCGTTCGAATACCCGCCGTGCCCCTGGACGCATGAGTTTCCGGTTTTCGTTGATGTTCAGCATGCCAACGGGTTGTGACACCGGATGCTTGAAGGTGCGCAGGAAGTCACGGGTAGCATCGCACACCGTTATCATCAGATTGGGAACCCGGTCCCGCTTCCGCAGAAACAAGCTGAAGGAGTAAAACCTTTGTCCGCTCTTCAGTCGCACCAAAGCGACAGTGCTGACCCCCGCCAACTCGCTCGAGGCGGCGCGGACCAGAAATACTGCCTCGCGGCTGCTTCGTTCGGCGTCAGCCCCTTGGAGACCTGAATCCTCGTTGTGCCAAAGTGCGAGGATTTCGGCGCGTTGGGCTTCAGTGATGCGGAGGTACACATTTTCCAACAAATAGCCGTTGAAATGGAGATTCACCCCCGAAACCGGTTCAAGGCTGGTCGCGTTCATCTGTAAACCAGACATTCAATCGCCATGCCGCGGTGCAGCCAGAACTTACGCCGCGGCACGCCAATCATGTCTGGGCACATTGCAGAGGCCAGACCCGCACGTTGGTCAAATCGGAACTCTTCCGGTGCTCTATTTGCAGTGGCCCGGTGAGTTGGTGGTGCACTTGCCCTGGTTGGTGCTATTGGTGATGAATTTGCATTTGCGCGCCTCGGGGCCGAACATGCTCTCATCCTCAAATTGTGGCACTCCGAACTCGATCAGGCCCGAGGGGTGAGGTGGCAACTGTGCGCGTTGCTCCGCAGTCAGAGAATCCCGATATTCTTCATCTTTCCACGCCTTGACGATTTCCACGGTTTGCATTTTGTTCTCCCTTTCTTTGTTCTGCTGGTTTCTGAGCGCAAGACCCTGATTGCTGCAACCTGGTCGTTTGAAAAGGCGAAGTCCCTTTAATGTGTATGTCTCAGCCCACATGCCGAAACCAAGCCGTACGTCTTCTTCCACATTGTAGATCGGGTTTGGTGATCTGAACCATTACAGGATTTAACGCTTCGCGTCAAGGATTTCGCTGTCCCTTCGACTACTTAAGGTGGCTATGATCCTCACATTCAAAATCTGCTCAGATGGACGTAGTAGCGAGCAAACCGTCTGTGGCACCAGGTGAATCGCCTTGAATTAACCGCTGTTCAGTTCAACTGCCTGGAGAGGTCCGAGCGAACTCGTCAGCATGACGAAGATGAAGGTTCTTGATTTTCGAGTCTCGAGGCAGCTTGAGCGTGGATATCTTCAACCGTGCAATGACTCTTGCTCAGGCTAGAAGCTTAGCGACGGTATTGCGAAGTTCGTCGACAGCGAAAGGTTTGCCGAGTATGGCATCAACTGGTTTGTCCGAAGTCGATAGCTTTTCGAGATATGCCGTAACCATGAGGATGGGCAGCGTCGGGTTGGCCAGCTTGATTTTGAGGGCGACTTCCGAGCCCAACATTCCCGGCATTGCGAAATCCAAGACAACGAGATCGAAAGGTTGGCGGCTGACCAGCGCGAGGGCTTCCGGGCCACTCGCGGCTTGCGTGACGATGTGCCGGTCAATCTTTAGCAACAGGGCAATGGAATCACTGACTGTTGGGTCATCTTCGACTACCAGTATCCGTTTGCTCATCGATTTGTTTGGTTCCACGGCCGGCTGACGCTTTTGCAACTTGCTGGCGCTGGATTTCTGGCCGCCTGCCGGATGGAGCGGTGAGCAGACTTGTGGCTGCGGGCGTTGCTGAGACGGACCTGGTGTGGCCGTGGCAAGTTTGGCGGAATTATTCTTTGCGCTTGAAGAATTCACTGGGATCGGCGCAGTTGAGAACTGAAAGGTCGAGGCCGCCCTCCGGATCGCGTTGTTGGGCCAGTTGCAATTGGTCGGCAATCGCTTCGCGCGCCGGACCCGCATGATACTTTACCGCGCCGACTCCGACTTGCGCCCGGAAGATCACCTGCAGCAGGCAGAATTCGTCAATGTTCGTCACCAGCATGCTATGGGTTTCACCCTGTTGGTAAACGCTGTCGAAATTGGCTTCGTTGACGAGATTCGCGATGGTCTGATTGGCCAGATAAGCGCCCGAAGCCAGTGCAGCCATCGTGGTCAGGTCAAATGAATTTGAGTCGCCCTGATGCGTGATCAGGAAACCGCCCTTGTCTATTACCATCGCCGTCGTCGCGTCGCTGCGCTGGATAAACTCCCGCAGCGCGTCGTCCAGACGGTGGATGTCTTCCTCGTAAAGTTGGGGGAGGGTGGACATGGGTTTAGGCGTATTGTGGCGCGTTCTTATTGATGTATTTCCCGAGCAGCAGACGCGTGAGCATGTTGAGCGTTTCAAACACGCCTTCGCACTTGTGAGCACAGCCTTGGAATGCCGGCACCTGGACCGGGCCGCTGTTTAGGAGGTATTCCATGTATTCGACCGGGGCCACGTTCGGGAGGTCGCGTTTGTTGTATTGCAGGACGTACGGGATATTCGCGATATCGAGCTTCAGTGTCTTGAGATTGTCCTTCATGTTTTTGAAGCTCTCGACGTTTTCACCCATTTTTTCATATTGCGAATCCGCGACGAACACGATGCCGTCCACGCCCCGCAGCACCAGCTGGCGGGTGGCGTTGTAAATCACCTGGCCCGGTACGGTGTAGAGCTGGAACTTGGTTTTGAACCCTTTGATCGTCATGGCCTCAACGGGCAGGAAGTCAAAGAACAACGTCCGATCTGATCCGGTGGCCAGCGAGGTGAGCTTCGCCTTGGAGTTCGAGTTGGGCTGCATGTTCTCGTGGACCTTCGCGAGGTTCGTGGTCTTCCCGCCCATGCCCGGACCGTAATACACGATCTTGAGCTGCAGTTCCTTGGTTGCTGCGTTGATGATAGCCATAAAGTTTCTACTTCGATTCCAGTTCCGCGGCCAAAGTTGCCAACCAGTCGGCCGATAGCGGCTCATTGGCGCGGCCGAAGGCGACGAAGAACACCGAACTCGTGCGGTAAACACGCCACGGCACCTTGCCAGCCGTGAAACTGAGATTGTTAAGTCCGTCCATGCCCAGGTCCTTGAGGCACGCGTCGAACTTCGCGTAAATTTGCGGCAGAAACGCCGCCAGCGAATCGGCGCCCAAACCTGTCGGCAGTTTGCTGGCAACGACGAGACCATCGGGCAAAGCCACCAAGGCGCCGGCCACGCCGGGCAATGCGGCCGCGCGTTTCACCAGCGCTTCGGGAGTCATGGGCACTTTGGCCGGTGCTGGCGTGGGAACGGGGGGTGCGCTCGGAGCTGCCTCAGCCGCAATCACGGCGGCTGCCGCCGCGGATTTACCGGTCGAAGCGAATACGTCAGGTATGCACGCATCAGCCGTCAGGCGTTGCGCCTTTGCGCCGGCAGTATTGCGAAGCCCAAGGAAAAGCGGAGCCACCACGGGTAGCGGCAAATCGAGTTCGAGTGCATCGTGCGGTGATTCCGGTCCGGGTTGGGGCGAAAGCCCGCTGCGGATCTGATTCCAGGTAAACACCACGCGGCCGTTCTTCAGTTGGGCGGCAACTGATTCCAAAGGAAGGCTGGCGCTGCTGCTGAGCAGGTTGTGATCTTGGATTTCTTGTTTCAACGGAACCGGCCAGGCGTCCATCAACAATTTCAACGCGACTGGCAGTCCGGCCTGAGCTGCGGCTGGCGGGGCTGGAGATTTCGGCGCGGCCGGTGGCGATGCTGCCCCGGGTGCAGGTGTGGGCGAAGCAGGCGCTGAGGGTTCAGGTATGACCGGCTCCGAGACCATGCGGAGAGAGGCAATGCCGTTGATCTTTGGCGTTGGCTGACTGGCTGGTGTCGGGGCGGGAGCTTGCGCTTTGGGCATCGCGATAGGCGTGCTCGGGGCCGGCGAAGCTTTAGGCGTTGGCGCCGGCGTTGGCGCCGGCATCCGAATCGGAGCGCTGGTTGGCGGCGGAGTCGGCGCGGGCGGATTTGCCGGTGTTGCGGCCTTGTCCAGCGCAGGAGTCGGCGTCGGCAGGTGGATTCTGGCGACTGGCGCAAGATTGGCCGTAGCTGGTTTTGCAACCTCTCTTAAATTTTGGCGCGGTGCCGCTGGCGAAAGTGGCTCAGGAGCTAATGTCCGAGTCGGGGCGTTACTCTTAACTTCGAGGTTCGTATTGTTGCCCTTGTCGCCAAATGGGCTGCTAACATCAGCGTCGGCTGTGATGCGAACCTGATTCTCTGGCCTGGCGAGCTGTGCGGGATTGATCCGCCGAAGCACTTCAGCCAGCGGCAGATTGACCATGGTCTGGTCCGCGTCTGTGGCCGGGGCGAAGACGTGGGGTGCGCTCTCGCGAACCATTCCAAACGGTATCCTAACCACGCCGGTCGGCAATTGCTCCACTGCCAATTGCACCGGAATCCTGACCGCGCTGTCGGCATAATTCTTTTTGACTACGCGCGATTGCAAGTCCGCTGGCAAGCCGGCGACGACTGCGGCCAAAGGCAAGTCGATAAATTGTGCCATCGGCTGGGCTACAGGATTGGAGCTCGCCGCGGTTTGTGGATGAATGCTTTTTCCGTCACCCATCTTGATGGGCACCGAAATAGGCACGGCGGGGACGGCCACCGCTGCAGACTTTGTTGTCCCGCCATTTGCAGGCGGAGTAAGCACCACCCCATTGACGTGTCCGCTATTTTGCGCGTTGATCGTGAATCCGTTGACGTTTCCCTTGGCAGTGGGCGCATGGCCGGAGGAAACTCGGACAGCATTAGGTTTGGCGCTTCGAGTGTCGTTTGTTGCAGGAGCGATAGCCGGGGTCGGGGCTTTCAATTGCGCGCCGGTGATGGGAAGTTCCTGATTATAGTTGTAAACGACGTCGTCTTGAGCCGGTGCGGCCTCGGCGGGGTTCCGACCAAATAACCCCTTTAGGAATCCCACGACCCGGGTTTTGGTTCCGTTTATTGGCGCACTCATGTTTGTTTTGCTCTTTCGCCGTCCGAAAAGTTGTTAATCTGCTCGCTCCGTTTTCGACCGCACGGCAAAGCTCGTCATGGCTCCACCGCTTCCAGCCAATTCAAAGCCTCCGCTAGCGTGGGAGGTTGCACATTCCATTTAGCAGGCACGGTACCGCCCTCCCTTTGCGCTGTGAAAGGGGTTGTAGTGTCGAATACGTACGACGGGGGAACGTCTCTGTTAATTGTTTATGGACAGCATGATGCGATGCTATTACCTCTGTTAGGGGCAGGAATTGAATCTTTTCAGAACTACAGTTTTCGAACAAGAATCGTGCGATTCGGGGCTAATTCCAACTGCGTTGTCGGTTGGGGCCGGTTGGATTAAAATCGGGGTCAGCGTCGCTGCATCAGAACAAGACTATGTCCCTCTCAGGTGTCTGGATTCTGGTGACTTAAGAGCAGTGACAACGCTTCAGTCATGGCTGACGGAGGCAGGGTTCAGGTCGCCGTTGCCGGGAAGCCTTTGCCAGCGTAATTCAAGGTGGGAATCAAGTTCTTCTGCCGTGGCGGTGGCACTGGCAGGTGACTGGATGCGAGAGCGCGTCAACCAACGATTCAATCGCACCCAATCCGTCGGCCTGCCGGATTACCCGGCAACAATACAACAGATATGCTGTGAGCAATGGCTGCACGATTGTGGAGATGCCCGATCGTTCCACGTAGGCTCGGAATTCCGGGGAGCGACGCAACTCGTCGATTCGCCAGATCAATTGTTCCGTTGTCGCCCGGCGTACCAATATCTCGTATTGGATTACCCAATGAAACCAGTCCCAAGCTGGTGGGCCGAGCACATCGCCGCGTTCCCAATCGAACACATGCCACTGGCCCGAACGATCGACTCGCACATTCCACGGCGCGAAGTCCCCATGATGAATGGCCGGGTGAAAAGAAGTTGTTCGCAGGGTGGCTGCGCATTCCGCCCAAAGCGGATCACTAGCAGCCGCAGCTTCCAGAAGACGCGCAGCCGGCAATTTTGCAAATGTTACGCTCGCTTCCGTTCGCAGCCACTCGGTCAGCAAGCGTCCGACTGGTGCATCGGCTGACGGCGTAGTGCCCGGGACTTGATCCAACGCGAAAGCCGCCAAACTGCCATCGCGAAATTCGCCGCGTACCGTTGCCGCGTGCAGCAACGTTGCCGGCTGAGATTTCAGGAACGCTTTTTCAGCCTCGATCAATCGACTGGCCGCGTCACCAACCCCGGCTTTGACCAGCGCTGTGGGTTTCCCTTCCGAGTTGAACAGCGAAAGGATAATACGCCGACCCGGGGCGCGCCGGTTGCCAAACAACATCGCGAGCTGGGGCGTCGAATCGGTTCCAGCCACATCCTTCAAGAACCTCACAAAGGGAGATTCGGTGGACAGCGAGAGTGAAACTCTGGCCCCGCAGAATCCCGGCGCGAACTTCAATCCGCTTTTCAAAATCCACCGGGCCAGCTTTGCCTTGCGTGTCTGCGCGGGATAGAGCGACAGCGCGTTTGCGGCCAATCCGGGAGACTGCGGCAGCAACAGCAAGGGTTCGCCCTGCTTGCGCACCAGCCAAAGGTTCAGGGTTGTTCCCTGGCTCGCATCTGCGAGTGGCGGAAACAATGTTTCCCATGGCGCTGGAGACTGGTCTGGCACAGTGCGCTCGACGCCGCGGTCGTGATCAACTGCCGGCGGCGTCAACGGCGGGCGGAAGGCTAGCCTTAGTTTGGGAAGCGAACAAGCGGCGTTTGCGCGACCGCCGGTTGCCTCTTTGGAGTTGGGCCGCTAGATTGACGCGATGAAATCGTTCAACGATTGCCGGCTCTACACTTTTGTGGATACCGCCTATCTGCACGGGCGGGCGCCGGAACTGGTGGCGCAACAGCTTTGCGATGGTGGCGCGGACGTCATTCAGCTGCGCGCAAAAAGCGCTGCTCCAACCGTGGTGCGGGGGATGGCAGAAAAAATTCTACCCCTCACCCGGCAGGCCGGGGTGCCGCTGGTCATCAACGATCATCACGATATCGCGTCCGCTCTCGGGGCCGAGTGTTGCCATCTGGGGCAGGAAGATTTTTTTGATGGAGGCTTTACCCACGTTACGCAGCTGACCCGCAATTCAGGCGGCGCTTCATCGACGCCGGCCATCGGGCTTTCAACTCACGCCCCAGTTCAGGCCGAACGCGCGCTGGCAGCGCAGCCGGCGTATATCGCCATCGGACCGGTATATCCGACGGAAACGAAACCCACCGCCAAACCAGTCACGCTCGATTACGTACGATGGGCAGCGGAGCACGTGCGAATTCCGTGGTTTGCGATTGGCGGAGTGAATTTGCAAACACTCGAAGCCGTCCTAGATGCCGGCGCCCGCCGGGTTTGCGTGGTGTCGGGAATTTTGAATGCGCCGGATGTGGTCGCCGCCTGCCGCAAATTTCGTCGGCGGTTGGATTGAATCCCGCGTCCGGCGAATTTTGCGCGGGAGATGGACTTGCCAAGCCCGCGCACGGCGTGCATGTTTGATTTCACATGAAGAATACAATCGGACTGGCAGTACTGGCGGTCGTGGCCATCGGGCTCGCGATCACGCTTTTTGTTACCAAGAGGACCGCGGAGGATCGGAATACGAAGGCCCAGGATCAGATTTTGAGCCTGTCGAACAGTTGGGAGAACACGAGTATCAAGCTGGCCGAGCAGATTTCCGTTACTACGGCACTGGAGAAGGACAAAGCCGCGCTGACACAGGAAAAGACGGAGTTGACCACCCAGCTCACGAGCACGAAGGCCTCGCTCGTCAGCACGGAAAAGGTCCTTGCCGAGACGAAGGAGGAAGTCGTCAAGCGGGATGCGCGGATTACCGAACTCGAATCCGCCAATGCGGAACTCGACAAGCAGGCCGATAGCTTGTCGCAATCCATCACGAATCTCACCGAGTTGATCGCCAGCACGCGGCAGAAACTGGCCACCAGTGAGGGGAACCGAGAATTTCTCGAGAAAGAACTTCAGCGGCTGATGGCTGAGAAGGCCGAACTGGAACGCCAGTTCAACGACATCGCCGTCCTGCGCGCACAGGTCGCCAAATTGAAAGAGGAATTGAACATTTCCCGCCGCTTGGAATGGATACGGAAGGGCCTGGCGGCCAGCGGTACTCAGAAGGGTGCGCAGGGCTTGCTGCAAAGCGGGCCGGGGGTGTCGCCGTCCCCGACGTCGCTGACTTCCACCTCCCGTTACGACCTTAACGTCGAAGTGCAGTCCGATGGTTCCGTGCGCGCGATTCCCGGTCCGTCCACCAACGTGCCCGTCCTGCCCAAGTGACTCATGGGCATGGCTGATTCCCTCGTGGATTCGCACGGCCGAGTGCTGCGCGATTTGCGGGTGAGTCTTACCGACCGGTGTAATTTTCGCTGCCTCTACTGTCTGCCGGAGACCGAGGCAGCGCAAAATTTTTACCGCGGGCACTGGGCGCAGATGCCCAACTCGACACCCATCGTCCAGCAATGGGTGCCGCGTACGCACTTGCTCAGCTTCGAGGAAATCGAACGCGTCATCCGGTTGGCGGTCGCGCTCGGGATCACGAAAATCCGGCTCACTGGTGGCGAGCCGCTGTTGCGCAACGATGTTGAACACCTCGTTGCCCGCATTGCCAAGATTCCAGGGATCGAAGACCTCGCGATGACGACGAACGGCTTTTTGTTCGCGTCGAAAGCACAGGCGTTGCGGGAAGCGGGTTTGCGCCGCGTGAGTTTTAGTCTGGATTCGCTTGATCGCGCCAACTTCCGCAAGATCACCGGGCGCGACGGACTCGATGACGTGCTGCGTAGCATCCAGTTGGCGCGGGAACTGGGGTTTGCGCCGGTGAAGGTAAACGCCGTGGTCATCCGCGAAATCAATGATCACGAAATCGAATCGCTCGTGGAGTTCGCGCGGGAAAACGAGTTGAGTTTCCGCTTCATTGAATTCATGCCGCTGGATTCCGCGCGCGCGTGGCAGAAAGACATGGTGATGAGCGGGCGCGAGATTCTTGATCGCATCCGCGGCCGTTTCGAGTTGCGGCCCCTCGCCAGCGACAATCCGTCCTCCACCTCCAGGCGCTGGGGCTTTGCCGATGGTCGTGGGGAGATCGGCATCATCGCGCCGGTGAGCGAACCGTTCTGCGGGCACTGCAACCGCATCCGCCTCACGGCCGACGGCAAGGCGCGCACCTGCCTCTTCAGCGTGACCGAACACGATTTGCGCTCGTTGCTCCGCAGTGGTTCAACGGACGCCGCCGTCAGTGACTGGTTGCGCGGCGTGGTCTGGCAGAAGGAAGCCCGCCACCACATTGGCGAGCCGGATTTCGTCCCTCCGTCCCGCAGCATGAGTTGCATTGGCGGGTGATTCTTGCGCTGGCGTGCTGGTGCTTGTGTGCTTCGGACTTTCCACTAGAATGGCCAATCATCGAAATCGCATCGTGAATTGAGATATGCCGACTTACGAATACGTTTGCTCCAAGTGCGGAAAGGAATTTGAGACGTTCCAATCCATTGCCGCCAAGCCGCTGACCACGTGCCTTGAGGATTTGTGCGGGCAGAAGCGATGGGGCCGCGGGAAGGTGAAACGCAAGATTGGCGGCGGCGCGGGCTTGTTGTTCAAAGGCAGTGGCTTTTACATCACGGATTATCGGAGCGAAGGCTACAAAAGCGCGGCCAAGAAGGAATCCTCAGCCAGCACCGGTGGCGAAGCGAAACCCGCAAAGTCAGAAACCACCAAGCCGGCCAAGACGCCGCCCGCCAAGTCGTAGCCGCCGGTCGTGACGCTTCGGCGTGGCGCTGGTCCAATGAAACTCATGAAGCAACTCGCCCTGGTTCTGCTGGTCGCCGGCGGGGTCGTTGCTACGGCCGGGGTGCCAGCGCCGTCGGCCATCCGCAGTTTTTCCGGCCAATTCATTGCGCACGAACCGCGCGGCAGCGGCCCGGTCGTGATGCCGCCGGATCTGCTGACGAATGTCAATGCCTTGGAGCTCAAGCCGGAGTTGCTCGCGGTTTCGGCTGAACGCATCAAGCAATCCCTCTGGCTGGAACTCGGCGCGCACGCCACCTGGCGCGACAACATTCATTTCACCCTCCGCCCGGCCCGCTCCGCGGCCGATCTTGTAGACGTGCGGCTGGAGCGGTTTCGATCTTCGTGGAACTATCGCGTGGACCTGCCCAACGTGATGGAACGACAAAAGTTTGTGCACGCCCTGGTGAACGTGATCTTGCTCGAAGTGGCGAATCGCACGGCCACAGATCACTCGGCGGAAGTACCGGCGTGGTTGACGCAAGGAATGACGGAGCGTTTGTTGGAGACGCGCGGAAAACAGTTGATGTTGCCGCCGCCACGAACCCTGCCGGGGGGGATGATCTACACGCCGACCGTTAACGAAGTTCGCCGCGATGATCCGATGCGAGTGGTGCGCCAGGAATTGAAGGAGACCTCGGCGCTGACCATCACGGAACTGAGCTGGCCCACGGACGCGCAGTTGAACGGACAGGATCAGGGACGTTATCGGCGGACGGCCGGGTTGTTTGTGACGGAGTTACAGCAGCTGCCGGCGGGCCGGGCCGCCCTGCGCGGCATGGTGGGCAATCTCGGCGCGTGTTACAATTGGCAGACTGCCTTTTTTCAGGCATTCACCAATGCGTTTCCCCGTCCACTGGAACTCGAGAAATGGTGGGCATTGCAGATCGCGCATCTGAACGGACGGGATCCGGACCGTTTGTGGAACACGATGGACAGTTTGCGCAAGCTGGATGAACTGTTGAAAGTATCGGTGAGTATTCGGCAGACCTCCGGGGAACTGCCGGCGAGCGGCCTGGCTTCGTTGCAAAATGTCATCCAGGAGTGGGACGCCCTCCGGCAGGTGCCCGTGTTGCAGGCGAAGCTGGCGGAGCTTGATTCCGCCCGGTTGCGCGTTTCCAACGACGTGGCGAGACTGGTGGATGAATATCGTATGACGCTAGCAAGCTATCTCAACAAACGCAGCGCGCCGGGAGTGGCGTTTTTCTCGGGGCGGAACGGTCCGCCAGGGGCCCGCCAACTCATGCGCGAAACGGTCCGCACGTTGAACGAGCTTGACCGCCGCCGTGCGGAATTGCAGACCGCCGAAACCGCCGGACTCTCCTCGTCCCAATTCTAATGGGCGCGCTGAGTTCCACTGACCTCGATCACTTGCGCGCCGCGTTGCGGCTGGCTCGACGGGCCACCGGTCACACCTCGCCGAATCCAATGGTGGGCGCCGTGCTCGTGCAGCGCGGACATGTCATTGGACGCGGATGGCATCGGCGTGCGGGGCAGCCACACGCCGAGATCGAAGCGCTGCGCGACGCAGAACGGCAGGGCTATTCACCTCGCGGCGCAACGCTCTACGTCACCCTCGAACCTTGTTGCACGCACGGTCGCACCGCGCCCTGCACGGATGCGATTCGCGCGGCCGGCATTCGTCGTGTGGTAGTTGGAACGATCGACCCCAATCCAAGTCACGCCGGCAGAGGACTTGTGAACCTGCGGCGGGTGGGAATAGAGACCCAGCTGGCCGCGGGGCCGCTGGCCGCGGCATGTGAAGAATTGAACGAAGCTTTCAATCACTGGATTGTGCGGCGAACACCTCTTGTCACGGTGAAGGCCGCCATGACACTCGATGGCAAGATCGCCACCGCCACGGGCGAATCGAAGTGGATCACCGGGGAGAAAGCGCGCGCGGCAGGTATGCAGTTGCGCGCGGCCAGCGACGCGATTCTGGTCGGAGTAAACACCGTGCTGGCGGATGATCCCAGTCTGACGGTGCGCACGCAGCGCACTGACGGCAGTTGGAAACCGGGCAAACCGATTCGGCGAATTGTTTTGGATTCCCGCGCTCGCACACCATTGGAGGCGAAGCTTGTCACCGACCAACAGGCGGCCCAGACCACCATCGTCGTCAGCAGACGTGCGCCAGCTTCGCGGGTAAAGGCGCTGGGTCGGCGGGTGAATGTGTTAGTTGCCCCGCTGGTGAAGTCCCGGATTGATCTCCGCTGGTTAGTGCGGCGGCTCGGTGCCGAGGACGTCACTAGCTTGCTGGTGGAAGGCGGAGGCGAGGTGAATGCCGGATTTTTGCTGAACGCTCTCGCCCACCGCGTTGCGTTTTTCTACGCGCCCAAGATTCTCGGGGGCCGCGCCGCACGCAAGGCGGTCGCGGGCGAGGGCGTTAAACAATTGTCGGATGTGATTCAACTAAACGACCTCGAATGGCGAAAACTTGGGGAAGATTTGATGCTTCTCGCCAGGGTTGTTTCCCGTTGATTTGGCCTGCGAGCGCAACTTGCAACTTTCAACCGGCAACCTGTAGCCTGTGTGCATGTTTACGGGGATCGTCGAAGAAGCGGGCGTGGTGGAAGAGATCAAATCCACGCCCAAATCCATTCAACTGACGGTGCGCGCGCGCCAGCTCGGGCGCGGCTTGAAGTTGGGCGCCAGCGTGGCGGTGAATGGGTGTTGTCTCACGGTGGTGAAGCTGGCGGCCAAGGGGCGTAATCATTTGATCCGCTTCGACCTGTTGCAGGAATCGTGGCGAGTCACGAATCTGCAATTCGCCAGCGTTGGCGCGCGAGTAAATTTGGAAAGGCCGCTACGCGCCGGGGGCGAACTCGGCGGACACTTTGTGACTGGGCACGTGGACGGTGTGGGCCGCATCACGCGTTGGGAACGGAAGGGCCGCGATCATGTGCTCGACATCGCAGCGCCGGCAGCAGTGATGCGTTACATCGTGCACAAAGGTTCGATTGCCGTGGATGGCATCAGTCTGACTGTGGCGGCTGTCAGGCGCGCAGGCTTTCGGATCTGGATCATTCCCCACACGTTTGAAATCACCGCGCTCCGGGAGCGCCAGGTGGGCGACGCGGTGAATCTCGAAGCCGACCTGCTCGGGAAGTACGCCGCGAAGTTTACTTCGGCAAAAAGCCGGAGCGATCGCCGGTGTTAAACTCTTTCTCCGACATGGAGGCGGGCGCGACCTCACGTACGCGCAGTTCGGAAATCGTGAATTTCTCGCCATGCACATCCTGGTACGTGTAGTAACCATTCTTCAGCTTTGGCTTGCCTGCACTGACCAACCGCCCGCCATTGGTAAGAGTCATGACGTAGCTTCGGGTGCAGCCCGAAAGTAATACGGCGAGGAACAGGAGGGAAAACCAGCGCGCGAGTTTCATAATGATGAGGGATGGGTTGTGGGCGATTCAGTTTGGAGAAACAGCATCATCCCTTTGACCGGGCAACGCGAGAAAAGTTATCCCGTGGATTTGGCGGGCTCGGTTTTCGGCGTGGCTTCGGGTTTGGTTGCCGGCTCCGCTTTAGGTGCAGGTTCAGGCGGCATCCGGAATTTGGTGCGCAACACGGCGCGCGCTTCGTACGGCAGGAAGGTGGTTTCGGGATTTAGCGAGCGATCGAGCAGTTCCCGTTCAATCTGCTCAATCGGTGGAATCGGAATGGCATCCGCCCGCGTGTCTACTTTCTCGAGATACCGATTGCGCACCGCCACGGCAATGCCACGCAGGCCGGCCGCGCGTTCATCTTCGTTGAGAATGAGCGCTTGGAAGGACTGAATGATCAATTCTTCGATCCGGGCCTTCACCTGATCTCGTGACGTTTCGTCGATGTCCTCTTGCGCGCGGGCGAGGCAGTATTGCTCGAGGGTGAGGTTTCGCGGATAGGAATCCGGTTTGCCATCCAGCATCAATTTGTCCGGGTATTTGGTGCCGAGATACTTGTACCATTCCGCTGCGTCCTTGTAGCGTGCGTGGCCGTATAGGAAGTAGACCGCGTAGCGCAGCAGGTTGCGATGCGCCTTGGCGATGTGGTCGCGGTTCTCTACGTCCTCCTCCATCGCCTGTTCGTAGGCTTTGTTCGCGTTCGGAATGATGTCAATGTTCGGCCCGAAATCGAAGGTGCGTAAGTAGGGATTCATTACCAGCCGGCCGCGTAATACCGCCAGCTGCATGTCCTGGTAGATTACGCGCCGCAACTGGATCAAATCACTTTGCTTCACCTTGGCGGGATTGATGCGCGCCTTCTCCAGTCCTTTCGCCGCCCAATAGATGGCATGCGATTCTGGCAGCCGCCATTCCAGGGGGCCGTATTCCGCATCCACCTGTTTCATGAAGCTCGGGTCCATCTTGAATTTTTCCCGTAAGAGTTTGGCCCGGGTCTGTTGGTCATCATCCTGCGGATTGATCAACTCCTCGAGGTTCGGTTTCTTCAGCTCGCCGAAGACGGTGGCCATTTCGTTGGCCCACATCTGCTTGTAATACATGTTCGCGTCGTCGAGGTTCGCGCCCATCTTGTGCTGGAATAGCCACGCCAGCTGCTGGTGGATCAGCACGTCGTCCGGGTTGTACTTCAGCCCCTCATCGCGCAACAATTCAATGCCCGCGCGCACCCAGCGCCAGCGGTCGGGATATTGCTTCGGCTGATTCGGATCTTCCGTCGGCGATTCCTTGAACTTGACGGAAATGTTGTACGCCATGTTCCAAGCCTGGTGCGCCCAGACTTGCGAGAAGTGGGGCTCCAGCTTTGTAATCCAGTCGGCCAGCTGCATCGCTTCAAAGAACCGGTCCTCGTCCTGCAAATCACTGGCGCGGATCCAGAGCGCGTTAGAGATCAGGCCGCGGAAGCCGCCCAACGCCACCGTGGTAAACGCCAGCATCGGCGGCGCGTTTTCCAGCACCGGCAGCCGGGTCAGCCCGAGCTTGTCACGATCGCGGTTCAAGGAATTCTGCACCAGCCCGGAACTCGCGAAGAGCACGAGGGCGAGGGCGAGCAGCAGGAATTTTTTTGCGCGCGGATTCATCTAGGATTGATTCTGGGCCACCGCCAGTTCCCGCCGGGTGAATGCCCAGATGCCAAATGCGCCCATGATGCCGCCCATGAGCAGAATGATCTGGACGCCGGCCCGGGCCAATTCCGCCCACGTGATGCTGCGACCAGTGCTCAGTGCTTCCACAGGCGAGAAATCCTTGGCCAGGTTGATCACCTTTAGTGCGAGTTTGAAGAAGGGAATCGCCACCACATCCACCACCGAGGAGCCAGCTTGATTGGATTCCTCGTCATAACCCATGACAGTGCCGTCCTGCACTGCGGAACTTAGCGTGCCCGTGGACAGTCCCATCAACAGAAACGCCAGCGAGCAGAAGGCGGCGACCGGGAACGAGAGGAAGCTCGCCGCCGAAAGTCCCAGCGTGGCCAGCAACGCCATCCAACAAAAAATGATGCCCAGCCCGCGGAGATAATTCACCCCGAAGTCGCTTTCGCGATACAGGACTTCCATGCCCTCGTCGAGGGGGAACAACAGCGTCGTGTTGTTGGGATTGAAGGCGACGATGGTGAGAATGCCTTCCTCGTTGAACAAGTCCGCGGGTATCTCAATCTCGTGAAACGTGTCCGGGGCCAGACTCAATGGCTCGCGGGTCGCCCACAGATTCTTGGACTTCTGCGGCTCGCCAGCCTGCAGGAGCACGCCAAAAGTGCCGCTGGGGCTTTTCTCTGCCGAATTAAATTTCACCCGCAGATACAGCGGTCGCCCGGCCAGATAATTCTTTGCATAACCTAGATCAATCCGCCACGGACGGCCCATGGCCGGCGGCAAGGACTGCAGCTCGGACTTGATCCGCTCGCGGATCATGGTGCGCACCTGCGCGACATCGGCGGCGGATACGGGACTCTTTTGCAAGCGTTCCTGCAACTGGCGCTCTGTCTCGACTTCGATCTCGCGATCCATGCTCGCTTCCTTGGCGGACCCGCGGGCAACCAGCACTTCATTCTTCAGGATGTGTTGTTCCGTTGCCGGCAGCTTGGTGGCTCGATACATCAACAGGACATAAACACTCCCGCCCGCCAGCGCGAGCAGCACGGCGTTCAGCGACATGATGCCGAGCCATTTGCCCAACCAGATCTGCCAGCGTGCAATGGGCTTCGTGGCGACCACCTGCATCTGACATTCCTCGATGTCGCGCGCCAGCGTGCCGCATGCGAGCCAAAGGGTGGACAGCCCGAGCAACGCAGTGATGGTCGTGAGCGTGTAGGTAAGTAGAATCTGCGTGAACCCCCGCGCGGTGCCATCGTCCTTGAGCAGGATCGGCAGGCCCACTACCGCCGCGAGCAATAACACCGCCACGACGATGAACAGTCGGAAGCGGAAGGCCGCTTTCCAAGTCAACCCCATCACTGCGGCGATTTTCTGTCCAAACACCAAGCGAGCGAACCAAGGGAAAAAACCAAGGCGCAGGAGTACTCTGAAGACGCTGCTGGAAATATGGACCGGGTTGTCTGCCATGGCTTAGGAAATGAGATTTATTTCTTCCCGCCCAACAGCGAAGAAAGTTTCTCGTCTGCTTTCGATAAATCAGCGGCTTTCTCTTCCGTCGCCTGCGAAGGTTTCGTGGGCGTAGTAGCCGGCTCAGACTTGGTAAGCGCATCCAGCTTCTGTTCGTTCACGCTGGGTTTGGCTTCGGCAACGGGAGTTGAAATCGGGGCCGTCGCCTGCGGCAAGGTGAGCTTTTCCAGCACTTTCTCGGTGGAGGGTTTGGTTTCCGCATCGCCGCGCAGATACGCCGCGACTCGCGCACCGGATTGTGCGCCGCTGGTTTGCTGCGCCGCTTGCTTTGCTTTCTCAACGACTTCGAGAAAGTAGCTCTCCAGGTTTTGTGTCGGATTATCCACCCGCACTTCGGCCGCACCGGCGTCCTTGCGGATGGTGGCCAGCACGCGTTCCATCGTTTCACGCGGCAACACCGGCGTGGTGATGCGCAGCGTGTCGGGCTTGGCCAGCAATTCCTGGAGTGTGCCGAGGGCTTGAACCTTGCCGCCGTAGTAAATCACCACGCGGTCGCAGACGTCCTCCACATCCGAGAGCAAATGGCTGCTGAGAATCACTGTCTTGCCGCGGCGCGCGAGCGCGAGAATCAGGTCCTTGATTTCGCGACAGCCGATCGGATCAAGGCCGGAGGTCGGTTCATCGAGAATGACGAGGTCGGGATCGTTGATGAGCGCCTGCGCCAGCCCGATGCGCCGCTGCATGCCTTTCGAAAACTCGCCCACGGCGCGGGTGCGCGTCTGATTGAGCCCGACCATTTCCAGCAATTGCTCCGCGCGGTTGTTGCGCTCGCCCTTGTCGAGTTCGAACAGGTTGCCGAAAAAATCGAGCGTCTCACGGGAGTTGAGATAGCGATAGAGGTAGGATTCCTCTGGCAGGTAGCCGATGCGCGCCTTGGTCTTCACATGGCGCGGCGATTGGCCGAATACCTCGATGTGCCCCTTCGTTGGGTTGAGCAGGCCGAGCAGCATCTTGACTGTGGTAGACTTGCCGGAGCCATTGGGACCGAGCAGGCCAAACACTTCACCGCGCTTAACGTCAAAATCCACGTCGTTAACCGCGCGCGCTTTGGGGCGGCCCCAAAAATCCTTGAAGACTTTCGTCAACCCGCGCACGGAGACGACGACTTCGCTACTGGCCGGCGCCGCGCTGGCGGGTTTGGTTGATTCAACTGCGGTCATGAGGGAAAGGTTAACAACGCCAAGAGTCCCCAGCAAGCCGCGCGAAGTGTGCGTCTGGCTGCACAGGAATGTCGGCTGGACTACTCTTCTTCGTCCTTGACGCCCTGCATCCGCTTGAGCGGCTGGCCGGCGCGCAACCAACCGTTGACGAACGCATCGAGGTCGCCGTCCATCACCGCTTGCACGTTACTGGTTTCCACGCCAGTGCGTAGGTCTTTCACCATGCGATACGGCTGAAACACGTAGCTGCGAATCTGATTGCCCCACGAGATGCTGCCCTTCTCACCGTAGAAACGCTCTTGCTCGGCGCGCTGTGCGTCTTCACGTTGAGCGAGCAGTTTGGAGATCAACATCTTCATCGCCGTGGCGCGATTTTGGTGCTGCGAGCGTTGGTTCTGCGACGCCGCCACAGTTCCGGTCGGGATGTGTGTGATGCGAACCGCAGTTTCGACCTTGTTGACGTTCTGACCGCCTTTGCCGCCCGAACGATAAGTGTCTACCCTGATTTCCGTGGGCGGAATCACAATCTCGCCCTCTTCTTCCACCTCGGCAATCACGTCCACGCTGGAGAAACTTGTATGGCGGCGTTTGTTTGAGTCAAAGGGTGAAATGCGCACCAACCGATGCACGCCGCGTTCGGCGCGACAAAAGCCGTAGGCGTTCTCACCCTTGATGAGCAGCGTGACACTCTTGATGCCGGCACCTTCACCGGGCAGCGCATCCTCCACTTCTACTTCCCAGCCGCGCGATTCTGCCCAGCGCTGATACATGCGCATGAGCATCTCGGCCCAGTCCTGCGCCTCGGTACCGCCCGCGCCGGCGTTGATGCTGAAAATGCAATTGTTCGGATCGTGCGGGCCGTTTAGAAAAATGCGAAGTTCGAAGGCATCCAAGTCCTTGATTAACTTGGTGACGTCGCGCTCGACCTCTTGCTCGATCTTCGGCTGCGCTTCCGGCGGTTCGGCCTGGCCGAGCTCCACCATGACCTTCAGGTCGTCGAGTTGCTTCTCGAGCTGCTGCAGGGGATCGAGTTTGCCGCGCAGGGCGTTCGTCTCGTCAATGAGCTTCTGCGCCTGCTCGCGATTGTTCCAGAATGTATCCGCGGCCATCAGCGAGTTGAGCTCGCCCAGGCGTTTGTTCAGGTTGGGGACGTCAAAGAAACCTCCGCAGATGCGTCAGTTTGCCGCCCGCCTTCTCGATATCCGTAACAATCGTATCAAACATGGTCGCCCAGCCTAACGAATCGACTGGCGGGAAATAAAGTTGGAAAGTATGACGCAGCATTCCGGCGATAAGAATCCACCTCCAACTCGGCCTTGTGAAATAAATCACAAAACCGGCTTGCCTGCTTCTAATGGCACAGTTAGTTTGGCTTTGTCCGGTGGCTTGCATGAAAAACACCCAAGAATTCGGCTACGATTCCAGAATTGAAGGCGATGTCATCCACACAAATCTGGATGCCGCCATCAACTGGTTTCGTAAGAATTCCATCTGGCCGATGCCGATGGGATTGGCCTGCTGCGCGATCGAATTGATGGCTACAGGGGCAAGTCGCTTCGATATTTCCCGGTTTGGCATGGAGGTTATGCGGTTTTCGCCCCGGCAGTCGGATGTGATGATCGTCGCTGGCACCGTTACCTACAAGATGGCAATGTCGGTGAAGCGTATTTACGACCAGATGGCCGAACCAAAGTGGGTTATCGCGATGGGTGCGTGTGCCTCGACGGGTGGCATGTATCGCAGTTACGCAGTCTTGCAGGGCGTGGACAACATTTTGCCGGTAGACGTTTACGTGGCAGGCTGTCCGCCCCGGCCCGAAGCGCTGCTCGATGCGCTGATGAAACTTCAAGCCAAGGTTCAACGTGAGCCCTTGCTGGCCACTTTGAAGAAACCCGGCCCGGCGCTGGCCAAAGCCTGATTTCCTCGAAGTGAACTCCACTGAACTCGCCAACAGACTCCACACAAAGTTCGGAGAACTTGTTTCGACGCCGACGGAATTTCGCGGCGAAGTCTCGGTTAAAGTTGCTGATGCAGAGCGAATTGTGGAGGTTTGTGCGTTTGCGAAGAAGGAGCTTGGCTTCGACTACTTGGTGGATGTTTCAAGCTTGGATAATTACGACGAAGACCCGCGTTGGACGGTGGTCTATCATCTCTACGGAATCGCCTCGAAACAGTATCTTCGCCTCTCCGTTAGCGTTACCGAAGAGAAATCCGAGCTGCCAACGGTCATAAACGCCTGGCGAACCGCGGATTGGCACGAGCGCGAGATTTACGACATGATGGGCATCCGCTTTCGCGGGCATCCGGACTTGCGACGCATTTTAATGTGGGAGGGCTATCCTTACTTTCCGCTCCGAAAAGATTTCCCATTGGCCGGCAAGCCGAGCGATTTGCCTGAAGTTGCGTTTTCGAAAGCTGCGCCGCTCGAAGGCGGGCCTTTCGTCACTGCGCCGGGTGGAAAAGATTCCATCGAGCGCGAGCCGCGCGTTCGCACCCCGGAGAATTGATTTTCATGCCCGAAGTTCAAGAAATCACGATTCGCGATACCGCTGCACAGGCACAGACGGCGGCGCAATCGTTACCGCCCGCCGAGGATTTGCAGGATATGCAGGGCGAAAAGATGGTCCTCAACATGGGGCCATCGCATCCGTCCACGCACGGCGTGTTGCGCATCGTGCTCGAACTCGACGGCGAGATCATCACGAAGGCGATTCCGGACGTGGGTTACTTGCACCGTGGCGACGAAAAGATCGCTGAGAACATGACCTACACCCAGTTCATCCCTTACACGGATCGGCTGGATTATCTCGCGCCGCTGGCGAACAACGTCGCCTACGCGCTCGCGGTGGAAAAACTTCTCGGCATCCATGACAAGCTTCCGCCGCGCTGCCAATACATCCGAGTGATCTGCGCGGAACTGGCTCGGGTCTCGTCCCACCTGCTCGGCGTCGGTTGTTTCGCGATGGACGTCGGCGCGATGACAGTGTTCTTGCTCACGTTCACGGAGCGCGAAAAGATTTACAACCTCGCCGAAGCTCTCAGCGGCGCGCGGTTCACGACGAGTTACACCCGCATCGGCGGGGTTTCACGCGATACACCGCCCGGTTGGTGCGCGGCCGTGCGCAAGTTCATCAACGAAGTCGTCGTCAACATTGACGAAGTCGAGACCCTGCTGACGCGCAACAAAATCTGGGTGGACCGCACGAAGGATGTCGGCGTCATTTCGCGGGCCGACGCAATTGATTTCGGCCTGAGCGGCCCGAACCTGCGTGGCTGCGGCGTGAATTATGATTTGCGCAAAGACCAGCCGTATCTTTGCTACAAGGATTTGCAGTTCGACGTGCCGCTTGGCGAAGTCGGCGATTGCTATGACCGCTATCTCGTTCGCATGGAAGAGATGCGCCAGAGTGTGCGTCTCCTCCATCAGTGCCTCGATAAAATTCCTGGCGGCTTCGATAACGCGTCGAAAGAACCCGTCAACGTGGCCGATGGCAAAATCGTTTTACCGCCGAAGAGCAAGGTGATGTCGAGCATGGAGGAATTGATTCATCAATTCATGCTCGTGACGCAGGGCGTGAATTGTCCACCCGGCGAAGTTTATTTCGGGCACGAGAATCCGAAGGGCGAACTCGGCTTTTACATCAACAGCCGGGGCGGCGGCACGCCGTATCGGATGAAGATTCGCAGCCCCTCATTCGTGAATCTGAGCATCCTGTCGCATCTGTTGCCCGGCCACATGATGAGCGACACGGTTTCAATCCTGGGTTCGTTTGACTTTGTGATGGGAGAATGTGACCGATGAACTTTGCCGCAAGAGAACACAAAGTAGCGCGGCTGTGTGCGAAGCACCAGCCGCAGCATGAACGATTGTTCCGTGAACACGCGCTGCGGCTGGGTCTGCGACCACAGCCGCGCTCCGTCAGCAATTCTTTGCGCTCTTTGTGTTCTTTCGTGGCAATTAATTTGAAATGAGTTTCACCGTTCCAGCCAACTTGGAAGCCGAGATTGACGAGCTGATCACGCATTATCCCGTGAAGCGCAGCGCGTCGCTCATGTTGCTGCACGCGTTGCAGGAACATTTCGGCTACATCTCGCCCGAAGCGACGGGATGGGTCGCCAAAAAGCTTGGCTTGCAGCCCATCAACGTCCACGAACTCGTGACGTTCTATCCGATGTTCCGCCAGCAAACGGTTGGCAAATATCAGATTAAGGTCTGTCGCACGCTCAGTTGCGCACTCGGCGGTTCGCACAAGTTACATGAACATTTCTGCACCAAGCTCGGGCTCGACCCGGACGCGCATGGTTTGCAGACGTCGAAGGACGGCAAGTTCTCGGTCGAATTCGTGGAATGTCTTGCTGGTTGCGGCATGGCGCCGGTGATGATGTGCAACGAAGATTTCCACGAAGGCGTTACGAACGCCAGGGCGGATGAAATCATCGGAGGTTGCCGGTGAAAATCGTAAATCGTAAATCCGAAATCGTAAATGGGGATTGGTTGCCCGACATGGATTTGAACCATGACAAACAGATTCAGAGTCTGCTGTGCTACCGTTACACCATCGGGCAAACCGACGTGTGGCATAGCCTAGATATTTCCCTTTCGGAGTCAAGAAACTGATATGCCGCAAGAGTTCAAACTCATCCTCAAGCACCTTGATAATCCGGGTTACACGCCGGATATCGAATGCTATTTGCGGCATGGCGGCTACGACGCGCTCAAGAAGGCGCTCGCCATCCAGCCCAAGGATTTGCCGGACGGCAAGAAAGCTTCGCCGCAGGAACAGATTCGCGACGACGTGAAGCTCTCCGGTCTGCGCGGTCGCGGTGGCGCGGGTTTCTCGTGCGGACTCAAGTGGAGCTTTGTTGATCGTCGCAGCGGCAAGCCGATTTATCTCATCTGCAACGCCGACGAATCCGAGCCGGGTACGTTCAAGGATCGCCAGATCATTCACAAAGATCCGCATCAGTTGATTGAGGGCATGATCATCTCGTGCTTCGCGAACGACGTGAAGCTCGCCTACATCTACATTCGTGGCGAAATGCCGCTCGGCGCGAAACTCTTGAACGCGGCGTTGAAGGAAGCTCGCGCGAAGGGTTTCCTCGGCAAAAATATTCTCGGCAGCGGCTACGATCTGGAGATTCACGTCCATCGCGGCGCGGGCGCTTACATTTGCGGCGAGGAAACCGGCCTCATCGAATCGCTCGAAGGCAAGCGGCCTTATCCGCGCATCAAGCCACCGTATTTCCCGGCGGTGCTTGGCCTCTACATGTGCCCGACCATCGTCAACAACGTCGAGACGCTCTGCAACGTGAAGCACATCGTCGCGATGGGCGGCTCGGAATTTGCCAAGCTCGGCACGCCTAACAACACCGGCACGCGCATCGTAAGCTTGAGCGGTCAGGTGAAGCGCCCCGGCTATTACGAAATTGAAGTCGGCAAGGCCACCATCGGTCAGCTCATCAACGATCCTGCGTTCGGAGGCGGCTTGCTTGACGGCAGAAAACTAAAAGCCGTCATCCCCGGTGGTTCGTCTTCGAAAGTTTTGAAGGCGGGCGAGAAATTCAAACTCAAACGCAAGGTGGACGGCAAGGACGTTGAGCAGGAAACGGACATGCTCGATCTGCCCTACGATTTCGATTCGCTTTTGCAAGCCGGCACCATGAGCGGTTCGAGCGCCATCATCGTGCTCGACGACAGCGTGGACATCGTCGAGGCGCTGGCAAACATCAGCGAGTTTTACGCGCACGAGAGTTGCGGCCAATGCACGCCCTGCCGCGAAGGGTCGCTCTGGATGAGCAAGACCCTGCATCGCCTCACACACGGCGAAGGCCGCAAGCAAGACGCAGATTACCTCGTGAAGATTGCCGACAACATTCCCGGCGGCCGCACGATCTGCGCGTTTGGCGAAGCCTGTTCGTGGCCGGTGCAAAGCTTTGTGGCAAAATTCAAAGATGAATTTGTTGCCAGAGGCGCGGCCGATGAAGTGAAACGCGCGAAGCCAACCATGGTGCCCGCGAAGGGAAAAGAATTGGTTTCCACGCAATGAACGTAACAAGTCTTCAATCCAGAGTCGTGCGCCCACCACGTAGCGCAGGTTTCCAAACCTGCCGTGTCGCCGATTTCCAAATCGGCGCGGCGTGCCAGGTCGGGTGGTCTGCGGGTTCAGAAACCCGCGATACAGCAGACTCGGAGGTCTGCGCTACAACAGCGCTACGTCACCGCGCGATACGCGCTGCTCCATCGCCAATCTTCCGACCGGGCACACAATCCGGCGGTCACGGGATTGTTCCTGATGTAGCGGGCAATTCTTGCCTTCTCGTCGTCACTCCGAATCCAGTGATCGTAGGACTCGGGCTGCCAGAACGGTTCTTCACCCATACCCACGATTCTCTTGGCGCGGCGCGACGTGAATTGCTTCCACGATTTGAGAATGTCGCCCAGCAAGTGATTCGGCATCGGCCAGACGATGGCGTGAGCGTGATTGGGCATCACGACCCACTCGTGCAGCAGATACCGGCTCTCGTGAAAGTGCCGCATTGCATCGGCGACGAGATTGGCGATTTTAGGATGACGCAAGTGACAAGCCCCCGCGCCTTTGTCCAGGTAACGCTCAATCTTGCGGCGAAAGTCGCGCGCGATTTCTTCCTCGGAGTCATTGATGGCTTCTCTTCGTTTCGCAAACTCATCCAAGCGGCGCGTTCGTTGCGCCTTCTCTCGCTTAAATTGAAGCAATACTTCCTTTGGCAGCGCGTCCGCGAGTCGAAATGTGACGAAGTAAGAAGCACCTTCGCGTTTCACATGCGAAAGATAGCCGCGACCATGAATTCCAGAGCGAAGTGGATTGGCAGTCTCTTCCTTCACGCCACTCGCACGAAGCTGGTGGCGCGTTCGTTCCAAGCCGGGATTGGGATTGTCCGGTTTGTAAGGCTGCATTGCGCAAGAATAGCTGATTGGTTTTTCAGCGTCGAGCGCGAGGCCAGCGACGTAGCTCAGGTTTCCAAACCTGCTATGTCGCCGATTTCCAAATCGGCGTGGCTTAGGAATGCCCTGAGCGCTTTGCATCGGCGAGCATCGCACGGGTTTAGAAACCCGCGATACAGCAGACTTGGAAGTCTGCGCTACGAGTTTTACATCTCCGCGCCGCTGCGTCTCCGCGGTTCAACCAATGTCTAACGTTGTCACAACTGAAACCAAGCCCGCGCCGCCCACGATCGAAAGGATCAAGGTAAAGGTGGACGGGCGCGAAATCGAAGTGCCGAAGCTCTCGCCAGATCACGCCGGCAAGCTCGTGCCCACGACGATGATTCAGGCTTGCGACGCCGCGCGCACCGACGTGCCGCATTATTGCTATCATCCGAAGTTGCCCATCGCCGGTAATTGCCGCATGTGCCTTGTCGAGTTCGGCACACCTGCGCTTGGTCCGGATCGAAAGCCGGTGATGAATCCCGACGGCACGCCGAAGATCGCAAAGTCGCCCCGCCCGGCCATCGCCTGCGCCACGCCGATTTCGCCCGGCATGGAGATTTACACCCAGACGCCGAGCGTGAAACAGATGCGGGAGGGCGTGTTGGAATCACTGCTCATCAATCACCCGCTCGATTGCCCGATCTGCGACCAAGCGGGCGAATGCAAACTCCAGGAATATTCCGTGGACTACGGCCAGAGCGGCAGCCGCTTCGTTGAGGCCAAGGTTCACAAGCCCAAGGCCGTTGATCTCGGACCGCGCATCATGCTCGACGCGGAACGCTGCATTCTCTGCACGCGTTGCATCCGCTTTACCAAAGATGTCGCGGGTGACGACGCGCTCGGCATCGTCAATCGCGGCAGTTACAACACGATTGCGACGTATCCCGGAATGCCGTTCAACAACAACTACACGTTGAACACCGTGGACATCTGTCCCGTGGGCGCGCTCACGTCGAAGGATTTTCGTTTCCAGATGCGCGTGTGGTTTCTCAAGGAAACCAAGAGCGTTTGCACGAGTTGCGCAACGGGTTGCAATGTCCTCATCAGTTCGCGCGAGGAAAAGATTTACCGCTACACGCCGCGTGACAACGACGGCGTCAACGGCCCGTGGATGTGTGATGCCGGCCGCTTGAACTACAAGTGGATTCACCGCGCCGATCGGTTGAAGGATGTTTTGGTGCGCGGGCAGAAATCTTCCTGGACCGCAGCACTATCGGAAATCGCTGACAAACTTAAACGTGCCGCGGCCGGTTCGGTGGCCATCATCGCCTCGGCCCGCCAGACGAACGAGGAACTTTGGTTGATCAGCAAACTTAAGGCAAAGCTTGGTGCGATCAGCGATTCCGTCGAACGCACCGGCGATGCCGACAAGTTGCTCGTCAGCGCGGATAAGAATCCAAACACGAACGGCGCGCGGCTCACGGGTATTTGCTTCAGCGAGATGGGCATCAATCTGCCCAAGATTGCGGACGGCATCGCGAAGGGTGCGATCAAAACGCTCATCGTGTTCGGCGAAGACGTGACGAAGCATGGCATCAGCGTGGAATTGCTCGGCAAACTGGACACGCTCATCGTCAGCGACATTTTGCCGAACGCGACAACGGCGGCCGCGCATTTCGTTTTGCCCGGTTGCGCGCATGCGGAGAAGCGCGGCTCTTTCACGAATACGAAAGGCCGTGTGCAGCGATTTATGCAGTCGATCCAGCCGCAAGGCGACGCGCGTGCCGAGTGGGATTTCCTGCACGACCTGGTTTACAACGTCACCGGCAAGAACGGTTTTCTGACCATCGAAGGTTTGTTCAACGAGATGGCGAAGGATGTTCCTGCTTTCAACGGCCTCACGTGGGCGAGCCTTGGTGATATGGGTGTGGCGGTGAAGATTTGAAGTAGCGCAGGTTTCCGAACCTGCTGTATCGCCGATTTCCGAATCGGCGGCGCTGGCGAAGGCGTGCGGCTTGCGGGTTTAGAAACCCGCGATACAGCAGACTTGGAAGTCTGCGCTACAAGCAGGGCGATTTGAATTTACGATGTTTGATTGGTTCAACAATTTGGATGCGACAACGCAGTCCGTGATTTTCACGGGCCTCAAGGCCGTCGTGTGCTTCGCCATCATGATGACCATGTTTGCGTACACCGTGGTCTTGGAGCGCCGTCTGTGCGCGTGGATTCAAGATCGCATCGGGCCGAATCGTGTCGGGCCATTCGGTTTGCTCCAGCCTGCGGCGGACGGCATTAAAGCGTTCTTCAAGGAAGAAATGACGCCCGCGCATGTGCGCAAAGTCTTGTTTACACTGGCGCCAATGCTGGCCCTTATTCCCGCGATTCTGAACCTCGCGGTAATTCCGTTCGGTTCGACCCTTGGCGGGCAGAAGATGGTGCTCGCCGATCTCAACGTCGGTATTCTCTACACATTCGGCATTGTGTCACTGGGCGTTTACAGCATCGTGCTGGCGGGTTACGCGAGCAATTCCAAGTTTCCCTTCCTCGGCGGCATCCGCTCCACCGCGCAGATGATCTCCTACGAAATCGCGATGGGCATGAGCGTCATTCCGATTTTTCTGTTCGTCGGGGATTTGAATCTGAACAGCGTCATCGCCGCGCAGGCTGGCACGCAACTCGGTTTCCTGCCGAACTGGTTCGTGCTGCAAAGCCCGATGACCTTCCTCGCGTTCTGCATTTTCCTCGTCGCCGCGTTTGCGGAAACAAATCGCACACCGTTCGACTTGCCGGAAGCCGAGCAGGAACTCGCCGGCGGTTACAACATCGAATACAGCTCCATGAAATTCGCCATGTTCTTCATGGGGGAATACTGCAACATGATCCTCGTGTCAGCCATGATGGTGACGCTGTTCTTCGGCGGCTGGACGTTGCCATGGTTCGGCCTTGATCAACCGGCCACCACGCTGATCGGTGGCGTGCTGCACATCGGCATTTTCCTCGGCAAGCTCTTTTTGTTCCTCGTCATGTTCATCTGGATTCGCTGGATGTGGCCGCGCTTCCGTTACGACCAACTCATGGACCTCGGCTGGCGGAAATTCATCCCCGTCGCGCTGGCAAACATTCTGGTTACCGCCATCTGGCTCTGGTGGCAGAGCGGCAAATAACATGATCGTCAAACGCAAACCATTGAATCTGTTCGAGCGGCTTTACCTGCCGGCCATCATCGGCGGGTTCAAAGTCACGCTGCGCCACTTCTTCAAAAAGAAGGTGACGATGCAGTATCCCGAGGAGAAATGGGTCGTGCCAGAGGGCTATCGCGGCGCGCCGTATCTCGTGAAGGATCAGGAAGGCAACACCAAATGTGTGAGCTGCCAACTTTGCGAATTTGTCTGTCCGCCCAAGGCCATCAAAATCATCCCGCCCGGCCCGGCGGGACAACTCGCCGATCGCGCGAACGCGGAGAAGATGCCGAAGGAATTCGAAATCAACATGCTTAGGTGCATCTTCTGCGGCTTCTGTCAGGAAGTCTGCCCCGAGGAAGCGATCTTCCTGCAGAAGGATTATTCCCTCACCGGCACGAGCCGCGCGGAGATGATTTACAACAAGGAGAAACTGCTCGCGCTCGGCGGCGTTCACGCGGGCGTGCAGAAATGGAAACAGAAAGCTGACGAAGCCAAAGAGCAGGAAACTTTTCCGGTGAAGATTTGATTCAGAAGAAATGGGACTGCCAGACATCTTATTTTACGTGCTCGCAGCAATGACGTTGCTGTGCGGCGTATTGGTCGTTGCGAATCCGTTCAGCCGCAATCCGGTCACGAGCGCGATGTTCCTCGTGCTTACGATCATCTCGATGGCGGGATTGTTCGTGTTGCTGAACGCGTTCTTTCTCGCGGCGGTGCAGGTTCTGGTTTACGCCGGTGCAGTCATGGTGCTGTTCCTGTTCGTCATCATGCTGCTCGACCTGAAGGAAGAAGAGCGACGCAAAGTCAAGAAGCTCGGCCTCATCGCGGGATTGGTTTCCGTCGGCGCAATCGTCGCCATCTTCGTCCGCTCGCTACTCGCGACAATGCCGGGCAAGGATTTGCCCGCACCAACCAGGGTCGGCGACACCGCCACGCTCGGCAAGATGCTCTTCACGAATTACCTGCTGCCGTTTGAAATCGTTTCCATCCTGCTCCTCGTGGCGATGGTCGGCGTGATTTTATTGAGCAAGAAGGACCTTAAATGAATTTAGAAGTTAGAAGCTTGGAGCTAGAAGTTGGGACGGCGGGAGACGCGTCGGCTCCTAACTCCTATCTTCTAACTCCCATCTCCTTTTCCGCATGAACGTAGGCTTGGAACATTACTTGGTCGTGAGTGCATTGCTCTTTGCGCTTGGCCTGCTGGGCGTAATTACGCGACGCAACCTCATCGTGATCTACATGTCGCTTGAGTTGATGCTCAACTCGGCGAATCTCGCGCTCGTCTCCTTTTCACGGTTCAATGACAACCTCAACGGTCAGGTGATGGTGTTCTTCATCATCACCGTGGCGGCGGCGGAAGTCGCGGTCGGCCTCGCGCTCATCGTCGCGCTCTATCGCAAACGCCAGTCGGCGCACGTTGAAGATCTGACCTCGATGAAATACTGACGGATGAAACTGGAAGTTTTACCTTGGTTGATCTTGTTCCTGCCGCTGCTGGCGGCGGGCATCATCACGCTCTTCACTCTGCGCAACAAGGCGGTCAGCGCCACGCTGTCCATCGGGGCGATCGTTACCGGTTTCGTCTTCACATTGGCGGTCATCAAATTTGGTGGCTGGGACGCGCGCGAACTTTCCGTCAACTGGCTTTCCATCGGCAGCCTGAACGTGGACTTCGGTCTCAAGCTCGATGCGCTGAGCCTGATGATGCTCCTCATCGTCACCGGTGTCGGCAGCGCGATCCACATTTATTCCTACGGCTACATGCACGACGACCCGGGCTTCTCGCGCTTCTTCGCGTGCCTGAGCCTGTTCACGTTCTCGATGCTCGGTATCGTGCTCTCGAATAATTTCCTCCAGATGTTCATCTTCTGGGAACTGGTCGGCGTGTCGAGCTACCTGCTCATCGGCTTCTGGTTCGAAAAAGCCAGCGCAGCAGACGCGGCGAAGAAAGCTTTTATCACGAACCGGCTTGGTGATTTCGGATTTCTGCTGGGTATTCTGGCGTTATTTGGCGTCTTGGGAACGCTCCATTTTCAAACCGTGCAGCAGAACATTCCCGCCTATCTCGCGCAGACGGACTACACCATAACGTTGCTTTATCCGAATCGGATCACTCTCTCGTTCATCGGCCTGCTCATCTTCTGCGGCGCAGTCGGCAAGTCCGCGCAATTTCCGCTGCACGTCTGGTTGCCGGATGCGATGGAAGGCCCGACGCCCGTCAGCGCGCTCATCCACGCGGCGACGATGGTGGCCGCCGGCGTTTACATGCTGTGCCGCGTGTTCTTCATCTTTACGCCGGACGCGTTGACCGTCATCTCGTGGATCGGCGGATTCACGGCGCTGCTCGCCGCCCTGATCGCCGTTCAGCAAAACGACATCAAACGCATCCTCGCCTACTCGACGCTTTCGCAACTCGGCTACATGGTCATGGGCGTGGGTTTGGCGGCGCCGGAGGCGGGCATGTTCCATCTGACAACGCACGCATTCTTCAAAGCGCTGCTGTTCCTCGGCGCTGGCTCGGTGATTCACGCCATGCACCACGAGCAGGACATCTGGAAGATGGGCGCGCTGGCCAGAAAGATGCCTGTGACCTACTGGACTTTCATGGTCGGCACGCTGGCGCTCGCGGGCATCTGGCCCTTGAGCGGTTTCTTCTCAAAGGACGCCATTCTGGCCGCGGCGCAACACCACAGCCTGCCGCTGTTTGTGCTCGGGGTCGGGGTCGCGGCGTTGACGACATTTTACATGTTCCGGCTCGTGTTTGTGGCTTTCCTCGGTTCGGAGCGCACGCACGAAGCCGGGCACGCCCATGAATCGCCCGGCGTCATGGTCTGGCCGTTGCGCATCCTGGCGGTGGCCAGCATTGTTGGCGGGGTAATTGGCGTTGAAGCCTTGTTCGGCGGGATGTTCAAACCCAACGCCGAGCTTGCGCATGGTTTGTCGGCCCAATTGATTTATCCCTTCAAGCACGCGCCCGTTGCGGCCCTGAGCGGCTTGGCAGCGTTTGCAGTAGGCGTGTTTGCAGCGTGGAGACTGTATGCGAATGCCAAGAGCGATCCGTTACCGGCGAAACTCGGCTGGCTCTCCCGCGCGATGACGAGCCGCTTTTACTTCGACGAAATTTACGAAGCCACGGTCGTCCGCATCCACGACACCATCGCCGCGATCTCCGATTGGATTGATCGCTGGATTGTCGAAGGCTTTTGCCTCGGCCTCGTGCGCGGCGGAACAGACTTGACGGGCCGCGCGTTGCGCCTGGCCCAGACCGGTAATCTCCAGACCTACGCCTTCCTGTTCGTCCTCGGCGTGGCCGTGGTGTTGTGGTTCGTTTTGGGAAAATAACATGAGAATTCAACGCAAAAACGCAAAGACGCAAAGGCGCGATTGGAGCGCGGCTGTGTGCGAAGCGCCAGCCGCAGCATGGCCGAGTGATTTACACGCTCGGTTTGCTTGGAAGCCCGTCTTTCCTCATGAGTGCTGCGGCTGGTCCGTTGGACACAGCCGCGCTCCGTTCGCGTTGCGTCTTTGCGCCTTTGCGCCTTTGCGTTAAGACGAATGACAACCCTGACTTTAATCTTTGCTCTGCCGTTGCTCGCCGCAATCGCGCTGGTGTTTGTGCCGCGCAACTTTGCCGTCATCATGCGCGCCGTGACGGTGGGTGTGACGTTCGTCACGATGTTGCTGGCCGTGCTGATGTTCTGGCAGTTCAACGGCGCGACGGCGGATGCCAACGGCTACAAGTTCGTCAGCACCATTCCTTGGCTCGGTGCGGAATCGCTCGGCATCGCTTGCAAACTGGGCGTGGATGGCTTGAACGTTGGGTTGGTTTTGATGGGGGCAATTGTGGCGTTTGCGGCGGCGTGCTGCTCCTTCGAAATCAAAACCCGCGAGAAGGAATTTTACATCCTGCTGCTCGTGATGACCGGCGGCATCCTCGGTGCGTTCATGTCGCTCGACCTGTTCTTTTTCTACTTCTTCCACGAACTCGCGCTCGTGCCGACGTTAATCATGATCGGTGTCTGGGGTCGCGGTGAGCGGAAGAATTACGCCACCTTCCAGATCACACTTTACCTAAGCATCGGGGCGTTGTTGGCGCTCATCGGTCTCATCGCGCTTTATCTGCAATTGCCCGCCGACGTCCGCACGTTCGACATCCCAACGCTGACAAAGTATTTCTCCGAAAACACGATGGCGAAGAGCGCGCAGATGTTTATCTTCCCGCTGCTGCTCCTGGGCTTCGGCATCCTTGTTTCACTCTGGCCCTTCCACTCCTGGGCGGCATTGGGTTACGGCTCCGCGCCAAGTGCGACGGCCATGTTGCACGCCGGTGTTTTGAAGAAATTCGGGCTCTACGGTCTGATTCGCGTCGCGCTTCCGTTTTGCCCAGAAGCAGCACAATCCCACCTGCAACTAATCGCCTGGCTCGCGCTCGGCAACGTGCTTTATGTCGGCTGGGTGGCGATGCGGCAGGAGAATCTGAACCTGCTCATCGGCAATTCGAGCGTGGCGCATATGGGGATGATCTTCCTCGGCATCGCGAGCCTGAACCTTATTGGCGTGACGGGCGCGGTGGTCATCATGGTCGCGCACGGTTTTCTCGCGGCGCTGACGTTTGGCTTGAGCGGCTATATCTACAACCAGACCGGCACGCTCGAAATGAACGAACTCGGCGGGCTGGCGAAAAAGCTGCGTTTCATCGGTGTGGCGTTCGTGATGGCGGCAATGGCGGGCTGCGGCTTGCCGGGCTTCCTGAATTTTGTAGGTGAAGTCAGTGTGTTCTTCGGCGCGTGGCAAGTGCCGGGGTTGCGCACGGTGACGGTGCTGGCGGTTTGGGGTGCGTTGATCATTGGCGCGGTCTACATGCTGCGCGCCGTTCGCGCGGCAATGCACGGCGAGCTGAACGAGAAATGGGCCAACCTTTCGGATGCAAATCTCTGGCGCAAACTGCCCTTCGCGATTTTGATCGCCAGCCTGCTGGTGTTCGGCTTCTTCCCGAAGCTGCTGACCGAGAAGGTCAAGCCGGTCACAGAGCAAATCGTTAACATGGCGACGGCGGGCAGCAGTTCCGCAAAGCGGGATGAGTCCGCTCGGGCTTTGGCCGAGGAGAAGCAGAGCCGACTCACGTCGGCTGCTACGAGATCAGAATGAACCTTTCTTTGATGTCATTGGAGTTGTGCGTGGTGGCACTCGGGATTCTTGTGCTGCTGGCCGATTTGTGGCTGCCGGTCGGGCGCAAGCGGGCGCTCGGCTATGTGGCAGCAGTTGTCCTCGGATTGCTGTTCCTGAATAGTTTCACCAGCCATTGCAGCTGCGCGCTGAGCGGCGATGCGTTTGGGGGAATGTTTGTGCAGGACGGTCTGGCCGTGTTCTTCAAGCGCTTCTTCCTTTTGGCGGCGGCGCTGGTGCTCGTGTTGGCGGTGGAATTCTCCGATCGCATCGCCGCGGGCACTTCGGAGTATTACTCGCTGATCATCTTCGCGCTGGCGGGAATGTTGTTCGCCGCATCGGCCAACGACTTCGCCATGTTGTTCGTCTCCATCGAACTCATCACGATCACTTTCTACGTTCTGACCAGCTTCACCCGGGGCAGGGTTGCGTCACTGGAATCGGGCGTGAAGTACCTGATCCTTGGCGCGCTGTCGTCGGCGTTCATGATCTATGGCATTGCGCTGGTTTGGGGAATCTCCGGGAAGTTCAACTTCAACGAACTGGCGCAAGTGGCAGGCAAGTTTGCCGACAACAAGGTTTTCCTGTTCGGCGTATTGTTCATCCTGGTTGGCCTCGGTTTCAAGATCGCTGCGTTTCCATTCCAGATGTGGACGCCTGATGTCTATCAGGGTGCGCCCACGCCGACGACGGCTTTCCTCGCCGTGGGTTCGAAGGCGGCAGGCTTCGTCTTACTCCTGCGCTTTCTGTTTACCGCGATTCCCAGCGTGACAGCGCATTGGGAGAAGTTGCTCGTGGTCATCGCGGCGGTCACGATTCTCTATGGCAACCTTTGCGCACTGCCACAACGCAACCTCAAGCGCTTGCTCGGGTATTCGAGCATCGCCCATGCGGGTTACCTGCTGCTGGGGGTGGCAGCACTAGCCGCAGATCGTAAGGGCGACGGTGGGAGTGCGGTGCTCTACTATCTTGGCGGTTATCTCTTCACCACCATCGCTGCGTTCACTGTCATTGCGCTCGTGATGCGGCACCTGGACAGTGAGGACATCAGTGGCCTGGTGGGCTTGAATCAGCGTTCGCCGTTGCTGGCCGCGACGATGACGCTGGCGATGGTGTCGCTGGCGGGCATTCCGCCGCTGGCTGGGTTCTTCGGCAAATTCCTGTTGCTGAAATCGGTGATCGCCCAGGGGGCGACACATCCAGCCTATTATTATCTGACCTTCGTGGCGCTGGTTGGCGTGGTCATTTCGCTCTACTACTATTTCGGCGTGGTGAAGGCGATTTACTGGAGCAAAGAAACGCCTGAAGTATCGCCCATCGCCATTTCGCGGCCGATGCGGGCGGGCATCTGGGTGTGCATCGCGGGGATGTTGTGGCTGGGGCTGATGCCGAACACGGTGCTGGCGCTCGCGGAATCGGCAGTGAATGTGTTGAAGTAGTTAAGCGGAAGCAGCGCTAATCACTCCAACGCGACAAGGCGTCGCGACTACTCCAAGCCGCTTGCTCTGCGCGCGCGCTGCAAAACTTCCCTGGCTTTGGCGCGAGCCTTCGCGGCGCCGTCGGCCAGAACCGTGTTCACGTAATCCAGATTCGCAACTAGCTCGGCGCGTTTTGCGCGGGCGGCGGCGAAGTATTCCCAGTAAACCTCGAAGAGCTTCTTCTTCAGGTCACCGTAGCCAAGGCCGCCGGCACGGAGCATTTCCTCCAATTCCTTGCCGGTGTTCACGTCTATCACCTTGAGCAATTGGATGGCGAGGTTTTGATCCGCATCCGGCTTCGGATCAGCGGGCTGCCGGCTGTCCATCTTGAGCGCCATCACTTTCTTGCGGAGCGCTTTTTCGTCTCCGAAAATCTCGATGGTGTTGCCGTAGCTCTTGCTCATCTTCTCGCCGTCAATGCCCGGCACTTTTGCGACTGACTCGCGGATCTGCGGTTCGGGAATTACGAACGTGTCGCCGTAGGCTTCGTTGAACTTGATCGCAATGTCGCGGGTCATCTCGACGTGCTGTTTCTGATCTTGGCCGACGGGCACGATATTGGAGTCGTAAATCAGGATGTCCGCCGCCATCAGCACAGGATAGGCGAAGAGGCCGTGGTTGATGGGGATGCCCTTGTCCGACTTGTCTTTGAACGAATGCGCGCGTTGCAACAAACCCATCGGCGTGAGCGTGGAAAGCAGCCATGATAGCTCGCAGACTTCCGGAACATCCGATTGCTTGAAGAACACGGCGCGCTTGGGGTCGAGTCCACAGGCGAGAAAGTCCAACGCGACATCGAGCGTGTTCTTCCGGCGCTCATTCGCATCGAAGAGCGACGTCATCGAGTGATAATCGGCGATGAAGTAGTAGGCCTCGCCCTTTTCCTGCAACTCAATGGCCGGGCGCATCATCCCGAAGTAATTCCCGAGATGCAGCGCGCCCGAGGGCTGGATGCCCGACAAAATTCTCATGCGCGGGAGGATAATTTGGCGGAACTGAATTGCACGAAATTTCAAGAATTCCACCCGGGTTGCGTCTTCCACCGCCGCATTATTCTGCTGGCAACTTTCTCCCGGTTATGCCTGAATCAGACATCCCTTGAGTCAGATCACCCAGGTCTTGAATGCCGTGGAGCGTGGCGACCCCCGAGCCGCGGAGGACCTTTTGCCGCTCGTTTACGAGGAACTGCGCAAACTGGCCGCCGTCCGGATGGCAAATGAATCCGCGGATCACACGCTGCAACCCACCGCGCTTGTTCACGAAGCCTGGTTACGCCTGGCGGGTAACGATGCCAATGCTCAGTTCGCAAACCGCGCACACTTCTTCGCCGCAGCCGCTGAGGCGATGCGCCGTATCCTGATCGATCGTGCGCGGCGCAAAGGGTCCGGAAAGCGCGGGGGTGAGTGGGAACGAATTGATTTGGACAAGGTGGAGATCGCTGCGGAAGCCGATGACGACACGCTCCTGCTGGTCAACGAGGCGCTCGAAAAACTGGCGAAGGAGGACGCAAAGGCCGCGCAGATTGCCAAGCTGCGATTTTTTGGTGGGCTGACTCTGGAAGAGGCGGCGCAAGTTTTGGGAGTCACCGAACGGACGGCCAATCGCTATTGGGCTTTTGCCCGAGTCTGGCTTTTTGACGAAATACGACGATCGCTCGGCCGCTAAGTTTTCGTCGGCTGTCGCTTTTTGCCGGGTTTTTTCGCATTGGAATGCAAGGGCCCATGAAAACAGCCTGAACCGAGGCGAGGGATGAGTCCGGACAAATCACTGCAAAACCTGTTCAACGCAGCGCTCGAGCGGTCGGATGCGGTTGAACGTGCCCGCTTTCTTACCGAAGCCTGTGGCGCGGACGCAGCGCTGCGCGAACGCGTGGAAAAATTGCTGCTCGCGCACGAGGAGATCGGCGGTTTCATGGCGGAACCTTCCCTCCAGCCCGCAGGTCTCGACGTCAACTCCGCGGAGCGCGCTGACCTTCCCCTGACAGAAAGACCTGGCGACAGGATTGGGCGTTACAAATTGCTCCAACAAATCGGTGAAGGTGGTTGTGGCGTGGTTCACATGGCTGAGCAGGAAGAACCGGTGCGCCGTCGCGTGGCCCTCAAGGTCATCAAGCTGGGCATGGATACCAAACAGGTGATTGCTCGCTTCGAGGCCGAACGGCAGGCACTGGCCCTGATGGAACACCCGAACATTGCGAAGGTGCTAGACGCCGGCGCAACGGGAGCCGGTCGGCCCTTTTTTGTCATGGAGCTGGTGCGCGGCACGAAAATCACCGAGTTCTGCGACGAGAACAAACTCGCCACCGAAGATCGCCTTAAGTTGTTCATCCAGGTTTGCCAGGCCATTCAACACGCACACCAAAAAGGCGTCATTCACCGCGACATCAAACCGTCGAACATTCTGGTCACCATCAACGACGGGGCGCCCGTGCCCAAGGTGATCGATTTCGGCATCGCGAAGGCCACGGTGGGCCGGCTGACGGATCGGACGCTCTTCACTGCGTTTGAGCAGTTCATCGGAACACCGGCCTACATGAGTCCAGAACAGGCAGTGCTGACGAGCCTGGACATTGATACGCGCAGCGACATCTACAGTCTCGGCGTGCTGCTTTACGAATTGCTTACCGGCGGCACCCCGTTCGATCAAAAGGAGCTTTTAGCCGCGGGTCTCGACGGCATGCGGCGCATCATTCGCGAGGCGGAACCGCCGCGGCCTTCAACCCGTTTAAGCACGATGGCCGCCACGGCATTGACCACAACGGCGGTGCACCGGCACACCGAGCCGCCGAAGCTCCTGCATCAAGTGCGGGGCGATCTGGACTGGATCGTGATGAAGTGCCTGGAGAAAGAGCGCGATCGACGTTACGAGACGGCCAACGCACTGGCGATGGACATCCAACGCCATCTGAACTGCGAAACGGTGATCGCCCGGCCACCCAGCCGGCTCTACGAATTTCAAAAAACAGTTCGCCGGCACAAGTTCGGTTTCGCCGCGACTGGAGCGGTCATCATGACCCTGGTCATCGGGCTTGGCATTTCAATGTGGCAAGTCGTCCTGAAAAACCGAGCCTATGTTCACGTCGACAGCGCTCGCCAGCTGGCCGACCAGGCTCGACTTGACGAGCGACGTCTCAATTTTCAGATGGCCTTCGACCGGGGCATTGCGCTTTGCGAGCAAGGCAAGGTCGCCAGCGGAATGCTCTGGCTGGCCCGCGCGCTGGAACTGGCGCCGTCCGACGAGTCCGACATGCAGCGGGTCATCCGGGCGAATTTAAATGCCTGGCAGCGTGAGTTGCACATTCTCACGGGAATCTATCCTCGCGAACAAGGTGTTGTCTCCGGCGCGTTCAGCCCGGACGGCACCCAGATTCTGACTGGAGCCTTTGACGGCGTGGCACAACTTTGGGACCAGCAAACCGGCGCGGTCTTGGGAAGCCCGCTCTGCCACGACTCTGAGGCCCACACCGCTATTTTCAGTCCCGATGGAGACTATGTTCTCACGACCAGCACAGATAAAACGGCTCGGCTCTGGGAGACGAAATCCCATAAGCTGATTAATACCTTTCGACAGGGCAGCGCCGTCTGGGCCGGTCTGTTCACAACTGATGGCAAGGTCATTACGGGCAATTCCGATGGAGAAATCCAGGTCTGGGATCGCGACAAGGAAAAGCCGATTGTCGCCTGGCGGCATCCGGCTCCCCACGGAATTCATGATCTGGCCCTGAGTCCCGACGGGAAGCAGGTTCTCGGGGCTTGTGACGATGGCGTCATTCTCTTGTGGGATTTGCAAACGCGCAAGGTAGTCGCACGCTTTGTTGGACATACCGACCGCGCACCTACGGCGGTGTTCGTCGCAACGAATCAAATTGCTTCCGGGGATATTGACGGGAACGTCTTCCTGTGGACCTGGCGGGAGGGCGTGGGCGACTCACCGGTGAACGGCGAGAGAATCGGCAAACCGTGGAAGCATCGTGGCGGGGTTCATCGCCTCCGCGTGAACGAGCGTCGCGACCGACTCTTGTCGGCAAGCTACGACCGGACGGCCCAACTCTTGAACTCGAGAACGGGCGAACCCATCGGCGTGGCATTCGAGCATCGCGGCGCGTTGCGGGATGTCGCTTTTGCAAAGGACGAGAGCATTTTAACTTGCTCGGAGGACGACGCAGCGCGCACGTGGCGGCCGGCACCCGGCTGCCTGGACAAAGAATTGCGGCATGAAGCCGGCGCCCAACATGTCCTCTTCACGGCCGACGCCAAATATGCGCTGGTTCGACCGGAAGACCGGACCGCATTGATTCGCGAGGCCTTGACGGACGAAGCGGTGGGGAAACCGCTGACACCGAAAGCGGGAATACATGCGTTCGCCGTCAGTCCCGACGCATCCAAAGTGATGACGGCGGCGGAAGGTGGTCTGGTCCAGTTCTGGGAAACAGCCACCGGCATGCCTGTGGGCGAAAGCTTTAAACATACCGGCGGGACCTGGACCGTGGCCATAAGTCCCGATGGCAAAACGGCAGTGAGCGGCGGGTTGGACGGCGTTGTGAAGCTGTGGGACGCACAGGCCGGACGTCCACTTTGGACGCTGCTTGCGATCTCAAATGCCCCCATCCGGGGACTCGCTTTCAGTCCTGACAGTTCGCGGATTGCCGTTGGCGCCGCCGACAAATTGGCCTGGGTTATCGGAAAGGATGATTCGAGCCCTAAACGGAAGTTGGAGGGCCATCACGGTTCGGTGATGACCGTCGCCTTCAGTCCTGACGGCCGGCGGGTCGCTACCGGGAGTTTCGACAACACGGTTATTGTCTGGGATGCGGAGACTGGGCTGCCAATATCCAAACCCATGCGGCACCGCGGCCCATTCTGGTATGCGGTTACCTTCAGCAAAGATGGACGCACGTTGGTGACGGGTTGTGACGACTCGACCGCTCGGATTTGGGATATCGCCACTTCCAAACCGATCGGCCCCATGCTACCTCACGATGCGGCCCTGCGGACTGCGGTCTTCGCTGAGAACGATCGACAGATCATCACAGGCACCTCGGTTGGCACTACCTACCTGTGGAACATCTCAAGGTCACCTCTTGAATCCGATGTCGCGCTGATCGTGCTCTCGCTTCAAGTGAGCACGGGGATGGAACTTGGCGCCGATGGCGAAATCCGCCCGCTTTCGCCCGAGACCTGGGGGGAGCGGAGAAAAATCCTGGCTCTTGGCGGAGCTCAAAGCGAATAAGTCCGAGGTTTCCAGTTCAGAACTGGTGCGAAAACCCTGCGACTACGAGAAAATCAGCAAATCCGCCCGCAGAGTTGAATTGCGTACGTTCGAGATTTCGTCGCACCGCAACGGGAACACTTACACTCAGAACATTCCTGCCGAAGGACCAGTTTAACCCGGGCTCGACATAGACCGAATAGCCTGCGCGCCGGAAGCCGTCGCTGTCTCCCCACACATCGGTTGGCGGAATGCCATCGATACGTCCTCCGAGGCTTATGGACAGACCCTGGCTCGGCCAGACAACGTATGAAACTCCGGCGCGGCCAAGGTACTGGTCGGGGACCGAGTTGACCACAGTGCTCGACGGATTGGGTCTCTCTGTTCCGTTTTCATTTCTTGGATTCATCATGTAATAACCTGACAGATACCCAAACAGGTTATCGGCGAGTTTTTGGTACGCCTGAAACTGAAGCATCAACCCAAAACCGCCATCGCCCGGTTGCGCCGCGATGTCAACCGGGCGCAGAGTGGTCGAACCATTGGCCAGAAAATAGTCGTCGGTCTCGCGATATCCTCCCGTTGGGAATTTGACTCCGATGCCGAGGTTGATATTCCCGTTGGGATGATCAGCCGGCTTGAACACCCACGTGCTCCCGACCAATCGCACATCACCCAGCCCGCTCGAACTTCCGCTGTGCCGCTGTCCATCGCCATGTATGTTCGAGAACGAATCTTGGAGGAATGGCAAGGTCAGGCTCAGGGCCAGTCGTTCGCTCAGACCGTAAGAGACATTCAGGTCAAACGAGTTTATGGCGTGCCGCCCACCAAGGTCATAGAGTTGAGGTTGCTCCTCCGTCCCAATAAACACTTTGTCGGAATAAAGATATCGGTAGAAAAGATCACCCTGAAACTGGCCCGGCTGGAGGTAGGAGATCCCTTGCGCCCCAAGGCTGAGCCCAACGTAATGAGCCGGTATGCAACCTTGAGCGAACATTACCCGGGCGGTCAACAGTCCGACGATTGCAAGACCACCCAAACCCTTGGACACGCTGCTGCGCCCCCAACTGCAGCCACTGTTCCGCGCGCTCGGAACCGATCGCAACCCAACGCCCTGCGCCCAGATCATATGCTTCGATAAATAGGCCCGACTCCGAAGCAGAGTCAACGACAATGCATCGATTAAGGTCCTCCGGTTCATCAGCGGCGCGATTGTTTTTGCGCGGGCAGTGCATGGGGACAACGCTGTCGCACCGATCGGTTGGTTGACTGTCCTTCGCATTTTTTCCCTTTTGTTCTGTTTTGAGGTCGCACGCAGCCTTCCAAGCCGCGCGATCCCGGTTTTTGAAGGGAAACGCCCTTCTCCCGTACCAAGGCGCAAAACAGAGGAAAAAGACGACAGGAAAAATGCACTTTCTGAGCAGGGAAACAACCTCGGCTGTGACACTGGAAACTAATGCGAACGCATTGGCGGAGACGTCGTAACACTGCGGGCGGGATCGAGCGGCACGGTTGGCTGATCGGCAAGATCCCAGATGGCCCGAACTGCTGTCCCATCGATCTGGAGTTGCGCCCCACACTCACCACCAGCCATCCGTCACTTTTGCTGCTGCATCCCGTATTGAGCCGCGGAACTGAATCCACCCCGGCGGTCGTTTTTTTGAGGTGACCATCTGGAGGCGGACTTGGAATTCATTTTGTGATTTTGCCCTGTCGTCTTTTCCCCGGCCTTTCGCGCCTTGAGACGTGGAAAGTCAACGCATCACAAACAAAAGAAAGGCCACTTATGAAAATCCAAAATGTAGTTACCGCCACACTTGCACTCGTAGTCCTCGCTGTTTCACCGACAACCAAAGCGGACGAAGTCACTGATTGGAACGCCATCATGCAGACAACCGTGGCAGCCGGGAACGCCAACGCCCAGGCGCGCTCCGCCGCCATCGTGCAGTTGGCAGTTTTCGAGTCGGTCAACTCCATCGTCGGCGACTATGAACCGTATCTCGGAATGACTGCACCGGAGGGAGCGTCTCCCAACGCCGCGGCGGTCGCCGCCGCCCACTCTGCACTCCTGGCCCTCTTCCCCGCCAGCAACGCAGTCCTCAACGCATCGCTGGCTGTCTCACTCGCACAGATTCCAGACGGACCAGCCAAGGACGTTGGTATTGTCGTTGGCCAGCAAGCCGCTGCCGCCATGTTGCTGCTCCGCTCGACGGACGGCGCGGCTTCTGCCCAAAGCGTGCCCTACACGCCGGGGTCAAATCCCGGCGACTTTCGGCCCGTGCCACCAGCGGTGGCTTCGCAGCCCGGTTGGGGACTGGTCACTCCTTTTGGTCTTCAATCCGGCTCGCAATTTCGTCTGCCGCCACCGCCACCGCTCGACAGTGGCCGCTATGCGCACGATTTCAACGAAGTGAAACTCGTGGGCAGCACCAACGCCGGGCCTGACATTCGTCCGAAAGATCGCACCGATGTCGCACGCTTCTTTTCCGTCAGTTCCCCGGTGCAGGGGTGGAACCAAGCCGCGCGTCAGGTCAGCGCCGCTCAAGGCAAATCTTTGCCTGAGAACGCGAGAATCTTTGCCTTGGTGAACATGGCCATTTGCGACGCTTCAATTGCGACGTATGAAACCAAGTATTTTTACAACACGTGGCGGCCGATGGCGGCAATTCGTGAGGGCTCACTGGACTACAATAAATGGACTGACGCGGAAGGTGGTTGGTCTCCGTTGATTGCCACGCCGTTGTTTCCGAGTTATCCGTCTGCGCACGCAACCCTGTCCAACGCCGCTCGCACGGTGCTGGAACGCGTGTTCGGCAAACAGGACCTCGCCATCACGCTCACGAGTCCGCGCGCGCCAGGCATCGTCCTGAACTACACCGAATGGAAGACGATTTGCGACGACATTGACGATGCGCGGGTTTACGGCGGCATCCATTTCCGGTTCGAGCAGGAGGCGGGCGGTCACCAGGGACAGGATGTCGGCCATTACATTCTCGATAATCTCCTTCGCCCGCTGTGAAGCGATCCGCCAAAACCTGAGCAGGCTTACGAAGTAAATGTCATGAAAGCCATGTCACTGATTTTCGTAGCGAGTTGGATCGAATCGCCAGCGGTGTCATGGCCCAAACTCCCGTCCTGCTCAGGACCTTCAGCAATCCCATGCGCACAGTCGGAGAAAATTTCCGCCCAGCCATACCAGCATTGCCAGCGGGCGCGGATGTTTCTAATGTTCGCCTGCTGTCCACATGACCGAGCCAACGCATGCTGCCCCCGATTTGGAATCCACCCGCACCGCCCTGCGCCGGGATTTGTATCGCACGAGCACCGCGGTGGCCGTGATTCTCGCCGTGGTGCTTGGGTTGGCGATGGCGGCGGTGTTTGCCGGCATTCGCGCCACGCAGAATCTCAAGCGCGCGGAAGCGGCGGAAGCGCAGTCCCGGGAGCGATTGTGGAATTCCTTCGTCGCCCAAGCCCGTGCGGTGCGCCTTACGCCGGAAGCCGGCCGGCGCCAGGCTGCGCTGGCGGCCCTGAGCAACGCCGCCAGCATCCGCATTTCCCCGGCGCTACGGACCGAAGCCATTTCCGCGATGGCGCTGACGGATGTTCAAATCGAAGGGTCCGTGAAGCCCATTCCGCGCGGCATCGTGCAGGTGGAATTGGACAGCGCGTTGGAGCGCTTCAGCTATGGTGACGTGACGGGCAACGTGTACGTCGCGCGGTTGAGTGACGGCGGCATATTGCAAACATTTCGTCCACAAGAACTCGGTCCGGGGACGCGCATGATGGTGCGCAGCGTCAGCTTTAGCCCGGACGGCACCAAACTGGCAGCTCGTTTTGACGGCGGCGCCATGCTCATCTGGGATTTGCGGGACGAGAAGCTGTTGGTGCGCTCCGGCGTGGACGTGACCAATATGATCGTGGCCGGCATCTCATTCTGGCCGGAGGCCGACAAGATCAGTTATGGCGATGCTGAGGCAAATGGACAAATTACGATCCACGATTTTGAGAGCGGGGCCAAAGTCAGCACCGCCATCCGGGTGGGCGCGCGGACTTTTCGCTTCCGGCCCGGCACCATGGAGGTGGCCATTGCCACGGACAATCGCGCGGATATCTCCGATTATCCCGTGGAGAACAAGCGGCTGACGCTCGAGACTGCCACGCGGGTGTTTACGCATGCGTGGTCGCCGACGGGCGATTTGCTGGCCGTGGCGACGGAGGATGGCGAGGTTTGTCTGTGGGAGCCGGCCACCGGTACTCGACGCACGTTGCGCGGACACAGCGAACCGTGCGTGCGTTTGACGTTCAGCCCCGATGGCAAACTGCTCGCCACGGGCTCGCGCGATGGGACCACCCGGCTCTGGGACGTCCCGCTGGGCCAGACCATCGTGGTTTCGAGTGAGGGCATTGCGCACGTTTTTTCTAGGGACGGCTCCCGGCTCGGCTACTGGCGGCCCGCGGTGGGCTTTGGCACGTGGAAGCTGACGCGGAGTGAAAGTTTCAACCAGCTGGTATGTCCCAAGGAGCAAGGTTCTTTTCTCTCGGTGGATCTGTCGCCTAGCGGACGCTGGTGTCTGGCTACGCAAAGCAAGGGCGTGCGCATTTGGGATCTGGCGAATGGGGATGCCGAAACCTTTATCGCCGTCAGCGATGTGACCAATGTGCGCATCGCGCCGGATGAATCGGTGCTTTATGTTTGCCGGCGGAGCGGCTTGGAGAAATGGAGTTTCGCCACCAACGCAACAGGGGCGGAAATCGGCAGTCAGACGCCGCGACGGATTCCGCTCCCCGATGACCGTGGCTCGCGGGCCATTGCAGTGAGCCTGGATGGACGCCGTGCGTTGGTGGAAATGACCGACTCGCGGCTTGTGGTGCTTGATTTGCAGCGCAGCGAACCGCCCGTAATACTGAAGGAAGCCTGCCGCATCATCAGCGCGCGGACGCCGGGCAGCGCCACTGGCGCCGGGCGATTCGCGATCAGCCCGGATGGACTTTGGATTGCTACGGGCTTCGGCGTCGGCAAGGAAGATCATCCCATCATCTGGAACGCGCAAACCGGTGAACTCGTCACGACCCTGCCGACTGACAGCTCCGTGGTGGGTTTTAGTCCCGATGGCAAGTGGCTGGGGTCGGCGGGCGTGGCGTCCTTTGCAATCTGGTCCGTCGGCGACTGGAAGCAGATCAACAAATTCACGCGTGACGAACCGGCGGTGACACACGGTTCGATTGCGTTTACGCGTGGCAGTTCGGAAGTGGCCATCACTCGATCGCGCCAGCAGGCGCAATTACGGGATGCCCTTGGCGACGAAAAATTTGCGGACTTTGTGCCACCACAATTACAGAGCGTAAATAGCGTGCGCATGGCACTGGATGGCTCTGTGCTGGTCACAGCTAGCGCGACAGACAAATTGCAAGTATGGCGATTGAGCCAGATTCGAGGGCAACTTCAGGAACTTGGATTGGATGGCAGGAAGCGAATTCTCAACAGGCCCGCCGGGCCGGTTGGTGGACCGAGTTTTACGCGCTGGGTTTTGTTGGGCAGCACCGCTGGCTTTGGGCTGGCAGCCGTGTTCGCCCTCTTGACGCTGCGGCGGCATCGGGCAGCCATCTCTGGATTTCTCGCCGCCGAAGCCAAGGCGGCAGAGCGCAATCGGGAACTGGAACTGGCCAAGATCGAACTCATGCACAGCCAGAAGATGCAGGCCTTGGGCACGTTGGCGGCGGGGATCGCCCACGATTTCAACAATCTGCTTTCCGTGATCCGGATGTCGAACAAACTCATCGGCCGCGACACGAAGCCGCACCGGGAGATTCAGGAACATGTTGCCGATATTGAGCAGGCAGTGTTGCAGGGCAAAAGCGTGGTGGGTTCCATGCTGGGTTACGCGCGCAGCGACGAAGGCGAGGGACAACCCACGGACGTGAGTGAGGTCGTGGAGCAGGCGGTTTCCCTTTTGAGTCGGGAATTCCTCAGCGGCATAGCATTGACGCTGGAGCTGGACCGCGAAGCACCACCAGTGGAGGTTGGGCGCGGGCGGCTGGAACAGGTATTGTTGAATCTCATCGTCAATGCATCCGAGGCCATGCAGGGGCATGGCAAGTTGCGGATTACGGTTCACACCCGCGTCGTTCTGCCTGGCAAGCCGTATGTGCTACGGCCGGATCTGGCGGTGCGGTTCGTGGAAATGGCGGTGATTGATTCGGGACCCGGGATTGCGCCGGAAGTGCGCAGCCGGTTATTCGATCCTTTTTTCACAACCAAGCGTGCTGGCGCCAAAGCGGGGACGGGCCTGGGGCTGTCGCTGGTTTACTCCGTGGCCCAGCAGGAAGCGCTGGGACTCAGTGTCGAGAGCGAGCCGGGCAAGGGCGCCATTTTCACGCTGGTCATCCCTGTGCGCGACAAGCACAGTTCACAAACCATTGCTTCGCCCTAGATTGGCGAAACAAATGATCGCAGTCGAAGAAACCATGGCTTCCATTCTGATCGTTGAGGACGACCCAAAACAGCTGAAGCTATATGGCAAGGCGTTGCGTGGGTATCGGTTGACGTGTGTCTCGACGGGCAGCGCGGCGTTGGCGGCCATTAAGGAAGCCAAGCCCGACCTTATCATTCTCGACAATATTCTGGAGGAGGGTCAGAAAGGAATCGATTTCCTGCCGCAACTCAAAGGTGTGGCAGCGCACGTCCCGGTGATCATAATTTCGGGCACACTGCAAATCCGCGAAAAGCTGGCCGCGTTACAGGGCCCACGTTCGGCGCATTACATTCTGGAAAAGCCGGTGGACCTCGACGAACTGGACCAGACGGTTGAAGTCGCGTTGACCGAGTGCGGCATGGGCGAAGCCATCCGGACGCTGCAGTCGTTGGAGCGCGCGGAAAAGGCGGAGTTTTCCGAACCGGACCGTCGTTTTACTGAACGACTCGCGCGTCAGCACGAGATGATCAAGCGCCTGCGCGGTTCGACGGATCGTCCAAACATTTCCGGTTTGTCGCGCGAGTTCAACGTGTCGCGCAAGACCATCATTCGTGACATTCAAGACCTGATCCGGCGCGGTCAATTGCCGGAAGAAATATATCCAGAATGGAAGCAGGAAGTCAGCGGTGAGGATTGAGGTTTGGTAGGGACAACCACTCATGGGGAAGGGCGGCGACTGCAAAGTCGCCGCTCGTTTTTTTCGCGCGGAACGCCTGCAAACTGGCGACCTTACGAAGCGGCGACGGCATCAATTGATACGTTTGACGCGATAGAGTCGCAAGTCCTCCGCGGGGAAGCCGCCGGTGAGTGAAAAGTCGTCAGTAAAGCTCTGGACAGAAGCTGCGCCAGGCGGCATCGGGTCCGTTTCCTCGATTTGCGAACGGATGATTTCGACGAAGTCACTCAGCAAAGCATCCTTAAACTCCACCCGGTAGCGACCGCCACCGATGGACCGCCACAGCAAGGTAATCCGACCATCAGATTGACGAAGCGTGCGAAAGATGTAGGGCACTTCGGCGGGGGGAGGATTGGTGCCGGGGAAGTCTGGGCTGGTCCGAAAGGAAGTAGGCACGGATTGTGTGGCTGTAGTTTCGTCAGAAACCGCCACATACCAGTCGTAGCTCGTCGCGGCGGCCAAGCCGTCCCAAGTGCCGCTGATTACGCCGGGCTGGCAATTGCTGATGGTGAATAACGGCGCATAACCTGAAAGGACTGGTGAGAGATTCAGGCCCGTGACGGTGAAATCGAACCGCGGTTTCAGGAGGTAATCGTCGGAATAGGGCGAATAGGACTGCACCCGAAGTGTGCTGTTGCTTGGGGAAAACTCCATGATGCGCAAGTAACCATTCCCGCCATTTGTCTGGTTGGAGTAATCTGAAAGAAAGGTGCGAATGGTATTCCCGTTGAATGTATCCATGCGCCATTTGGCTTCCGGCCAATGGCCGCACAGCATGAGGAAGATGTTGGTGTTGGCTTTGAGTCCGTCGTAAATGGGCTGACCTTGGGCATTAAATTCGCCGGCGTTGCCTTCAAGCAGCGAGTGCGTCACCACGATTGCGCGGCGATGCAGATTTGTTTGCAGCACGCTATTGGCCCAGGCCATCACGTTGGACTTTACGCCGGCATTCCACTCTAGATAGAGGACGATCATATCCAGACCGCTGGCGCTGACGAACGAGAAGTGATTGTCGTTGTTGGTGCCGTAGTGTCCGGCGTAGTAGGATTTATCCGAAAAATGGGACACGCCAAAATACTTGTTGTAGAGTCGGAAATCCATCTGGGGCCAGTGAAGGTCATGATTGCCGGGGCAGATGCCGTAGGGAATGCCATGCTCTAGGAACGTTCTCGCCGGATCTTCAAGTCGATACATGGCGTTGGTGGCGTACCACCACTGGGATTCAATTTCGCCATTGTTAACGCAGTCGCCGAGGTGGGTGACCAGCACGATATTGCGTGGTACCCGGTTGGTGATGATCCACTCCGTCTGGGCGTAGAATATTTCCGGAGTGCCGCCATTGACCAAGGCGGGATAAAACTGCGTGTCAGGCAGCGCAATGATCGTAAAATTGGGCCGGATCGGTGAAGGCGTGGGCCGCCCAAAAAAGGTAACAGTGAGATTTGTGGCGCTGGTGTTATAGAGAAGCGCGGTGAGTTGTGGCGCGGCGGTTATGTTCGTGTCTCCCGGCGCCGGCGAAAGGTGCTCAATGGTGAGCGCGTGGGAACTCAGGCTCGGGGCCAACAAGCAAGCCAGCAGCACAAGCAGAGGCCGTCGCGTCCTCACAGCGATTATCCGCCAGATCCGACTCAGTCCGTCAGATAAAATTGGACCTGCATTCTGACGGCTAAACAAGTCCGGTCCGGCAATCGCTCTCACAACAAATAACAAGGGTTAGACCAATACTTACACCAAGGGATGGTTGCTGCAAGTCGCACCGCTGTCTATCCGGCCTTCCAACGAAGGATTGATCAGCGGCAGCCATTACTGGTGTGTAAGGGGTTTAACCTACAAAAGTCCTGGGTGCGATCGAAGGTGTGCTGGTTGAATTGTGGGTTTTATGGCTCGCGTCTTGTCGAAACAAGAAACCGATAGCGTCGCAAAGCTAGGATCGCCTACGAGTTACTGTGATGTGGCACAACCACATGGGCATACGAGTTTCCAATCACTGGAGCTGTCAAGCGACTGAGGTTGCTTGGCGGGTCACCAAGATTCGCTTCGTTCCCGGTAGATTTTCGCGTGGCAGGCCCTAATCCTTCTTGTCGGTGTGGGCCCACGCGATGGCTTGCTGCAGCAATTCGGAAGCATCGCGCAGCTTTAGCTTCTCCTTGATACGGGCTTTGTAAGTTTCAATGGTCTTGGCGTCCAACCGAAGTTTGTCCGCTATCTGACGCGTTCCCAAGCCCAGGCCGGCCAATTCAAACACCTGAAGTTCGCGATCTGCCAGGGAGCCGATGGCGGCGTTGTTGTTTGCGCGTTGACGGCCAATTAAAGTGGCGGCAATGCGTCGGGCCAACTGGGTGCTGAGATAAACTTCGCCCCCGAGCACCCGCCGGATTGCCTCCATGATATTCCGGGTGGCTTCTTGTTTGGTGATATAGCCTTGAGCCCCGGCCCGGATAACCCGTTCCGCGTAGAGCGACTCTTCCTGCATGGAAACCACCAGGACCCGGACATCCGGGTGCATCACCCGCAGGTCCTTGATCAGCTCCAGGCCGTGTGAATTCTTCAGCGACAGATCTACGATCGCCAGGTGTGGCGCGGTGGCGCCGATTACTTTCAATGCGTCGTTCCGATCTTCTGCTTCGCCACAGACGTGGAGATCGGGTTCCCGGTTTATGACCTCGGCCAACCGTTCGCGCACCATCGGGTGGTCGTCCACCAAGACGATCCGCAGGCGATTCTGGGGCGAAGAACTTGCGGAGGGCATGAGTCAATCGGGTGCCGTTGGCATGGCAGAAACTACGTGCACGATTGTGCCGCCTCCGGGCCGTGGGTGCACGCCAAATGTACCTCCGATCATCCGGGCCCGATATTCCATGATGCGCAACCCAATTCCGTCGGCGCGCCGGCGGGCGTGATCCACCCCCAGCCCGTCATCACTGATCTTCAGTTCCCAGGCCGTCGGAGCGCATCGCAAGTGAACATGGATTTCCCGGGGTCGGCCATGCTTGATGGCATTACTGATTGCTTCCTGGGCGATGCGATAAAGGTGAATGGCCACCGATGGGTCCGGGGATTGCCCGGTGTCAGTGAATTGAAGTTGGCAACGCACGCCGAAATGAGCTTCGAAGTGTTCTGCCAGTTCCTGGAGCACGGTGGCCAACCCTTCTTCTTCGAGCCGGATCGGGTAGAGACCGCGAGCGAGATGCCGCGCTTGGGTGATGGATTCGTCCAGCAACGTGGCAATCTTGGCCGCGTTAGCCGCTTCGGTGGGAGCCGTGGTGCTGAGTTGCCGGCATAGTGAGTTGGCCGCAAAAGCAGTGCTGACGAGCTGCTGACACAACCCGTCATGCAAGTCCTGACCAATCCGCGCCTGTTCCCGCTCGCTGATTTCCAATATCCGACGTTCCAATTCGCGCCGCTCGCGAATTTCGCTTTGCAACCGTTCCGTTCGATCTTGTACCCGCCGCTCGAGCGTCTCATTAAGCGTCCGCATGGCGGAGACCAGCCAGACTACCACCAATAACACTCCTAGGCGCATGAACGCATTCCAGACCGGCACCAATGGATGCGCATATGCCGCTGGTGGCAGGGTTTCGGCTATCAGCCAGACCACGGTCGCTGCCACTGCTGCCATAAGCCCCAGAGATCGGCGTGCGTAGCGCGCCACATACAACACGGGCAGCACATAGAACAGGGACGAGTTGACCTGGATTCCAGTGAAGTAATCGAAGCAACCAATGAGCAGGAGCGCCGTCCCCGCGAGTATCAAATTGGCCGAGGTTGACCGCCGGCTCATCCAGTCGCCGGCTTGACGCAGCCATGCGGACACATGATCCACCCGGGAAACAGCAGCCGATCGATCAACCGCTTCGAGTGAATTCTTGTGTGGCTTAGGGTGAGTGGACACAGCGTTGCATCTCGTTTCGGCAATTTCCGGCTCCGGTGCAATCAAAAACTCGAAGTCAGTCTTCGGGAAGAATGCGGTTAGCTGTTTCCGGTTGGGCTGCGGGTCAACGCACAATGATTTTGGGACCCTTCTTCCGGTTTTTCTTTCCCCCGCCTGACTGTGCGCAACACGCACAGCCCTGTGCCTGGCTTGCACAGTTCTCAAATTCACGCGTCTGACCTAATTAGTTCCGCGTGATTGAGTGCGAAACACTGGCGCGCGATGGCCTGCGTCTCTCTACTACTTTCGGGCCGGACCTGTTGTCCGGACCGATCTGGTCTGACTTACTCGTTGCTCCAAAACCAGCAAGCAGATCAGGGCAGGCCATCCCGCGCCAGTCGTGTCCACTCGTTCGATTCACCGTCCTGCGCGCGCTACGCGTGGGCCGTTAGCTCTCGTTTGTCCAAATTACACCGCCGAAAGCACAACGCCCCCGCCCGCATTTCACGGGCGAGGGCTGGGATGAGATCAAACTGATCAGCTCAGGTATTCCCGCGGATCAGTCACCTTGCCGGTAATTGCGCTGGCGGCAACTGTGGCAGGCGAGGCGAGGAACACCTGTGATTCTTTGTCGCCCATGCGGCCGGGAAAATTCCGGTTCGTGGCGCTGATGCATTTGATGCCGGACTTGTTGATTCGGCCGAACGTGTCCACCGGCCCACCGAGACACGCGGCGCACCCGGCGTTTTCCGTCATCTGCACCCCCGCGTTGACAAGGATGTTCCAGACCGTTTCGCCGCCCCATCGTGTGCTTTGCAAATCATGCACGATATCCGGTGTGGCCGGGACGCCGAATGTATCAATCGTCACCTTGCGGCCCCGCAGGATGCGGGCGAATTCGATGAAATCACTTGTCTTGCCACCGGTGCAGGAGCCGACGTAGGCGCGGTCGAGTTTGACGTCGCCCATTTCCTTTGCCTTCTTGCGTTGGCCCGGGTCCGGATGACAAGCGACGGTCGGTTCGAGCTTGGACAGATCCACGACGAGTTCGTAAACGAACTTCTGATCCTGGTCGAGTTCCACCGGTTCATAACGCGCTGTTGTTCCATTCAGCTTCACGCGCGCATCGACGTACTCAGCAGTGCGGGCGTCGAACGGGAAAATGCCGTTCTTGCCGCCGGCCTCGATGGCCATGTTGGCGATCGTCATGCGATCGTCCATCGACAGGGTTGCGATACCCGGACCGTCAAATTGCATTGCGCGATAAGTCGCGCCGTCGAAACCGATTTCGCCGATGCAATGCAGGATGATGTCTTTCGCCATCACGCCGGGCTGCAGCTTGCCTTCGAGTCGGAAGTGCATGGTCTCGGGCACTTTGATGAGCAGCTTGCCGGTGCCCATGACAAAACCGGCGTCCGTGTTGCCGATGCCCGTGGCGAATTCGTTGAAGGCGCCCGCCATGCAAGTATGCGAATCCGTGCCGAAGAGCACCTCTCCCGGACGCGTGTGACCTTTTGCCGGGAGCGCGGTGTGGCAGACGCCGGCGTATTGCGAACCGTATTGGCGCTTGAGCATGCCCTTGCTCGAATCGAAGTGCCACTGGCCGTCCGGATCATCGATGACGTCGTAAAAATATGGCAGCCCTTGCTCCTTTACGAATTCGCGCAGGATGTCCACGTTGCGATTCGACTTGGAGTCGGCGGTGAAAATGTAGTGGTCGGGAATAATGACGACGCGGTTCTTGTCCCAGACCTTGGCAGTCTTGCCAAACTCGCGTTTGAACACGCCGATCGTGCCCGGCCCGCACACGTCGTGCGTCATGAGCACATCCGCCTTCACCCAGACATTATCGCCAGCCTGCACGGAAGTCTTGCCGGCAGCACGGGCGAGTAGTTTTTCAGTCAACGTCATAGACGAGTCACCTTAGCGGACGCGCGGGGTGACTTCAACAGTGCATTATGGCCGTCACGCGGTGGTTTCGTTGCTGAGATCGAATCGGTCAAACAGTTTGCCCAGGAAATAAACGCCGAAACCGGCGGTAATCAGCAGCCCGAGGGCGGTGGCAAGCGCCGCGATCGGCAACACTACCCAAACCGGCAACACGAGGCGAAAGGTAAAAAAGAAAATCAAGAACACGCCGGCGGCCGGCACAATCGAAAGGCCCAGCGCCAGAAATTGTCCCAGGGCAAAGATGATCCGTTGGCCGGTGGCTTCGATGCCGTGCGGCGCGTCCTTGCCAGTCTGAAACCAGGATGGGAATAGCAACACCGCCGCGTTGGGGATGAGCAAAGAGACGAGATTGAGACATGGTAGCAGCAACGCAATGCTGCCGCCGATTCCCAAAATCAACTCCCATGGCAATTTTGTCGTTTCGATTTGCGTTGCGAAGATCATGGCCACTAGCACTAACAACCATTGCACTCCGCTCAGGAGCACCACGGGGGTGAGAATCTGGCCGAGGGCGATCTGCCAGCCCGGCATGGGCAGAACCTTCAACATGTCCATTTGCGGAACCTCGCGGCGAAAATCCTGTCGCAGAACTTGCGGCCCGAACAACAAACTCCACACTGCCAACGCAGCCGCCATCATTGCAATCGCCACCGGTCCGCCGGATTTTCCCATGCCCCCGCGCATGCCCATGGACACGCCGAAGGCGATCGCCAGCATGACGATCAAGAATCGCGCGGACAGAATGCTGCCCGCTCCGATGAGATTCTTCCACAGCAGGGCGATGACAGGGGAGCCAAGCGGGCGGAGTTTGAATGGCGCGCGCGCCGCTTTTTGATTTTTTTTCGCGGCCCGCCAGTTGCCAGCCCGCGCGGCGGCCACCCGCTCCGCCAGCTTTTGCGAGGCTTCAAGCGAGGCTTCCTCAAAGGCTACGTTGGAACGAATGACCCAAAAATAGTGTAGTAGCATTAGCAACAGCGCGGGCCACAATGCCAGCAGGAAGGAGATCAAATCCGGTGCGAAACGGGGCTTTACCATCAGTCTGAATGGCGCGAGCACGTAAAGCAGGGGGCCAGACGTGAGCAGCGCTTTGCCATAGCTGATGATGCTTTTCGCGCTCGCGGTATCCGCATCAGTGAGCGGCGGCAACGTCTGTCGCGTCCAGAGAGCCACCCAGACACCCACGCCCAGCACCAGGCTGAGCACGATAAAGCGGCGGCCCCAGTTGGTGAGGCCGCGATCAAGCAAACGGGTGCGTTCGAGCGAAGCCCCGAGCGAGTGCAGGCTGAGAATCGAAAGCGCCACCCAATAGCCCCCCGCATGCATGAGCGTGAGCCGCCACGAACCGGCGCCAGCGGAGAGCAAGGCGAGAAAGAACACGGTAATCAAGATGGCCAGTTGCGAACGGAGCAGTTTGAAATGTATGAGCGTGCGCCGGGAAATTGGGGCTGGAAAAAGAAACGCCACTTCCGCCTCACTAAAGGTCAACGCCGCGCGCTTGCTCGGGAAAAACCAGAATGACAGCACAATGAGGCAGAGAATGGCAGCGCCGATCAGTTCGATTAGTGCCAGATCCGAGTCCTGGAAACCGCCCTTGGGATTGCCGCCGCGATCCCGAAACAGAAAGCGATAGAAATAGAAATAAAAGTAGAGCCCGCCAACAACGGCACCTAACAGATATTTTGGCTGTTTGAGACGCTTGAAGCGCGTGACGAGGCGATTCCGCCACGTCATGAGGATGAGATAGATTAGGGCAGACGTCATGACTGCGGCAGCGATGAGACAGCCGGGGGCGGAGAGGCATCGGTGGCGCGGAAGAATATTTCTTCTAGCTTGGTGCCACCATCCGCGGCAAAGCGTTGGCGGATTTCGTCAATGGTACCGTGGGCGACCATCTGTCCACCTTTCAGAATTAGAAGGTGCGAGCAAATCTCTTCCACCAAGTGGAGCAGGTGCGAACTGATGATGACGGCGGCGCCTTCGCGGGCGCGCTTGAGAATTGAATCCTTCATCCGCCGGATTCCCATGGGATCGAGACCGGTAAGCGGTTCGTCGAAGAAGATGACCTGGGGTGAATGCAGCAATCCGCACGCGATGACGAGTTTTTGTTTCATTCCGCGCGAGAGTTCGCCCGGCAGCTTGTCGGCCTTGTCGGCGAGCTCAAGCTCCTCGATCAGCGCGCGGCCAATCGATTCCCATTCCGCCACCTGATATATGCGGGCGACGAAATTCAAGTGCTGCCACACGGTGAGATAGTCAAACAGGCGTGGTTCGTCGGTGAAGAAGGCTAGTTGTCGTTTGGCGGCGACTGGCTCGCGATGGATATCATGGCCACAAATGAGGACGGTGCCTTGGGACGGTGGAATAATTCCGGCCAGGCAACGCAAGGTGGTGGTTTTGCCCGCCCCATTGGGCCCAACCAATCCCAGGACACCTCCTGCTGAAACCGTCATGGTGAGGCCACGCAGCGCCACGAACTCACCGTAAAGCTTGGTCAAGCCGGTAACTTGGATCATTTTGCAGAAGAGATTATGCGACTCAGGAACGAGGCTAGCAGGCCAATCTGGCGAGTAAAGCGGGATGGCGGGGGCGAGCTGGCCCAGCTGAGTGGCGAGGCGGCTGAATTCATCCTTCGTGCACAATGCGCCGGGAAATCACGGACAAAGCCCAGTGTCCAGAGGGGACAAAAACCGGGGGCTTTGCTTTTGACTTTGGACCGCCCTCTGCTAAAAACGACTTCAGACGGCGGATGCCGTGCAAGGAAAGCGCTTTGCGCGCACGAACTGAATGAACTTATCGCGGGTCAAAAAATCAAATCGCCGGGGCGCAGACGCGTATGGCCTGCCAGAGGTGGTCATTGCATTGGTGATCATTGCCACGTTGCTAGTCGCGCTTTACGCCGGCTTCAGCGCTGGATTTGCGGTAATGAAATCCGCGCGGGAGAACCTGCGCGCGACGCAGATTCTGGTGCAGCGGGCGGAGGTCATCCGACTGTATAACTGGACCCAGATTCAAAACACCAACCTGTATCTCAAGCCGAACTTTGTTGAGTATTATGATCCGTTGGGAGTAACCAACGGCAAATACGGGGTAATGTACGTGGGCACGATGCGCACCAATGCCTCCAATCTCACGGGTACGAGTTACTCAAACAATGTCCGGGCGGTCACGATTTCACTGTTTTGGACCAACCGTGTCGGCAAAACCAACATCACGTTCAGCCGGCAGTTGCAGACGCTGGTGGCGCGATATGGCATGCAAAACTACGTTTACGGCCAGCAATGAAAACCAGCCAGCGCTACAGTCATGATCGGTTAGTGTCCCGGGGTTGGACTTTGCCGGAGTTGCTCGTGACGATCGCCATCGGCGCGTTGGTCATGATGGCGATTGCCGGGTTCACTGTTTACAGTCTGCGCAGTTTTGTGGCGATGGCCAATTATGCCGATTTGGATGAAAAAAGCCGTCGCACCGTGGATGAAATGACCCGGCAAATTCGCCAGGCGAGCGGGATTGCGAATTATAATAACACCGGGGCAAAACGCTGGATCACGCTTACCAATTCCGTCGTGAGCGACTTCGTAAGATACACCTGGGTGAGTCAGGACCGGGTGCTTTATTTCGAGCGAAAGGGTACGCCGATGGTTACCAATCTTACCGAGTGCGACAACTGGGATTTCAGCCTGTTTCAACGCACGCCGATTCCCGGCACCACAAACAAGTTTCATCCGGCGACCAATGGCGCTGGCAACATCGACATTTCGAAAGCGAAGATGGTGGATATGCGGTGGCGGTGCAGCCGCGAAATTCTCAGCAAAGCGTTTCAGACTGAAAGCGTGCAAACCACGAAAATAGTTCTACGTAACCACGATTAGGATTCCGTGCCATGAAAGTCTCGATTCGTTCCTCCAATCAGGGCAGCATGCTCGTCATAACGGTTTGCTTTGCAGTAGTCATTGGATTGGGTCTGGTCAGTTACTTGTTGCTAGTGAACTCGAAGAACAAGTTGGTCTCGCGGTCGTTGCATTGGAATATGGCCATGGCGCATGCTGAAGCCGGGGTCGAAGAAGCGCTGGCGCAGTTGAACCACAAGTTTGGGACCAATCTTGACCGGGCAGCAAACGGCTGGGGTGGTCCTACCGCTGGAGTTTTCGGTCCGCGGTCACGCAACCTTCGAACCGGCGCTTACAGCGTGACCCTTTCGACCGAGACTTATCCCACGATTATTTCCACTGGCTACGCCACCAACCCCCTCGGCGGGAACATCGCGACGGTGGCACGTACGGTGGAAGTTAAAACCGCCATCGCCAGCGTGTTTCAAGTGGGGATGGCGGCAAAGTTGAATGTTACTTTCAAAGGAAACAACGTCCATATCGACAGTTTCGATTCGGCAGATCCGGCTCATGATGATCCACTAGATCCGACTGAAGTCAAAGCCAACGGTGATGTGGCCAGCACGGACGGTTTCGTGAGTGTTGGCAATGCGAATATCAATGGGAAAATTAAGACTGGGCCGGGAGGCAGTTACGCTTTCGGCCCCAATGGTTACGCCGGTCCGATCGGTTGGCTTGGGCCGGGACTTTACTCACCCGATTGGTACCAGAACGACTTTAACGCGGATTTCAAAGACGTAGAGCCGCCGTTTGACAAATCGGCAGGCTTTTCTCCAGTGCAAATCACAGTAAACACCAATCCCAAGACAAATTACTGGCTACTTTCCGAAGGGAACTGGATTGCATCCGGCATTCCCAACAACTGCAACATTGTAGTTGCCGGCGGCAATGCCAGGCTTTGGATAACGGGCGACTTCAAACCCAACAACACTGCGGAAATCATTATTACCGATGGCTCCACTATAAAACTTTATGTGGGGGAAACCACGGGGCCGGATACCAGCGCAGTGTTCGCCAACGTAAATGTCGGCGCCACCGGAAAGGCCGCGACATTTCAATACTACGGGTTGCCGACAAACAAAGAGGTTACGTGGAGTGGCAACGATAAATACAAAGGTACCGTTTACGCGCCCCAAGCGACCTTTACCATGGGTGGTGGTGGTAGTCCAAGTGATGTCTTTGACTACCAAGGCGCGTGCGTGGTGTATGAGGCCGTTCTAAACGGCCACTTCAACTTCCATTACGACGAAGACCTGAAGAAAAAGCCTCCGGTCGCGATTTACGTGGCCGGCAGATGGCGTGAGCTTTGACTGCGTTTAGGTCACCAAGGTAGCTTGATTTCGGTTTAGGAGGATTTATGAGATCGATCGCAAAAGGCGTGTGCGCATTAGTCATTATTACTGCCGGAGCACCGGCAGGATTATTCGCGCAATCCTTGGGGGAAGCCCTCAACAACACAAACCTCGTCTGGACCACCAGCCCAAACAGCGGATCAACCCGCCCGTGGGTCTCGACCGGTTCCGTGACATATGACGGGGTTAGCAGCGCAGTCTCGGGCAACCAGTTTTTGGACGGAACTAGCAGTTGGCTTGAAACCACTCTGGTTGGGCCTGGGGTGCTTTCCTATTGGTGTCGCGTTTCCTCTGAAGACCCTCAAGTCATTACGCTTCCCGACGAGGAGATTATTGAGCCAACCGACTACTTAAAATTGGAAATCAATGATGTCGAGATACAGCAGGTTGCCGGTCCTTGCGGCAGTTGGACGTTTCGTACTTTTGAAATTCCCGCAGGAACCAACATCGTGCGCTGGACATATGTCAAAGACGCCGACGAAACCGACACTTGCGGAATTGACCAAGCCCGCCTCGATCAAGTGCGATACCAGCCCAATGCCGCGCCCCTGAATCAAGCATTGGGCACTTGTGCATTGGACTGGACTTCGGGCGCGACCACCAATCTGACGGCTTGGGTTGGCCAGACCAACGTCTCCAATGATGGCATCGCGGCTGCAAGTGCGGATGCAGCTCCCAATGAAGAATCCTGGCTGCAGGTGACGGTGGCAGGGGTATCCAATGTATCTTTTCTATGGCGAGTCTCGTCCCGGACCAATGCGGATTACCTGGAGTTCTACACCAACGGCTACGTTCACAATCCGCTTAGCCCGCCGGCGAATTATGCCACCCGCATTTCAGGCGAGGTTGCCACATGGAGGTCGAACTACTTCAAATTATCGGCCACCGCCACCAACACACTCACTTGGCGGTACGTGAGAAATAACCAGACAGCCGTAAACCAAAGCCGGGGCTGGCTGGATCAGGTCAAATTCAATCCTACAATGTCGCCAACCCCATTTTCGCTGACTGCGCCGGCACTGCTGCAAAACGGTCAGTTCCAGCTTACGGTTGCCGGATTGTCGAATTGCCCTTGTCGCGTCGAGTATTCCACCAACTTAGTGAACTGGTCCACGGTGACGGAATTGTTTATGGCCGACAGCTCAGCCACAGTCCTCGATCCCGGGGCGACAAATTCCCAGTCGCGATTCTATCGAGGCAACGTTCAGTAACTTCGACCGCATTTCATCCGCGAACGCCCAAACTTTGGTTTGGGCGTTCTTCTTTTTAGTGACGTGAGGTAAGGCACTGATGTGACTCATTCTGAGCCACGCCTGTCCACGACAGGGGACGAGCAACGGGAAAAGCTGTGATATTCCGGGGTAACACCGGGGCCAGTCCCCTTGGCAAGGCATCTGCTTAACTCCCGACGTTGGATTATGGAATGAACAAGGATGAGTTGTGCCGTAGCTCCCGGAAACTAAAGTTGCCATGAGAATTTGCCCTCCCGCCTTTCGCACGCTGCGCTGCTACCAGATGGCCTACACTCTGGTGGAGGTTGCTATTGGCGTGGCCATCGTGGGGATCACTTTTGTTTCCCTCTATGCCGGCATGTCGGGCGGGTTTGCCGTGACCCAGCTTTCCCGGGAAAATCTTCGGGCCACGCAAATCATCCTGGAGCGCATGGAAGGCGTGCGCCTCTACAATTGGAATCAACTTTGTTACAGCAACGCCGTCTCGCCTGGCTATCTGCCTACTGCTTTTACCAATTACTATTACCCGCTGGCCACCAATGGAGAATCCAAAGGCATCGCTTATGTGGGCACGATGACCGTCACCAACGCGGACCTGAACCCTGCCGCGAGCTATGGCAACAACATGCGTAAGATCATAGTCACGGTGAATTGGGAAAGTGGTGGCGTGGTCCGCACCCGCACCATGACGACGTATCAGGCGCTCAATGGCATGCAAAACTACGTTTACAGCAACTGAGTAATTTTAGGCTGTCATGAAATTGTCATTCGCAACAACTTCCGCTTCGCCTGCTCGTTCGGGTATGACCTTGATCGAGCTCGTCGTCGCGGTCGGCATCGCCACAATCGTCTTCGGCGCGGTTGGTTCGCTGGCCATGTTTACCAGTCGCAGTTTTGTGGCAATGGGTAACTACAACGACCTCGACCGGAATAGCCGCAACGCTTTGGATCGCATGTCCCGCGACATCCGTCAGGCCCGGCAGTTGACGACCTACACGCCCACGAAACTCTCGTTCCTCCAACAGGATGGTACGACGTTGACGTTCGATTACGACTCTGGGGCTGGCACCTTGGTGCGGAAGGTCGGCAGCTCAAGCACTGTATTGCTTACTGGATGCGATTTCCTCACCTTTCACATCTCGCAGCGCAATCCTTCGAACAATTTTGCCTTCTATCCTGTTTCGGGCACCAATTTCAGCACTGCCAAGATGATTGATGTCAATTGGCGATGCGCCCGGCAGATCCTGGGAAAGAAGGTCAACACCGAAAGCGTCCAGACTGCGAAAATTGTTTTGCGTAACTAATCACCCAAAAAAATGGAGACAAGTCGTATGAAGTACCTCCCATCCAAATCCCGAACCGAAGCTGGCAGCGTCCTGCTGGTCAGCTTGATCATTACCGCGGTCCTTGGCCTTACCCTGGCCAGCTACCTGATCATGTCCCAGCAGCAGAACGTGTCGGTGATGCGCTCCCAGACATGGAATAGCGCCATCGTGATGTCCGAGGCCGGCGTGGAAGACGCCCTCTCGCTGTTGAACAAGTTCAATAGCAACTTTGAAAAGCTGACCAACTGGTCGACCAGCGCTTCCATTTATGATGACAGCTGGACTTATCTTGGCGCCAACACGTATCACGTGAAGCGCACGCTGGCGGATGGGTACTATGAAGCTTTCATTACCAACAATGTGAACAACAAGCCCGTCATTAATTCCCTGGGCTATGTCCCGTGGTACTACAAGGGCGGCATCGTTCAGAAGTCGGCATATGCCTCTGCCGGCGTCACGGCCGAGGTGCAGAAGCCCACTATGACCGGACGCGGGGTCTCTGTTAACACGCGCATTGATGCCCTGATCAATGTCGCGATGGCCGCGCTGGAGCATATTGATTTCAACGGCAAGAATGTTCAGACCGACAGCTTCGATTCGTCGAATCCGGCCTATAGCGACAACGGCGGTTACCCGTCGGCATATCCGGACCGCCAGCGTGACCAGGGCGACGTTGTAACTGATCTCGCGATCATCAATTCCCTGAACGTCGGCAATGCGAGGATTAAGGGTTCGGCCAAGACTGGCCCGAACGGCACTCTCGCTATTGGCCCGAACGGCTCGGTGGGTGATAAGGCTTGGGTGGAAAGCGGCAGCACTGGCGTGCAACCCGGCCATTTCGCTGACGACATGAACGTGCTTTTCCCGCCCGTGCAGCTGCCTTCGACCACATGGTACTCAGTGTCGTACTACGGCAGCGGCGTAACCAAAACGGATGTGTATACTATCGGGAGCACGGTGTTTACCAACACCGGTGACTATAACTGGATTATCAACGGAAATGGTGACTACTACATCAGCGATCTGTCGAAGTCGCTGCATGTCACGGGCAACGCCCGGCTGTTGGTCACGTCCAAAATCAATCTGAGCGGTACCAGCGACCGGATTTCGATTGCCCCGAATTCCAGCCTCAAGCTTTATATGTATGGCTCCACGGCGGCGATCGGTGGCTTGGGAGTTGTAAACGCCACGGGCAACGCGAACAGCTTCTACTATTTCGGTTTGCCCTCGAATACGAAGCTTACCTTCGGTGGTAATGCTTCCTTTACCGGGGTGATCTACGCTCCGCAAGCCGCCTTCACTCTCGGTGGCGGTGGTTCGGATGACTTTGACTTCATCGGTGCAAGCGTGACGCGATCCGTCAAGATGAACGGTCACTACCGCTTCCACTTCGATGAAGCTCTCCGGAATAACGGCATGGGCCGCGGTTATATTCCGACCAGCTGGAAAGAAATGTAAGAATCTCCTCCTCCACTACGCCTCGCCGGGCGCTTCCGTATGGAAGCGCCCGGCTTGTTTTTCAAGATGGCGTTGGGCTGACGAACCCGATTGCTTTCCGCTCGACGGGCCGCTGGCACTCCCCTGAACATTCGTCGTGCGTGCTGCTGTCATCTTTAATCCGGCTGCCAAGGGCGACAAGGCCCGCTCATTTCGCAAGGCCTTGGACGCCATCGCGCGGCACTGCACATTACTCCGCACCCAGGCTGCGGGAGACGCGACCCGGCTGGCAGCTGAGGCGGTCCGCGACGGTTTCGATACGGTGATCGCGGCTGGCGGCGACGGCACACTAAACGAAGTGCTGAACGGTTTGGCACAAACCCCGGAAGGTCTGGCCAACGTCCGGTTGGGCGTTCTGCCGCTTGGCACTGTAAACGTATTTGCGCGCGAGCTCGGCCTTCCCACGCGGCCAGAGGCGGCCTGGCAGTGGTTGTTGCGCGCGACGGAACGGCGACTGGATCTGCCGTGGGCCGAGTGGAAGACAGGCGGTCAAACGCGTCGGCGTTATTTTGTCCAGATGGCGGGCGCGGGGCTCGACGCCCGGGCGATCGAACTTACGAAGTGGTCATTGAAGAAGGTAATTGGCCCCGGTGCATATGTCGTCGCAGGGCTACGGGCACTGGCGCAATCAGCAGCCACAATTCGCGTATGTGCTGGCGATCAGGTGGCATTCGGGCAGTTGGTGCTTATTGGCAATGGCCGACTTTACGGCGGTTCGTTTCGAATCTTCCCGCAGGCTGATGCCGCAGATGGATTACTTGAAGTGTGTGTGTTTCCCCGGGCAAACTGGCTAACTTTGCTGCGCAGTGGCACCTCGCTGCTGTCCCGGCGCGTGCTGCCGGAGGGTTGTGTTGTTCGAATGCGCGCTGCTTCGGTGTCACTGACCGCCGAGTCATCCACCCGCTTCGAGGTTGAAGGCGAACTATGCGACTGTCTACCGGTTACGTTCCACTTGCTGCCCCAAGCATTGCGCGTTTTGTCCCCGCATTAACCGTTTTGGATTTTTGCTTTCGCTGTCATTCCCGCCCGGTTTAGAATCTGCATGTGCTAAAGTTCCTCCTGACCCTCGTTTTGGCCAGCGCCGCGACCCTGACGGCGTGGGCGGAAACGTTCAAGCTTGTGGATGGTACCACGGTCGAAGGCGAGATCGTGCTGCCGGCCAAGGCTGACGCATTACAGTTACGGCTCGGCGGTGGAAAGTATGAGCGCATTCCGTGGGAAAAACTTTCCCAGGAAACGCTGCTTCAACTGAAGGATAATGCTGCGGTGGTCCAATTCGTTTCGCCATTGATTGAGGTTCCTGAGGCGGAAAAGATCAAGAAGACGGAGGTTGAGATCCGACCGGTGCCCCGGCTGGAACGGCCCGCCAAGACATCAGTTATGGGTGGACTGTTTTCATCTTCAGTTGGTTTGGTGGTGTTACTGCTTATATATGCTGCGAACATTTATGCCGGGTACGAAATCGCCATTGTGCGCGCCTATCCGCCGTTGATGGTTTGCGGTATTTCAGCGATCGCCCCCTTCGTGGGGCCGATTATATTTCTGTGTCTCCCCACGAAGCTGGCTTCAGCTACCGAGACGACATTGGTGGAGGCCGCCGTCGCCACCCAGGCCCACGCCGCAGGAGTCCACGAAACCGCGGCAGCGCACGAGGCGGCGAGTACAGCGCATTCGCCCCTTCACATTGCGGCAGAAGCGCCGGCGGCGGCCGGAGCCGTGCCTGAACCGCAAGTGTTCAAGCGCGGGCAGTTTACTTTCAATCGACGCTTCATCGAGACCAAGTTTTCTGGGTTCTTTGGGGTCGCGCGGCGGGAGGCAGACAAGGACATGGTGCTCGTCGTCAAAGCCGGGCGCCACACAGTGACGGCCACGCGTATTTCACGAATGGCCTCCAATGACATGCACGTTGAAACCCACCAAGGCGAGATCCAGATCGCTTTCGCGGACATCCAGGAAATCATCCTCAAGCACAAGGACAGTTGACCGCGGCGCTATGAAATACCGCACCATTCTTCTCTTCGGCGCCCCGGGGGCCGGCAAGGGCACCCAAGGCAAGATCCTCGGCACGATTCCCCATTTCTTTCATTGTGCCTGTGGAGACGTATTTCGTTCGCTCTCCGCCACCAGCCCGCTCGGCCGCGTTTTCATCGAGTATTCGAGCCGCGGCAAACTTGTGCCTGACGAGCCGACTATCGAATTGTGGCGGCAGTATGTGGACAATCAGGTGCGCTCGGGCCGCTTCCACCCGGACATCGACACCTTGGTGCTGGATGGCATCCCGCGCAATGAGCATCAGGCCGAAATGCTCCATAACACGCTGGACGTGCGGGCAATTTTTTATCTCCATTGCAAGAATTTCAAAGCCATGGTCGAACGATTGCAGCGGCGCGCGCTCAAGGAAAACCGGCTGGATGACGCCAATATCAAGGTCATCAAGGAACGGCTGAAGACTTACGAGCGCGAGTCGAAGCCGGTTCTGAATTTCTACGGCAAGAAATTGGTCCACCGGATTGATTCCACCCAGAAGCCGGAGCAGGTCCTGCGCGACGTTCTCCAGCGCATCTGATCCCGCGCCGTTGGCTTGACCAGCGCAAGCCTGACCGATGAACCCGCTCCGCATAGTTTTCATGGGGACGCCCGAACTGGCGGCCACCAGCCTTGAAGCGTTACTCGCGGCTCCGGGATTCGACGTGGTGGGCGTGGTCACGCAGCCCGATCGCCCCAAAGGCCGCGACTTGAAACTCACGCCCTCGCCCGTGAAGCTCATCGCTCAACGCGCCGGCAAGCTGGTCTTGCAACCCGCCAAGGCTCGGGATGAGGCGTTCATCTCCCACTTGGGCGCGTTGCAGCCTGACCTCATAGCGGTGGCTGCCTTCGGGCAGATTCTCCCGACTGCCATTCTGAACCTGCCCCGGCACGGTTGCTTGAATGTCCACACTTCGCTGCTTCCCAAATATCGTGGCGCGGCGCCCATTCAGGCGGCCTTGCTGAATGGCGATCCAGAAACGGGCGTTACCATTATGAAGATGGACGTCGGCCTCGACACTGGGGACATTCTCTCGCAGCGAGCGATCTCGATTTCGGCGCGGGACAATGCTCAGACCCTTCACGACCGTCTGGCGCAACTGGGCGCGGAGCTGCTGGTTGAAACCATCCAGGCGTACTTAGCCGGAAGAATTCAACCGCGCCCGCAACCTACCGAAGGCATCAGCCACGTGCCGAAAATCACCAAGGAACAGGGCCGGATCCATTGGCAGCGCACGGCCACTGAGATCAGTAATCAGATCCGCGCTTTCACGCCCTGGCCGGGGGCGTTCACGTACCTTGGACTTGTGCCAACCGGTGTTGATCCGGCGAAACCCGCGACGATGCTCAAGATTTGGGAGGCGCAGGTGGTCGAGGAAGTCGGAACTCCGGGCGCGATCCTGCGAGCCGATAAACAGGGGATCGTCATTGGCTGCACGCGTGGGGCGCTGCGGATCGTAGTGCTGCAGCGCGAGGGCGGGCGCCGCATGTCCGCCGCAGAATTTCTGGCCGGCCACCCGTTGCAAATCGGGAGCCAGTTGCGCTAGCGCAACCATTCCTCAAACCAGCCGGCGGTGCGCGGCCATGAACCGTTCGACACGTTGGGGTTCGACGGCGGCTGCCCAATGCCCGTTGGCTTTGAATTCGGAACCCACGATGAATCCATCCGCTGACGCGAAGCTGCGCAGGTTTTTGGCTGTCACTCCCGAGCCCAGAAGCACCGGCAGACGGGTGTGGCGTTTTACTTCCACCAGATCGCTTCGCTTCGGAGCATCGCCGGTGACCGTGCCGGTTACGATGACGGCATCGGCTCGGAGAAATTCCGCTGCGTGCGCCGTCGCCCCGATGCCGATGTCCGCTGTGATGGCATGTGAGCTGTGCTTCTTTTTGACGTCGGCCCACACCTGCACGCGCTCAGCACCGATGGTGCGGCGAAAGCGGAGCAACTCCGCCGCGGAAGATTGAATCAGGCCTTCGTCCGCCACGTGCGCGAACGCAAAACCTTCGGCCCGGATAAAATCCAGCCCCGCCGCATGCGCCACTGCCATGGCTTCAACATTGGCGCCGGCCAGCACCTGCACGCCGCACGGTAACCGGCTCGTCTCCTTTACGGCCCGGGCAATGACTGTCATGCTTGCCACAATTTCAGGCCCAACCCGTCCGCGTAGATACGGCGTGTCACGCATGTTCTCAATCATCAATCCCTGCGCGCCGGCCGTGCTAAAGATATGCGCCTCGCGTACGGCTTGCGTCTCGATTTCCTTCAAGCTCCGTGTTTGCGCCGGCGTGCCCGGCAATGCCCCCAGATGGATCATCGCAATGACGGGCCGAGGATGGGAGAACAGGCTTTGGGTCGCGGGCATGACGGAAGCAGTTTAACCGTTTCATCCCGGAAACCAAGCGTTCAGCCGCTCCGGGCAGGAAATCTCTGTCCGATTCAGGCTGAAACGGACTTGGAAATTTCCTTGCGTCGCCGCAAGCTGCCGTGGTCAAAGGTTGTAATCAGAAAGACGAGTCATGGCCTACAAGCTCAAATCCGCGACAGAGGCGCCCCAACGGACGCCTTATCAATTTGTCTTGTTCGTCTTCCTCTGCGTGCTGGCCGGCTGGACCTTGCTCCGAGTCGTATTGATTTTTCGGTTTGTGCCCCCCCCGTATCTTACGCCGGAAATCGGCCAGTTGCTGGTCAGCGGCTTGGCGGGGGATTTTCTGGCGGCACTTGTTCTCATCCTGCCGGTCGTCGGCTGGTTTCTCATCGTGCCGCAACGCTGGTACATCGAGCGATGGCAACGGTTCCTTTTCTGGCTTTTCGCCTCAGTGGTGGCCGTGATTCACGTGACGCTGCTGGCGGCGGAGTACTTCTTCTTAAGCGAATTCCAGAAGCGCTTCGATGGGGCGATGATTCAACTGGCGCTCAACCCGGCGCAGGCAAATGAATTGTTGCCGAAGACACTGAAATGGTGGCTGCTCGCTGGGGCGGCTGTAGCCGCGTTGTACGTCATTATTGCCAAGCGGCGTTATGCCAGCATGTGGCTGACAACATCTTCGCCGTTCAAACGCATCGGCTGGGTGCTCCTGGTGGTGATACTTGCCGGGGCTATGGCCTACTTGATTGATTTCAAAACCCCGCTCTATCCGCAGAATCGTATCCTAAATGAAATCTCCGGCAACAGCTTGGTTTCGCTGGCTCGCGCCATTCAAGACCGCGGTACCGCCGCTGATGCCTTGCTCGTGCGGGCAAAAGTGGAGTTGCAGCCTGATCCGGCATACGCGGTCACCGGCACGATCCGCAAACACAAGGCCTTCTCCTCCAAGCTGGTGGACTCGCGCCACGTGCACGTCTGGTTGCCGCCGTCGTACGAGACGGAAACCGACCGGCGCTATCCGGTTATCTATGCCAACGACGGACAGAATCAGTTCGATCCCCGACTGGCATTTATTGGCGTTGATTGGGCGTTGGACGAAACCATGACGCGGTTGATCGCCGAGGGCAAAACCCGCGAAGCCATCATTGTCGCTGTGTGGAATACCCCCAAACGCGTTCAGGAATACGTGCCGCAAAAGGCCGTGCTTTCGGCTGTCGCGACGCCGCGCGAAGCGGCGATGCGCAAACTCGCCAAGGAATCCAACTTCAGCCTGGAAGACCAAAGTTGGCGACTCTCCAACGATTACCTGAAGTTTCTCGTGCACGAATTGAAACCGTTCATCGACGCCGAGTACCGCACCCTGGCGAACCGGGACAATACCTTCATCATGGGTTCATCTGCCGGCGCTATGATTTCGCTCTACGCCGTCAGCGAGCATCCGGATGTGTTCGGCGGCGCGGCCTGTGTCTCGACCCACTGGCCGTTGGCCGACGGGGTGCTCGTTGAATACTTCAAGGACAAGCTGCCTGATCCCGCCACGCACCGGCTCTACTTCGATTTCGGCACGGAGACGCTCGACAAGAATTACGAGCCGTATCAGTTGAAGATGGACGCGGCCCTCGAAGCGCGGGGTTATCATTACGGCGCGAACTGGCTCACGTGCAAGTTTCGAGGGGCGGAACACTCGGAAAAGGCATGGCGCAAACGGGTGCACGTTCCGCTGGAGTTCTTGCTGCGCAAATCGGATCCGACCAAGTAACGGTCAAGCGCCAGTAATCGTCCCCCCGACCACTTGCCAGCGCTGGACTTCGCGCCCCAATTCGCGCGGCCAGTTTTCCTCCGTGCAGGTCATGAATACTTGTCCACTCGTTTCCCGGGCGCGCTCCAGCAACGGCAGCAAACCGCTGCGCCGTTTGACGTCCAATTCGCCCATCACGTCGTCAATCAAAAGTACGGGGGCGCTGCCGTGGATGCCGGTCAAGTATTCCGCCTGGGCCATTTTTAGGGCGATGGCCAGCGTGCGCTTTTGTCCCTCGCTTCCGAACTGCGCGGCAGATTTTTCGTTGAGCAACAATTGCAGATCGTCGCGGTGCGGTCCGAGCAAGGTTGCGCGGAAGCGGCGCTCCCGGTCGCGGTACTGGGTTAGTTCCACCTGGAAATCCGTTTTCACGCTCGGTTCATAATTGATGCGCAGTTCCTCGGCATCGTGAGAAATGCGCCGATACGCCAGGCGCGCCAACGGTGAGAGTTTGGGAATCAGCTCCCGCCGGTGCCGCATGATGTCCTGGCCCAGTTTCACAAGCTGTTCGGAATAGCTGTCCAGCGACATGAGATCCGGCGCGAACTGTTTGAGCAACGCGTTTCGCGAACGCACCACCTGCATGTAGCGTTGGAGCAGCGCGAGGTAGCCGGGTTGGGTTTGCGAAAGCAGCAAGTCGAGGAATCGCCGGCGGGTGCGGCCAGTACCCTTGACCAACTGCAAATCCTCAGTGCAAAACACCACCGTGCGTAGCGTCCCGAGATAATCGCCAAGCTTCTTCACCGGCCGGTTGTCGAGCTGGAGATTCCGCTCGCGCGCGGACCAGAACATCTTGATCTCGTGCTGGCCCTGGCCAACGACCTTGCCGCCGACGAAATAGCCGCGCTGCCCGTGCCGGATCATTTGGGCGCTGCCCACGCCGCGAAAGGAACGCAACGTGGCCATGAGGTAGATGGCCTCGAGGATGTTGGTTTTGCCCTGTGCGTTATCGCCCAAAAGCAAATGAAAGCCGGACGCGAACTCCGCGTCCAGCCGTGCGTAGTTGCGAAAATCTCGCAGGCGCAAGTAAGCCAAATGCACGCCGGGAGGATGCGGAGGGCGATTGAGCGCGGCGAGGATTTTGTGAATTCAACTCGCGTCCATGGGCGCCAGAGATATCAGCGCGTCTGTGCCAGTTGCTCGAGGGCCAACACGTTCGCGACCGCCTTCGGTACGAAGGAACTGATCTCGACGTATTCCGGCAGCTTCGTGCCGTCGGCGCTGCGTTCTGAGCAATGGCTGTTATCGCCCCACGGGCCGAGACCGTCGAGCGTCGGGACGGCGTCCCAGATCAGATTGCCATCGCTCAAGCCGCCGCGCTGCTGTTCGCCGAGGGGATACTTCGCCCGGGCGCCCGCCTGCTGCCAGATTTGGAAAAGCCGATCGGTGCCTTCATTGCGCGGCCACGGCCGGCTCTCGTTCAGAATCTCCACTTTCACCTGACAAACGAAGCCATCAACCTTCGCATGCACGTCGCCATTTCCATTCATCGCCAGCAACGCCGCTTTGGCTTGGGCGAATACTTCTGGGTTGAACGCGCGCAACTCACCCTCGGCGACGGCTTCGTGCGGCACGCGGTTCAACACCGTGCCACCGGAGATCCTGCCCGTCGTCACCGTCAGGTCGCGTGAATAATCCGTGAGCGCAGCAATGCGGTCCACCACGCGCCCCAGCTGCACAATGGCGTTGACGCCGAGATGATGGCTGCTGCCAGCGTGTGCCCCGCGTCCGCTGGTCGTGACCCGCCACGTGGCGCGGCCTTTACGCGCCAAGACCATCAAACGCTCGTCACCCAATCGCCCTTCGGATTCGAAGATCAGCGCCCCTAGCGTGTTGGCGTCAAATCGCGCCCGGCAGACATCGCCGAAGTCCGGCGAAAAGCATTCCTCGGAAGAATTCCAGATCAACTTCCAAGTCACATCCTCAAACACCGCTGGCGACTGCTGTCGCAAGGCTGACAATACGAGCCACATCATAACCGAGCCGCCTTTGATGTCATTGGTGCCGGGCCCGTAAATGCGGTCGCCCTCCACCGACCACTTGAAGTTGTTGCGCTGCTCCTCCTCCGGTGGAAACACGGTATCAAGATGCGCAATCAGGGCGATGTTCCGGGGTGACCGTCCGCGTCGAGTGAGCACCAGGTGATCGCCGAATTCCGGAAACCGTGAAGGCACGTGTTCAGCGGTGAACCCAAGCGAGGCGAAGCTTGCCGCGGTAAATCGCGCTAGCTGATCCACTCCCGAGCGGTTGGTGGAAAAGCTGTTGATGCCCACCATGCCCTCAAGCATCTGAAGGGCCTCGGGCAAAAGCTGGTTCAAGTGCACGCGCACCGGGTCAGGACTAAGCATGCAGCAGGTTGAACGGATTGATTGAATGGGTCAATCACCCGACGAAATAATTCGCGAGCGATCTTGGATCAGGCCTCACCAGCGTTCGTTTTTTTTTGCGCCCAGTGTAAAAAACTTGGCGCGCGGATCATGAATTCGCGCTAGAGTGCTCGGTGGATGTTTGAGTAGCTCTTTCTCAAACCGAGTTAAGAAAACAAAACCAAGAAAGGAAATCAGACTTATGAATGCCTCAGAAATCAATACCGATAGACTGGTGGCTGATTTGAAAGCTGTTACCCAGGATGCCGAGGAATTGCTCAAGACTGTAGCCGGTGAGCGCGGCAACGGCACACATGAACTCCGAATGCGCCTGAGTTCCGCGATCGAAGCCGCCAAAGCGACCTATCACAGTGTGGAGGAGAAAGCTATCGCGGGCGCCAAAGCCACTGACAGGGTAATTCGCCAACACCCATACGAATCACTCGGGGTGGCGTTTGGGGTGGGATTACTGGTAGGTGTCTTGGTGACGCGCAAATAACTCGCAATGGACACCCCCCGCGAATCCAGTCCGGGCCTGTTCAGTTCGCTCAAAGGGCTTCTGAACACGGCCTTGGCTGGGGTTGAGAATCGAATCGAGCTTTTCCTCGTTGAGTTGCGTGAGGAACGGATTCGCGTCTTTGATGTTTTGCTGCTCGGATGCACCGCTGCGGTGTTGGCGTTCATGGCCCTACTGACCGTGACCACTACACTGGTGGTGATTTTTTGGGATTCCGCCCGCGTGCCGGTGCTCGTCGCGTTGAGCACGTGCTATGTCGCCGGAGCAGTTGTAGTGATCTGGCGGCTCAAGGAGCGACTTCGAAAATGGTCGTCCTTTTCCGCGACGCTGGACGAACTAAAGAAAGACCGCCGATGCTTGGAGGAAGAGAGTTAAAGCGGCTGGAGTTGCGCCGACGGGAACTCGTGCTGCAGAGTACACTCAACCGGCTCGCGCTACGGATGGAACTGCAGAACGTGCAGGCCGCGCTCCGTCCGGCGGAACGGGTCGTCAGTTCGGTCCGCGCGGCGCGGCCGTGGTTGATAGTGCTGGCGCCGCTCGCTGGGCTCGTTGCCGCGCGCAGTTGGCGCAACCAGGGTTCGGGCTTTTCCAAGTTGGTAGGGCTGTTAAAATACGTCCGTCCGATGCTCGGACTCTGGAATCAATTTAAGTCCGGATTTGCTGAAGGCACCTCGGAATCATCGGCCGCGCCCCCGATTTCGGGACGCAAGCTGGATTGACGAAGCGGCGTCCAAGCGGCAGCCGGTTAGCGGCATTTCAGGCCGCCGTCAGCGCGGCGCGCTCGTCATCCACGGACGCCGTTTTCTCCAGAAAATAATCGTAGCCGCCGGCGTAGGGCGTGATCTGGCCGGCGTTCACGTGCAGCACCTTGGTCGCGAGTTGTCGGATGAAATGCACGTCGTGCGAAATGAAAATCAGGGTGCCCTCGTAACGCTCCAGCGCCAGCGTCAGCGATTCCACGGTGTGGATGTCCAGATGCGTCGTCGGCTCGTCCATCAGCAGGAGGTTCGGCGGATCAACGAGGAACTTGATGAGGTTTAGCCGACTTTTCTCGCCACCACTGAGCACGGCGGTCTTCTTGAAAATGTCGTCCTTGCGGAACAGGAACGATCCCAAAATGCCCCGCGCTTCATTCTCCGGTAGTAACGGTGCGCTGGCAATGACTTCGTCGAGCACTGTCCGTTCGGGATCAAGCGTATCGGCGCGATGCTGGCTGAAGTAACCGATCTTCGCGTTGTGGCCGAGATCGCGTTCGCCTTTCTGGAACTTCACCACACCGGCCAGAATTTTCAGCAAGGTGGATTTGCCCGCGCCGTTCGGCCCGACCAGCACCGTGCGCTCGCCGCGCTCCACCGTGAGGTCGAGGCCGCGATACACCTGGTTCGTGCCGTAGGCCATGTGGATGTCCACCAGCGAGACCGCCCGTTGCCCGCCGCGTGGCGGCTGGGGAATCTGAAACCGGAACGGCTTCTTCGGCGCTTGCGGCTGTTCGATCAAGTCCATGCGCTCGATCTGCTTGAGTTTGCTCATCGCTTGTGACGCCTTGGAGGTCACGGAGCGAAACCGGGACACGAATTCCTGCAACGCCGCGATTTCCTTCTGCTGATTCTTGTAGGCCGCCAGTTGCTGCTCGTAGCGTTCCTCCCGCTGGCGGAGGTAATCCGTGTAATTGCCCGTGTACGCGATCAGTTTCTTTTCCGATATTTCATGCACCTGGCTCACCACCTCGTCCATGAACTGCCGGTCATGCGAAATCAACAGCACCGCGCCGGAATAATTCTTGAGATACTCCTGCAACCAGAGAAGCGCGAGCAGGTCGAGATGATTCGTCGGTTCGTCCAGCAGCAACAGGTCCGGCTCCATCACCAGCAGCCGCGCCAGCCGGGCGCGCATGATCCAGCCGCCGCTCATCTCCCTGGCCTTGCGATGGAAGTCCGTGTCGCGATAACCCAGGCCGCGCAACATCTTCTTCGCCTTCACGTCCACCTCGGGATCGTTCAGCTTGTCGTGCTTGGCGTGAATCTCCATGTATTCCGGCGTGGACACCGCGCCCGCTTTCTCCAGTTCGTGCAAGCGTGCTTCCAGTGCCGGCAGTTCGTCCACGCGACCGGTCGCCACGTCCAGCACAGTCTCGTCGCCGTGCGCTTCGCCTTCCTGCGGGAGATAACCGACCATCGTCCACTCGTCGCGTTCGATTGTGCCGGCATCCGGTTCGCGTTGCTTGAGAATGAGGGAGAACAGCGTGGACTTGCCGGCGCCGTTTGGCCCGACGAGCGCCACACGGTCACCGTAATTGACCGAGAACGACGCGTTCTCAAACAGCGTCCGCGCGCCGAGCGTTATCTTAAGATCACGAATGATGAGCATGAAATAAATGCGGTGGCCGACGATTCACCGTCGCACAACGAACCGAGGGGAAACTCCGCCCGGGCCGGAGTCAGGGACTTGCCAGCGCCAACACAAGCCGCCAAGGATATGGGCAAAAAGCGCGGCGTCAATTGGGCATTTGGGAAACTGGCACTGCAACTGTGCGATCGCAAGAGCGCCAGAGGGCTGGCGCACTCCAGGACACTGCTCGTATTTCGTGAACTGCTGGTGAACGCGAAGCGTCCTGGAGTGCGGTGGTCCTCCACCGCTTTCGCACAGAGGAACCAGCCTCTTTACCCTCACGCTTTGCACCTCACAATCGCTCCACCCAACAACAAAATTCTCCCATGCCAGAACCCAGGACGCCGTGGCCACACGCACCCACGCACCAACTCTCGGTTCGCGCGACCTACTTCGTAACGGCAGCAACTTGTCTGAAGGCGCATCACTTCCGCAGCGCGCGGCGTTTGCGTGTGCTGCATCGTGGCCTGCTCTCCGTGGCCCAGCAATTCGGTTGGCGACTGGAAGGGTGGGCGGTGTTTTCCAATCATTACCATTTCGTCGCCCATTCACCCGCCGATGCGGACGATGCCTGCAACTTGGGCACGATGCTGAGCGTCTTGCACGTCAAGACGGCGGGCTGGGTGAACAAACTGGACGAGGCTCCCGGACGCCAAGTCTGGTTTAACTTTCGGGAAACGCGACTCACTCAGCAACGATCGTATCTGGCGCGACTCAGTTACGTTCATCAGAATGCGGTGAAGCACGGACTGGTGGCAGTGGCGTGTCAATATCCGTGGTGCTCGGCAGCTTGGTTCGAGCGGACGGTTTCGCCAGCGATGGTGAAATCCACCTATCGGTTCAAGACGGATCGGCTGGCGGTGACGGACGAGTATGAAGTTGATCCGGATTGGCGGGCGTGAGGAAGAGCACCAGAGGACTGGCGCACTCCAGGACGCTTCGCGCGTTGCGTGAGCCGCCGGTGAACGCTTAGCGTCCGGGAGTAATGTGGCCCGCGCCCTGGCTAATCTTCTTTCTCGTCGCGCTTGTTGTCGCCTGGCTTTTTGTCAGGTTTCTTCCCGCGCGGCTTCCGCCGGCACCCATTCTGAAACCACAGCGCCCACACCATAATCAACGCCTCGCGCACGATGTGGCCGGACATTTTGGAATGTCCCAGCAATCGTTCAGTGAAGATGATCGGCACTTCCACGACCTTGTAGCCCTGCCGCCAAAGTTTGTGCGTCATCTCGATCTGGAAGCTGTAACCGTTCGAGCGCACTTCATCGAGGTTGATGACTTGCAGCGCGCGCCGGCGGAAGCATTTGTAGCCGCCCGTCGGATCGGTGATGGGCATGCCGGTGATCCAGCGCACGTAGGTGGCTGCACCCTTGCTCAGCATCAGGCGGCTGAGCGGCCAATTAATGATGCGGATGCCGTTGATGTAGCGCGAGCCGAGCGCTAGATCGGCATCTTCCTTTTGCACGGCTTCGAGGAAGGCGGGGATGTCGTCCGGGTTGTGCGAGAAATCGCCGTCCATCTCAAAAATGAACTCGTAGCCTTTCTCCATTGCCCATTTGAAGCCGGCGATGTAGGCGCGGCCGAGGCCGTTCTTTTCCGAGCGATGCAGGACGTGAATCTCGGGATGTTTGGCGGCGAGTTCGTCGGCGAGTTTGCCCGTGCCGTCCGGCGAATTGTCGTCCACTACCAGCATGTCCACCTTGACGGGGAGATTGAGAAGCCGTTGCGCCATGCGCGGGAGGTTTTCCCGTTCATTGTAGGTCGGCACGACGATGAGGGTGTTGTTCATGCTTGGCGCAACCGTGCATTAAATACGCGACGAAGCGGGCTGAAACAAGTTGAGAATTCGCGTGCCACCAGGGTTTCCAGACACCTTGCCGGGGTTTTCATTCAATCTCGACTCGGTCAACGACTCGTGGCTGTGATGTGCTCGTAGAGCTTTAGCAAGTCTCCCCAGATTCGTTCCCGCTGGAATTGGGGTCTGATGACGGATTCGATTTTGACGCGATGCTCCGGTTGTTGCCAGGGAGCAGCAGCGATCACTTGTTTCAACTTTGCGGCGAGGTCACTGGGATCCAAGTCCCGCGCCAGCGTCCCAAACTGGAATTGCCGCACGTAATGACCCGGGCCCGAGTTGTCGTAGCACACTGGCCAAAGCCCCATGGCGATCGCCTCTTTCAGGGCGGTGGGACCGGTGTCAATGCGCGTGGGCAACAAGAACACACTGGCCAATCGTAATTGGTCAACGATCTGCCCGGCTTCAATTCTCGGATGGTGGATAACGCGGTCCGTCAACCCGAGGGCGCGGATTGTTGTATGCAGTTTTTCAATCGCAGGCGCGAGGCCGTTGCCGATGATGGTGAATTTCCAGTCTGCGGGTGCGGCCTGGTTAAACGCGGTGACGGCGTCCCAAATGCCCTTGCGTTCCTCGACCGCGCCAATGAAAACCACCTGCTTTCCCTGGCCCGTCACCGGAGGGCCGGTGAGAAAATCACTCCGGATGGGATGTTCCACCACGTGCAAGGATTGCGTGGCAACCATGGAACGGACGGAATCGAGCGAGTAATCATTTTCCGCCACGACATGCCGGGCGCGCCGTAGCGCGATTCGCTCGCTCCAAGCCGTGAACCATGTGATCCATGACATGGGTACGCGCTGGCGATAGGCGTTGACGTTGCCTTGCACTTGCACGAGATGTCGCTGAGGGGCGAGACGGATGGCTGCCAGAGCGTAGGCATCCTCCGTGCCCCAACCGTGGATGATGTCAGGCTGGATTTGTCGGACTACCGGAGCAAAGTAGCGGCTGTCGAATTGGAACAGGCTGAACGCCCGTCCCCGGCTTCGCACGGGAACCAGATGAATGCGGGCGTCCCGATAATCCAAAGTCTGTGGTTGAGTGTGACGGGAGGTACGGCAGGCAATATGCAATTCCACGCCCGGGGGCGGCGGGAGATGGCCCATCACCCAGGACCAGGCGGCGTAGGCGCCGTAACTGCCACCTCCCAGCGCTCGCTCCTGCACTTCAAAAGGCAGTCCACAAAGCCAGAGAATTCTCATGCAGTTGTGGTTGCTCGGGACTGACCGGAATCACCTGATTGATTGCGGCGCAACACCTGCCAGCCCCACCTGCGAAAACGGGCGATGGCGCGGTCTGGTTCCCGCGTCGCCACATAGTTCGACACGCTAGTTGTTGTGGCAGCATGTGAGTCGCGCCCAAGCAACTCCAAGTGGGGTCTGAGTAGCCCTTGCCGAAGCCCAAACACAGTAAACCCGTGGTCTTTGAAAAAATTGTGAACCGGGCTCGGAAACTTTTCCCAGTGCTCGAAAACCACATCCCGGATCCGACGTTCTGAAAATAATCGCTCGGCGCCCCGGAACACACTCAGTTCGTGTCCCTCCACATCAACTTTGCACAAGTGAATCTGTGCCTGATTCTGGAACAACGAATCCATCGTCGTGGTCTTTACGGTGAATCTTCCGCGACTAGTCGGATCGCTGTTGGCGACAATCTGGGCGATGCCTTGATTTGTCTGCCAGTCCGCCCCTACTTCCATGACTGCCTCACCTTCACGATCACTCAGAGCCACATTATGAAGCCGAACAGCCGCTGTGTCCCTGGCGCCGCCGAGCACGTCCATGTTGTGACTGAGTTCGGCAAAGACGCTGGGATGTGGTTCGAAGGCATAAACCTGCCCTTGCGGTCCGATTTGATGACGCATCAGGCTGGTCATCTGCCCAATATTGGCGCCAATGTCGGCAGCGGTCTCGCCTTGGTCCAGCAGGCGGGCAATTGCCTCACTGACGATCAGATCAAAAATGCCATAGCAGTAGATTCCAGCGCCAATGACTTCGAGAGGACGAACCCTGAACGCTGCGCCCCACGGGAGCAGCACCGTTTCATATTCTGCCGGCACATCGCGGGAAATGCTCCGTTGCAGCCGCCTGACTATGAGCTTTGGCTGAAACAAATACTCCGGCATGGTGAACGGCTTAAGAATGTTCATGTTAGAACGACTATATACAAAAGGGTCAAAGCTATCATTATCAAAGCCATGCTCCTGGATCTCAGGGGGCAAGCGCCAGCTGGGCTCATTAGTGTCCCGTCGTTGACGATGGCGGTTTGACTCCCAGACGATTCGCATACTCGGCGAGCAGGCGGTCTCCGTAATCCTGCCAGGTGTTGCTCACGGCTCCGCGCTGGTAGGCTGCCTTGCCCATGCGTTGATTAAGGCCCACATCGCGAGCGAGTTGAATCATGGCCTCGGCCAATGCTGCCGGGTCACGGGCAGGGACAATCAAGCCTTCCACTCCGGATGTCACTTGCGTGGTAGCACCGCTTTCGTAAGTGGCAATGATCGGCAGGCCGGCGCCCATCGCCTCGGATATCACCCGGGCAAACCCCTCTTCGACTGAAGCGAGCACGAAGGCCGAAGCTGTGCGCAGTAATTTCGCCAGCTCAGGATGTGGCAGGCGTTGATGATGGATGAACTTACCTTCCCACTTGGGGCGCTCTTTACGGAAATCGCGTTTGAAGCCGATGTCACTGACGCACACCAGTTCCGCATCGGGCAACTGGGCCTTCACGCGATCGAAAGCACGGAACAGATACTGATGTCCCTTGCGCACGCAAATAGTGCCTACACAAACAAAGCGAGGCTTGACCGGCAGCTCGGTGCGCGGTTGGAAGATTTTCGTGTTCACGCCAAACGGGTTGACGAAGCACTTCGCCGCGGGGATGCCGTTGGTGACCATCGTATCGCGAACGAAGTTGGACGGGCACAGAACCAGGTCGGCGCGTTCCAGTTCCTGATTCATCCGGCCGAACATCCATTGCGGGATTGGTACGCGTTCGCCTGGACACCAGAGGTCGCATTCGCGCTGCCAATAGCCGTAGTAGGAAGTGGGATGGCTGTTGGGGCAGTCTAATACCTTGAGCGCGCCGCGCGCCGCGGCAGCTTCGAACAGTTCGGTGCCGAAACCCATGATGGCGTGCGCCACGTCAAATTGCGGGCAAGCTCGGTCCCGCAGTTGGGCCCGCAACCACATTTGCCAGGCACCAATAAGTGAATAGGCGGCACGTTCGGACCAGATTTGGGACGTGAAGTGATAGAACGGCTTCATGGCCAGTTGAAATGGCCAACACCGGCGGTACTGGCCCGCCGGCAACTGCGCGCCGTCCTTGTCCGCCATCCAGAGACCTGCAAGTGTTTGACGCTGGGAAAACGCCTTGGCCGTGTGAGGCAGGTACCAGGCACGGGTCGTCGTCAGAAGGACTTGCATGGGCGGTCAGTTTCAACTAGCTACCCCACGTGGCTCAAGAAATATCAGCTCCAGCGGCACCGCGTATCGCCTTGATAAGCGGGAGTTTGGTGCTGGGTGGCACGACCACTTTCCTTTGCAATCTTGGCGGGGAATTGGTGCGGCGCAATATCGCCACAACTGTATTTAGTCTGACCGAGACGAATCCCATGGCCTCGGACTTTGAAAGACAACGCATCCCGGTGCATTGCGAGGACGACCGGAGGACCATCTTTGAGGATCGATTGGCGTCGGTTTTGAGACGATTGGCTGACTTTCAGCCGACGGTTGTGGTGGCAAACCTCTCGGCCGGCTCCTTCGAGGCGTTGCGTTACGTGCCCACCGGAGTTTTCCGAATTGGAACAGTGCAGTCCGACGATACGAAATGGTACGCCATGCTCCAGCACTATGCCGGACATCTGGACCTGGTGGCGGCAGTCTCGGAGACGATCCAAGCGCGGGTTCAAACCCTGCCCGGATTCGCTCGGATGGCTGTATCCTATCTGCCTTATGGCGTCCCAATGCCCCAGCCCATCTCCCGCTCCGAAAGTGCGGTTGATGAGCCGTTGCGGATTCTTTATTTGGGCCGGCTGGAGGAACAGCAAAAGCGCGTGCGGCTTTTTCCGGTCATCCAGCAAATGCTTGAACAATCGAACACCCCCTATTGCTGGACAATCGCTGGCGAAGGTCCTGAACGCGGCGCTTTGCAAAGCGCCATGTCGGAAGCCCGTGCGGGGAAAGTAGTCTTTACGGGAAAAGTGGCCTACGCCGATGTGCCTCACTTGCTTGCTCAGCACGATGTGTTCTTGCTCGCTTCGACTTTCGAGGGGCTGCCGCTGAGTTTGCTGGAAGCCATGGGGCAGGGACTGGTTCCGGTCGTGAGCGATTTGCCAAGCGGTGTTCGATCCGTGGTGGATGACACCACCGGCATCCGGGTGGCCGTGGACAACGTGGCTGGCTATGCCGAGGCCATCATTCGATTGCATCGCAACCGCGCAGAGCTGGCGGTATTGGCCCGCCAGGCCCAGAAGCGGGTACGGGATGATTACTCGGTCGCTGCCATGACGGATCGCTGGCTGGCAACGCTTCCGCCGCCGCCCCAGCCGGCACCGCTTTGGAACCATCGTCCCTCAATCCAACCCATTTTGGGCAGCACCCAGAGCTGGCGGTTTTCGCCAGCTGTGCGATTTGCGCGGCGATTGGCAGTGAAAATGAGGCGCTGACATTCGACCTGCGTATGGAACGTTTTCGTGTGGCTCAGAGTGATGCACAAAAATGGGTGGCTTTTGGCCTGATTGACAAATTTATTGCGTTGCCATTGGTCTCCCCCCAAAAATTGGCGCACAGTTTCGAACGGTTGAGCGGGTACGCAGCGGAATGAATTCTATGAATCAACTCAAACAGCGAATGGCACAGAGTCGATGGGGATGGTTTGTCCGAGGTCTGCCATCTTGGAGCCGGGCTCGGGCACTGTTTTGCGCGCGTCGGCATACTATGACGAGCGTCGAACGCTGCTTGAGTCTATGGAAACTTTGTCAGGGAGTCATCGCGCGCCAGGTGCCGGGGGACTTCTTGGAGTGCGGGGTGTGGCGTGGAGGCTCTGCCATTGTCATGGGGCGCACGCTGCAGCAATCACAACAACCCCGCCGCTTGCATTTGTTCGACTCGTTTCAAGGATTGCCCGAGCCCAGTGCCGAGGATGGCAAAGGTGCGTTTGCATATAGCGACGGCCGAAAGGATGGCCGCATGGTGCCGATCGCCAAATGCGACGCGGGTCTTGACTTGGTCAAGGAGAACTTGTTTCACCGCGCCACCTTGGACGCCGACCGGGTGGAGTTTCACGTTGGATGGTTTCAAGACACGGTTCCGGTTGCGGCGGAGAATCTCGGTCCAATTGCTGTACTGCGCTTGGATGGGGATTGGTACGCGTCCACCCAAGTATGTTTGCAGCATTTGTATCCCTTGCTGAGTCGCGGAGGTATTTTGATTTTGGATGACTACTATTACTGGGAAGGCTGCAAGAAGGCGACGGATGAGTATCGCCAGCAGCATGGAATTACTACTCCAATGGTCCAAGTGGATAGCTCATGTGGGTATTGGATCAAGGAGTAGCTGAGGCAAGGGCTGCCCGGTGGCAGACCGCCAGTTCGGCGCACTGCTTGTGAGCAAATCGGGTCACGGCTTGCGGGCCACCACGGTCCACCCCATCGTGAGCAGGTCATGCTTGAGGCGGCGATCGCACCATAGGAAGAACCGGTTGATGCCCCATTGCACCAGTTTGATTCTCACTGGATGCACATGCTGGATCGTTTGACCCAAGTAGGCATACGACCGACCGCGACTGAATAGCCGTTGGGTTTCCAATCCCGCCGATTTGATCAGGTGGAGAAAACCGTCGTAGGGATATCGAAAGTAATCATAGGGAATTTCATGGCGCGGCCAATACTGGGGTGTGCTGAGAATCAAATGCCCGCCCGGTTTGAGCACGCGGTACATTTCGCGAACCGCCCGTTGTGGGTCGGGCACATGCTCAAGGACTTCCGTGCTGACAACTGTGTCAAACTCGTTATCCGGGAACGTCAGGTCGAGCGCCGAGCAAACAACGTCCGGTCGCGAGCGGTCGGTGAGATAATCGCACCCAATGTATTCCTTGGCGCCGGCGAAGAAAGTCTTCTCATATGGCCGCTGGCCGCAACCGACATCCAGCAACCGGCCCTTCACATACGGGGCGCACAGGCGCAGCGAGCTCTCCAGCATCAGAATGGCCAGGTAAGCACGGTCCGATGTTGGCAGGGAACAGGACGGTCTTCCGGGCAATAAGTCCAGGGGATGTTCGGCCAGGGGAAACGCAGGTGTCCGGGGCATGATAATAATTCAAAAACTCGTCGTTAGGACGCGGCGGAGCAGCAGGCTGACCCATTGCGGCGCGCGGGCCGCGAGTTCGCGTTGCAACTCTGGCGACAGACCATAGCGGAGAAAAATAAGGAATCCAAGTCCGCCGTAGATGATGGCGCGCGCGAGCAATTGCAGGTGTGGTTGGGGCAGAAAACCGCTCAACCACCACACAACCACCGCCACGGGGATGCAGCGCAGCATGGTTTGGAACATCAGTCCCAGCCAATCCCAGCTGATTTCGCGCAGCGCCAGTTTCATATAGTGGTGCATGCGCCACACGCCGTAGGCACCGCTGAATATCAGGTTGCACGCGATGGAACAGCCGATCACGGCGAGCATGCCCCCGGCTTGGGCGCACCATTGCGCGACCGCCAGGAAAACCACGCCTTCAATGAAATAGACGTAGCGCATGAAGCCGATGTCCTTGGTCAGCAGGATAAATCCGTTGTGGCAATGCAACAATGCCAGCAGGATCATCCACAGGCCCATGGCCCAATCATTGATTGAGGGCCATGCCACTTTGCCTTGCAGCCACACGGTGACAAAGAGGCTGTTACATAATGCAAAACCGACGGCGCAATATCCGCTTAATGAAGCCGTCAACATCACGACCTCCCGATAGCGCGACTTGAGAATTCCCCATTCCCGACGGACAATCATTTCGGAAAAAGCCGGGCCGGACATGTCGGAAATCCGCCAAATGACCTGCGAGACCAGAAAGAACACGCGCGTACCCGCGCCCCAAACAGTGGCGGCTTCCAATCCCAGATTTCTGGTGATCGTGAGCGATTGGCTGGCCATGATCAGCTGCGTGCCCAACGCCACCAGAAACATGTCCAGACCGAAGTAAAACAACTCCCGGAATCGACGGATGCAAACCCGCCCCCAGGCGCCGGCGGCAGGAAATAATTGCAACCGCCGGCAGGCAACCAGGCACGTCAACCCTCCAGCAACCGAACTGCCCAACGATGCCCAGGCCATGCTGAAAATGCCGTGACCCGTGGCAAAGAAGACCCAGAGTAGAACAAAATTCAGCGACACGGCAAAAGCCTGGCTGTAGTTGTGAAGGTCCTGGCGTTGGTTTGCGTAAAGCAAGTGACTGAAGATGCGGAGCGCAAAACCAATGGCCAACGCGATGCTTTGCCACGCCAGCAAGCTAACAAAATCGGCGCGCAACTCCGGATTGATCTTCAAAACCGATGCCAGCAACGGGGCCACGCCTCCGCCCAACAACAGCACGATCGCAGCTTGCACCAGCAACACCAGCCACCCGGTCTTGATCAAGCTGCCATACTCCCCGCCGTCACGCCGGTCCTTGTAATCGACGAGTAGGCGTGCCAACGAGCTGGACATGCCCAGATCAATCAAGCTGAGATATCCTGCGATTGTGGACATCAAGATCCACAGCCCGAATCGCGCCTTGTCCCCATGCAAATAGTGCAAGGCCACGGGCAGCGAGCCGAGGCCAACGAGGGCGGTCGTCGCCAGTTGCACATAACTGGAAATCACGCTATGCGTCGTGCGGCGAAATCGAGACATGCTTCAGGCCTGTTGGCCGCCCCACGACCGCAGAAACGCCACCACTGTTTTCGGATGACCGCACAACAGGCATGGAGGGCCGGATGATGCTCCGGTAAGAGTCGAGTCCTGCGCCATATCTAAGATTTTGGGTCGGGCGGAATTGATTGGAGAACACCTCTCCACCCGCCGGTCTTCGCGAAAGCCAACTTCGGTTCGCGTTTGCGCCGATACGAAGCATGCCTTCTGCCCTCCGGCAAAGCAACAGGTTCTGCAGTTTGCTTGGAGAAGCGCAGATGGCTCAGGCGAACTCGAAATGCGATTTTGCACAGAAGGTGAATCCAAGCACCCGAGCGCGATGGAATCGCCGCGGGCGAAAGTGAGTCGCTTGCCTGGCGCGCGAAGTTTGCATGTTGTTCAGAACAGTTCATGACCGCATTCGTTCAAAACAGCTTCTGCTTGAATTCCTGAACAGCTTTCACCAAACCCTCGAAATTCCTGAATCGGCCAGCAAGCTGGGGGGAAAAGTCAGCTTCCGCTGGTTGCCAGCCGAAGCCCGCCGCTGATTCGCTTGGTCCTGAGAGTTCGAAGGCGACAAACGAACCCGTGCGCAGGTGGACAATACTTCACCGCATTCTTTGAACGGATTGCTTCGAAGCGCAATCGCAGGTCAGAAACTTGTTGCTTCCTCCGAGCTCACACGGAATTGACCTCAATCGCGCAAGCCACTGATCACTGTCCGGTCCAGCGGGCGAAGCCGTGTTCGGGCGCGACGTGCCGACATCGCAAGAAGAAGGGCCGCGCAGCCCCGGTCGTCGGCCAGCAATTTGGTTCAGGGAGCTTTCAGTTTTGCCGCACCACCCCAATACCAATCCCCTGAACTCGCTAGTTATCTCCGTCCAGCAGGTTGCCCAATCCGCCGAGGATTGAACCTTGCTCCTTGCGCCCGCCGGTGCGCGAAGCCGCAACGATGCGGTCCGCCATTCGGCTGAGCGGGAGGGATTGCAGCCAGATTTTTCCCGGGCCGCGCAGGGTGGCGAAGAACAAACCCTCGCCGCCGAATAACGCCGACTTGATCTTGCCGACATACTGGATGTCGTAAGCCACGCTCGGTTGAAATGCTACAATGCAGCCGGTATCCACACGCAGCACTTCGCCCGGGGCAAGTAGGCGTTCATGAATATTGCCGCCTGCGTGGAGGAAAGCCCAGCCGTCGCCCTGCAGGCGTTGCATGATAAATCCCTCGCCGCCGAACAAGCCCGCGCCGATTTTCTTGTTAAACGCAATGCCGACACTCACGCCCTTGGCCGCGCAGAGGAACGAGTCCTTCTGGGCAATGAGTTCGCCGCCGATTTCAGAGAGATGCGTGGGAATGACCTTGCCGGGATACGGCGCGCCGAAGGCGACCCGTTTCTTTGCCTGGCTGCGATTTTGGAACACGGTCATGAAGAGGGATTCACCCGTAAGCAGTCGCTTGCCCGCGCCCATGAGCGCGCCCATGAAACCAGTGTTCGCTTGCGAGCCGTCGCCGAAGATGGTTTCCATTTCGATCCCGTCGTCCATATACATCATACCGCCAGCCTCCGCGACGGCAGCTTCCATGGGATCGAGTTCGATTTCGACGAACTGCATCGCGTCCCCGTGAACCTGATAGTCAATCTCGTGCATCTTGTTCATATCGAATCCTTCAAAAATGGTTTGCGCTGTGCCGGCCAGGATTTTGCCGGGAATGGCGGCGCGGTGAAACTACAAAATCAATCTGGCCGTGTAGCCGTCAAAACAGGCTCCAGCGCCATGGGTTCGTTGTGATCGAGGAAATCCCGGCAAATGCTGAAGAATTCAACCCGCGTCTGCGATCGACGAATCTGGTGCAGGAAGGCCGGGGCAACCCCTTCGCCAAGGTAATTCAAGAACTTCTTCATGCGCTCGCACTGGATCTTCTCCGGCGCATCGAACGAGGCTTGTGACTCCCAGAGCGCCTCGATGTAACCCAGCACATCGCGGCCCGTTGGAAACGTGACTGACTCGCCCCGCAGGCGCTGGCGGATTTGATGGAACAACCACGGGCTGCGAATCACGCCGCGCCCGATCATCAGCCCGCGGGCCTTGGTTCGTTCCAAAACTTCCAGTGCCTGACCGGCGGAATAAACGTGGCCGTTGGCGCAGACAGGACACTTCATCGTTTCGGAAGCCTGACGGATCAAATCGTAATGCACTGGCAAGCGATACATTTGTGAGACTGTCCGCGCATGAACCGTGAGTAGGTCAATCGAATGCTTGGCGAAGATTGGTAGGAGTGTGTCGAACTCGGCCGGCGATTCAAAACCTACGCGCGTTTTCACAGTAAACTTGATGTTCACCGCCTCTCGCAGTGCGCCAAGAATGGAATCAATCCGCTGCGGTTCGCGAAGCAAGCCGCCACCAGCGCATTTCCTGTAAACGATTGGCGCGGGGCAGCCGAGATTCAGATCAATCGCCGCGATGGGCAGTTGCTGCAACTCCTTGGCCGTGCGGATGAGCGAAGGGATATCGTTGCCGATCATCTGCGCGATGACTGGTCGGCTGGTGGAATTTTGCTCGATGGATTCCAGAATCCATTTCTCCGGTCGCGAGACGGCGTGAACGCGGAAGTATTCGGTCCAGTAAACATCCGCGCCTCCATAATGATGCATGAGCTTCCAGAAGGCCGCGTCGGTCACGTCCTGCATCGGCGCGAGCGCGAGGAAGGGGGCAGATCCGCCGAGGAGTGATTCAAGCTGTTGGTGCTGATTCATCAAACCATGGAAACTTTTGGTCTCGCGCGAATCAACCAAAGCCCGGCGAAAGTCAGCAGCCCGTTCAGAATGAGCAGCTCAAAACCCAGCTTGTAACCACTGAACCAGCGGACTGAGTTCGTCTGTATCACCCAGCAAATCAACGGCGACACGCAGCATACCACCGGCACCCAGCGATCTTTGGCCAGGGTCCTGACAAACAGACCGAACGCGAACAACCCCAGTAACGGTCCGTAGGTATAGCTCGCTAGCGTGAAGATGGCGTCAATGATCGCCTTGCTGTTGATCACTTGAAAGCCAAGGATCACCAGCCATAGCGCCACGGCAAAGCCCACATGGACTTTGTGCCGCGTGGCCGTGCGTTGCGCTTCCGTCACGCCCTGGCGGTCTTCCATACCCAACAAGTCCATGCAGAAGGATGTGGTGAGCGTCGTTAGGACCGAGTCGGCGCTGGAGAATGTGGCGGCAGTCAGGCCGACAATAAATACCACGGCCGCAAAGGCGCCGAGCTGATGGAGCGCGAGAGTGGGAAACAAATCGTCAGTGCGCCCGGGAATTTCCAGGCCCTTTACGCGGGCATACTGAAACAGCAACACGCCGAGGGAAACGAACAGCAGATTCACCAGAACCATTACGCTGGTGAAGGCGTAGATGTTCTTCTTTGCTGCGCCGAGCGAGCGGCAACTGAGGTTCTTCTGCATCATGTTTTGATCCAGCCCGGTCATGGCGATGGCGATGAACGCCCCCGCGCAAAATTGTTTCCAGAAATAGTTCGTCCCGCGCCAGTCCCAGAAAAACGTCTGCGACATCTCACTGTTCTTCACCATCTCAATGAGCCCGCCTAAACCCAGATCAAGTTCGCGGGCGATGGCAACAATGGACAATATCACACCCAGAAGCAGAAAGGTGGATTGGAACGTATCCGTCCACACGAGCGTCTTGATGCCGCCGCGATACGTGTAGAGCAGGATGAGCGCAATAATGACGCTCACGGTCACCCCAAACGGAACGCCCCATTGGCCGAAGACGAATACTTGGAAGACATTTGCCGCCAGGTACAGCCGGGCGGCTGCGCCGAGCAACCGTGACAGGAGGAAAAATACCGCCCCGATTTTCTGCGAGTTTGGACCGAAGCGTTGCCGCAAATAACCGTAGATGGAAATAAGGTTCAGCTTGTAATAGAGCGGCAGGAGAATTTCCGCGATGACCACGTAACCGACGATGTAGCCAAAAACAATCTGCAGGTAGGAGAATTTGTCCGCCGCAACCTTGCCGGGCACCGAGATGAAGGTGACGCCCGAAAGCGAATCGCCAATCAGTCCGAACGCCACGGCATACCACGGCGATGCTTTGTTGCCGAGGAAGTAGGCGTTGTTGCCCGCGTTGCGGCTGGTATACCAGGCGATGAGCAACAGGAACGCAAAGTATCCGCCCACGCAGGCGAGGATGAGGACTGGCGACATGCGGATGTTTTGGTCAATTCATCCGCGAAACCCAAGGCAAAAATGGCCGTCCGCAAGCTCAGATGGCGACAGGAGTTGCAACCAACGTTTCCACAGCGGCGGGCAGTGGCTCGCATAGTTCGTCGAACAGACTGCGGCAGTTCGCTTCGGTCGCGTTCAGCGAGCGGGCGGCAGAGTGAATGAAGCCGCGCGTGGTTTGTTGCGCGTAACCCAGCAGGCCCTGACGCAACGGGAGGGAGTAAACCACCAGCGTCATTCCGTAAACCAGGGTGTGCCAGCCGTGGGCCTCACCGTTGTCGAGCGCGTGCAGGTAACGCTGCACAATCCGTTCGTCACGCAGTGGCCGGAGCCGTTGGAGTTGGGCTTGACCAATGCGCCGGCTGGCGGAGGAAAAATCACGCAGCATGGGTTCGCGGGAAAGTTGCTGATCCAGCGCGACAAGTTCCCGCGCGTGGTTCTGCGCCGCATGGTGGTAGGCATTCCTTATGGCTGGCAACTCATGCGGCAGGAGGATTTGCTCCTGATATCGCTGCAAAAAATCCCCGAGCGCGGACAAGGAATCAATGGGCCTGGAAGCCAGCGAGTCGGCCAAGGCGTGCAAAGACACCAGCCCGTCCGCCGAGCCGAGTTGCTCGACGAGCGGATGCGCTTCGCCCAGCCATTCGGCTGCGTCCTGCGCCAGTTCCGGTCTTGTCGCCCACGAATTCATTTGGTCAATGCACGCAACCCGCGTGCCGCATTGGATGGAGGCAACATGTTTTCAATCAGCGAATTTTTCCAGCGGGAAAAGTGCTGGCAGAGAAATATTTAACTTGAGATTGGCCCGCTACGTGTTCAAGCGCCGCGAACCCAAAACTGGGCGGGTTGCCCGGCAGTGGAACTTACCGGTGGTGCTTCAGCAACCACTTGTAAAGTTCGGGGTTGTTGTAGCTTTCCGTCCAGGCGTTGTGCGCCGTGTTTGGGTAGACCGTCAGCTTCACTTCCTTGACCCCAAGTTTCTGCAACGCGGCCACCATCCGTTCCGATTCATCCGGTGGCACGACGTCGTCCTTACCGCCGTGAAATGCCCAGATGCCAACCTCTCGCAGGTCAGCCAGTCGCTGCTTTTCATAATGCTTGGCCAATACCAGCGAAATCAAACTGCCGCCGCCGCAGATCGGTGCGATGGCTGCAAAGCGCTCCGGATAATCCACCGCCAGATTCCAGGTGCCGTATCCGCCCATGCTGATGCCGGTGAGATAAACCCGCGATTCGTCCACGCGATATTTCTTTGTGACATGGTCCAGGAGCGAGAGTAACGGCTCATTCTGCCAATAGCGTCCCTCCGGACAAAGCGGCGCGACGACAATGAATGGAAAATTTGTCCCGCGCTTTACAAGACTCAGCGGTCCGTGAATGGCCGCGCGTTGGATATTCGTTCCGCGCTCGCCCGCGCCGTGGAGGAACAACATCAGCGGCCACTGCTTGGCGCCCTTCGCATTGTAGCCTTGGGGTAAATAAACCAGATACTCCATCCGGCCTGAGCTGGCGGGTTTGCTTTTGAACGAACCGACGGGCAGCGCGCCAGTGACAGGTTTGGGTTTCATTGTGGAACAAGCTGACGTCACCAGCGCAACCACGACCGTCAGACACCAATGGTTCTCATCGCTCCTGAGTTGTGGCCACCGGCCTACATGATTTTCAGCTTCGGCAAATCCTGTGAATCCACGAGGCCAACTGGTTCGCGCTTCGCATTGACCACAATCAAGTCGTCAATGTTGCGTTCGTTGAAAACCTTCAGCGCCTCGACAGCCAATGCGGAGTCGCGAATGCTGATCGGATTGCGCGTCATGACAGATTTGAGCGGGCGCGTGAGCAGATCGTCATCGGTGGACATCTTCCGGCGGAAATCGCCATCGGTGAACACGCCGACCAATTTGCCGCGCGCGTTTACGACTGCGAGGCTGCCGGATTTAGCCTTGGTCATTACCAAGAGCGAATCTTTCACGCTGAGCGATTCGCTGGCCACGGCGTTACGCTCGGCCGCGCGCATGATGTCGCCCACCCGCATCAGCATGGCGCGGCCAATCGCACCGCTCGGGTGATGTTTGGCGAAATCCTTTTGCGTGAACCCACGCGCCTCGAGCACGGCCATGGCCAGGGCGTCCCCCATCACAAGCGTGGCCGTGGTGCTGGAGGTAGGGGCGAGATTGAACGGGCAAGCTTCGCGCGGCACGCGGACGTTCAACACCACATCGCTATACCTGGCCAGTGAGGATTTCAACCCGCCGGTCATGGTGACGATTTTTACCGAGAACCGTTTCAGTGCGGGCAAAAGATTGAGCAACTCCTCGGATTCGCCGGAATAGCTGAGGGCCAGGATCACATCGCCGTCGTTTACAATGCCGACGTCGCCATGCAACGCATCCACGCTGTTGAGCACGACGCTGGTGCTGCCAGTGCTGGTGAGGGTCGCGGCGATCTTGCTGCCGACGTTGCCGGATTTGCCGATGCCGACGATGACCACTTTGCCGCGCCGGCTCAACGCGTCCATGATGAGGTTCACGGCCTGGTCAAAAGAATCGTCAAGCAACCGCCGCACGGATTTGAGGGCGGCCAGTTCGATATCGAAAACTTCGCGGGCTCGGGACAAATGGCTCACTTGGCGAGGGTGCGGAGAACGCGTCGCAAATTCAACTCTGGATTAGCCCGGTATGTTGCCGTGTTCGAATTTGTAAAGCGGCTCTGGACAAACCGCCACGCAACCATGTCGCGACCGCGTCTTGGAGTGCGCCAGCCCTCTGGCGCTTTGGAAGTCGTGGGTGTTTGAAAGCGCAGAGGGGTGGCGCGCTTCCGGACCTTACGGCGGCCCGAAGGGGTCACGTGCACCCGCGGGCTTCATCCTTCAAGCTTTCCGCAGATGGACCGGAGCGATATTTTCCGCTTATGACGATTGCGGAGATTCTTGGGAATGAAGAATTGCGGTTGAATGAATTCCCCGTGGCGCGGAGCAAGGTGTTCCTTGGACACGCGGGAGATTGTCCGTTGCCGCGGCGTGTGGGCGAGGCCATCGCGGATTACGCCCGCAAATGCACCACCGGCGATCAGGAAGAATTTCTCTGGCCCGGCGTGATGACCACCGCGCGCGAAAAGGCGTCGGGCCTGCTGAATTGCCAGCCGGATGAAGTCGCGTTCGTCGGGCCGACGTCCCTGGGCTTGAGCCTCATCGCCAGCGGACTGAAATTCCGGCGCGGCGACAACATCCTCATTTACTTCGATGACTACCCATCCAACGTGTATCCGTGGATGGCATTGGCGGAAAAGGGCGTCGAGGTGCGGCTGCTGAACATCCGCGAGCTCGGCGTGATCCGGCCGATGGATGTGATGGGGCAGGTAGACGAAAACACGCGGCTGGTATCGCTGGCTTCGTGTCATTTCATCAGCGGTTACCGGATCAATCACTCGGTCATCGGCAAGTTTCTCCGCGAGCGGGGAATTCTATTCTGCCTTGATGCGATTCAAACCGTCGGGGCGTTTCCGACGACGGTGGAATACGTGGACCTGCTGGCCGCCGACGCGCACAAATGGCTGCTCGGGCCGTGCGCCGCGGGGATGCTCTATGTGCGCAAGGAAGTGCAGCAATACATCAACCCACCAGTGTACGGCTGGCACAACGTACGTTGCCCTGACTTCGTGGCGCAGGAACAACTCAACTGGCGCAGTGGTTCGAAGAAGTTCGAGGTCGGCACGCAGAATCTGCTCGGGCTCGTCGGCCTGATGGCCGCGCTGGATTTGATTGCGGAAGTGGGCGTGGAGAACATTGCGGCGGAATTGCTGCGAAAACGCGCGAAGCTGGTGCCGGCATTGCGAGCGAAAGGTTACACTGTCGTGCAAGGCGACGTGGTTGCGGAGAATGCGAGCGGTATTGTTTCATTCCACAAACCCGGAACTGACTTGCCAGCATTGCACCAGAAGCTGGTGGAGAACGGCATGGTTGGCTCACTGCGCGCAGATCGGAAGGGACAGAAATACATCCGCTTCTCGCCGCACTTCTACAACTCAGACGCAGAATTGGATCGGGCGCTAACGTTGCTCTGAATCAAGCTACTTCAACGGCTGCGGGTCGCGCCAGGTGTGACTGCTTTGGGCGATCAATTCTTCGGCGGCGATCGGGCCCCACGTGCCGGCGGCGTAGAATTCGCGGTTCGTCAACGGCTTGTCCTGCCAGCCGGCGCGGATGGAATCTACGATCTGCCACGCGGTCTCGACTTCGTCGCGGCGGATGAACAGCGTGGCGTCGCCCACCATCGCCTCAAGCAGCAGGCGTTCGTAGGCTTCCGGTGTGTAAGCGCCGAACTCGGAGTCGTAGCTGAAGTGCATCCGCACCGGTCGCACGCCGATGCTTGTGCCGGGCACTTTGCCGTTGAAGCGCAGGGAGATTCCTTCGTTGGGTTGGAGACGAAGCGTGAGCGCGTTGGCGTCGAGCTTGCCGCCGCACGCGGCGGAGAACAATACGTTGGGCGTGGGGCGGAACTGGATGCGCACTTCGCTCGCGCCGAGCGGCAGGCATTTGCCGGTACGCAGATAGAACGGCACGCCGGACCAGCGCCAGTTGTCCACGAATAATTTCATCGCGGCATAGGTCTCGACGTTGGAATCCGGCTTCACCTTTTCCGCCTGGCGATAACCGGGCTCGGGCTTGCCGTCGAGCACGCCGGCGAAGTATTGCCCGCGCACCACGTTTTTGGCGACGTCCTCGGGCCGGAGCGCGCGGATGGACTTGAGCAGCTTCACTTTTTCGTCGCGGATGGCTTCGGCTTCGAGCGACACGGGCGGCTCCATGGCCACGAGCGACATCACTTGCAGCAGGTGGTTCTGTACCATGTCACGCAGCGCGCCGGCTTCCTCGTAATACCCGCCGCGCCCGCCGACGCTGTGTTTCTCACTGACAGTGATCTGCACGTGGTCCACCGACTCGCGATTCCAGAGGCGCTCGTAGATCGAGTTGGAGAAGCGAAACATCATGATGTTTTGCACCGTCTCCTTGCCGAGGTAATGGTCAATACGGAAAATCTGCTGCTCGTGCGCAAAGCGGGTGAGTTCGCTGTTCAGCGCATGGGCGGAGCGCAGGTCGTGGCCGAAGGGTTTCTCCACGACGACACGTTGCCAGCCCTCGGTGGCGTGGCGTTGGAGAAGTTTTACCGAATGCAGATGCTCGACCACCTGGCCAAACTGGCTCGGCATGGTGGCGAGATAGAACAACAGGTTGTTGCGCAATGCGGGCGTGCCGAAGCTGCTGAGTTGTTTCTCCAGTTTCTGATATGCCGCCGCATCGGTGATGTCGCCCATGCAGTAGTGCACATTGACGGCAAACTTCTGCCACACGGCCTCGTCCACTGGCTTGGTGCGGGAGAACTGGTCGAGTGCGGTGCGGAGTTCGGTGCGCCAAGAGTCATCGGTCTTTTCACGGCGCGCGAAACCGATGATGCGGAACGCCGGCGGCATCTGCTGGTCTTTATAGAGATGATAGAGCGCGGGAATGAGTTTGCGCGCGGTCAGATCGCCGCTCGCGCCGAAGATGACAATGGAACAGGGCTCCACCGTCCGGCGGCCGGTATCGAGCCGGCAGCTCATCAGTTCATCGAGATTCTCAAGATTACTCACAGGGGCGCAGATTGCGCGACGGGGCGCGGCTTGGCAATCCCGCTTCGCGGCGGGTTTGATTCGGAACTCTCATTGCGGCCAATAACGGACTTCATGCGGCGGTGGCGATACCTTCCTCCTCATCGTCGGAGTCAACGGGAAGTCATCGAGGATGAGGACGAGAACGAGAACGAGGACGATAGCTACATGCTCGGCTGATATACCGCGACCTTATGGCACAGTAAAACAGCATTTACTTCGGGCTTCCGCCAAATATAGTAGTTGTGCTGGTGGCCGATGTGGCGGAATTGGCAGACGCGCTAGACTCAAAATCTGGTATCCGTAAGGATGTGTGGGTTCGACCCCCTCCGTCGGCACCACTCAGCAACTCTTCATAAAATCGTCCAAGCCGTGCCATGATCATCGTCATTATTGTGCCGCTGATGGTCGTGACCATGCTGGGAATCGCTGCCCTGTTCATGGCGGCAGTGGGCTTTGTGGTTTACCGTCTCGCCCCGGATCATCCTTGGCGCACTGCGACGCGGTGGGTAATGCCGGCGGCAATCAAGGGACTGGCCTTTCCATTTCTACTTTGGGCGGGATTCAACTGCGGTTTCTTTGGCGTCCTGCAACCACTCATGCCGTCGGTGCAAGTAGCCCAAAACGCGCAGGAGGATTGGGTGTGGCCATGGCTGGTGGTGAGCCTGGCGGGCATGTTTGCAATTGCGTCGTATTGGGCGGCGAGTTCGTTAGGTCTACTCACGTATCAATCCGTGCGCAGCATTCCGGCCGACGGACGCGGTATTTTTCGTGGCTACTGTGTCACTTGGACGTGTGTGACGATTTTGCCGGCACTGTTCATCTTCTGGACGGGTGGGTGGTTTACTTTGGGGTTGGCCCTGACGCTGGTGTTGCTGCCCATCGCGGCTTATACGCCGGATGTAATGAAAAAGCCGGAGCTGCCGCCGATGTATGCCCGGGCGATTGCGAAGATGAAGTTCGGCAAATACTCGGAGGCGGAATGGGAGATCATCCATCAACTCGAAAGGCACCCGAATGACTTTAACGGCTGGTTGATGCTCGCCAAGATCTACGCCGAGCAATACCGCGATATGGTCGAAGTCGAACAGACGGTGCTGGAGATTTGTAATCAGCCGAACGTGACGAACTCGGACATCTCAGTGGCGTTTCACAAGTTGGCGGACTGGCAACTGGACATTGGCGATGATCCGGACGCCGCGCGGCGGGCGCTGTTCGCGATTTGCAATCGCATGCCGGGAACGCACCTGGCGCACATGGCGGAGCTACGCCTGCGGTCGCTGCCGCGGTCGCGCGAGGAACTGCTGGAACAACGGGCGCACCGGCCGGTCGCCTTGCCGCCGCTTTCGGACAGCGCCCAGACGGTGAGCGTCCAAAGAGAGATCATGCCGCGCGAACGCGCCGAGGGGTTGGCGAAACAATTGCGGGAGCGGTTGCGGGAGAATCCGGGCGACTGGCAGGTGCGGGAGCGATTGGGCCGCTTGCTGGCGGAGAATCTGGACCAAATGACGGCCGGCATCGAGCAGATTCAAACGCTGTTGCAAATGTCCGAGGCCACGCCGCAGCAAAGAGCCGCGTGGCTGGGGGCGATTGCTGGCTGGCACATGCACATCGGGCACGATCGCGAATCCGCGCGCTGGGTGCTGGAGGAATTGGTGCGCGATTACCCGGATTCGCCGGAAGGCAAATTTGGCGCGCGACGCTTGAAGGAGTTTGCCGAGGGAGCAGTTGCGAACCAGCCACCCCCGCTGCCGAAGATTCGCATCCGGGTGAACTTGGACAAACCGTCCGGCCAGGTCTAGGGGACGTGCTCCTCCAAAAAAGAAGCTGCCGACATTTCTGTCGGCAACATTCGGCGGAAATCAGTTTGCAGTTGCGCCCGGCTTACTTCGTTTGGGCGAACATCATGAACACGCGCGGCCCGCGGGGAGTCTGGAGGGCGTAGGTTTCTTCCTGCATGCCATGCGGCACGGCCAAGCCATCACAGTTGCGGTCGTTGGCCGGCTTACCGTCAATCAGCAGCATGTAGTGATGCGTGCGATTGCCGGGGATGTGATGGATGGTGGCATGCCACGAATCGAGCTTGCCGTCGCGTTGGAGCAGAACGCGCTGCCAGTGATTGAACGAACCAACGACTTCGACCGACTTGGGCTCGGCCGTGGTGCCGTCCGGCAGGCGCCAGCGGAAAACCTTCGAGTAAGTCTGGCCTTGACCGGTATGTGCCCGGGAGTATTGCGCTGCGCCGGCGGGAACTTCCCGCATCACCGGTCCGCCCTTGTGGGCGGGTTTACGTCCTAAAAAACTGTTGATCGCTCCGAGCATATTGGTGTTGAGTTGCGGCACAATAGGCGACCCATCGTTGTCACGCAACTGTAACCCGCCGAATCCGTAAAATAATTTCGTCTCAGGAAAAATCCCGATAGGCACATTCCGCGCGGCCCACTCATTATTTCGCACTCGGGTTTCTCAACGCGCGGCGGATTCCTTACGGCTTATCGTACTCTCCCAATTTGCGAATCCAGATGTTGCGGAAGCGCATCGGATTGCCGTGATCCTGCAGTTCGATGAAACCTTGCGCGGCGTGCGGCGCGTAAACCGGCAGTTCGCGATGCCGCGAGTCACCGAGGTATTCCTTGCGATGGTGCAACACCACCCCGTTGTGCAGCACCGTGACGCTGGCGGGCTTGGTCAGTTTGTTGTTCGCGTCCCAGCGCGGCGCTTCGAAGATGATATCGTAGCTCTGCCAGACGCCGGGCGCTTTGCTGGCGTTGACCAGTGGCGGATACTGACCATACAGCGCGCCGCATTGGCCGTCTGGATAGGTCAGATTTGTGTAAGTGTCGAGAATCTGTACTTCGTATTTCCCATAGATGAGCACCCCGCTGTTGCCGCGGCCCTGGCTGTTGCTTTTGATTTCCGCCGGCGTGGCAAACTCCACATGCAGTTGAAAATCGCCGAATTCTTCCTTGGTGCGGATGCTGCCCGCGCCTTTGGCAACTTCCATGTAACCATTCTCGACTTTCCATTTCGCTTCGCCTTTGTCGCACTTCCATTTCAACAAGTCCTTGCCGTCAAAAAGCACCGTCGCATCAGCAGGCGGAGGTGCCAGATGGCTGAAGGATTCCCCCGGCGTGACCGTGCGAGGGCGCGGCCGGTCGAGATCATGCACGTGCCATTTCTGTCCGGGGATGATTGGGGTATTTGTGTAGCCGAGCACTTCCGCGGCGCGGGTAGGAAGGGAAAGGCCGAATGGCGCGCTAACGACTGCCACGAGAGCAAGCAGGGATATTTTCATGCTGGAACTTCACCAAAGCGCGGAGGCGTTGGCAACTGGCAAAAGATGCGACTAGACAAGCGTAGATCCCGCCGGACAGTTTTTTCGTGCGCCCCTGTTCCAGCGCGTTAGCATTTCGTCATGTCATATGACCTGTTGCTCGATGCGACGATTCAGCACCTCGAAGATCTGAAGTCGCGCGGTATGCGTAGTGTGGCAGTGTCGCCGGACACCTTGCGGGCGCTTACGCAACCTCGGGTGAATACCCCCGCGCCGGTGACAAAACCGCCACTGAGACCAGTGGCCTCAGTGCCAGCGGCGCCAGCGGTGACTGTGACAACGCTGAATCTGCCAGTCGCTTCCGCTCCGCCAAAACCTACTCCGGTAACAAAATCGGCCAGCGAGAAGGCAGCCGCGTTTGACAACTTGCGGCGGCGCGCGCTGGCATGCGTTAGATGCCCGCAACTCGCGGCAGCGCGCAAATCCGTCGTGTTTGGCGTCGGTAACATTGACGCGGAATTGATGTTCGTGGGCGAAGCACCCGGAGCAGACGAAGATGCCCAGGGCGAACCGTTCGTCGGACGCGCCGGTGAATTGCTCACCAAAATCATCCTGGCCACCGGCTTGAAACGTTCCGACGTATACATTGGGAACATTTTGAAGTGTCGCCCGGATACGCCCGGGCAGAGCAGCGGCAATCGCAAACCGACGTCCGAAGAAATGCAGACGTGCATTCCTTATCTGCACGAACAGATTGACCTCATCCAACCCAAGGTGCTCGTGGCCCTCGGCGCCACGGCAGTCGAGGGATTGCTGGGCAAGACGATTGGCATCACGAAGCTTCGTGGCAACTGGCAAACTTATCGCGGGATTCCGCTCATGCCGACGTATCACCCGGCGTATCTGCTCCGCAATCAGGCAATGAGCGAGAAGCGCAAGGTCTGGGAAGACATGTTGGCCGTGATGGAAAAGCTGGGGCTATCGATCAGCGAGAAGCAACGTGGTTACTTTTTGCGCGGTTGAAACCACCATGGTGCCGTCGCGCTGTATGATGGTGAAGGGTTGCATTTCCACTAAACCAGCGTTCGCAGCGAGCGGGAGTGACGGCGAACGATTCTGGGCTTGCTGGCGCGTGGCCGCACAAAGTAGATAACCCGATGCCGATGCCCCCCTCCGCCGAACCTGGTGATAACAGCCGGTTTGGGACGAACCGGCTGCTGCGCTGGCTGGGCAGCAATCCCACCTATGAGCGCTGGCGTTGGCAGACTTTCGCAATCACCTGGCTCGCCTATGCGGGGTTCAATCTCACGCGCATGTCCTTCGCCGTTTCCAAGGTCAGCATCGAAGGCGACCCTCTCATCCACCTGTCGCAGACGCAAATGGCCTGGGTGGATGGGGCGTTTCTGGCTGCGTATGCCATCGGTCAATTTTTTTGGGGTGTGGCCGGCGATCGTTACGGTCCGCGCAAGGTGATTCTGGCTGGCATGCTTTGCTCGGTGGTCACCGCCTGCGTGATGGGAGCCAGCGCGTCGGCGACGATGTTCGTGGGGCTGTTTTTCATTCAGGGTTTGTGCCAGTCCAGCGGCTGGGCGCCGCTGGTGAAGAACGTGGGTAACTTCTTCTCCCGCCGCGAGCGCGGCTCGGTGCTTGGCTTGTGGTGTACGAACTACGCGGTCGGCGGCTTGATTGCCACGGTGTTCGCAAGTTACATCGGCGAACACTTCGGATGGCGTTACGCGTTTTTCGTACCCGCGATGGTACTGATGGGCATCTGGGTTTTGTTCTACTTGTTCCAGCGGGACCGGCCAGAGGATGTGGGCCTGCCGTCGGTGGAGGAATATCATCACGAGCCGACGCCCGTCGTGAAAGCTGGCGAGACGCCCGCGGAAGAGCCGGAAGGATCCTGGAAAGTGATTCGTGAAGCGCTCACCAATCCGATGGTGATTTTGCTGGGGCTGGTTTATTTCTGCCTCAAGCCGACGCGTTACGCGATCCTCTTCTGGGGGCCGAAATACGTTTATGAACGACTGGGCTCCGGCATGGCCGAAGCCGGTTTCTTGAGTTCGCTGTTCGAACTGGCCGGGCCGGTCAGCATTCTGGTGGTAGGCTTCGTGTCGGATCGCGTGTTTGGCGCGCGCCGAATGCCGGTTTCGATCATCTGCCTGTTATTACTCGGTGCGCTGCTATTTGCGCTGGATCATCTGCCTGCGACGCGGTGGGTGCTGGGGGGGAGCTTGTTTCTGCTGGGTTTCCTGGCCTACGCGCCGGATGCGATGGTGGCTGGAGTGGCCGTGGTGGATTTCGGGGCTAAGAAAGGCGCCTCCACCGCCACCGGTCTCGTCAATGGCATGGGCTCGATAGGTGCGATGCTCGGCGGAGTCATTCCGGGTTTGATGGAGGAGCAGTGGGGCTGGCAGAACGTCTTCACCGGTCTGGCGGTGGCGGCGGTGGTGGCGGCGTTGTTGTTGTTGCCCAAGTGGAATGCCGTTCCGCCCACCAGCGCGTCGGACACCGGGCGCTAACGGGCTGTTATTTCTGGAGGAACTTCACAACGGCCTCGGTGCGCGTGTGGACATCAAGCTTCTCGAAGATGCTTTTGACGTGACCGTGCACCGTCCAGATGCTGATGCCGAGGGCTTCGGCAATTTCCTTGGCTAGTTGCCCTTTCGCCAGCAGTGACAAAATCTCATGTTCGCGCGGCGTTAGCTTGGCGGTGGCCAACGCTGAGGGTCCGGAGGGCAACGCCGCGGCCACCTGCTGAAAGTATTCCCGTAATCGCGTCGCCACGATTTCCCGGGTAACCGGTCCTGTGGGCGCCGCGATAGGCTCGAAGAGGCGATGCGAGGGAGTGCGTTTGAGCAGGTAACCCGCCGCTCCGCCCGGCGTGGCCTTGAATAACTGGTCGCTGTCTTCAAAGTCGGAATACAACAGACCCACCAGACGGCTGCGACTGCGTTGCAGGGCCTCGAACGCCGCGGCGCCCGCTTGATCGGGTAACGCGAAGTTGATCAATACCAAATCAACGCGTGTGTGGCTGATATCCTCCAATGCCTCGGTCAGGTTTGCCCAGCAAGCGCAGCAGCGGAAACCGCGCTGCCGGTTTGTGCACGCGGCCAAGGCATGGCGGATGCCGGCATCTGGCTCCAGGATCGCGACGTGGCAGTCAGCAGACTTGGGATCAGGCTCAGCAAACTCGGGAAGGGGATCAGTGCTTCTCCATGTGTGAATCGTCGTATAGGTCCATGCGAGCGGGCTGTCGAGCCAGCGCAACGCCAGAGTCAGTTCCCGGGCATGCCGTTGTCCCGCTTCCGCCCAACCCAGTACCACCACCTGGTCGTGAATGTTCATCGCTTCGACTGCCGCCTTCGATTCGTCATCCGTACCGAGAGGAAAGTACCGATTGATCCCCAGATGCTCGATGCGGACGGAAAGTTCGCGTTGGGTTTGTCCATCGGTCGGCTCGGGATGTCGGCGATGAATCAACCGGCTCACCCAGGGCGTTGGGTCTTGGGCACTCGCAAGTGCAGGAATGTTCGCTGACTGTTTTGTCGCGAGGCCCGCGCGGAGGGAGCGGTGATTAGTCGCGTCCCAACCCTGTGTGCAGATGGTTCGGTAAATCTGGCAGGCCTCGGCGGCAGCGGCGGTGAGGTCACTTGAGCCTAATGCAAACGTTCGGCGCTGGCCAAAGAGCTGAATCTTCACCGACCAACCGTTTACCTGCCGTCGCTTGCCCTTGTAAGTGAAGGTGTTCTTGAAAAGCCGCCGCACCCAGTAGCCGGCTTCATTCTTGGATGCAATGACCTGACCGGATTGCATGCTGGGAACTGGCCTCGTTGCTCTTGGACGTTTCTTGAACACACGACATACCTACGCCATGTGGATTTGCACTTCAAGCCTGAGCCGATTGTCATTCGCGCCCATAAGAGCGACCGAAGTATTGTCTAGATTCATCGGGTCGATGACGGATCGCCTGGGTGCATATCCCGCGAAATCCCTCCTAGGAACTGGTATTTCACGCTCGATCGGCTGGCTGCAGCATTTTTGCCGAACAGTCATGGCTTGATCCGGACGCGAAGCCGTCTTGAAGAGCGGTCCCTAAAACAAGGTATGGCAAACGCAAGCAACTGAGTTAAGAATTACATCTGCAATCCAATACTGGCTGAAAGCGCAGGCATGTCGTCTCACGGCGGCGTTGGCAGCTGATAATCAGAACTCCCTATGAGCAAGCATTTGATGGTAATCGGAGGAGCGCACGCGAAGCGGCTGTTTGGCCTATTCGGCGCCGTGGTATTTGCAGGTTCCGCCATGGCGGCGGACTACGAGTGGACTTTCAACGGAGGAAACCTCTCCACGAGTTTAGGCAATGGCATCATGGCCTTCCGGGACGCGCAGACAGCGAGTCTGACCACGTTTGGCACCACGGGTGGAGGCGTGCCGAACATCGGCGGGCAGGCGGCCAACTTCATGTACGTGCCGGTAATGCCAGCCATCGGCAATGGCTACCATCTGACTTTGAACGACACAGGACCGAACGGCGGCGGGTTGTATGTAAACAATTACACCATCATTTTCGACCTGCTCAGTCCCGGAGCTGCCAATTGGACTTCGCTATTTAACACCAATCCCGATAACCCGGCTGGTAACGACGGCGATTTCTACATCGCGCCTGATGGCGCCGTGGGGATTGGAACCGGCGGCTATTCTGCTGCCGGTGCGATTGCGCAGAACACCTGGTACCGGCTTGCGTTCGTGGACAACGGCACGACGCTTTCCTACTATTTGAATGGTACGTTCGTCGGCCAGCGCACCAGCGGGGTTGCGATTGATGGACGTTGGTCGTTGCTTTCGAACTCCGATCCGGGAGCCGATCTACTACTTTTCAATGAAGGTGATACCAGCGGAAACTATACGCACGAACTTTACATCAACAGCATTGCCTTTGTTGACCACGCCATGACCGGCATTGAACTGGCCGCCCTTGGCGGACCGTCCGCTCAGGGAATCCTCGTGCCCGAACCTACCAGCATGAGCTTGCTGGGATTGGGCTTACTCGCGGTGGCACTGCGGCGCAACCGAACGAGCAGCCACCAATAAAGTAGGTTTGCATTGTAGGTTGCATTGTCGCTGAAGTGGGTTTTGCCTTCCCGCTGCGCGGACAAAGACTCTCTTTGGAGGATGAGTCAGGCAGCCCTTTGTTGACCCACGAATCGTGCCCCCCAAAACGAGTCCCTTGTTCCTGCTGATCTCAATGCTAGCTTCTTCCAGATAGCCCAAAGCCATGTTTGCACGACAGGATAAAAATTTACGCGCCTTCACGCTGATCGAGCTTTTGGTGGTGATCGCCATCATCGCGATTCTCGCCGCGATGTTGCTGCCCGCATTGGCCAAGGCCAAGGAACGCGGCAAGCGCATCACTTGCATGAATAACGTCAAGCAGCTCACGCTCGCCAGTTTGATGTATGCTGATGACAATCCCAAAGGCCGGTTCGCGCCGACCGTCGACCCCTCTGATGATGATCAAACTTGGCTTTACAAGACCTACATCGGAAGCGTGAACACGTTCGTCTGTCCGAGCACGCAAAACTACATTCGCGACAGTTGGGTGCCGAACCCGCCACCTTCCGGACCGATGGTCCTGCGTGATTTGCGAACTTACGCGGGCAACAAGACCACCTACGGCGCGAGCTACGAATTGTTTGGTTGGTGGGGCGACTATGGCAAGCAACCGCCGGCGCCTGCCCCGAAAACACAGTCCAACGTGCAATCATGGGTATATCAGTTCACCTCCATCTACACCAACAACCTGCCTTACAAGGGTTCCGTGGCCGGGGCGGCGCGCGCCTGTTTGTTCCTCGATGGCGATTCGGCCTACCTCAACACCCGCGGGAACATTCCTGATTCAGTGGACAACCATGGCGCCGACGGCGGCAACATTTCCTTCTGCGATGGCCACGCCGAGTTCGTCTCGGCTCGGCCCAATGCAAAATACATCACGGTCATTTATCTCGGGACAGATGCAGATCCATGAAGCCAACGCCGACGGAAGGCATTCCACTGGCCCGGCTCGCGGCTGGGGAAACCAGTTCCTGATATGGGAATTGGTGGTGATCGCTTTGAGCCTGGCCGGGTGCGGCAAGGACCCAGCCCTGGCTGCAATCGAGAGCGATGCGTATGGTTTCCAGTGCCTGAAGTGCGAGGGAAAGTTTTACACTGACCGCAAGTCGCCGCTGGGGTCCAAATGCCCGAAGTGCCAGCAGGATGCCATCGAGGATGCGATTGGCTATTGGTGTGAGAAGGACCAGCACATGACCATCCGACCGCGCGTTTCCGGGCCGGCGGGCGCCGCGGTTTGCGAGCGCTGCGGTGCGACGCTGAAGAATGCGATGATCTCCCCCAAACAAAAGGATCTCGTGGCGTGGGGGGCGACCAAGGCGGGCGCACCTTGAGTCCGAATTAAAAACGGGTTGTCCGATGATTTTTCAAGACTTCGAATCAACAATTTTCAAAACAATCCCAAACATGAATACCCCCAAGCATTCACCCAAACTCGGCGCGCCGCGCACTCCGTTTCTCTCCCGCAGCCAAAGCACGTCACGCCGATCGGGTCAAGCTGTCCGTCGAATAGGACTCCTGCTATTGGTTGTCGGGATCAGTGCTGCCAATGCGGCCAATGTTCCGGCTGGGCTGACCGGCCTGTGGCGGTTTCAGAGTAGCGCGGACAAACTCAAGGCGACCGTGGGGGTTGATCTCACGACCAGCAACTCCACCAACAACAGCGCATTCTTTCTCGGCCCCTGGACAAGCATTGAGCCTGGTTATAGCGACGGTGGAGTGGTTCAGGAAGTGAGTTTCGATTACCTGACGGTGAATCCCAGTTTCGTCGCTAACGGCGGCAGCAGCGCCTATGTCAATGAATACACCGTCGCGATTGATTACGTGCAAACCAGCGGGCCGACCAATTGGAACAGCCTTTTTCAGACCGCGCTGGGCGGCAATCAAAACGACGGCGATCTGTGGACTGATGGCGCTGGCCACATCGGGGTGGGAGCGGTTGGTTATTCGACGCTCACTTACGCTGCAACCAACTGGCATCGCATCGTATGGTCGGTGGATAATGGCAGTTTTTTCAGGGTGTACGTTGATGGTGTTTTGTTCCTCGACGGTCCCGGACAGGCGATTGACGGCCGGTTCGCGCTGTATACTGATAAATTTCACCTGTTTGCCGATGATTCGTGGGAAGACATGTGGGGATTGGTTGGTACGGTGGCGACTTGGAATCGGGCTTTGACGACCGAGGAAGTCGCTGGAATGGGCGGCTGGACCAATGGCTCGCCCACGCCCACGCCGCTGAGCTTCAGCGACACCACCACCAACGCCATTCCGATTGTTGCCGCGGTCTCCCCGAACAATGGGGATACCAACGCGGCGCCGGTTTTCAATTATCAGGCCATTATTGTGGACAGTACCACTGCGACGGTGGACCAGAATTCTATTCGCCTTACGCTCGACGGGCTGCCGCTGACTCCGACGATCACAAGCTCGCTCGGGGTCATCACGGTCAAATCCGCCGCGGGGGGACTGCTTCGGAGTAGCTCGGCTCACAATTACACGCTGACATTTGACACCACGGGCGTTGTTTCGAGCTACACGAATGAAACCACCTTCACCGTTCAACCCTATACCGGCTATGAGTGGCGGTTCACGAGTGGAGATCTCGTCGCCGCGCTGGGCGACGGCGTCATGGATTATGCCGATGGCGCAACCACCATGGGGCTCACGACCTTCGGGACTACGGATGGGAGCACTGTCCCGCACATCGGCGGGGTGCCGGCGAAGTACATGCATGTTCCGGCATTTACCAGTGATGCGAACGGCTATCTCCTCACGTTTAACGCCACTGGCCCCAACACGGGTACCAACGCTTACGTCAATCGCTACTCCGCGATTTTCGACCTGCTGATTCCCAGCCCAATCGCAGGCGGCGACTGGCTGCCTTTCTTTAACACCGATCCCTTCAATCTCAACGACGCCGATTTTTACTTCGCGGGTGATGGTTCAATCGGGATTGGCGGCGGTGGTTATTCCAGCGCAGGCACGATCCTCGCCAACACCTGGTATCGGATCATTTTTGCCGCCGATCTCGCCGCCAATACCCTGACTTACTACGTCAATGGCGCGGCAGTGAAGACCCGCTCCGCCGACGGCTTGGGCGGTCGATGGGCCTTGTATTCCAATCAGGACGCCGGGCCGGATCTGTTGCTCTTCAATGAAGGCGACAGTTCAGGGGTTTACACGCACGACCTCTACCTTGCCAGCGTCGCATTCACCGACCGGGCCATGACCGCCGCCGACGCCGCTGCGCTTGGGGGACCGAATGCCAATGGGATACTTGTCCGCAGCTTCGCGCCGCGACCGGCACTGACCATCCAGTCCGCGGGAGGCAACGCGATCGTTTCCTGGCCCAGTTCTCATGTCGGCTACGCGCTGGAACAAACTGATGCCGTCTCCTCGTCGCAATGGAAGCCGGTGGCCGGAATTACCAACAACTCCGTGACGCTTGCGCCTTTGGGCGCGACGCGCTTCTTCCGGTTGGCTCAATAAGGAATCGACTTTTGGTCCTAGTCCCGGGGATGCAAGCTCCGGCTGGCGTAGTTGGCCGGCTGGAGCTTGCTTATGTTCTACCTTGCGAGTGACCGAACTACTTGTCGGCGTCGCCGCCAATGCGGCCGCGAGCAGGCAGGCGTTGAAGCTGATACGGGGTCGGATTGAGTTTCTTGCCTGAGCCCGGGCTTTGACCTAGCCTCGCAGCGCAGTTGGACAGTTTTGGCCCTCGCTGTGTCCGGCCCCATAGCTCAAATGGATAGAGCAGCGGTTTCCTAAACCGTTGATTCCCGTTCAATTCGGGATGGGGCTACCAGTCCGTATTGGTCGCGGGAATTTTTACTTGCCCCCGCCGGTGGCCGTCCGCGAAATGGCGGAACTCAGACAACCATTATGCAAGCTCCGACTCCCAAGCATGAGACGCGCCGCCTCGAGGTGCTCTGGCAATACGATGTGCTCGACACCGTGCCCGAGGAAGTTTTCGACGAACTGGCCGATCTGGCCGCGTTGATCTGCGAAGCGCCCATTGCGCTGATCTCCCTCGTGGACGAAGACCGCCAATGGTTCAAAGCGCGGGTGGGAACAACGCTCAAGGAAACCTCCCGCGACATTTCGTTTTGTGCCCATGCGATCCTAGATACCGATGTGATGATCGTGCCGGATGCCACCAAGGATGAACGGTTCAAGCAAAACTCGCTGGTGACCGAGAAGCCCAAAATCCGATTCTATGCCGGAGCTCCGTTGATCACGCCTGACGGGCATGCATTGGGCAGTCTCTGTGTCATGGATAAGGTGCCACGCACCTTGCGCCCGCAACAAGAGCAGGCGCTTCAGTCTCTCGCACGCCATGTTATGACCCAGCTGGAGTTACGGCGCCACGCCAAGGAACTTCAGCAAACGAAGCGCGAGCATGCCCGCTTGCGTAAGGAACTGGATCAAGCGCGGTCAGCGGTGTCACGGCTGGAAGGTCAGCTGGGGAAAAAGGCCGGCGCGCGACGTCTGGGGTGAAACCGTCGCGGTGGCAGCCTTGCAACCACCGCCACCTGGAGTATCCTGCGGCAGTTCCATGGCCACTCCATTTTCATTCCGGCTTAATGGCCAATCGGTCACGCTGGCCGATGTCTCGCCCAACACCACCCTGCTCGAATTGCTGCGCCAACGGGGACTCACGGGTTCGAAGGAAGGTTGTGCGGAGGGCGATTGCGGCGCGTGCTCGGTGGTGATTGTTGAGCGCGATTCGAACGGTAAGCCGGCCTATCGCGCCGTGAACAGTTGTCTGATGCCCGTTTGCCTGTTGGCCGGACGCGAGGTGGTGAGCGTGGAGGGCATCGGCAAGCCTGAAGTCCACAATTCAAAACCCGGTGCGGCCCACCTGCATCCGGTTCAGCGCACGATGGTCGCGGGCTTCGGTTCGCAATGCGGCTATTGCACGCCCGGATTCATTTGCTCGCTGTTCGAGGGCTACTATCGCGACGATTTGCACACGCCCGATGACTTGGACGATCAACTCTCCGGCAATCTCTGTCGCTGCACCGGTTATCAAGCGATTCGGCATGCCGCAGCGGAAGCTTTCGGCGCGCGGACGGCGACGGGCGACGACGGCTTTGTCGCCCGGCTTCGGGAAGCGGACACCACCCTCGGCCCGGTGGCGTACGAATGTGGCGGAGAGAAATTCTTGCGTCCCCAATCGCTCGCGGAATTGTTGCAGTTGTTGAAATCAAATCCCGGCGCTCGGCTTATCGCCGGGGCGACGGAACTCGGCCTGGACATCACCAAACGATTCAAGAAGTTTCCCACGTTGCTTTCCGTGGAAGCGGTGGCGGAGTTAAAAGAGATCAAAGCCACGCCGACGGAATGGCACGTCGGCGCGGCCGTGACGCTGACGGACATTGAGGACCAGCTCGGTGGTGAATTTCCCGCACTCGGCGACATGTTGCGCGTGTTCGGCTCGCGGCAGATTCGCAATCGCGCCACCATGGGTGGCAACATCGTCACCGCCTCGCCCATCGGTGACTGCGCTCCCGTGTTGCTGGCTTTCGATGCGAAAGTGATGCTCGCTTCCTTGGATCGTGAACGCACTTTGCCCAGCAGTGAGTTCTTTGTCGCGTATCGCAAGACTGCGCTGCAACCGGACGAAGTTCTCAAGACCATCCTAATTCCGCGCGGTGCGTCCCAACCCGCGCTGTCGCGCAAGACGGCGTGGTTGAAGGTTTCCAAAAGGCGAGAGATGGACATCAGCACCGTCGCGGCCGCATTCGTAGTGGATTTGGATTCGCAGAACGTCGTCCGACACGTTCGACTCGGGTTTGGCGGAGTTGCCGCGATGCCAATGCGGGCAAAGAAGACGGAAGCTGCCTTGTTGGGTAAACCATGGAGCTTGCAAACGATTGAGGCGGCATTTCCCGTTCTCGCAGCGGAATTCAAACCTATATCTGATGTTCGCGGCACAGCGGAGTATCGGAGCGGATTGATTACAAGTTTGTTGGAGAAGTTCTATTTCGATTCGGCAGCAGCCGAGGTAACGAGGCTCAAAACTGATCGCCCAAATGGTCAGAGCCTCCTCACGTCGGCTGCTACGAAAGCCGTTCCTCACGAAAGCGCCCACAAGCACGTAACGGGTGAGGCAATGTATGTGGACGACCAAACTGCCGGGATGTTGGAGGTCTGGCCCGTCTGCTCGCCGCATGCGCGCGCGCGGATTCTCAAGCGTGATGCCACGGCAGCGCGCCAGATGCCGGGCATCAAGGCCGTGTTGCTGGCCGAAGATATTCCCGGGCGCAACGACGTTGGCGCGGTGAAGCAGGACGAAATTCTGCTCGCGGACAAGGAAGTGTTTTATCACGGCCACCTGGTGGCGCTCGTCGTTGGTGATTCGCCGGCGGCCTGTCGTGCTGCCGCCGCGAAGGTGGTGGTCGAATACGAAGCGCTCGCACCGATCCTCACGCTGCGTGACGCGCTGGCGAAGCAGAGTTTCCACAACGAACCCAACTTCATCCGGCGGGGAGTTGTGGACACCCATTTGCAATCTTCGCCCCATACCCTGGAAGGCGAGTTTGAACTTGGCGGGCAGGAACATTTTTACCTCGAAACTCAGGCGGCCTGGGCGCAACGCGGGGAAGACGGCTCAATGTTTGTTTGCTCGTCCACGCAACATCCGTCGGAAGTGCAGCAGATCGTCGCGCACGTGCTCCATTTGCCGGCAAACCAGGTGGTCGTGCAAATGCCCCGCATGGGTGGTGGTTTCGGCGGCAAGGAGACGCAGGCGGCCACGCCGGCGGCACTGGCCGCGCTGGCGGCGCACCACACCGGCAAACCCGTGCGCGTGCGTTTCAATCGCGATCAGGATATGGCGCTTACCGGTCATCGCCATCCGTTCCTTGCGCGCTTCAAAATCGGCTTCGACGGGAGTGGACGCGTGCAGGCGGCGCGCGTGCATCTCTGGTCCAATGGGGGCTGGTCGCAGGACTTGTCGCAGGCTGTTACGGACCGCGCCCTGTTCCACCTCGATAACGCCTACTATCTGCCGACGGTTGAATTTCGCGGCCAGGTCGCGAAGACGAATCTTTCCTCGAATACCGCATTTCGCGGTTTTGGCGGGCCGCAGGGCATGCTGGTGATGGAGGAAATCCTTGATCGCATTGCGCGGCGGCTGGGATTGTTGCCGGAAGTGGTGCGCGAGCGAAACCTGTATCACGGCCGCGGCGAAACCAACACGACCCATTACGGCCAGGAGCTGGAGGACAACCGGATTCAAACGATCTGGCATGATTTGAAGAAGTCAGCGGACGTGGAAAAGCGCCGCGCGGAAATCGCGGAGTGGAACGCCGGGCAGCCACATTGCAAACGCGGACTCGCGATCACGCCGGTGAAATTCGGCATCAGTTTCACGGTCACGCATCTGAATCAGGCGGGCGCGCTGGTGTTGATTTACCAGGACGGTACGGTGCAGGTGAACCATGGGGGCACGGAAATGGGCCAGGGCCTGCACACCAATGTGGCGATGATCGCCGCGCAGACTCTGGGCGCAAAGTTGGAGAACATCCGCGTGATGCCGACGAGCACCGACAAGGTGCCGAATACCTCGGCCACTGCAGCCTCAGCGGGAACTGATTTGAACGGTGCGGCAGTGCGGAACGCATGCGAGACTTTGCATGCGCGACTGGTGCCCGTCGCAGCGAAATTGCTCTCGGCGAAAATCGGGCGGGAGATTTCAACCGGAGAAGTGGTCTTCGGCAATGGCGTGTGCGGGACGCAGCTCACGCCCACCACCACTTCGCCGATCGCAACGTCACCCGCGAACACCTGGCTGCCGTTCGTTGACGTTGTAAAGCAGGCTTATTTCGAGCGGGTGAGTTTGTCGGCGACGGGTTTTTATGCGACGCCAGGCATTCATTGGGATCGCGTGGCGGGTCGGGGCAAACCATTTTATTACTTCGCCTACGGTGCGGCGGTGACGGAAGTGGAGGTGGACGGCTTTACCGGCATGCACCGGGTGATGCGCGTGGACATTTTGCATGACGTGGGCGACTCGGTGAACGAAGGCGTCAATCGTGGTCAGATCGAAGGCGGCTTCATTCAAGGCATGGGCTGGCTGACGTTGGAGGAACTCCAGTGGGATGAAGCAGGCGTGTTGCTCACGCACTCGCCGGACACCTACAAAATCCCATCCATTGGCGATACGCCGCAGGTTTTCAAGGTGACCCTGTTGAAGAACGCGACGCAGGCGGGCGTGGTCCATGGCAGCAAAGCGGTGGGCGAACCGCCGCTCATGCTCGCCATCTCGGTGCGCGAGGCGATTCGCGATGCGGTGGCCGCGTTTGGCAACGGCGGCGAAGTTCCGCTGGCATCGCCGGCGACGTGCGAGGCGATTTGGATGGCGATTCAGAAAGTCAGAAGTTCTGGTGCTGACTCTTCAACTCCGCGTGAGTCGAGGAGGGCTGAATTGTCTAGGATTGTCGGTTAGTTAGCTTTTCAACATGAAAGCGCGCAGGGTATTTACTGATGAAGCGCTTTTGCGTTACTTGGAGTCAAACGGGCGCTCGTGGCGCGACTACGTATTGCTGGGCGACCCACCATTGCTATGCCATTGGAGCAAAGTTTCAGGCCTTGGGCTAATTGCTGACGACGACTCTGACCGGGCGCATGCGACGAAAGAGTTGCTGAGACGACTGGGAGCAAGCCATTTTGCTTCGATTGATGATTTGAGACAGTCGTTTCCGCAGCCTTCCATTTTGGAGATGCAAAGAGGCGAGTTCGTTTCAGCGCACGGTGGACTTAGTGAAGAACGTTGTAAGTGTAAGGATTGCCAGCAACCACGCATTAAGGAGTTTGCCTTTTGCTACGACCATTGTTTTGCCAAACCCGTCGCTTAACCAGGGACGTTTCGACAAGTTCTTGGTGCGAAGACCGCAAACAGTCAACTAGTCCGGACCGCGGCCAAACCCGCCGTTGACATTCCCCGCTTCGCTAACTCTCCTTCTGACCTCGTCTTTGGTTAGGTTCAGTTAGATAACCGAACCGCCTCACCCGCAGGCTGGGACGCCAACGCAGTTACGGTGTCGTGCGTGGATTTTGATTGAATCGCATCAGCGAACCAGAGAATTTCCGGACGCGAATGAGTCGAGTAACTAAAGCGCGCCTTCCCATGCTTTCGATGTTGATGGCGGCTTGCCACGAGGAGGTGACTCAGTGCGTCGCCTCCGCCTCCAGCTACTGAGACACGCCCCAATGCAAAACGAATCCGCATCCAAGGAACGAATCCTACTCGCCATATTGGCGCTGCTCGGGTTTACCGTGTGGTTGATTGTCCTGACGCGCATCAATATCGCGGATGGCGACCTCTGGGCCAAGATGGCCTTGGGAGCTCTGCTGTTGCAGAAGGGCGTTTTCCTAACCCACGATATTTTCGCATTCACGCCGGTGCTACCTGAGTATGTGGATCACGAATGGGGATCCGGGGTCGTGTTTTTCGGCGCGCTGCAATTGTTCGGGTCGTTCGGTTTGATGGCGCTGAAAATAGGTCTGGCCACTGTTGCCTTGCTGGCCGCAGCGTGGACCGCGCGGCGTCAGGGATGTTCGTGGCCCGCGTTGTTGATGTTGCTGCCCTTTGCGGCTTGGGCTTTGTTGCCGGGATACGGGGGAGTCATTCGCAGTCATGCTTTCACGTACGCGCTGTTCGGGCTTGCGTTGCTGTTGCTGGAGGAGATTCGTCGGGGGTCCCTCTGGTCCGGGCTCGCACTCGTGATCATGACCGCCTTGTGGACCAATCTGCATGGTGGCTTCGTGGCCGGCCTGGGAATGATTTCGGTATACGCGGGCATGGCGTGCGTCGAGCGCAAGAACTGGAAGGTCATGGTGGCGACAGCGGCAGGATGCTGGCTCGCCACGTTGGCTAATCCGAACGGAATCAATTACTGGAAGGTATTGTTGCCGGCATTGACGCATCCGCGGCTGGAGGTCGGTGAATGGCAATCGCTGCCGTTGCTCGGCTCAGACGTGTTCGTGGGCTTTCGAGTGCTTTGCCTGTTGATGTTGGTCAGCCTGGCAGCCGGCTGGCGCCACGTCGAAAAGCGTTCCTGGCCCGGGCTAATCATGCTCGGGTTGACAGCGTATCTGGGGTGGAAGTCGCGCCGGCATGCGTCGTTCTTCGCGGTCACTGCGCTGGCCATTGGCGCGCCCTACTTGCAGGCCTTGCTGCGCCAGTGTCTGGCTCGCGTGCCTGAGCAAGGAGGACGGCAAAGTCTGGCCCGGGTGGCCGCGGTGGGATTAGTGTATGTCGGACTCACATTGTGGGCCTATGCCAATTGGTTGCCCCAGGCCTCGCTTCAAGTCTTGGCGCCGGTGGGAATTTATCCGGTAAGGGAAGTGGACGTGCTGGAGCAGGCCGGAGCTGAAGGCAACGTGGCGATTCCGTTTGAACATGGGAGCTATGTTTCATGGCGGCTCTATCCCAAAGTCAAAGTCTCGTTGGATGGGCGATATGAGGCGGCCTATCCGGAAAGCACGTTCCAGATGAACCAGGATTTTTTTTGGAAGCGCGGGCAGGATTGGGATCGCCTCATTCGCGAGCATCGGGTTGATTTCATCATTCTGGATTACCGGGCGGGAATTTTGCGACCCGCGGACTTGGTGAATAAGGGATATGTGTTGGTCTGTGAGGACGAAGGAGTCTCCGCTTTGGTGGCGCTGGCAGCGCAGGCCCCGAAGCTGCGAGAGGTTTATGCAAATCTCCCACCAACAACTCCCGATCCGCTGTCCGCTGACATTCCGCGAAAATGGCCAAAGCCTGCGGTTGCGGCGATCTCGGGAAACGCAACTCCCTGAAGAGCGATTCGCGGTGACGTGGCGGCGGCTGGTGCGGTGACCTCGCATTCCCACGAGCCGATCTGGCCCGGCCAGTGTAGCAGAATTCCCTGCAAGTATCGCCAAACCCGCCGTTGACACTCCCCACTTCGCTGATACCCTTTGCCGCTCCGGTTCGTAGGGTATAATTTGTTTCCCGGTCGCCTGCGGATGGACTTGAACTTATGAAACGTCAGTATCAACCGTCGAAGATTCGTCGCAAACGCCAGCATGGTTTTCTGGCGCGCAAGAGCACCAAGAGCGGCCGCGCCACGTTGGCCAATCGCCGGCGCGTGGGCCGCAAACGCCTGACGCCCGTCTAATGTCCGCCGTCCCGCCCAAACCGCGCCGTTTGGGTCGCGCCGCACGCATCAAGCAAGGTCGCGATTTTGCGCGGTTGAAGCAGGCAGGACAACGTGCCGTGAATGGCTGCCTGATCGCCAACTGGCTGCGGCTGCCCGGTGGCTCGACATCGCGCCTGGGCGTGGTGGTCAGCCGCAAGGTGGGTGGCTCGGTGGTGCGCAGCCGGGCGAAACGCCTGCTGCGGGAATCCTTCCGGCTGCATCAACACGAATTCTCTGAACCACTCGACCTTGTGCTCGTGGCCCGACCTTCCATCGCCGGACGCGCGTTCGCCGAAGTGGAGCGGGATTTTCTGGGGACGTTGCGCCGGGCGGGTTTGCTGGCTGCGGCCTGAAGCGGTCACTCGTGTGAATCCCGCCCAATCCATCCTTATCGGCCTCGTGCAGCTTTACCGCTGGACCTTGTCGCCCGCGAAAACCTTTTTGTTCGGGCCCACGGCTGGGTGTCGCTTCAGCCCGAGTTGCGCGGAATACGCGCAGCAGGCATTGCGCGCACATGGCGCGGCCCGCGGCAGCTGGCTGGCGGCGCGGCGCGTCTGCCGGTGTCATCCGTGGGGCGGTTGCGGACATGATCCGGTGCCTCAACCTGAATCTGGTAGCCGCCGGCGTGAGGAGGCGGAAGCAAGCGTACCGAAACGAACCCGCCTCCTCACGTCGGCGGCTTCGATTGCGAAGCGCTGATTTCAAATTTCATGGATCGTAAAACCATCATCATCCTGGTCGCGTGCGTGGCGGGCGTGCTCCTGCTGAACCGGCTGGTGGATAAAATGTATCCGCCGATAGTCGTGCCGCTGGCAGCAACCAATGCCATTTCTACAATCATCGTCACGAACGCCAGTGGCAGTGTGACGAGTGCCGTCGCGCCCAGTCTGGCCGTCGCCGCCAGCGCCTCATTGCCGACGTTTTCGACGAATCTGGAGGAGCAATTGCTCGTCGTCACCAATCAGGATGCGCGGTTTGTATTCACTTCCCACGGCGGCGGCTTGAAGGAGGTGGAGCTGTTCAATCACCAGGCCGATGTCTCCCGGCATGTCCGCAAGCGTTCGGCGACGAACGGTTATGTCGCGTTGAACCGGCAGGGCGCGGTGCCGGTGCTGAGCGTGACCGGCAGCGAGGCTTTGGAAGGCGACGGCGTGTATACACTGACGTCGACACCCGAGGGCGTGCGCGCGGAGAAGCTGTTGCCCAGCGGTCTGCGGGTGATAAAGGAAATCCGGCTTGGCACGAATTATCTGTTGTTGACCAGCGTGCAGTTTGAGAACGCGACCAATGTGCCGGTAACCCTGCCGGCGCAGGAGATCGCGGTGGGCACGGCTACACCGCTGGGTTATCAGGACGACGGTCTGAACGTGGGCCTCATGTGGCACAATGGCTCGAGCAGCACGATCATTTCGGAGGCGTGGTTCAAGAACATGACACTCATGTGCTTTCCGGGTACGCCACGCGCCTTGTATCGCGAAGGGCAAAGCAACGTGGTGTGGGCAGCGGCGCAGAATCAGTTCTTCGGGCTGGTGGCCATGCCCGCTATTCCAGCCCAGGAAGTGTTCGCGCGCGAACTCAAACTGCCCAAGCCGTCAGCTGACGACCTGCCCGCCGAGGCCAAAAATACGCGCGAGCCGAAGGGCTACGCCGTGGGACTCGGTTATCCCGCGCTGGTGCTCGCCCCGGGGGAGTCCGTGACGCGGGACATCACCTTCTTTGCCGGGCCGAAGGAATATCGCACGTTGTCACGCGTTGCCGATCGTTTCAAAAACTCGGTGGACGACGTGATGGGCTTCAACATGTTTCCGTTCTACAGCATCGGCGCGTTCTTTGGAAAAGCGCTGCTGCTGGCAATGAACTTTGTGCACGATTCGTTCGGCCTCGGCTACGGCCTGGCGATCATCTTCATCACGGTAGTCATCAAACTCCTGTTCTGGCCCCTGACGGCGGCAAGCACGCGATCAATGAAACGGATGCAGCAATTCCAGCCGCAAATGGCGGCCATTCGCGAGAAGTACAAGGACGACCCGGCCAAGATGAACAAGAAGACCATGGAGTTCATGCGCGAAAACAAGGTCAATCCTTTGGGCGGCTGTCTGCCGATGCTCTTGCAGATGCCGGTATTCTTCGGGTTCTTCAGCATGATCCGCAGCGCCATCGAACTGCGGGGGGCGAGCTTTCTCTGGGTGGTGGACCTCTCGAAGCCGGACACGCTCTTCTACATCCCGGGCGTCGGCTTTCCGTTCAATCCGCTGCCGCTGTTCATGGGTGTGACCATGCTCTGGCAGGCGCGGCTGACGCCGGTGTCGCCCACGATGGATCCGGTGCAACAGAAGATGATGAAATACATGCCGCTCATGTTCATGGTCTTCCTCTACAATTTTTCCGCCGGGCTCACACTGTATTGGACCGTGCAAAACCTGCTTTCGATCCTGCAGACCAAGCTCACCAAGAGCAATGAGCCCGTGGTACCCGCGGGGCCGCAGGTTTCTTCCGCATTGACGCCGCAGTCGAAAAAGAAGAAATAAGCCTGAACTTTAGTCTGATACTTTAAGAACAATCCAAATCCGGTATGCCAGCGCAACCCAAAGCCACTCTCGAAAAACTGCTTGAACTGCTCGGCCTCCCCGCGACGGTTGAAGAACAGCCCGCGGACGACGGCCTGATGCTTGATGTGAAGACCGAAGAATCTGGCCGGCTCATTGGCCGCGGCGGTCAGACCCTGGCGGATCTGCAATACATCACGAACCGGTTGCTGTTCCAACAGGACCCCAGCGCGCCCAAGGTGATGGTGGATGTGGCGGGTTATCGCTCCCAGGCGCGTGAGGCGCTCGTGAAGAAGGCGATGGAGGCAGCGGAGAAAGTCCGGCGTTGGGGGGATGTGGTGGAACTGGAGCCGATGAGCGCGTTCGACCGCCGCGTGATCCATCAGACGCTCAAGGACGATCCGGGCATCGAGACCCAGAGCGTCGCAGTGGATGGCACGGACAAGAAAGCCATGCTGCTCCGGCCCAAGCACTGAGGGCCAATTTGAGTTGGGTCAGCTTGGCAACGCCGCGCCGACGTTGATGCCGTGCTTGAGGCAATAAGCTCCATTGTCCACATACTTCTGCGCCCACCACTTCAGGCCCGCGCGTTCCTTGGACGTGAGTTTTCGCACCACTTTCGCCGGTGCGCCCAGGACCAGTGAACCCGGTGGAATCTTCGTGCCCTGCGTGACGAGGGCCTTCGCCCCAATCAGCGATTGCTTTCCAACCACCGCTCCGTCCAGCACGATGGCTCCCATGCCGATGAGCACTTCGTCGCCGATTTTGCACGCATGGACGATGGCGCTGTGGCCCACCGTCACGTAATTGCCGAGCACACACGGGAAGTCATCCGCCAAGTGTAGCACCGCGTTGTCCTGAATGTTCGTGCGGTGGCCCACGACGATGCGATTAATGTCGCCGCGCAACACTGCGCCATACCACACGCTGGCATGGTCGCCGAGCTTTACATCGCCCACCACAACGGCAGTGCGGGCCAGGTAAACCCCCTTGCCCAGGCGCGGTTTGCGGCGGAGGAAACGATCCAGTTGCGGCGCGAGTGCGTTCATATCCGGGGAACACTCTTCGGCAAATCCACCTGCTTGCCAAGCCTTGGTTCACCCGGAATTGGCACCTGGCGCCGGGTCAAGCGGCGAGGTCGACAGTGAATGGAAGCAGCTGCGCCCGGCATTGTGAACTCGACTTGCCGCTCGCTACCAGTCAAGCCATGATGTTGAATCGGCCGCTGGCACAAGTTGCCCATGTTTGAGTTTGAACAATTCGATTCCACGCTCGTAGCTGGTTTCAAGCATCCGGAACTGGATGCCGAGACGCAACGGCGGTACAACCGCGGGCGCATCAAGTCTTACAGTGTGATGAGTTGGGGGGAACATTGCACGGAATGTGCCTTTCCATCTTGTTACACGACCTGCTCGTTTTACCAGCCCCGCGAAGATGGCCGGTGCCGACGTTTTCAATTCGGTATCTATCCGGTGAAATCGCTGCACTCTTGGATGGGCTACTCGGCGTTTGTGGAGTTCAAGAATTGGAGTCAGCTCTGGGCGCAGGGGAATGCGACGCAACTACCCGGCATCTTGAATCGCGCCACACAGTTGGTGGGAGCGGTTACATGGACGCTGACACGGCCGTTCGACGGCCTCCTGCGCCGGACCACTGGCCGGAAGCGGTTGAGCGTGATCCTACAGGGCATCCGCCGGCGAATCATCCGGTTTACCGCCGGGCTCTACGATTATTTTCCCAAGCCAGACTGCCTGTTGATTGAGGTTTTTAATCCCATGCCGGCCGAGATGCTATTGCAATTGCGCGTCAAGGGGAAAGGCGGTCACCGGTTTGAGTGGAGCGGGCGCGCGGCCCCGGGGTTTGCGTCGTTGTCCATCCCGGTCGCGGAGATGGAGCGGCGGATCAATCTGGCCAGACCATTCGAGATGGCACTGACGGTTCAAGACGAGGTGGGCAAACGGTTTTATGTTTGTTCAACAACCTTCGTCAGACTGGCTCAACAGCCCGCGGCAGAAGTGACGCCGGCGGCCCGTGTGCCAGGGAAGAAGATCAAATGTGTGGTGTGGGATCTTGATCACACTTTGTGGGACGGGATTCTCCTGGAGGGAAAGCCTGCGGACTTCCAACTCAAAGACGGCATGCGCGCGATTTTGTTGGAACTGGACCGCCGCGGCATCCTTTTGAGTATCGCGAGCAAGAATAGCGAAGACGATGCCCGACGAGTTCTGGAATCGCTTGGGGTGTGGGATCTTTTCCTCGCGCCGCAAATTGGTTGGCAGCCAAAAAGTGAGTCCCTCAAGCAAATTGCCCGACGATTGAATATTGGCCTCGATTCCCTGGCCTTTGTAGATGACATGGCCTTCGAACGGGATGAAGTGCTGGCCGCCTTGCCGATGGTCACGGTGGTGGTGGCGGATCAGGCGCTGTCCATTCCCGGCCGGCCGGAGTTTGCGGGTGATGCCAGCGGTGAGGGGGCAACCCGGCGACAGATGTACCGGACCGAAATGCGGCGGGAGCAGGACATGGTGGCTGCCGGGCTTGGCTACGACGAGTTTCTCGCCACCTGCCAGATTCGGGTTAGCGTCCGCCGCCCTGATGAAGAGTTGCTGCCGCGGATTTATGACATTGTCCAACGCACCAACCAGCTCAATATCGCCACGGAACGATACGAAATGGACGAACTGCGCGCGTTGCTGCACCAACCGGATCGGCACTGTTACATTGTGGAATGTGCGGACCGGTATGGGGATTACGGTCATGTGGGGTTCATTGTGATCGCGGTGCAGCCGGATGGTATTCTGCTGCGCGATTGCATGTTTTCCTGCCGGGTGCAAGGAAAGCGGATCGATGAAGCGGTTCTGGCGCACCTGATCAATCATTACGTGAAGAACGGGAGACTGTCGGTGAACGCGAGATTCAAGCCCACCAAGCGCAATGCGCCTGCCGGCGAAATGCTGGCCCGGCTGGGTTTCAAAGCCCGGTCGGACACCGCTGATTTGCTAACGATTGCCCCGGCCACGCCCCGACCGGAAGTTCCGTACGTGAGCATTCAGAGCCAGCTGGTGGCGCAAATTGAAGCATGAAGCTGGTGCTGACATACCACCGCGTGGTCGAGCATCAGTCGGCGCTGGCGGGTTTCTTCGACGTCACTTCCGAGGAGTTGCGCCGACATATTCGTGAAGCTGGAGAAATCTGGAAGCACAACTGCTCGCCGGGAGATTTGCTCGAGACGGGCAGGGCCAACGGGCTTACGCGCCGGGGTTTTTTGATCACCTTCGATGACGGCACGGCCGACCATTATGGAATCGCGGCGCCGCTGTTAGAACAGGAGGGCGTGCGGGGGGTTTTCTTTGTCAACACCAGCCGGTTGGATCGGGATGGTTATCTGAGCGTTGCCCAGTGCCGCGAAATGCAGGCCCGGGGGCACGCGATCGAGAGCCATTCGCACGAGCACAAGTTATTGACCCATTTTCAAGGAGCCGACTTGCGATACCAGCTCGCTGAATCGCGCCGCCGGTTGCGCGAACTGGGGCTCGGTTGCTGGGATTTCCTGGCGGTGCCTGGCGGTTATTTCAATGGCGAAATCAAACAGGCCGCGCAGGTGGAGCATTATGCTTTGTTGCGCACATTACAGTGGGGATACAATCGGGCGGTGAATCCGTTTAGCATTGAGAGCGTCACGGTCAACCGCAGGACGGCTGGGCGCTGGTTTCGCCCCCTCATATCGCCGCGCTTCGAAAGCCTCAAGCGAGCGACCTATCGTTCCAAGGAATTCATCAAGACTGGGCGGCTGGGCGCGCTATACTTCGGATTGCGTGATGGCCGAAGGAAATAGCTGACGGGGCCGCTGATATCAGCCTGCGCACCGAAAGGAAACATAGGTCAGGGTCTTGTCGGCCGCGACGGGCACGAACTTCAAGTTGGTTTCGAAGAGGAATTTCTCAAAAGCCTTCGGTTCGTGGTCGGGGTGGTTCATTTCATCGAAATAGATGAACGTCCCATCGCGGATATGCGGGCGCAGAGTCTGAAGCACATAGATGGTGGAGCTGTAGAGATCTGCATCGATATTGATGACGAGGACGTCATGCGCGGGTAGTTGGTAGGTGGGCAGCGTGTGGTTAAACCAGCCTTTGAAGAATTGCACGCGCGGATCATCTACAAGTGGGATTTGTCCACCGGTGCTGAATTGACCCTTCTGCCAAGGCCCGCCGTCTTCTGGCAAGCCTTCAAAACTGTCGAAACCGTGCAGCTTGGATTCTGGATGCTTTAGAGCTTTGGCCCAGTATCGGATGCTCTCTCCACCGGCCACGCCGAACTCGAGATAGAGCACCTTACGATCTGCCAGCGACCGGGTCATAACATCCCAAACCTGCCGGCGGTTTCGCACCCGATTCCGGAAGTGAAATCCGCGGGAGGCCATCCATTGACCGAGTTTGAGGTAATTGAGCGTGGATTGAAGGTGGAATAATTGCCCCTTTGAAAGCCATTGACCAATCCAGGTCAAGAGGTGCTTGAAGGCGAGCAGCACTTTGCCCGGTTCCGGAGAGTTCATGATGACGGATTGGCCCGGCCGTAGATTGTTTTGGACGAGCGCGGCTCGATCAACACAGTCGGGTGGTCAGACATGCTTATAAGAATGTTAATGCGACCGTCTACGGGCGACAAGTCCGGGTATGCTCATGGCGCAAGAACGGACGAGCTGTTGGTTCGCCGGGCTTGCCGATTCTTCAGATGCTCGAGAATGCGCAGCGTAATTTCGCCGACTACTGCTTGGAGCGGTAGTTCTGCGGGGATGATTCGTCCATTCGGCAGTTTGGCCACCAGCGACCTGAAGGCATCCCGCTGTCGCTGAAGTTCTGCCATAGGTACCTCCTGTTTGCGGGCCAGCATGGTTTCCGGGGAAACATCGAGCAGAAAAACCAGGTCCGGTCTGGGGAGGAGGCGGAACATCCGGAGCGGCCAATGCCACGGCAGGTGCAAGCGGAACCGACGCGGATCCACCTCGAAGTCGTAGTAATACCGGTCAAACAGCACCAGTCCGTTCCGGAAACGCACTGGCAGCACTACAAAGAATCCGCCCAAGAAATATTCAAGCCAATGGAAACCCAGCGCGGCCAAGGAGCCAATTTGGCCCCGAGGCGACCTCCGGTGGGGGTCAGTTGTGGGCGGGCCATCGCGCCGCTTGCTCCGAAAAAAGACGATTGGCTTCCAATGAATCAACCGGCTCTTGTCGGTTTTAAACGAAGCATCCAAGGCCGCTTGGAGGGCTTTTGCAATCGTGGACTTGCCACTGCCATCTGGGCCAAGCAAGACAACCGTGACGCCCAGCGGAAGGCGAAGCCGACCGGCGAATCTGCGGAGGTCGGCGCAAAGTGTGCGGAGTGTCCCTATCGGCCGGCGGGTAATGGCGCGCCACACCAGTTGCCGACGCATGGCCCAGGTTTGGGCTTCGGCCTTGCTCCAATCCTCGGCTGCAACTGCTGTCAAAAGTTCGCGGGCGATTTGCGTTCCAAACATTCCGGTCAGGGCAGCCTGAACCTCCGCGGGGTGATTCCGAAAACCAGCCGCAATAGTTGGCTTGTAATCGGCCTTTATGTAGCCGTGATAAATCTGTCGCGTCATCAGGCTGTTCACCGCCTCCAGCGCCGGGTGGGGAACCCAGAACGAACCTTGATCCACAGCGCTCGCCAGAATTTTCCGGGCGCTGAAATAACAAAATCCCCGCCACCGCAGGTCTGTAAACAGGTCGAACTGAATCTGCCGTTGGGTCTCACGGTGATAGAAGAACAATGAAACCGGCATGAACTCCGCGCGATTGTGCAGGTGCCAGCCCATGGCGTGGGCGGAATCCACCATGATGCGCTCCGCGCGGGGCAAGTCCTGTGGGGAGACTACGAGATCAATATCCCCGTCCACTTGCTGGGTCACCTTCGCGTAGTTACGCAGGATGACAAATTTGACACCTTGGCGGCGCCATTCGGCGAATACGGCCACAACAAGCTGGCTCGGGCAGCTTGGAGGCTGCAGGTTTTCCATCACTCCACTTGTGGACACGTTGGCGCAGGTTAGCCAGCCTCAGCGCATGCGGCAAGGGTGACTGATCGCCGATGGTTCTCCGGATGACCGAGCTCAAGTTCTCTGCAATCAAGGTTTGCACGCAATTCAGCATTGAAAGTCCGCGCGGCAATTGGCACTGTGCGCGCCGATTTTGACGCTGTGAATCCCGAATTGCTCGCCCAAGCCAAGTCGCTCGGTTTCTCCGACCGGCAGATTGCCCATTTAACCCGCACGACCGAGGATGCCGTGCGCGCCGAACGCAAGAAACTCGGCCTGGTGCCCAGCTACCGGCTGGTGGACACCTGCGCCGCGGAGTTTGAGGCTTACACGCCTTATTATTACTCGACGTACGATCGCGGTGACGACGAGGTGAAGGGTAACACGGCGAAGAAGGTGATGATCCTTGGGGGCGGGCCGAATCGCATCGGGCAGGGGATCGAGTTTGATTACTGCTGCGTCCATGCGGCGTTTGCACTCAAGGAGGACGGGTTCGAAACCATCATGGTGAATTCGAATCCGGAAACCGTCTCCACGGACTACGACACCAGCGACAAACTGTTTTTCGAGCCGCTCACGCTGGAGGACGTGCTGCACATTTACGAGCGGGAAAAGTGCTGGGGCGCGATTGCGCAATTCGGCGGGCAGACGCCGCTGAATCTGGCGCTGGGTTTGCAGAAGAACGGGGTGAACATCATCGGCACGTCGCCGCAGAGCATCGAGATCGCGGAGGATCGCAAGCTGTTCGCGGCCATGTTGCACAAGCTGAACATCCCGCAACCGCCCAACGGTCTCGCCACCAACGAGGCCGAGGCCTTGGTAGCTTCCAAACATTTGGGTTATCCCGTGCTGGTGCGGCCGAGCTTTGTGTTGGGCGGCCGCGCCATGCAAATTGTCTTTTCGGACTCGGAATTGCAGCACTACATGCGGTTCGCGGTGGAAGCCTCGCCCGAGCGGCCGGTGCTGGTGGACAAATTCCTCGAAGACGCCACGGAAGTGGATGTGGATTGCATTGCGGACGTCGGCCTCCCGAATGGCGGCACGATCGTCATCGGCGGCATGTTGGAGCACATTGAGTTCGCGGGCGTGCATTCCGGCGACGCGGCAATGGTGCTGCCGCCGCACTCGCTCTCGCCCAAGGTGATCAACACCATTCGCGAATACACACATGCGATGGCGAAGGAGTTGAAGGTTGTCGGGCTGATGAACGTGCAGTACGCCGTGAAGGGCGAGACGGTTTATGTCCTCGAAGTAAATCCCCGAGCCTCGCGAACCGTGCCGTTTGTCAGCAAGGCAATTGGCCATCCGCTGGCGAAGCTGGCCGCGAAGGTGATGGCCGGGAAGACTCTGAAGGAACTCGGCTTCACCGAGGAAATCTGGCCGAAGTACTGGGCGGTGAAGGAGTCGGTCTTTCCATTCAATCGCTTCCACGGGCAGGACATCCTGCTCTCACCGGAGATGCGTTCCACTGGCGAAGTTATGGGGTTGGACAACGACCTTGGCATCGCCTACGCAAAGTCACAGATGGCGGCCAATTCCCCGTTGCCGCTTAGCGGGCGGGTGTTCATCAGCGTGAACGACCGTGACAAGGGCAGGGTGGCAGAACTTGGCCGGAAGTTTGCCGAACTGGGCTTTGGTTTGATCGCCACTGGCGGCACGGCGACGATTCTGGAGAAGGCGGGATTGAAAGTGGATCGCCTGCTGAAGATTTCCGAAGGCCGACCCAATGCGATCGACCTGCTGAAGAACAAGGAAATCCAGCTTGTCATCAACACGCCGGCCGGCCAGTCACCGCGCGCCGATGAAGTGAAGATTCGCACCACAGCCGTTTACACCGGCACGCCCATCATGACCACGCTCAGTGGCGCGGAAGCGGCGGTGCTGGGCATCGCGGCATTGAAGAAGAGCGGTTATGGCGTGACAACGGTGCAGGAGTATCACTGAAGGTCCGAATTCGTTCCTATTGCGCCCGCATTCGATAAACCCGCGTTGGCACGTTGGCGCTGGAGTCGGAAAGCGTCTTGATAGTGTTATCGCCCGCAACACCCGGGAGCGAAGTCCACGTCAGATCATTCAGCGAATTCTTGTATTCCAAAACCATCGTGCGCCAGGCAAAGGCCGGCACGGTTACCGAGAAGGTGTTTCCCACCCGACGCGGATAAAGCATGTAAGGCTCGGAATACAGCGTCCGCAGGCGATAGAAGCGTTGAGGCACGCCCGGATTGGCATCGATGAATGACTTCGTCAGCCCGTCACCAAAAACCATACCCAACGGAATCCACGCGCGCGTCAAAAGCGAGTCGCTGTATTCAAGCAGGTAGGCCGTGTTGGTCAACGTGGCGAAGGAAATGTTGTAGTTGTTGCCGGAACGAAGCGCGATGAGTTGGGGCGAAAGGGCATGGGGGCTGATTTGCAGGCGGGCGACATGTTCGCGAGAAATCCCACCTATACTGCCAAACCACCCGCCCAAGATCACGCGGCCATCCGTTTGCAACGCCACCGTTTCCACCGTGTCGTTGCCGGCGGCGCTGGTATCGAACGAGGCATCGAGGCTGCCGTTGCTCATCAGCCGCGCAATGTACTTTCGCGGGATGGTGCTGATGCTGTCAAAATCGCCGCCGATGACGATGCGGTTGTCGGTCTGCACGGCAATTGCGCGGACCGTGAGGTTGGGCTCGGCATTGAACGCAAGGTCAACGGCGCCGTTGGTGTCCGCGCGCGCCACGAATGACCGGGAAACACCGTCGTAGGTGTCGAAATCGCCGCCGACAATGATCTTGCCATCACTTTGTAGGCCGAGGGCATTCACAGAATTGCCAGTGCTGCCGGCCCCGACACCGGGATTGAACGTGCCATCCAGGGTGCCGTTGCTGTTGAGGCGGGCAATGTTCGTGCGCGCCGTGCCCGCGTAGGTGTTGAAGCTGCCGCCAATGACAATGCGGCCATTCGGTTGAATGGCCAGGGCATAGATCGCGCCGTTGGTTGCAGCGGTGCCGGGCACGAAGCTGTCGTCAATCGCACCCGTGCTAGTGAGGCGCGCGATGCCATTGCGTGAGTTCGCATTCACAATTGTGAAATCGCCGCCCAGCAACACCCGTCCGTCCGCCTGAACCGCGATGGTCCAGACGGTGGCATTGGCCCCGTTGCCGGGATTGAAGCCGAGGTCGAGACCGCCATTGCTGTTGAGGCGGGCAATGCCGCTGCGATTGGTGCCATTGATGGCGCTGAAACTGCCGCCGAGCAGTATGCGGCCACTCGCATCGAGCCGCACCACCTGTACCTCGCCATTCGCCCCGGTGCCGGGATTGAACGACGCATCCACGCTGCCGTCAGGATTCAAGCGGGCGATCCGATTACGGGAGATGCCGTTGACACTGGTGAATTTTCCGCCGATGACGACCTTGCCATCAGGCTGCGTGGCCACAGTCCAAACGTTATCATTCGCGCCAATTCCCGGATCGAAGCTGACATCGAGGCCCCCGATCTGGGCTTGGAGTCCGGAAATGGTCAGCAGCGCGAAGAGTGAAGCAAAGCAGCGCATCAGGACAAGGCGTGCCTGGTGAAATGCCGTCGGGAACGACCTCACTGGTTCTGGTGTACAACGGGAACGACTGCTACCCACCCTTCAAAACTAAGTAATTGCTGCGTCTTGTCCAGAGCCGCGGCTGTGTTTTCGCAGGGAAGGATTACGGAAAGGATGCCGGGGAGTCTCCCGGATGATTCGGCTCGAAAACGGAAAGGCCGGCCGGGTTGCCCCGACCGGCCCTGAAATTGGCGCATGGTTCGCCGCTTACTTGTCCTCGGGAATCCGCATTCCGTAGAACGAGCGATAAACAAAGACCAGCGCGACCAGGAAGAAGAATCCGCCGATCATCGTTTTGACGCTCTGATCTTTCATGGTCACAGCGATTTCCACCGCGAGCAGGCCGAAGAGAGTGGTGAACTTGATTACGGGGTTCATCGCCACCGACGAGGTATCTTTGAAGGGATCACCCACCGTGTCGCCGACGACAGTCGCAGCGTGCAGCTCCGTGCCTTTTTGGCGGAGGTCCACTTCGACAATCTTCTTGGCGTTATCCCACGCGCCACCGGCGTTGGCCATGAAGATGGCTTGGAACAAACCAAAGAACGCAATGCCGATGAGGTAGCCGATGAAGAAGTAGGGATTGAAGAACGGCAGCGCGAGCGCGAAGCAGAACACGACGATAAAAATGTTCCACATGCCTTTCTGGGCGTACTCAGTGCAGATGCGGACGACTTCCTTGCTGTCCTTGTCCGAGGCGGTGGCAGCGTCGAGTTTCATGTTCTCCTTGATGTAAACCACGGCCCGATACGCGCCAGTAACGACGGCCTGACAGGAAGCGCCTGTGAACCAGTAAATGACTGCACCACCCATGATTAGGCCGAGGATGATCTCGGGCTGCACGATGCTTAGCGCCGCGACGACTTCCTTGAATGGCCCCACAATCCCGGAAGCCACCTGGGCCTCGTACATGCCCTGCAACAACATGATGATGCCGAACACCATAGTCGTCGCCCCAACGACCGCAGTGCCGATGAGCACCGGCTTGGCGGTAGCCTTGAAGGTGTTGCCCGCGCCGTCGCCTTTCTCAAGTTGATGCTTGGCGTTTTCGAAGTCGGCGTCGAAACCAAAATCCTTTTTGATCTCCGCCTTGATGTCGTGGCGGGCTTCGATCTGGCTCAATTCGTAAACGGACTGCGCATTGTCTGTGACCGGGCCGTAGCTGTCCACGGCGATGGTTACCGGGCCCATGCCGAGGAAGCCAAAGGCCACGAGACCAAACGCGAAGATCGGGGCGGCGAACGCATATTTCGCGGGCATCAATGCCATGACCGCGGGGTTCTGCGAGAAGTAATACGACACGAACATCAGCGCCATGATGCAAAGGCCCATCCAGAACGCAGAGAAATTGCCCGCCACGAAGCCGGACAAAATGTTCAGCGACGCGCCCCCGTGTTTGGAGCAGTTGGTAACTTCCCGCACGTGGCGGGAGGTAGTACTGACGAAGACCTTGGTGAATTCAGGAATCAACGCGCCAGCCACGGTGCCGCAAGAGATGATGACCGAAAGTACCCACCAGAGCTGCGGATATACCGTGCCATCTGCCAGTTTGAAGTCGCCCAGCATGAGTTTGCTGGCGATGAACGTGATGCCGATGGACACCGCCGAGGTGATCCAGACGAGATGCGTCAGTGGTGCTTCAAAATCGAAATCCTTTTGGTGGCCATACTTCGCCTTGCTGATGAGTTCATTGGCAAAATACGAAACCAATGACGTGACGATCATCAATGCACGCATCACGAACAACCAGATGATCAGTACTCCACACACCGTCGGGCTGGCGGCCAGCGCCAGCGCCAGGAACGCGATGAGCGCCACGCCGGTCACACCGTAAGTTTCAAAACCGTCCGCCGTCGGACCAACGGAATCGCCGGCATTGTCGCCCGTGCAATCCGCGATGACGCCGGGGTTCTTCGGATCATCTTCCGGCAACTTGAAGACGATCTTCATCAGGTCCGAACCGATGTCGGCGATCTTGGTGAAGATGCCGCCGCAGATACGGAGCACGCTCGCGCCGAGCGATTCACCGATGGCAAAACCGATGAAACACGGGCCGACCAATTCGCGGGGCAGGAACATCAGGATACAGATCATGAAGAAGAGTTCCACCGCCACGAGCAACAGGCCGACGCTCATGCCGGAGCGCAGGGGAATGCAAAGAGTGGCAAAGGGGTTGCCCTTGAGCGCCGAGAACGCGGCGCGGGAGTTGGCCACCGTGTTGATGCGAATGCCGAACCAAGCCACCCCGTAACTGCCCAGAATGCCGAGAATGGACGCCAGCAGGATGACGGTGACGTTGAACGCAACATGACCGGAGGTGTGAGGCTGGCCCGCCGCGTCCTTGTGCTCCGTAAGAACGCCAAAGTAATACACCATGCAGGCCGCAATGAGCACCCATAGGATGCCTAGGAATTTGCCCTGCGTGAACAAGTAGGTCTTGCACGTCTCCCAGATGGTGTTGGAAACGCTGGCCATGCTGGAGTGAACCGGGAGGTTCTTGGTTTGCACGTATTGCACCAGACCAAAGGCGGCGCCGATTGCGCAAATCAGCAGGCCGAGGTTCATCAGCGTTCCGCCCGTCATGCCGCCCAAGCCAGCAAAGGCGATATCCTTCAAAGGGGGAATTTTGATATCCGCTTCGCTGGCCTGAACGGCGGCTGCGAAAGTGAAGGTTGCAAGTAGGATTAACCAGCTTCTGAGGGATTTGGTTGACATAAAAGGTGGCGGATGATTGCCAAATCCGCCCCTCGCCGCCAAATCCTTTTTTGGCGAACTCTAATCCAACCGCCGGCAATGGAGGGCCGGCCTGATCGTCCTTGCCGTTCTGGCGCAATTACTTCCGTACGGTCGTACGTTCGCGCAACCACGCCAGATCTTCGTTTCGCGCGGAATCGTCGTTATGATTGTGATGATCTCGCGATTCCGCAGCCACCGTGCGCTTGTCGCGCCACTTGCGCGTTTCAATGTGGCCGTCCGAGAAGGAGACGATGCCGCTACGCCCATGGGATGAGCCGGGGAAGTTGAAGAAAGAGTCGGTTTCCATGTGCATCCCAAAATATGGCCAGCAGATACTCTTCGGGTGCACATCCAAAAAGAGGAAGGTACCCTTGGGCATCTGTGCGACCATGTCGGATTGTTTCCGGAACACGCGGTATACCGATAACGATCGCGAGTCCAAGGGTTTCATCCGCTCGTCCCACGGTCCAACCCACCCCACATAGGCGTTCAGTGCATAACTGCGTAGCTTCGGAACGTCCGCGCCATTCACCTTTGTGGTCTGAACGTCGGTTGGACAGATGTAAACTTTGGTGGTTCTCAGATAATTGGCGAACTGAGCATAGGCCGGGTCGAGCATGAATTGGTCGGAGTTCTGGCTGGGGTCAAAGAATGCTCCCTGCACCCAATACTTGGGTGAGATTGTGGGACGCATGGAGTGCCCGTTAGAAGGTACCCAGTCGTTATTATCCGCCACGTACAGCATCCAAGTCACGGCAAGCTGCTTCTGATTGCTGATGCAAATCACCCGTTTCCCGTGCATCTTGGCCTTGGCCACGGCGGGTAGGAGCATTGCCGCCAATATTGCAATGATCGCAATCACCACGAGCAATTCAATTAAGGTGAATGCATTCGTGACTGGGGCGCGTGGCTTCATGGTTAACCGGGTGCGGGGAGGTAGATAGCATGATGGCCGGTGATTTACAAGCTCACTCTGGTTTGCCTTGGCCATGACGCCACCGGGAAAGGCGCGTTTTGCTCATCGCTTGACCGTGGTTCGCTCGCGAATCCAGGCCAGGTCCGGGCTGCCACTGGCGGGTGTGCCATGGGCCACCAGCCCGCCGGCTGGCACTTTGGGGCGCGTGCGTTCGTCGGTCCAGCGATGCCATTCCACGTGGCCATCGCAAAAGGAGATGACTCCGCCTCGACTATGCTGGCTTGACGGGATGTGGAAGAAAGAGTCGCCACTGCCGCCGGGCATGTTCACCAAAAAAGCCGGATAGCAAAGGTTCTCCGGCAATACATCCTGAAGCAGGAAGGTCTTGGCCGCGCCTAGTTGGTTGAGATGGGAAATCTGCTGGACGACCAAATAGCCTGCAGACCGTTGGACTGTTGAACTGGCCGTGCCCAAATAAGCGTTCATGGCCACACTGCGAATCTTCGGCACCGGTGGTTTGACGTCGCGGACCATGCTCTGATCGGCGGGGCACTTGTAGATTGAATCCGCCTTCAGGTACGAGGCAAACGCCGTAAACTGTTCATCAATCAAGTATCGCTTGTCGACAAACGCTGGCGCGAAGAAATGGGTATCGCCCAGCACCCATAACAGCCGTCCGGGAGTCGGAATCGTGCCGCCCCCATTCAATACCACCTGATCGCGATTATCGCCCGCGTACAGCATCCACGTCAGCGCCAGCTGACGGTGGTTGCCCAGGCACTGGACTTTCCGCGCGTGCGCCTTGGCCTTCGCTAGCGCCGGCAGGAGCAATGCCGCCAGGATGCCAATGATGGCAATAACGATCAGGAGTTCGATCAGGGTGAAGCCGCCGGCGTGGCGGTCAACCCGGGGAAGTGGAAGCATTGAACGCAAAGCATCGGAGCGGTTGCGGGATTGCCTGCGCATAGGACGAGTTCGACTCTACGCCCATCCGCGGTATTTGGGAAGTGAGCGTTTCACCGCACAGCACTGCGCTTTGGACCGCTACCTTAACCGCGTCGTCCGATCGCGAATCCAGCTTAGGTCCAGATTTCTCGGGGATGGATCGTCATGCGGGATTCTTTGGGTATCCGAGGGCGTGCTGCGCCGTGTTCGCACATCCAGCCACCGATGTGACTCCACATGGCCGTCAGCAAAGGCAAGCACCCCGGCTTTGTTATGAAAGCTGGAGGGATAATGCACAAACGAATCGTATGTCATGTCCACTCCAAAACCCGGCGTGCAAATATTGCCGGGATTCACATCTGAAAAAACGAAGCGCGTGGCTGGCGAATCGCTCGCCAGCTGCGAACTCTTGAGATAAACCCGGTAGCGCGAGTCCAGCCAAAGCGGATCTTCGACATTGGTTGGGCGGGTGCCGACATAGACGTTCATGGCGTAACTACGCAGCTGATATACCCGCTGGCCGTTCCGGTACGGCCAGAGCGAACGATCCGCCGGGCACTTGTACAGCGTCACATTCTTCAAGTAGGGTGCGAACAGCGCGTACTGGGCGCCGACCAGATACTGCGTGTTGACCAGCGTGTTTGCATCGCCGTGGTTGCCGCCCTGAATCCACAGGTACGGCGACGACATCGTGCCGCCCCGCCCGCCGTTATTGACCAGTGCCTCACTGTTTTCGCCCGAGTAAAGCACCCACGCCACGATGAGTTGCCTTTCATTGTTGAGACACTGGATCCGCCGGGCCTGATGTTTGGCCTTGGTAATTGCTGGCAGCAGCAGGGCCGCCAGAATGGCGATGATGGCAATGACGACCAGCAGCTCGATCAAAGTGAATGCCCGCAAGCCCAAGTGCGAACTGGTCGGTCGAAACTTCGCAAGCACGGCACGCGGAGAATGGCGATAATGCCTGCTCATAGGATTGAGCTGACTCTACTCCCGCCCGATTGATTTGTGAAGTGGGTGTTTTACTGCACAGCGTTGCGAGTTGAACCGCTTTCCCCTTGCCGGTGATTTCACGTTCACCCATGCTGGCGCGCAATGGCTGAACGGCCCGTTTCCACGCTCAATAAACCCGACGTCGCGCTCGAAATGACGCTGCGGCCATCGCTATTTTCTGATTTCACCGGCCAAGCCAAGGTCAAGGAACGCCTCGAAATCGCCGTCACTGCCGCGCGCCAGCGCAACGAGGCGCTCGATCACATCCTGCTTTCCGGCCCGCCGGGTCTCGGAAAAACCACCATCGCGAACATCCTCGCCAAGGCCATGGGTGGGAATCTCAAGAGCACCAGCGGTCCGACGATTGAGAAGGCCGCCGACCTCGCCGGCTTGCTCACGAATCTGGAGGAGGGTGACGTGCTGTTCATTGACGAGATCCATCGCCTCCAGAAAACTATTGAGGAATATCTCTATCCCGCGATGGAGGATTTCAAACTCGATATCATCATTGACCAGGGCCCAAACGCGCGCAGCGTGCGGCTGAATCTCCCGCGCTTCACGCTCATCGGCGCGACCACGCGCAGCGGATTGCTGAGCGCGCCGTTGCTCACGCGTTTCGGGATGCGCGAGCGGCTCGATTACTACGTCGCCGAGGATTTGCATAAGATCGTCGTCCGCTCGGCGCGCTTGCTGAATGTGGAGATTGACGATCAAGGCGCGCATGAGATCGCCCGGCGCAGCCGCGGCACGCCGCGCATTGCGAACAACCTGCTCCGCCGCGTGCGCGATTACGCGCAGGTGAAGGGCGATGGCCGCATCACCTCCGCCATCGCCACCCGCGCGCTGGCCATGCTGGAGATTGACGAGAACGGCCTCGACGAAATGGACAAGCGCATCCTCGAAGCCGTCATCGTCAAGTTCGGCGGCGGGCCGGTGGGCGTGAACTCCCTCGCCGTGGCCGTGGGCGAAGAGCCGGACACGATTGAGGAAGTCTATGAGCCTTACCTGATCATGGAAGGCTACCTTAATCGCACTGCGCAAGGCCGCGTGGCCACGGAGTTGAGTTTCAAGAAACTCGGACTGAAAGCGGCAGGCGGTGCGCAATCACGGCTGTTCTAAAACTGGCTTTGGTTGGCCGGTTGCACGTTTATGCACATTCAGCGCATCCGAAGAGTAACGCTCTGGGGCGTCTTAATTATTGCGGTCACCTCGATCGTGGTGGCCTTCCTCCCGGTTTCACCCCACGGACGATTTAGCACGCCTCAAGTTGCCAACACAGCAGATGCCTACTTTGAATTTTCAGACGGGAAGTTTTCAACGGTAAAGTTCGGTGGCGAGTCGGGTCGTGAGGGTGCGGAATCTCGACGAATGGTTGGCGAATACCATAAAGAGCAAGGGCGTTGGATTCTCGTCACTCACGGTGGGAGCACGGGCCAGCTGCATGCCACTCTTTTGTCGCTTACTATTGTCGATGCCGAGGGCCGCCGGGAAGGCCCATTTTACCGATATGAGATTTTCGGATGCCGCTGAGAGGAATTGCCGTCTTCGGTCATTTTGTTTCACTCCCTAAGTTTGTTCTTTCGCTCGCCCTCATCCTGACCTTCTCCCCCTGGGAGAAGGAACAGCCGCTGCGCGATTCGGATTTAGCGGATGACTATTCGGCAAACTCAGCCACACGGCATTCGAAAAAGGCGACGAACAATTCTCCCTCTCCCCGGGGGAGAGGGCTGGGGTGAGGGCGAGTGTCACACTAACTTTCTTTTGGCGGGGCGCTCGGCTTCGTGTAACCAGGTAACGGATGCGGTGCGCGAGCCTGTAACTCATTGAAAATCGTGTCGCGAATATTTTGGGCATCCCGCCGCAGGCGGGAATTCCAGAACCGCAGGGTTTTGATGCCGCGCGATTTGAGAAACTGCTCCCGGCGTTCGTCGTGTTCCTGCTGGTCGGGGCGACCATGCTGGCTGCCATCCAGTTCGATGTTCAACTCCGCTTCTTCGCAAAAGAAATCCAAAACGTAATCACCGACGGGATGCTGGCGACGGAATTTGTAGCGGCTGAATCGGCGGTCGCGCAACCAGCGCCACATCAACTTCTCGGCCCACCTCTCTTGCTGGCGCAGTTGGCGGGCTCGCTTGATGTCTGCCATGCGCTGAGTGTAGGAACGACCGGGTAAAAGCAAATGGTTTTGACGCCCACCCTCATCCTGACCATCTCCCTCGGGAGATGGAACAGCTACAAACGATAATTTGAGTAGTCGAAACCGCCACCACCAATCCAGACTTGAACAACTTTCATCCCGAAAGGGTTAAACCTCTCGCCGTTCTTCTTCGCAAATTCGTTCAGGGGGAATTCACGCGTCTCGCCGGGACTAAACGCACCGAGGTTGGCGCGGTACGTGAAAGGCGGAGTCCCGTTCAGGTAAACAGTAATGTCGGACCATGCCGTTGAGTCCTTGTTCTGGATGATGATAGAAGTATCTGTGCAACGAATGTTGGCTTTCACCGTGCCGCGTGACGGCGTGTTATTGGAGCGCGAGGAGTCCGATGCTGAGTTGAACAAGGAGACGATGAATCCCAACAGAAACAAAATTAAGAGCGCGGCAACGAACTGGGTCAGACATCCGGTCTTCGGCTTTTCCCGGATGTAAATTGTTTGCGGGTGCGGCTGACTGACGACTGGCGGTGGCTTTGGTAAAGGTGGCGGCTGCGGCTCAGAATATCCCGGCACACGAAGAACCGTGGAAAGCCCACAATGCGGACAGGCGATTATCTGTCCGTGCATTTCACTGGGGAGTTCGATGTGACCTTTGCATGAAGTACATTCGACCTTTAGGATTTCCGGTGCGTTCATACCCCTTTTGATTAGCTACTCAACAATCAGATACCGCCCAAGTAACGGCTCGAATGTTTTTTTGCTATCGGAAATCGTGAAGACACCGTTGGTAGCTACAGACAGCAAAATGTCTTGGCTGGAGTTTTGGCGACGAAGGCGCACCTCTCCGTCACGCGGCGACAGAATCAAATTTCCGTTCGCGGAGTAACGTACAATGTTGTCAATTTGCTCCAACTCTTGGAGGCGCGCCCGCAACGACTCACCCGCATTGAGCCCTTCAACTGCTGCGGTCACGAGTTTGTTCTTTGTCTCCTGTGCCTCCAGAAATAGCTTTTCAACCATCACGGCCTGCTTTTTGACCTCAGTGCTCGCAATGGCCTTTGCGACGGTTTCGGAGGCGTTGTCAGCGGTGATTTTGAAGAACGCCACAGAGACAAGGGTGATTGCCCCAATCAGGATAACGGCAATGGTTCGATACGCCTTTTCTGTTTTGGCCACTCGACTCTCAACCATTTCTTCGATGAGGCGATACGTTCCCGCAGGGAGCTTTTCCAAACTGCTCTCAACGGCTTCACGGATTTCCAATCTTACTTCTGGCGACACACCGGTATCGGCACTGCCCTATTTCTTTGGATTGGTTGGCATAGTCGGTCCTTAGACGAGTTACTCCTTGACCATGGCTGCAGGCTACGCAATCACGCGCGAAGGGTCAACGCGTGCATGTCTTGCTTTTTGCAACAGTGCTGGGTGTTCTAACTGTGCTAATCTCTCTGGATAATGTTAGGCTGCGACTGAACTCGTTCCCATCTCCTGCGTCGCCGTGCGGCAGAGGCCGATGAATGTTTCCTCCGCCAGCCCGAGGCGTTTGCCGCGCCAGTGCAGCACGCCCCAGTTGCGTTGCAACTTGCGTCGACCCAACGGCAGCGCCACGAGTGAGCGTTGTTCCAGTTCCTGCCGCGCAATCCACGGCGCGAGCACGCTGATGCCGAGGCCCAGCTTCACGAGTTCCTTCGTCGCCTCCATGCTGCCGACTTCGAGCACGGCGTTGAGCACGAGGTCTTCGCGGCGGAAATAATCCTCCACCATCCGGAACGTCACGCTGCTCTTGCTGTAGAGGATGTAATTCTGCTTCGCGATCTCCGCCCGTTCCACCTTGCCTTCCTGCGCCCACGGATGTTGCGCGCCGACGATGAAGCAAAGTTCATCCGTGAACAGCGGGTGAAACTCCAATTGCGGCTCATTTTGCGGTTGAAGCGACAGCGCAAGATCAAGGCGATGTTGCAACAAAGCTTCCACCAGGCTTTGTGTATCGCCGGGTTCGATGCTGATGGCGTGTTCAGGAAAGCTTTCCTTGAACTCGCGCAACACGGGCGGAATCAAGTGCTGACACGCCGTCGTGCTCGCGCCGAGCCGCAGGCGACCGCGGCCCCACTTGCCCAGTTTGCCGAGTGAAGCGCGTGCGGTGTCCATCTCATTAAGAATTTTTTGTGCGTGCTGCAAAAGCTGTTCACCGGCCTGTGTGAGCGCGACTTTTTTTCCCAGCCTGTCCAAAAGGCGACAGCCCACATCGCTTTCGAGCGCCTTCATCGAGTGGCTGATGGCAGATTGCGTCAAATGCAGCTCCCGTGCGGTCTGCGTAAAGCTGCCCGTGCGCGCCAACGTGATGAACGCGCGAAGCTGTCTGCTGTCGAGCGGCGCGTTCATCAATGAAATTCCTTCATCGTTTTCATCGAAACTTCCCGGTGCAACCACTGTGCCAATGGCGCGCTGTGGCATCACCGCCGCTAGGTCGGGCGCAGCGCAAGGGCGCAAAGTGCGAAAACCAAATCCGAGATGAGCAACAAGATTTCAGTCCAATTCGAGCGGCGTGGCGGAAACCAGCGCAGATTTGTTCCGGCCGGTTTGCAATTTCTAGCTTCGGCCCTTACCACCTCGAATGGTGGTCGTTACGCCGCGCTGGCAACTCACGCCCGACGGCAATCCGCGCGTAGGACCATCAAACACAAATTCACTCAATCGCCCTCCCGTCGTTCGTGCGGCACGGGCAAACAAAAATTCCCCCGCCCATGATTCCTCGTAGTAAACGCAGCCGTTCGCTGAGACTTGGCTTTGTTCCGCTCACGGATTGCGCCCCGCTGGCCGTCGCGCAGGAACTCGGATTGTTCCGCAAGTACGGCTTGAATGTGACGCTGTGCCGCGAACTGGGCTGGGCCGCAGTGCGCGACAAGATCGTGACCAGCGAACTCGATGCCGCGCAGGCGGTCGCCGGGATGCCGTTCGCCGCAACACTCGGGATTGGTTCGACCCGTTGCGAATGCGTGACCGGGCTTGTGCTGAATCTGCATGGCAACGGTGTCACGCTGTCCAACGAACTCTGGCAACTCGGCGTTCGCGACGCCGCCACGCTGCGCGATTTGATCGCGGCCACGCGCCACGAGCGGACGTTTACCTTTGGCGTCGTGTTTCCGTTTTCTTCGCACAACTTCCTCCTCCGAGGTTGGTTGGCGGCGGCGGGCATCAACCCCGATACGGATGTGCGCATCGTGGTGGTCCCGCCGCCCCAAATGCCCGGTGCGCTCGATGCCGGGCACATCGACGGTTACTGCGTGGGCGAGCCGTGGAATTCCGTCGCGGTCAGCTCGCGCGTCGGCTGGATGCTCGCGGCCAGCGCGGAACTGGCGCCGAATCATCCGGAAAAGGTGCTCGCCGTGCGCCGGGACTTTGCTGAGGAATGCGCCGCCGAACACGAGGCGCTGATCGCGGCGTTGCTGGATGCATGCGCGTATTGCGATGTGCCGGAGAATCGCAACACGTTGGCGGAGATTCTGGCGCGGCGCGAGTTCCTGAATTGCGCGCCCAAGGATTTGTTTCCAGCGCTATCCGGCAAAATGGACTTTGGCCATGGTCGCACCAAGTCGGTCGAGGATTTCCTGGTGTTCCATCGCCGCAGCGCCAACGAGCCGTCCGCCGACAAAGCTGCGTGGGTGGCAAATCATTTGCGCAACAGCAAGCTGGCCACCGCCGCTGAACTCACGCCCGCGCTCGCGCGCTCCATTTTCCGTTGCGACATTTACGACCGGGCCCATGCCCTTCGTGCCTCGAATCAGAATCCTAATGAAAACCGAAAAACCAAACTCGAACCCGCGCTCAGTTGAAATCTCCCGCCGCACGTTCCTTCGCCGCAGCGCGAAGGGCGCGACGCTCACCGCGCTTTTCGCCGGCCTGCCCAAGGGCTGGGTCGGCAGTGCCTACGCCAGTGACGCGCCGGAAACGGCGAAGCTGCGTTGCGGCATCATCGCGCTGACGGACAACTCGCCGCTCGTCATCGCGGCGGAGAAGGGTTTCTTCAAGAAATACGGCGTGGACGTGACCATCGCCAAGGGCGCGAACTGGGCCGCCATTCGCGATTCGCTTTCCTCGGGCGACAATCAGATGACTCACATGCTCATCGGCATGCCCATCGCCAGCACGATGGGACTGCTCGGTTCGCCGAAGAAACCGATGATCATTCCGTGGCTGCTCAACCGCAACGGCCAGGCCATCACGCTCAAGGCCGAGTGGAAGGGCAAGGTCGGCGCCGATCCCAAGGCGCTCAAGCCGATGGTGGACAAGGCGAAGTCGCTCGGCGAACCGCTGACGTTTGCGATGACGTTCCCGCCAGGCACGCACGCAATGTGGATGCGTTATTATCTCGCCGCCGGCGGCATCAATCCGGACAAGGACGTTTCGCTCATCACCATTCCGCCGCCGCAGATGGTCGCGAACATGAAGATTGGCAAGATGGATGGCTTCTGTGTGGGCGAACCGTGGGGCGCTCGCGCCATTTCGGACAAGATTGGCTTCACCTCCATCACCACGCAGGACTTGTGGAAGGATCATCCGGAAAAGGTCTGTGCGTTCACGCTCGATTTCGCGGAGAAGAATCCCAAGACGGTCAAGTCCGTCCTCAAAGGTTTGCACGAGGCCAGCGTGTGGCTCGACGATTTGAACAACCGCCCCGAGCAATGCGAGATCGTCAGCAAGCCGAATTACATCAACTGCGACAAGGATATCATTTTAGGCCGCCTGCTGGGGAAATTGGATTACGGCGACGGCCGCACGATTCAGGACGAGTTCTACATGCACTACAGCAAGCGCAACTGCAATTTCCCGCAGCCGGCCTATGCGAAATGGTGGCTCACGCAGTTCCGTCGCTGGGGCATGGTCACCGGCGCGCCGGATTACGAGGGCGTCGCGAGCAAGGTCATGCGCGGCGACATCTACACCGAAGCCATGAAGGAAATCGGCGTTACCGATCGCACGCAGGATGATTCGGCCTGGACGATGATGGACGGCGTGAAGTTCGATCCCAAGGGCGACCTCGAAACGTATGCGAAGGGATTTGCAGTCAATTCGATGAAAGGGTGAACGAGTTATGCCTCACGCTAAGAAAGACAGAGGATTCTATGGCGGGTCGCATTGGACTGCGGCGGGAAGCGAAGCGCCACGCCGCTTTTGGATGGCGACCTACTTTGCGAAAGCGGTGTCGCCGCTGCGCTCAGCCACCGCAATCCAAAATCCGGTGCGGCCTTCGCATCCTTTGCCTGAGGGGCTTTGGAGGCAAGCTTTCCGTCAGCAGTCCGTCTGGTTGCGGGCGGTGAAGCTGGGTCTCACGGTCGGTTTGCTTCAGGCCGCGATCAATCAGGGAGATCATTGGGTGCGGGGCGAAGTGGACAAAGTGGTGATTCTGAAATCCATCGTCTCGCCGCTCATCGGTTTCACGCTGGTCCTGTTTTCCGCCGCCCAAACGTGGGTGCAACGCACGCTGGAACAAACGAATTCATGAACGATTCATTCCTCAAGAAAATTGACTGGCTCATTCTGCCGCTCATTGGCTTCGTGGCCGCGCTCGGTCTGTGGGCGCTGGTCAGCCAGACGGTATCGAAGGAACTGCCCTCGCCCAGCAAGACATGGAGCGAAAGCCGTGATTACGTGCTCAAGCCGTTCGAGAAGCGCGGCGAGATGGATCAGGGAATCCTCCGCTTCACGTGGTATTCGCTCATCCTCGTCGCCAAAGGCTACGCCATCGCGCTGATCATCGGCACGCCGATTGGTTTCATGCTGGGGCTCTCGAAGACGTTCACCAAGGCGTTCGATCCGATCATCCAGATTCTCCGGCCCGTGTCCCCGCTCGCCTGGCTGCCGCTCGGCTTGGTGTTGTTTCTCGGGGCGGGCCGAAACGCTTCCGAACTCGGCGCGCTGTTCACCATCGCCGTCTGCGCCATGTGGCCGACTGTGCTCAACACGGCGGTTGGCGTCCGTTCGATTCCGCAGGATTACCTCAACGTCGCAAAGGTGTTAAAGCTCTCCCGCACCAAAACGCTCTTCAAGGTGTTGATCCCCGCGACACTGCCCTACATGTTCACCGGCTTCCGGCTCAGTCTTGGGATTGCCTGGCTGGTCATTGTTGCCGCGGAGATGTTGACGGGTCGGCCGGGAGTGGGGGGCTTCCTCTGGCAGGAATATAATGCGCTCAACTACTCGCGCATCATTCTTTGCATCATCACCATCGGCGTGGTGGGCTTTGTTCTCGACCGCTTGATGAGCGTGGTGGAACGCAGATTCAAGACCGCGTGACGTATGGCATTTCTTGAACTGAAAAACGTCAGCAAGAGTTTCGGTACCTCCTCGGTGCTCAAAGACATCAACCTGAGCATCGAGAAAGGCGAGTTCGTTGCCATCGTCGGCTTCTCCGGTGCGGGCAAGAGCACGCTGATCAACCTCATCACCGGTTTGCTGAAGCCCGATTCCGGAACTGCGACGCTGAACGATCTCGAAATCACCGGGCCCGGGCCGGATCGCGGGGTGGTGTTTCAGAATTACTCGCTGTTGCCGTGGTTGAGCGTGTTCGAAAACATCCTGCTCGCGGTGGACGAAGTGAATCGCAACTGGAGCCCAGCCAAGAAACGCGAGCATGTCGAGAAATACATCGCGATGGTGAACCTCACGCCCGCCCGAGACAAGCGGCCAAGTGAGCTATCCGGCGGCATGCGACAACGCGTCAGCGTGGCGCGCGCGCTGGCGATGAATCCGCAGATCCTGCTGCTCGACGAGCCGCTTTCCGCGCTGGACGCGCTCACACGTGCGACGTTGCAGGATGAGATTTCCCGCATCTGGCAGGAAGACAAGAAAACCGTGGTGATGATTACCAACGATCCCGACGAAGGCATTTATCTCGCCGACCGCATTATCCCCCTCACTGCTGGACCATCCGCGACACTTGGGCCGTCGTTTGTGGTTAAGATTCCGCGACCGCGCGATCGCAAAGCGATCAACCACGATCTGCATTTCAAACAACTGCGGCGCGATGTTATCGAGTTCATGCTCAACTCACGTCACGACCGGCATGTATCGCTGACCAAGAAACTCGTCTTGCCGGACATCGAACCCGAGGATCTGAGCCTGCCGCGCTCCATTGTAAATCGGCGCACCCGGCCGTTGCGCAAGAGCGAGATCAAGGAAGAAACCGTGGAGGTCGAATGAGCGACTACTGCGAACTCTCCAACCTGACGAAGATCTATCCGACGCCGAAAGGCCCGGCGATCATCGTCAAAGATTTCAATCTCCGCATCAAGAAGGGCGAATTCGTGACGCTCATCGGCCATTCGGGTTGCGGCAAGAGTACCGTGCTCTCAATGCTGGCCGGCCTGAATGATATTACGGGCGGGGGCATCATTCTCGCCGGACGTGAGCTTTCCGGCGCCGGGCCGGACCGCGGCGTGGTATTTCAATCGCCATCGCTGTTGCCGTGGATGACGGCGTTCGAAAACGTGATGCTTGGCGTAGAACAGGTTTTTTATACCGCGAGCAAAGAAGAGCGCCGGGAGATTGTGGAATACTATCTTACCGTCGTTGGGCTCGGCGATGCGATGAACAAGAAGCCCGTCGAACTTTCGCAAGGCATGCGACAGCGGGTGGGTATCGCTCGTGCGTTTGCGTTGCGACCCAAGATGCTGTTGCTGGACGAACCGTTCGGCATGCTCGACTCCCTGACCCGCTTCGAACTACAGCAAGTCCTCATTGAACTCTGGCGCAAGAACAAGATCACCGCGCTCATGGTCACGCACGATGTGGACGAGGCCTTGTTTCTTTCCGACCGCATTGTTTGCATGACCGACGGCCCGGAGGCGGAAGTCGGCGACATTCTCGAAGTGCATTTTCCGCGGCCGCGCGAGCGCAAGGCGGTGATGGAGCATCCCGATTATTACCGGCTGCGCGAGCATTTGATCGAGTTTCTCGAAGTGCATGCCCACAAGCACAAACGGGTACCGATTACGCCTCCGGAAAATTGGCCGCCGGACGGAACGATGTTCCTGACGCGCCCGAAGCCGGCCGCCGAACCTGTGACAAATCAATAACCCTTTGACCGAAATCAAATCAGAAGAACGCAATTCCGCCCCAAACTGAACTCATGAAACAAAATACGTCCGCGACGACTGTCCTCAAGACTCTGACTTCCAGCGCGCTGGTATTGGCCGCCCTCAATCACGTTTACGCCCAATACACTCCGCCCCCACCGCCCGTGCCGTTTCCCGGGTTCGTCAACGAGTATCTGCGCAAGGATGATCCCTACATGAACAAATGGGACATTGGCGGCTCGGCGCGCGCGCGCTACGAAGTGAAAGAGGGCTTTGCCATTCCCGGCACGCCCGGTTCGTTGGACTTTCGTGAGCAAGGTGCGGACGTGAACAACGATTATTTCATCGAACGCATCCGCTATCGCATCGGTTACACGGACAAATGGTGGAGCGCGTTCGCCGAAGGCCGCAGCAGTTTCGCGCAAAGTGACGAGCGGTTCGCCTACTTTGCGGCGCCGCTGCCGCCCGAGACCGTGAATCGTGAAGGCGACGGCCCAGAGTCAGACACGGTGGATTTGCATCAAGCCTACATCGCTGTCGGCAATCACAAGGAGTTCCCGCTCTCCGCCAAGATTGGCCGCCAAGAAATGAGCTATGGCGAAGAACGGCTGGTGGGTGCGTTTGCCTGGAACAACATTGGCCGCGTTTTCGACGCCGCCAAAATGCGCTGGCAGAACGCGTGGTTTGGCGCGGACTTCTTCCTCAGCAAAGTGGTGATTCCTGAAGATGAAGTATTCAACGTTCACAACGACTACGACTATTTCTCCGGCGTTTACGCGAACATTAACAACGTGCCGAAGAACACCCTCGACGTATATTTCTTCGCGCGCAACGCCTCGCAGCAAGCCATTTCCGCCGTGCCTTCACCGCAAGCGCCGCAACCCAGCGCCCGCGACATTTACACGCTCGGCACGCGGCTCAAATCAAAACCGCTGGAATTCGGTAACTGGGATTACACGCTTGAAGGCGCGTATCAGTTCGGCAATTTCCGCGACCGGCGGCTCGGCGCGAATTCCGAGAAGCTGGACCATGCCGCCTACATGGTGGTCGCGCAGGGCGGCTACACCTTCGCCGACGCCTGGGGCACACCGCGCATTGGCCTCGAATACGCCCACGGCTCAGGCGATAGCGATCCGCTGGACGATGATCATGAAACGTTTGAGAACCTGTTCCCGACGAATCACAAGTTCTACGGCTACATGGATTTTGTTTCGTTGCAAAACATCCACAACGTGCGCGCCAGTTTCACGCTCAAACCGCACAAGCGTCTCAGTCTCGCGCTGGAGGGACATGCATTCTGGCTCGCTGATACCAGTGACAATTTCTACAACGTCGCGGGCGCGCCGCGCGGCGGTGTTGCGGCCACCCCGCTGGGCAACGGCTACGGCATCAATCCGGGTTATGATGCTTACGTCGGTTCGGAAATTGACATCATCGCCGGCTGGGCGATGACGCGTTACGCGCAGCTTGAAGTCGGCTACGGCCATTTCTTCACCGGCGATTACATTGATAGCTCGCTCTCTAACCCGGCGTTCGGTTCGACTGATGCCGATTACGTTTACATGCAAGTGAACATCAATTTCTGATTCAGACATTGACGTAGCGACCCAGGACGGTAGGGCATTCGGGCGATCAAATGCGTTGAAAGGATTGGCGCACGGTGTCATGGCTTGATCGCTGGATTTGGCCAAGGTGTGCAAAAGGAAGCAGCGGCTTGGGAAGCATTTGGTTGAAGGTCTGGCGAAACCAGATCGGGAATGGCTTGCTTGGCGAAAAGTTCGCACTTGCAAGCGCATCGCGCCGGCGCTGTTGAGGTTAAGCTCACAAGCTCAATTCATCGCGTGACGAAAAACAATTCATTCCATTCACGCTGGGAGGCGACCGGCTTGGCATTTTGACTGCACTTGGCACGTCACGATGAAAACCGACGCATCCACCCTTCGTAGCCGCAGTGGGAACAAAGCCGTAGGGAGGGTGCACCCGAATGAAAGGGACATAAGTACGCTTGAGAAGCAAACTGCGGAGGCCGGGTCCTTTTGGAAATCCGGCCACTTGCCGACGCTGTTTAGTGCGTTCCTTTACTTCGATGTGAGTTTCATGATCTGGGTGCTGCTCGGTGCGCTCGGCAATTACGTCGCCGCCGATCTCAATCTTACCGCGGCGCAAAAGGGTTTAATGACCGCCATTCCGCTGCTGGGTGGTTCGATACTGCGATTGGTTTTCGGTCAGCTTACGGATTTGATTGGCCCGAAGAAAACGGGTTGCCTTGGGCTCGCGCTTACGCTTCTGCCGCTGCTGGGCGGATGGTTGTGGGCGGATTCGGTCAGCAAAATATACGCTGTGGGACTCTTGCTTGGTGTGGCAGGCGCGAGTTTCGCCGTGGCGCTGCCGATGGCGAGCCGCTGGTATCCGGCCAAACATCAGGGTCTCGCGATGGGTATCGCGGGCGCGGGAAATTCGGGTACGCTCATCGCCACGCTGTTCGCGCCACGATTGGCCGAAGCCCACGGCTGGCATTTTGTTTTCGGACTCGCCATCATCCCGCTCGCGATTGCGGCGATTGTTTTCATTCTGTTCGCCCAGGAGGCGCCCGGCGCGGTGCGGAAGAATGACCTCGTCGAATTCGCCGCCGTGCTGAAGCAGCGCGACACCTGGCTGTTCGGTTTGTTCTACGGCGTCACCTTCGGCGGCTTTGTTGGGCTTGCGAGCTTTCTCTCGATCTTCCTGCGCGATCAATACGGCGTCTCCAAGGTTACCGCCGGCGATCTTACATCCCTTTGCGTCTTGTCCGGCAGTTTCCTGCGACCGGTTGGCGGCTTTCTCGCCGATAAGCTGGGCGGTATCCGCATGTTGACCGTGCTCTACGGACTGGTTGCGTTGTTGATTCTAGGCGTGGCGCAAGTGCCGACGCTCTGGCTCGGCATCGCGCTGCTTTTTCTGCTGATGGCGTGCCTCGGCATCGGCAATGGGTCAGTGTTTCAACTCGTACCGCAGCGCTACGGCAAGCAAGTCGGCGTGGCCACGGGCATTCTTGGCGCGGCGGGCGGCCTTGGCGGATTCTTCCTCCCGACGCTGTTGGGTTCGCTCAAGCAATCCACCGGCACTTACACCAGCGGCCTCGCGGTGCTGGCGGCGCTGGCCATCGTTGCGCTCGTCGTGCTCGCCGTCGTGCAATCCGAATGGGTCGGCAAATGGATCGCCCAACACGGCCGCGTTCACGCGCCTGCGAATCACACTGGAGCTGAACCTGCCTAACGCTTGATGACGTTTGACGAGAAGCCTGCGACCCCCACGCCCCGCTCCCGGTCAGCGAACGGCGTGAAGGCGGGTGAAGCAAGCACGCTGATTGACGCGTTGCTGGCGGAACAGCGTCAACTCACGGCGGTGGAGGAATTCTCCCGTTCGCACGACGCACACGAGGCCCGAGGGCAGCGATATAAGAAACTTCTGCCCGCTTCCGCACCCGCGCCGGGCCAGCAATACGCCTTCGAGGTGGACCTCGACAAATGCAGCGGCTGCAAGGCTTGCGTGACCGCTTGTCATTCGCTCAACGGCCTCGACGACGACGAAACCTGGCGTAGCGTTGGCCAGTTGATTTCCGGCGACTGGCGCACGCCAGCCAAGCAGGTGGTCACGACTGCGTGTCATCATTGCGTTGATCCCGGCTGCCTCAACGGCTGCCCCGTGCTTGCCTACGACAAAGACCCAGTCACCGGTATCGTCAAGCATCTCGATGACCAGTGTATCGGCTGTCAATATTGCGTAATGAAGTGTCCTTACGAAGTGCCGCAGTATCTGCCGAAGCGCGGCATCGTTAGGAAGTGCGACATGTGCAGTGCGCGCCTCGCCGCCGGCGAAGCCCCCGCGTGCGTGCAGGCGTGTCCGAATGAGGCAATCAAGATCACGGTCGTGGATCAAAGCCGGGTACGCGGCAAATACCGGCAGCTGGCAACACTCAATTTCCGGAGTTCCACGAATAGTCCGGCGACGAATTTATTTCTGCCTGACTCGCCGAATCCCGCGATCACGCTTCCCACGACCCGCTATGTCACGACCCGCACACTCCCAGCCGATCTCGAAGCCGAAGACGCTCACGACGTTCAACCGTCAAAAGCCCACGTGCCGCTCACGTTCCTGCTGGTGCTGTCGCAGCTTGGCGTCGGTCTCACGCTGCTGAGTGCGCTGGCCGATGGTCGCTCGCGCATGATTGCCATTGCCGCGTTGGTCGCCACATTGATAGCCGTCAACCTCGGCACGCTGCATCTCGGTCAGCCGCTCAAGGCATGGCGGGGTTTTCTTGGCTGGCGCAAATCCTGGTTCAGCCGCGAACTCATTGCCTTCGGCGCGTTCATCGGGGCGTTGTCCCTGCACGTTGTCATTCTCCATCCGCTCTCGGCTATTCTTGCCGCCTGCACGGGCCTCGCCGCCGTGTTTTGCTCCGCGATGATCTACGTGGACACCCGCCGCCCTTTCTGGAATGCGCCGATGACATTTGGAAAGTTTTTCAGCACGACCCTGCTGCTCGGCGGTGCGGGGGCGCTGGGGTTCGGCGAGTCAACCACCGCGCTGGTTGCCGTGCTGGCTGGTACGGCGACTAAACTGGCGTTCGAGAATCGCATCTTTCGATTTCTTGTAGATGAACAGGACCCACATCTCACTGCGCTGAACAAAACGGCGTTGCTGTTGAACGATCGTTTCGCTTTTACTTCGCGCGCACGCGTGTTCTGCGCGCTGATTGGTGGAATCGTTCTGCCGTTGATTGCGGCCCTCACAAACCACTCAACCATCCTGCTGACTGTTGCAGCACTCACGTTCTGTTTGGCGGGCGAGTTAATCGAGCGCCATCTGTTCTTCGTTGCCGAGGTCGCACCGAAAATGCCGGGAGGTGTGGCGTGAAAAAAACTTCTCCTGTGGCTGCGGACGTGAGTCCGCGGCAAATTTCAAGCAATGAAGTCAGCCGCGCTCTCACGAGCGCACCTACAAAAGAGAATTCCTTGCTGCGCGAATGGCATGGTCCGTTGAGCGCGGAACTGACTTTGCACCCGGGGAATTTTGGTCTCGGCAAAGTTCCTGCCCGCCTGCGGCCTGATGCGACGACGCGTTCGGTTTGCGGCTTCTGCTCCACGGGCTGTTCGCTCGATGTGCATTTGCAATCTGGTCAGGCGGTGAACCTCACGCCCACGGTCGATTATCCGGTGAATCTGGGCATGGCGTGTCCGAAAGGTTGGGAGGCGCTGACGTGTCTCGCTGCACCCGACCGCGCCACGATGCCGCTGCTGCGCAATCCGAAAACTGGGAAGCTCGAACCCACGGACTGGGACGAAGCAATGCAGGTGTTCACGCTCAAGTTTAAAGCGTTGATGGACCAGCACGGACCGGAGAGCGTGGCGGTGTTGAGCACAGGCCAGATTTGCACGGAGGAGATGGCGTTCCTGGGCGCGCTCTTCAAATTCGGCATGGGCGGTCTCCACGCCGATTCAAACACGCGCCAGTGCATGGCCACCAGTCACGTCGCCTACAAGCAAAGCTTCGGCTTCGACGCGCCGCCCTACACTTACGCGGACTTTGAGGAATCGGACGTGCTGGTATTCATCGGCTCGAATCTCTGCATCGCGCATCCGATCATGTGGCAGCGCGTGCTGCGGAACAAAAAGAACCCCGCAGTCATCGTCGTTGACCCGCGCAAAACAGAAACAGCGCTGAATGCAACGCAACACCTTGCGCTCCGGCCGAAGTCCGATCTCACGCTGCTTTATGGCATCGCAAATCTGCTCGCACAAAACGGCTGGGTGGATCACGGTTTCATCAAGCGGAGCACGACCAACTATGAGGCGTTCATCGAATTCATTCGCCAGTTTACGCCGGATAAGGTCGCGGCCGAAACCGGCCTGACGGTCGGTGAACTTTATCGCTTTGCCGAAACAATTCACCAAGGCAAGGCTGTGAGTTTCTGGTGGACGATGGGCGTGAACCAGAGTCACGAATCCACACGCACCGCCCAAGCCATCATCAATCTCGCGCTTATGACCGGCAACATCGGTCGGCCCGGCACGGGCGCGAACTCAATCACCGGCCAATGCAATGCCATGGGCTCGCGCTTGTTCGCCAATGCAACTTCGCTGCTCGGCGGGCGTGACTTCCTCAAGGCTGAACACCGCGAACATGTTGCAAAGGTGTTGCACATCGAGCCGTCGCGCATTCCCGCGAAGAACTCGCTCGCTTACGACCAGATCATTCAGGGCATCGCCGACGGAAAGATCAAAGGTCTTTGGGTCATCGCGACGAACTCGATTCATTCATGGATTGATTCGGCCAAGCTCGACAGTGTTTTTGACAAACTGGAGTTCCTCGTCGTGCAGGACATGTTCACCACCACGGACACGGCAAAGCGCGCGCATCTGATCTTGCCTGCCGCCGGCTGGGGCGAGAAGGAAGGCACGTTCATCAACAGCGAGCGCCGTTTCGGTCACGTAAAGAAGGTTTCCCGCGCGCCGGGCCAGGCGTTGAGCGACTTCAGCATCTTCCGCCTCGTCGCTGAATACTGGGGCTGCGCGGACATGTTCACGCAATGGACCTCGCCACAGGCCGCGTTTCAGATCATCAAGAAACTGAGCTCCGGCCAGCCCTGCGACATCACGGGCATCGAAGACTATCGGCATTTGGATGCTGAAGGCGGAATTCAATGGCCGTTTCCAGAATTGCGGAGTGCGAAATTCGGAGTGCGGAATGGGGAAAGCGCGTCCACGCCGCAGGATTCCGCACTCCGCACTCCGCACTCCGCATTCAAAGAGCGTCGCCTCTTCGCCGACGGCAAATTCTTTCTTCCCGACGGAAAGGCCTATTTTTATTTTGACGCTCCGCGTTCCGTCAGCGAGCCGACGGACAAGGATTTCCCCTTCGTTCTGCTTACTGGTCGGGGCACGAGCGCGCAATGGCATACCAACACGCGCACGGGAAAATCCGCCGTGTTGCGCACGCTGTATCCCGCTGAGCCTTACCTGGAGATTCATCCTAATGACGCCACGCGGCTGCGCATCGAGCCGAATTCCCGAGTCGCGATCATTTCGCGGCGCGCGCGCATCGAAGTCACCGCCATCGTTACGCCGACCGCGCAGCTGGGTGCGGTTTTCATTCCTATGCACTACGACGTGACCAATCAACTTACGAAAGCCGAATTCGACCCGCACTCGCGCCAGCCCAGCTACAAATACTGCGCCGTGCGTGTGGAAGCCATCAAAGCATGAGTGCCACTGAGTCAAACATTGCTGAACTGCCCAAGCCTACCGTCGGTGAATTCACCGCCGCGCAAAAGGAATACTTGCAAGGCTTCCTCGCCGGCGTGGCGGCGCGTGTTCCGTTCGTCAGCGAAACGGGCGCTGGCCAGTTCACGGCTGATCCCGCGTCCGGCGGGCAAAATCTCGCTGCACCCGCCGAGACGATTCACGGGACGCCGGTGGCCGACGTTTGCAAACAGGAGCTCTGGAAACACCAGGAGCACGGGCTGGATTGCTGGGATCGCATCCTCGCCCACGCCGAGGCAAACAAGATGCCGAACGAGGAGGACACGTTCCGCTTTCGCTTCTACGGTCTGTTCAACGTGTCGCCCGCGCAAAACAGTTTCATGCTGCGTTGCCGGATTCCCGCCGGCGAACTCACCAGCGCCCAACTCGCCGGGCTCGCGGAGATTGCAAATGACCACGGCAACGGGAAGGCGGCCATCACCACGCGTTCCAACTTTCAGATTCGTGAGATCGCCCCAAAGGACCTGGTCAACACTTACACGCGACTCCAGCAACTCGGCCTCACGTCGCGCGGCTCGGGCGTGGACAATGTGCGCAATGTCACGGCGTCGCCGACGGCTGGTTTCGATCCACAGGAATTGCTCGACGTGCGGCCCTTTGCCCACGCGCTGCATCACTACATTTTGAATCATCGCGATCTCTACGATCTCCCGCGCAAGTTCAACGTCGCCTTCGAAGGCGGCGGCGCGGTGGACACGGTGGCGGACACGAATGACATCGGCTTCATGGCAGTCTCCGTTCCTCCTCGTTCTCGTCCTTCGTCCTCGAAACCGGCCGAAGACAATTCGAGGACGAAGATCGAGGACGAGGACGAGCTGAAACCCGGCATTTATTTCCGTGTCGAACTTTGCGGCATCACCGGCCACAAACAATTCGCCAAGGACTGCGGCATCATCATCAAGCCGGGCGAAGCGGTGGCCGTGGCTGCAGCGATGCTGCGCGTGTTCAGCGAGCACGGCGACCGCACCGACCGCAAGAAGGCGCGTCTCAAGTATCTCGTGGACAAATGGGGTGTAGAAAAATTTCTCGCCGAGACACAAAAGAAACTCGCGTTCCCGCTCATCAAACTCGCGCCGGAACTATGCGAGCGACGTCCGCCCTCGATTCCGCACGGGCACATCGGCGTTTATCGACAGAAGCAGGTCGGTAAAAATTACATCGGCGTGGTGATTCCCGTGGGCGTGATGACGACGAAGCAGATGCGTCGGCTGGCGGAGATCGCCGCGAATTACGGCAGCGGAAACATTCGCCTCACGCCGTGGCAGAATCTTTTAATTCCCGATGTTCCGGATGCGTTCGTCGAGACCGTGAAGCGCCAGCTCGTGCGGATGGGTTTTCATTACGAAGCTACGAACGTGCTCGGCGGACTCGTCGCCTGCACCGGCAACACTGGTTGCAAATGGGCGAGCACCGATACGAAAGGCCAGGCTATCACGCTCGGCGCACACCTGAACAAGACCGTGAAGCTCGATCAACCCATCAACATCCACCTCACCGGCTGTCCGAACTCGTGCGCGCAGCATTACATGGGCGACATCGGAATGCAGGGCGTGAAGGTGAACGCGGGTGGTTCGTCGGTTGAAGGTTACAACATCGTCTTCGGTGGCGGCTTCGGTCACACACAAGGTGTGGCCAAGCAGGTCTTCACGGGGATTTCGTTTAACGAGATGCCGACCCTGCTGGAAAAGGTTCTGAAAGTCTATCAGGCGCGGCGTAACTCCGGCGAGTCCTTCGCTGAATTCACGCGCCGGCACGAGGTAAAACAATTGCAAGAGATGTTCAGTGAGTAGCGCGGCCAAATTTGAAATGCAGACGAATCTGATTCCAACGTTACCCGAAAACGCGCCGTTCACACCGGAGCAGCGCGCGTATCTGAACGGCTTTCTCGCCGGGATCTTTTCCCGCACCGCGGTCTTGCCGGGTGCGGCGTCCGCGCCGGTGGCAAAACCGCTCGAACCGCTCTCCATTCTCTTCGGCTCACAAACGGGCAACTGCGAAAACCTCGCCAAGCGCATCGCCAAGGAGGCGGGCAAGCGCGGTTTCGCGCCGACGATTCACGATCTCGCCAAATATCCGACCGCACAACTCGCGTCAGAAAAGAGCTTGCTCATCGTCACCAGCACCTACGGCGACGGCGAGCCGCCGGACAACGCGAAGGCCTTCTGGGATTATCTGAAAGCCGATGCCACACCGAAACTGGCGCAAACGAAGTTCTCACTTTGCGCCCTGGGCGATTCGAACTATGCAAAGTTTTGCGGTTTCGGCAAGGAAGTGGACGCGCAACTGGAAAAGCTCGGTGCAACACGCGCGCATCCTCGCACGGACTGCGACGTGGATTACGAAGCACCGTTCACCAAGTGGGTGGATGGGGCGCTCAGTGCGATTGGGGCGCCGAGCGCCGCCTCGGTGCGAATCGAGACAGCCGAACAACACGCCGAGTCGGCGCTCGGCGCTCCGGCTTACGGCAAAAAAAATCCCTTTCCGTCGCCGCTGCTCACCAATCTCAAACTTAATGGCGACGGATCGGCCAAAGACACGCGACACTTCGAGTTTTCGCTGGAAGGCTCGGGTCTGACGTACGAAGCCGGGGATGCGCTGTGCGTGCGCCCAACCAATTGTGCCGAACTTGCCGAGGACATTCTTCGCGCGCTCGGCTGCTCAGGCGAGGAAGGCGTGCCCGATCGGGACGGTAAGGAAGTATCCCTCCGCGAGGCGTTATTGCATCACTATGAAATCACGCGCATCTCGACGCCATTTCTCAGGGCAATGGCCGAACGCACAGGTGATGCTGAGCTTGCCAGGGTTGCTTCACCCGATGCGAACGGCGAGTTGAGTAAGTTTCTTTACGGTCGCGAAATCATTGACCTGCTGCACACCCATCGCAACGCGAAGTTTGACCCCAAAGAATTCGTTTCGTTGCTCAAAAAACTTCAGCCGCGACTCTACTCGATTTCATCCTCGCCGAAAGCGCATCCGGATCAGGTGCACCTGTGCGTGGGCGTGGTGCGCTACGATTCACTGGGCCGCCCGCGCAAAGGGGTGTGCTCGACGTTTTTGGCCGAGCGTGTACCGGCGGGGGGCGTCGTGCCGGTGTTCACCCACAGTAACAAGGCGTTTCGGCCACCGGCGCCCGACGCGCCGCTCATCATGGTCGGTCCGGGCACAGGCATTGCACCGTTTCGCGGATTTCTGGAGGAGCGTCAAGCGGTTGGCGCGACGGGGAAGAACTGGCTGTTTTTCGGTGATCAAAAGTCTTCCACGGATTTTCTCTATAGCGAGCAGATCGAACAATTTCACAGGGGCGGACTGCTCACGCGGCTGAATCTCGCCTGGTCGCGCGATCAATCAGAAAAGGTTTACGTCCAGAATCGAATGCTCGAACACGCCAAGGAGGTGTGGAGTTGGTTGGAGGACGGGGCATCCTTCTGTGTCTGCGGCGATGCTTCGCGCATGGCCAAGGACGTGGACGCGGCTTTGCATCAGGTCATCGAACGCGCCGGCGGCCGGACGCCGGAGCAAGCCATCGATTACGTGAAACAGCTCAAGGCGACAAAGCGCTACGTGCGCGACGTGTATTGAACGGCGCGCGAGTTTGGTGCTAGGTTGGGGCGCATGAGCGCCGGCGATTCAATTTGTTTTGGCCTGCTTGCGGGCGGGCGCTCTTCGCGTATGGGTGTGGACAAAGCGTCGCTGGACTGGCGCGGGCAGCCGCTCTGGCAGCATCAACTCGATCTCGCTACGGTAATTGGCGCGCGGGAAGTGCTCATTTCCGGCCGACCTGACGGTCCCTATTGTCAGGCGGCTACAGTTGTTCCCGATGAGATTTCTGATTGCGGCCCGCTGGCAGGAATTGCTGCGTTGCTCACCAAGATGCAGAGCGAATGGCTGGTAGCCGTGGCCGTGGACATGCCGTTGGTGGATGACACAACTCTGTATCGTCTTCTCGCCGCCCGCAGCGGACAATTAGGATCCGTACCTCTTTTGAATGACCACATTGAACCACTCGCCGCGGTTTATCCTGGCGCCGCGCGCACGCTGGCGCAGCAATGTTTAAGGTCAACGGACCGTTCGTTACAAGGATTCGTCCGCGCAGCCGCGGCCGCGAAGCTGGTTCAACTCCTGCCGTGGCCAGCGGAGCGCAGCGGTTGTTTTCAAAGCGTCAATACACCCGCCGAACTTGCGGCCCTGCGATCGGCTTGAGGAGACACGGGCCGGTTGCTGATTGTTGCCAGTGGCAGAAAAGGAGTCGCTACGGTAGGTTGCTGGGTTGAAAAAAGTATTGATGATTTTTGCGATACCGGCGGTGATATTGGTTGGAGTAACGACGGCGATGTGGTTTGGCACGAACAAAGATTCCCAGCAGTTGCCAGGTGAGGCCGATGCGTTCACTGGTTGGCGCCGGCGCATGGTGTTGGAGCAACTTGCGGGACCGGTGCGCGGCATCACCAATTCCCGCGTGCTCGCCGTCATGGAACGCGTGCCCCGGCACGAATTTATGCCCGTCCATTTGCGCGAGTCGGCATATGAAGACAGCGCGCTGCCCATCGGTTACGGTCAAACCATCTCCCAGCCGTACGTCGTGGCGTTCATGACCGAGAAACTTGAACCAAAGTTCACGGACAAGGTGCTGGAAATCGGCACCGGCTCCGGCTATCAAGCCGCCGTGCTGGCGGAGTTGGTGAAGGAGGTTTACACGATTGAGATTGTCGAAGCCCTGGCCGTACGCGCGGCGGTAGATTTGAAACGCTGCTCCTACACCAATGTCCACGTGCGGGCTGGTGATGGTTACCAAGGCTGGCCTGAGGCGGCCCCATTCGACGCGATCATTGTTACGTGTGCGCCGGAGAGAGTGCCGCCGCCCCTGGTGGACCAACTCAAGGACGGCGGGCGAATGATCATTCCGGTGGGCGCCACTGGTGACCAAATCTTATTGTTACTGCACAAGCGCGGCGGAATACTGGAACAACACGCGGTGTTGCCAGTGCGCTTCGTGCCCATGACCGGCCAGGTGCAAACGGGCAACGTCACCCGCTAGCGGCGCCAGGGGATTTTATTCCTGCGGATAAATCAGCACCCGATCGTGGACGACGACACCGAGGTCGTTTTTGCCGTCGCCAGTGAAATCGGCGACGACGGCTTCGCGCGGTTCGGGATAGCCGCCGGGTGAGGGCCGGAAACTTTTTTGTTCAAAGACCTGCCAGCGATCGGCGGGCACAAGCTTGTGCGCGGCGTTGAACATCACGAGGTCGAGATGGTTCTTCCCGGTTTCCAGGAACACCAGGTCTTTGCGCCCGTCGCTATCCAGGTCGCCGGAGATGACGTCATTCAAATAACCGTTTTTGACCGGCGTTTCGTAGCCGTCAAGTTCCTCGTATTCCCAGCTGTCGCCGCTGAGCGGCATCCAGGCGACGGCGTTCGCGCCGACGAACCCGACGCTGTTTGCGTGATCGCCGCCGAGGGCGGTGGCTTGCAAACCGGAGAAATCGGAAACCGGCAACTGGATGTTGCGCACCACCTGCCACACCCCGGCAGCATCGCGTTCGCAGAGCGTGAGCGCCTTGCGTTCGGCGTCGAGCATGAACAGCGAAGCGATCTTGTTGTCGCCGCGCACGACCGCCGTGGCCCCGACGAGTCGGGAGTTGCTGCCGGCACCGTTGATTTGTTCTTTGACCTCAAAGATGTAGCCGGATTTGTTGGTGGAGTCCTGCGAACTGACCGGCTCGGGTTTCAGGACGACGGCACGCAGGAAGTTCTTTTGCGCCAGCAAGACTTCCGCCTTCCCATCGCCATCCACGTCCGCCGTGGCGAGCCAGGGCTGTTCCATCGCACCGCCGGGCGGGGCAACATCATAATCACCGAACTCGCCGTCCGAGGTCTGCAAGAGGACTTTAAGCTTCTCGTAGGGAATGAGGGCGACGATGTCCGCGAGGCCGTCCTGATTCACGTCTACAATGGCGAGCGAACTTGGATTGGACTTCAAACTCTCGCTGAGTTTCTGCGTCTTGGTCGTGCCGTCGGCGGTGCGGATGACCAGCACCCGCCGATCGTCCTTCTCGAGAATGGCCGCAAGTATCGGCTTGCTGCCAGGCTTGAGCGGCCCAGCGGCGATGGCGAGGGGTTTGCCGTCGAACGGTATCAGCGTGGGGAATGGCAGCCGGCCCTTGTCATCGAAGCGGGTGACGCCAATTTGCTGTTCACCGCCCTGCGACGCCGGGGCACTAAGCAGGAAAATCTCCGGCTTGCTGTCGCCGTCCCAATCCGCCACGGCGAAGTCACTTACCACCGCCAGCGACGGAAACGCCTTCGGCGTTGCCATCGTGCCGTCCGGCTTTTGAAGATAAACCGAGATCTTCCCGCTTTCGGGTTCCGCCACCAGCAAGTCGGTCCGGCCATCGCCATTCACATCGGCCCAAAGCGTGCCGCGTTTGGATTTTTCGGATTTGTTCAAGGGCAACACCTGCAACTGGCCCTGGCGGAAACCGGCCACCAGCGTTTCGGCTGGCTTGCGTTCGAAGCGACCGATCTGCGCGCGGCCAGAATTCTGCGCGATGGTGATGACGTAAGTTTGTTCGTTGGCTTCGAGGTTGTCTGCCCAGTAGGAGCGGATGGGCGGGAGCGTAAAATAAAGTTCCGGGCCGAGTTGACCGTCGGGTTGTTGCAGGCGATAGCGCACCGGCGTGAGCGTCTCCCAATTCACCAGCATCAAGTCGGTGCGGTTGTCCCCGTCCACATCGAGGAGTTGCGCGGCTTTGACGGGCGTGGCGAACGGAATCTTCTCCGGCTCGCCGAACGTGTGTTCCTTGGTTTGGGGGAAAAAATAAACGTGATTCTCGGCCAGCAGCACAAGATCGGTGAGTTTGTCGCCGTTGAGATCGCCCGCGTTCAAGCCGTTCGGCGTCAACTGCCCGTCCTCGATTGGCCAGCGTTTGGGCGTGCTCCAGCCGTTCGTGCCCTGATTGTAGATCAAGACCAGCTCCTTAGGTTCGCCGTAGTAGCAAATGTCCGGGCGGCCGTCGCCGTTGAGATCCTTTACCACCATCGCCGCGATGCGCTTCTCGGAGGCGATCGAGTCGAGCCGGAAACGGGCGTCGGGCGGCAGTTCATTCATCTCCCGCTTGGTCGTGGGCTTGGCGGCGGGCGAATTTGTCTTGCCCGTCTGGTTGAACAACAGGCTGATCTTCGAGCGCGCGTTGTTCACCACCACAATGTCGGTCTTGCCGTCGCCATCAATATCCGCGGCGTGCAGCAGGCCAATCTGGCTATCGATCGGAAAAATCTCCGGGCCGGTGAAGCCAAAGCGGTTCGTGGCTTCGGCGGCGCGCGCGGCAGCCGGAATCATCAAACTGACCGCGGCGACCAAAGCGAAGTGATGCAATCTCATGTTCAAGTCCTGTGGCGCGCAAACTGCCAGCCACCTAAGGGCTTGGCGAGCTTAGAGTGAAACTGCTATTCGCCGATGCAATGCAATGCCACCCGCCGGGTGTGGGGCGCGTGCCGGTGTTCCCAAAGGTAAATTCCCTGCCAGGTCCCCAGCGCGAGCTCGCCCCCGCGCAACGGTATGCTCAGGTTTACCGTCGTCAGCACGGTGCGAATGTGCGCCGGCATGTCATCGTCGCCTTCGCACGTGTGAACGAACAAACGGTCGCCATCAGGTACGAGTCGGGCAAAGAAGTTTTCCAGATCCACGCGTACGTCGGGATCGGCATTCTCCTGAATCAACAATGAGGCGGACGTATGCTTTAGGTGAAGCGTCATCAAGCCGTCGCGGAATTTCTCGCGCGCTATCCAGGACTCAACATCACGCGTGAATTCGTACAACCCGCGCCCGCGGGTGGCCACTGTCAGCTCGTGGAAGGCCTGGCGGAACATGGGTGAAATCAGTCCACCGCAAAGTGCGGCCGACTACAAGTCGGCAGCACGCTAACAGTCCTTGCAGTGCTCACTTCGGCTTGGTCTTTTCGGCGAGCATTTTTTCCAAATCCGGATTGCGTGGATGCTTGGCGGCAAGGGCCTTCTGATAGTGCCACCGCGCCAGTTCCACCAGTGGCGGATTTTGCGAGAGATAAATCACGGCGAGGTTGTTGTGCGCGCTGCCATTGTTCGGCTCCAGTTCGATGGCCTTGCGCAACGCGGTCTCGGCTGGGCCACGCAGGCCTTTCTCACTGAGCGTCATGCCGAGATAGTTCTGCACTTCGGCGTTGTTCGGCTCCAGCTTGGCCGCCTTGCTCAAGGCGTCCAGTGCGTCGTCGTATTTTTCGCGCCGGAAGCACAGGATGCCGTAGAGTGATTGGCTGTAAGCGTCCTGCGGCGACGATTCGATCGCGGTGCGCAGGTTTTTTTCGGCGTCATCGAGCTTGCCCTGTTCCATCTGAATCGCGGCCAGGTTGGCGAGGGTGTAGGCGTTCGTGGCGTCGAGTTTCAGAATCTGCTGGTAACTGGCCTCCGCCTTGGTGAAGTCCCGATTGGCGAACTGCCGCCTGGCCTCTGCAGCGAGCGCCGCTCCTCCCGCCGGTAGGTCACGGCTGGCCACGGGTTTCGTTGGGGCCGGCTCCCGCGGAGCGGGGGTGGCGGCGGGGGCTTTGAACAGCGCCAGTTCTTCCGCGCTGTAAGGCACTGCCCGCGCTTCGAACACCTGAACGCGGGCCCGCAGCTTCTCAATCTCAGTTGTCAGTTGCTCGATCTTGCGGGCCGCCGCGCGGCTTTCGCGGCTGGCGAGCTTCTGGTTCGCCGTGTCCAGATCCTTCCGCATCTGGTCGCGCTCTTGTTCCAGCAGCTTGATGCGCTGGACATCCTCCGGCCGCGTCGCACTGGTGGCCGGCCGTGCGGCCAGTTGCGTGCGTAGTGTTTCCGCCTCGGCTTCCAGTTGCTTGATCCGCGCCGTGTCCTCCGGCCGGTTCGTCGGCACATAGACGGTGGCGGGTGCAACAGGAGTGCTGCTGGTTGTGGGCGCCGTAGCGAGCCGCCGCTGCAATTCGGCGTGCTCCGTCTCCAGCGTTTGCATCCGTTGCTGATTCACCTCGGCCCGGGCGAGGGCGTTGGTCATCGAACGCACCCGGCCCTGCAGGGCGGATTTTTCGAGTTTCAAAATCTCAACTTCCGACTGCAACGCAGCATAACGGGCTTCGGTCTCGGTCAGCTTCTGTTGGGTCGCAGTGTCCTTGGACGAAGGCTTTGCGGACTTCAACTCCGCAACCTGTTTCTTCAGCAGTTCATTTTCCGCGCGGAGCACGTCCGCCGTTTCGGCCGCTTTGGCGCGTTCGGCTTCAATCTGCTTTTGGCTGATTGCCGCGGGCTTGGCCTGCTCATCAGCCAGGCTGGTTTTGAGCAATTCATTTTCCTTGCTCAGGGATTGGATGCGCTCTTCGGCTTTAGCCAGCTCCCGGGGATCGATGGCCGCCGGCTGCGCGGCCAGGGCTTCTTTGAGCTTGGCTTCGAGGATGATCTTGTCGGACTGCAGATGGCGAACCTGTTCGCGCAGATCGGCGACCACTTGATCAGATTGGGTGCTCGTGGGCATGGCTGCCGGAGTGGTCGCGGGGCTGACATTGGTCAGGCCCGATTTGATCGGAATGCTTGTTACCGGCGATGCTGGCGCGCGCGCGGTCACGCCAGCGATCTTGTCCGTGATGTAATCGAGCCGGAAACTGATCAGTCGGGCTTGCCAGTCCGGATTGGCTTGCTGGATGCGCTTCAGCGCCGATTGCGCCTCAACGTATTTGGTCAGTGCGTCCGTGGGCTGGCCGGCGGCACTCTGCGCGTCGGCCTGCTGAATCAAATTGTAAATCCGGACGTATTGTTCATCCAGCGTCTGGGCCCAGCCCTGCGACAGCAGGCAAGTCAGCAGCCCGAACGCAATCAACCATTGCTTCATGCCCGCATCGTAAAGGGCGACGGTTGGCTTTGAGAAGCGCGAACTGCAAGGCGTTTCTCCGGCAGATCACGCTCGCCAAGGTGCCGTTTATTTTCTAAACCTCCCACCGGCAGCCACGTACGGAATCCGGATGCATGAAAATCAAATTCCTCACCACCGGCGGAACCATTGACAAGGTGTACTTCGACGCCAAGAGCGAGTTCCAGGTTGGTCCACCGCAGGTGACCGAGTTGTTGCGCGACGTGAATGTTCAATTTGAACATGAGATCGAGTCCATATTGCGCAAGGACAGTCTCGAACTAACTGATGCTGACCGGGCGCTCGTCCGCGAGCGCGTGGCGGCGGATGCTTGTGAACGCATCGTCATCACGCACGGCACGGACACCATGGTGCAGACCGCGCTGGCGTTGCGCGGGATTCCCGGCAAGACCATCGTGCTCACCGGCTCGATGCAGCCTGCCCGCTTCCGGGCCACGGACGCCACATTCAATCTCGGCACGGCGGTGGCCGCGACGCAGTCGCTGCCCGCGGGCGTTTACATTGCGATGAACGGGTGCATTTTCGATCCGGCGCGCTGCCGGAAGAACGTGGCTCATCATTGCTTCGAGGAAATTCCTTGAATCCCTTTATTGTCGTCCTCCTCCTCGTCCTCGTTCTCGTCCTCCTCCTCGGTTGCTTTCCATTTCGAGGACGAGAACGAGGAGGAGGACGAGGAGGATCTGGGATCTGTCGCGCTCCGTTTTGATTGCGACCGCTTCGGGGCTGTGTCATTGTCCCGCCAGCTAATCACACCAACCACCATGGACCCGACATTCTCCGAGTGGCTAAAATTAATTCTCCGCTGGACGCACATTTTCGCCGGCATCCTGTGGGTCGGGACGACCTACTTCTTCACGTGGCTGGACGGGCGGTTCAGCGATCTGGAGGAGAAGGCCAAGCAGGAGAAAACCGAGGACGGCGTGTGGATGGTTCATAGCGGCGGATTTTATCTGATCGAAAAACAAAAGCGCCCGCAGCTCATGCCGCAGGTGTTGCATTGGTTCAAATGGGAATCCGCCATCACCTGGCTCAGCGGCGTGCTGCTGCTGGGGTTGGTCTATTATCACGGCGCGTTGATGGTGGAACTCGAGGACGCCCGCATCAGCAACGTCACCGCCATGTGGATCAGCCTGGGCCTGATGCTCGCGGGCTGGGTGGTGTACGATTTCCTCTGGCGCTCGCCGCTCTGCAAGAACGAATACGTCGGCATCGCGATTTCCTACGCCCTCATCGTCGCGCTCTCGTGGTGGCTCTCCAAATATTTCGCGGGCCGCGCGGCTTACATGCAACTCGGCACGATGCTCGGCACGATCATGACCGCCAATGTCTGGATGCGCATCCTGCCGCCGCAACGGCGCATGGTCGCCGCGCTCAAGGCCGGCCAGGAACCCGACCTCGCTGAAGGCGCGCGCGCCAAGACGCGCTCGAAGCACAACACGTTTATCGTCCAACCCGTCGTGTTCCTGATGCTGAGCAACCATTTCCCCACGATCACCTACGGCCACAAATACAACTGGGTCGTGCTTTCCGGAATCGTGCTGGCAGGCTGGTTGGTGGCGAAGTTGTTGAGAAGAGCTTAAAGAATCGTTCATAACCCATATGTTATGTTTGGAGCGCTAAGGAGCTTCTTTGCAGGAGGCAAGACAGCTCATCCAATTTCTGTCACGATTGGTGTGGTGCGACTCGACCTACCGGTTTGGGGTTGGAAGCATTTCGGAAGCGATGAGAAGGATCGCATCGAGTTTTTCCGTAAAGGGCGCAAAACTCTCAGCATACACCTACGCAAATACAAGCGCGGCGACGGATCCACTCCTGACGACGATATGGTGCGTAGCGCAGTTATGACCTTGTCGCGCGAGTTCCCCACAGAGGTGTTCAGTGTGAACGGTCTGTGGATCGGCCATTACGTTAGCGGGGAATCAGGATGCGATGTGGATAATTGGAATGCGGCTACGCTGTCGAAAGCGGGTGAGCTGTTGGTTGCTACGCTCATCGTACTGTTTACGGACAAAGAGACCCACAGTGAATTACGTACTGCTTTGTCGGAAGCGAAAGTCACCCGCGTCTACACCGACATTTGATTGAGCAAGGCAGTATGACCCAATGGCGAAAGCTTTTTGGGGCCAGTTTTGTTCGGGTCCGTCGAATCCAAACAAAGAAAGAGTGTTATGAAAACCTCCCTCACCATCGGCGAGTATCTCATCCAGCAACTCTACGCCCACGGCGTGCGCCATGTCTTCGGCATCCCGGGTGATTACGTGCTCGGGTTCTACGACCAGCTGTTTCGCAGCAAACTCAAAGTCATCAACACCTGCGACGAACAGGGCGCGGGTTTCGCCGCCGACGCCTACGCGCGCGTGCGCGGGCTGGGCGCGGTGTGCGTGACTTATTGCGTGGGCGGACTCAAGGTGGCCAACACCACCGCCGAGGCATTTGCTGAGAAATCGCCGGTCGTCGTCATCAGCGGTGCGCCGGGCATGAAGGAGCGCGAAAAGAATCCGTTGCTGCACCACAAGGTCCGCGAGTTCGACACGCAGAAGAAAGTCTTCGAGCAACTCACCGTTGCCAGCACCGTGCTCAGCGATCCGCAGATCGCGTTTCAGGAAATTGACCGCGTGCTCCACGCCGCGCTGCGCTTCAAGCGGCCCGTTTACATCGAACTTCCACGGGATACAGTGAACGCACGCGGCGTGGCACACCATCGCCCAGTGGTGGCGAAGGAGAAGAGTGATCCAGAAGCCTTGCGCGCCGCACTCGCCGAAGCCGCAGCCATGATCAACGCGGCCAAAAAGCCGGTGATCCTTGCGGACGTGGAGATTCATCGCTTCGGTTTGCAGGCGGAACTCGTAAAGCTCGTGGAGAAGACGAACATTCCCGTCGCCGCCACGATTCTCGGCAAGACCGTCATGGGCGAGCATCATCGCAATTACATCGGCGTCTATGAAGGCGCGATGTGCCGCGAGGAAGTGCGCCGTTACGTGGAGTCGAGCGATTGCGTCATCATGCTCGGCGCGTTCATGACCGACATGAACCTCGGCATCTTCACCGCGCAGCTTGATCCCGCGCGCACCATCTCGGCCACGAGCGAGAAGCTTTCGATCCGTTACCATCAATACGAGGAGGTGCAGTTCCCGGATTTTCTTGCTGGGCTGCTCCGTGCGAAGTTGCGCCGTCGTTCCAAGACGAAGATTCCGCATCCGCCGAAGGCGGGAAACTTTCGAGCAGTTTCCGGTCGCAAGCTCACCACGCTGCGATTATTCGAGCGGTTGAATTGTTTTCTCGACGACAGCACCAGCGTGGTGAGCGACGTGGGTGACGTGTTGTTTGGCGCGGCGGATTTGCACCTGAGCGGGCGCACGGGTTTTCTCGGGCCGGCATACTACACGTCCATGGGCTTTGCGGTGCCCGCGAGTATTGGGGCGCAATTCGGCAATCCCAAGCTGCGTCCGCTCGTGCTCGTCGGCGACGGCGCGTTTCAAATGACCGGCATGGAACTCTCGACGAGTGTGCGTTACGGATTGAATCCCATCGTCGTGGTGTTCAACAACCGCGGTTACGGCACGGAACGCCCGATGTCCGATGGCGAATACAACGACGTGGCGACCTGGCATTTTCATCGTCTCCCGGAAGTGTTCGGAGCGGGCCGCAGCTTTCTTGTCAGCACCGAGGACGAGCTGGACGACGCTCTCGCCCAAGCCGCGTCGCATCCGAAGGAGATGGTGTTGATCGAGGCATTGCTCGATCCGTGGGATCACACGCCGGCGCTACGACGATTGACGGCGCGATTGCGGGAGAAAGTCAGGGCAGCGCAGCGGTGACTCAATTGTAGCGGCGCTCTATGAGCGCTGTCCTCGGCGGTCGCAGACCGCCGCTACAACCGAAATAGGATTCAACCAGTCCGATGTGGCGCTTGACGATTGCGTTCGCTCTGCTAGCTTCGCCGCCGTGAATTGCCGCAGCCAAGTCAAAGCCAGCCAGCCTTCGGGCGGGTCGTGCTTTTTTGGCTTTTACTTTAGCTTTAGCTATTGGCCCACCGGGCAACTGCGGCTGCGATAAAGTTTAACCAAACAAAAACGCCGCAGGTAGCCAAGGCCACCTGCGGTTTTTTTGTGGCCACCTGCGCTCAACCCCAGCAACCAAATGATCATTGTTCTCAAACCCAACCTCGCCAAGAAGGACGAACGCGCCGTCATCGCGGAAATCCGCAAACGTGGCTATCGCCCTCACATCATGCGCGGCGTGGCCCGCACCGTGATCGGTGCCATCGGCGACGAAATCACCCACGCCAATCTGGAAACGCTCGCGGCGCAGTTCCCGAAAGCTGTCGAGAGCGTTACGCCCATTCAGAAGCGCTACCGGCTTGTTGGCCGGGAAGCGCACCCGTCCAATTCGTTCGTGCGTGCCGGCAAGCAGGTGATCGGCGGCAAGAAATTTCAGGTCATGGCCGGGCCGTGCTCGGTCGAAAGCGAAAAGCAACTCATGACCACTGCGCTGGCGGTGGCAGAAGCAGGCGCGACGATTCTCCGCGGTGGCGCATTCAAGCCGCGCACGTCGCCCTACGAATTCCAGGGACTCGGTGAAAAAGGCCTGAAGCTGCTCGCGAAGGCGCGCCGCGAAACCGGTTTGCCGATCATCACCGAATTGCTTTCCGAACAGCAGGCCGAACTGGTAGCGGAGTACGCGGACATCCTGCAAATCGGCACGCGCAACGCACAGAACTTCCAATTGCTCATCGCCGCCGCCAAGACTGGTAAACCGGTGCTGCTCAAGCGCGGGCTCTCAATGAAGATCGAGGAGTGGATGCTGGCGGGCGAATATGTGCTGGCAAACGAAAATCCGAACCTGCTCTTCTGCGAACGCGGCATCCGCACGTTCGAGACCTACACCCGCAACACGCTGGACCTCTCGACGATTCCCATCATCAAACGCGAATCGCATTGCCCGATCGTGATAGATCCGAGCCAGGGCGCCGGACGCGCCGATTTGGTGGCCGCGATGTGCAAGGGTTCAGTCGCGATGGGTGCTGATGCGTTGTTGATCGAAGTGCATCCGAATCCGGCCGAAGCGTGGAGCGATGGCGCACAGCAATTGACGCTGGATGGTTTCAAGAAGTTGATGAGTGAACTGAAGCCGTTCATCGCCGCCGCCGGCCGGGAGTAAAGGACCAGTGCGAGGTGCGAAGTGTCAGGCGTCAGGTTGGGCCACTGGCGTTATTTACCTGGCACCTGAACCCTTGCACCTCGCACCGCTGAAAACAGAAAGTCCCCCGCGAGAGGCGGCAGCGCGGAAGTGAGTCGCGCGATGCTCCCGCTGGGGGACTCCTTGGTCATGGCGTGCCGACATCTCGACGAGCGGGCCGGGATGGCGGGCCACTTTGTTCTCCGGCTAGGGCGAACAAATTCGTAAAGCCAGAATCATCAGCTGGGGTTCCCGTTCCAGTCGTTATCCGATTCCGGTTTCGTTCCGAGATGAAACCCGGCGTCGTCCTGATAACCGACTGGGGCGCGGGCGCAGGCCAACCATTCGGCGAGCAGGGCGACACCGCAGACACCCAAAGTTGTAAGCAGGATTGCCAACATGAGAGCGAGTTTAGCAGTCGAAGTGCCAGCAATGGATTCGATGCGGAATTTGCGTGTTTGTCCTACAAATACTGGTCGTCTTGACGCTGGCGTTGTGTCAGTGCAGGACAGGACAGTCGTAAAAATGAAGACGCCCGGCCGACGGCCGGGCGTTGAAATGAACGTGCGATCGGCGGAGAGGAGCTACTTGTTCAGCAGGCTGTTGATGGCAGCGGGGCCGTTGGTTGCACTCGAGCCGAGCGCGGTCTGAATGGATTTCTTCAAGTCGTCCACCGCCTTTTGCTGCTCGGGCGAGAGTGACAGATTGCCAAGCTGCTTGAGAGCTGCCATCGCGTCCTGGTACTTCTGCTGGCTGACAAACGCCTTGGCCTTATCAATGTATTCCTGTGCCTTCGATGTAGCAGAAGCAGTGAGGCTTTTGACCTCGGCAGTCGCATCCGTGACAGTCTTCTCCGCCGTAGTCTTCACCTCCTCTGCAACTTTCTTTACCTCGGTCGCCGCGGTGTTGGCGGCGTCTTTCAGGGTATCGCCGATCGTGCTGGAGGAAGCATTCGTCGGCGTTGACGTGCCGCCGTCCGATTTCTTTTCGCAGCCAGCCAGGCCGAGCGTCACAACGACGACGGTCAGCATGGACATCAAAGGTTTTGATTTCATGGTTTTGGTTTTGTTTTTTCCTGGTCTCGCGCCGGGCGGACAGAGCCGTTACCGGCAGCTTATCGTGAAAACTCCTTCCCGCAACCTTCTGAATCTCGCCTGCCAGTGATTCAATCCAGGAACTGAATCTTCACACCGCCGTCCTTGGGCTTGGAAAAACTGTCGAGTAATGTCGGGGCGTTCGAACTCGCGGCGGGTGCTGATTCGGTTGGTTTCGCGCAAGCTTCCGCCTGCGGACTCAACGCGGAACGCAACGCGCCCTCGACCAATTGAGCACAATGAATCTTCATCGGCGGCAGCGGTCCGAGTTCGCCGGCGAGCTCCTCGGTCTTGAGCGAGAGCGCCTCTTCCGCCGTTTTGCCGCGAATCAACTCGGTTGCGAGGCTCGCCACCGCAATGGCGGTTTCGCAGCCGAACGATTGGAACGTTGCTTGGTCGATGACCTTCCTACCTTTGTCCTCTTTGAATTTTACCCACAGGCGCAACATTTCGCCGCAATCGGAGTTGCCGACTGTACCCACGGCGTCAGCGTTGGCCAGTTCGCCCATGTTTTGTGGATTGGCCAGCGCCTGCTGGATGCGTTTCTGTAAATCTTCGTTCATGCTTAGCCTGTTTTGTATCGCCGCATCGTCGGTTCAACTTCCTGCGCCCAGGCATCGATGCCGCCGCGCAAGCAACGCACGTTCTGCAGACCGTGCCCCATAAAATACGCCGCGGCGTCCAGGGCGCTCTTGCCCTGATGATCTATGAGAATCAACGGTCGCGTGTTCGAGCCATCGCCCATGACTTGTCGCATCACGTCCTGCGAAAGCAGTAGCGAGCCTGCGATGTTGACGGCTTCAAATTCCTCGCGGGACCGAACATCAACAAGGCGCACCGAAGCGTCCCGCTGCCGCCATTCGGCGAGGTCCTTCGGCTCAATTAGAATCTTCGCGTCCTGTTCGTGGCTGGAGCGGATGTGTGCGAGCACTTCGTCCACCGGCAGATTGCCGTTCCGTTCGCAGACCTGCGACAGCGTTTCGGTCGGCTGAAATCCGCACTGGCTGCATCCGCCGATGTGATAGCGGCGGAACAACGCCCGTTGCGCGCCGGGAAAAGCTTCCAGCACGGCGCTCATGGGTGACTGCGGACTCACATTCATCGTCCACCAGCTTAGCGTCGTTCGGTGTGCTTGTCGAAAGCCAATAATCCGCTGGCAACGCTGCAAAGTCACCGCTTATGCTCGCGCGCATGAACCAGCTTCTGGCAACTTTGATCCTTCTGGCGGCGCTCCCCGTGGCAGCAGCGCCGGCGGGCGAACGGCTGCCAAACATTGTCATCATTTTCACGGACGATCAGGGCTTTGCTGATGTTGGCGCGTTTGGTGCGAAAGGGTTCAAGACGCCCAATCTCGACCGACTGGCGAAGGAGGGCTGCAAGTTTACAAACTTTCATGTCGCGCAACCGGTATGTTCCGCTTCACGCGCCGCACTGCTGACCGGGTGTTATCCCAACCGGCTCGGTATTCACGGGGCGCTTGGGCCACTAGCAAAGCACGGCATCAATTCCAGTGAGATGACGCTTGCGGAATTGCTTAAGCAAAAGGGCTACGCCACCGGCATGGCGGGCAAGTGGCATCTAGGACGGCCCACGGAATTCCTGCCGGTGCACCACGGCTTCGATGAGTATCTCGGTTTGCCTTACTCAAATGATATGTGGCCCAGCCATCCGGAAGCCAAACGCGGCACGTACCCGCCGCTGCCCTTGATCGAGGGCGACCGTGTCATTGATGACGAAGTCACGCCCGCCGAGCAGACTCAACTCACGACGCGATACACGGAGCGGGCAGTGAAATTCATCGAACGCCATGCCGGCCGCCCGTTCTTCTTTTACCTCGCGCACTCCATGCCGCATGTCCCGTTGCACGTCAGTGACAAGGCCAAAGGCAAATCCAAGCAAGGGCTCTATGGTGATGTGATCATGGAAATCGATTGGAGCGTCGGCGAAGTGTTGAAGGCTTTGAAGAAGCATAAGCTTGAAAAAGACACACTCGTCATCTTCACCAGCGACAACGGTCCGTGGCTTAGTTACGGCGATCACGCCGGCTCGGCCGGGCCGCTGCGCGAGGGCAAAGGAACGTGCTGGGAGGGCGGAGTGCGCGAGCCGTGCATCATGCGGTGGCCCGGGAAAATTCCGCGCGGCACTACAAGCGATGCCATGCTGATGACCATTGACCTGCTGCCCACCATTGCTCATCTGGTGGACGCGCCATTGCCCCAACACGCGATTGATGGCCTCAATGTGTGGCCGTTGATCGTCGGCGAAAAGGGCGCAAAGAATCCTCATGCCGCCTATTTCTATTATTACAACCAGAACGAGCTTCATGCCGTAGCCACCGGCGATGGGCGGTGGAAGCTGTTTCTGCCGCACACGTATCGCACGCTCGCTGGTCGGCCGGGTGGCACCAATGGAATTCCGGCGAAGTATGAACAGCAGAAGGTTGCCGCGCCGGAACTTTACGATCTGGTCAACGATTTGGGCGAGCGACGCAATGTCGCGGAGCAACATCCAGAAATCGTCCAGCGCCTGCTTGCCAGCGCGGAACAAGCACGGGCCGAGTTGGGCGACGCGCTTACGCAGCACAAGGGTGTGGGCGGGCGCGAGCCCGGGCGCGTGACAGTCGGAGAATAGCTCCGGGTGCTTTGCGGCAAGTTCCTTGTGGCCCGTCTGACCCGAAGCTAAGCTCCGCGCATGGATTCCCCGGACTGGAGCAGTCTGAGCGATGACGAGTTGCTGGAGCGCAAAGTCTCCCAACTCGGCCTCAAGCTCGACGGCACGAAACTCCAGCCGCTCATCCAACAGCTCTACGACGAGCTATCGCAAAAGGGTTTGACGTTTCATCCGCCCTGTCACATCGGCGATGAATGGTTCGTGCCCGTGGGCATTCCGGCGATTTTCATCCCGTTCTTCCTGGCCCACGATCGGCTGCGGCAGTTGGAAAAGAAAATCATCCTCGATGTGGAAGGTGACACGCCGGAGTGGTTCATGAAACTCATCCGGCACGAAGCCGCGCACGCTTACGCGTATGCATATCCGTTCGTGCGCCAACGCAAGTGGCGGCAGATTTTCGGCAAATCATCAGCTGACGAAACCCCGTCGTTCTATCGGCCGCGGCCCTACAGTCGGAGCTTCGTCGTGCACCTGGACGACTGGTACGCGCAGTCGCATCCGGATGAAGATTTCGCCGAGACATTCGCGGTCTGGCTCACGCCGGGACTCGATTGGCGCGCGAAATACAAGGACTGGCGGGCGGTGGAGAAACTCGAATACGTGGACGAACTGATGCGTTCATTGGCCGGCAAGCCGCCCTTGCCGATGCCCGAGTACAAGGTTGCCGACTACGACTGCCTCAACGTCAAGCTCAAGACTTACTACGCAAAGAAGCGCAAGGAGTACGAACACTCCTTCCCTGATTTTTATGACAACGACCTGCGTCAGCTTTTCGACGGGGGCGCTGATGCGGAGGGGCGCGTGAAGGCGTCGGTTTACTTGCGTCGGCATCGTCGCGAACTGGAGGGTGCCGTGGCCAAGTGGTCCAACGAAAACAAATACCGCGTCAATAAACTCCTCGGAAAATTGATCGAACGCTGTGATCAATTGAACCTGCACCTCAAGTCCTACGATCCGAAGCAGAATTTACAGGTCGCGGCCTACGTCACTACCCTGGTGATGAATCACCTGTTCACCGGAAAATTCAAGCGCACGAAGTAATGCCAAAGAAGAAGCTGAAAATCCTCACCCTGTTCGACGCCATCGCGCCGACGACCCTGGATCAAGACTTGAGCGCCGAGCTGAAGACGGACGATTGGAAAACGGAGGCCAACGTCCTGGCTGCGCTGGGGGAACTTGGTCACGCCGTCGAACACCTGGCCATCTTTGACGACCTGAATCTGCTCCGGCAAAAGCTGGACAGCTTTCAGCCCGACGTGTTGTTTAATCTCGCCGACCAGTTCAAAAACAACCGCGCGTTCGATCAGAACATCGTTTCGTTTCTCGAAATGCACGGCGTCACGTTCACCGGCTGCGGTTCGACCGGGCTCACGCTCTGCAAACACAAGGCGATCTCGAAGAAGATTCTCGGCTACCACCGCATTCACGTGCCGGAATTCACTGTGATCGCGCGCGGCAAACGCCCGGTTCGCCCGGCGCGCCTCAAGTTTCCCATCCTCGTAAAGCCGCTGAAGGAAGAGGCCAGTTACGGCATCTCGCAAGCGTCGTTCGTGGAAACCGATGAGCAATTCAAGGAACGCGTGCAGTTCATCCACACCTCGCACGACTGCGATGTCATCGCGGAGGAATACATCGCAGGGCGGGAGCTTTACGTGAGCGTGCTGGGCAATCACAAGCTGGAGGTTTTTCCCATTCGCGAACTGGTGTTCAAGGAAGTGCCGCCAGACGAACCGAAGATCGCTACCTACCGCGCCAAGTGGGACGAGGAATATCGCAAAAAGTGGGGACTGCAAAACCAGTTCGCCGAGGGACTCGATCCCGCGCTGGCGAAAGACATCGTGCAAACCTGCAAACGCATTTATCGCCTGCTGACCATTGACGGCTACGCGCGCGTGGATTTGCGTGTTACGCCGGCCAACGAAATCTATTTTATCGAAGCCAACCCAAATCCCATCCTCGCCGCGGACGAAGATTTCGCGCAATCCGCGAACAAAGCCGGGCTGACCTATCCACAACTCATCGACCGCATCATCCGCACGGGGTTGAAAACGATACGAGAGTGAAACGCGACGATTTCGGCAAGTTAGTCATCTTCCCGAATCAGCCGTTGTGCTCTTATTTCTCCACGGTTGCAGAAACGACAATGGCAAAAAGGCTTCTTCCCTTTTGCGGTGGGATAATAACGCCATCCAACAATTCTAGGCGCGGGGTAAATGCGAACGATTTCCTTTGGTAGAATCTTTCGTGTAAATATTACTTCCAGTCCCATCGGAGCGGTGTGGTCCGTCACCGTTGCCACTGATTCAGCCGCTGTCATCGGAATCTTTTCGCCGTTGTACATTCCAACTGAAACCAGCTCGCCGTCAGGAACGCGAAATTGAACGCAAATCAACGATTTTACTCCTGTGCGTCTTAATTCACGCGACCATTGATGTGTGACTGCAAAATCTTTCGTAATGGGAACACCAAACACCCCCCTCTTTCCTGCCTTGATTCCATTCTTTTCAATCAGCCGCTTTTTCTTTGCGTCTGCAAGATGTATAAAGGAAGCCACAACAAGAATTCACGCTGCAAAGAACTTCTGAATCTCTTTCACCACATCCACGAAGCGGTCCACTTCTTCTTTGGTGTTGTAAAAGTAGAAACTCGCGCGGGCGGTGGATTCGACACCGAGTTTGTGCATGAGTGGCTGGGTGCAATGATGACCGCCGCGTAATGCCACACCACCTTGATCGGCCAGCGTGACGACATCGTGCGCGTGGACATCCTTCAGGAGAAAGCTTACCAACCCCGCGCGGCCCGCCTTCGGACCGAAGAGACGGATGTTTTTCAACGCCGCGAGCTGGTCGTAGGCGTAGTTGGCGAGTTCCTGATCGTGTTTCCAAATGTTTTCACGACCGATAGCATCGAGATAATCCATCGCGGCGTGCAGGCCGATGGGACCGGAGATATCCGGTGTGCCCGCCTCGAAGCGATGCGGCGCCGGCTTGAACGATGTCTTGTCGTAACCGACAGTCAGGATCATTTCGCCACCGCCTTGATAGGGCGGAAGCGTTTCCAGGACTTCCTGCCGCCCGTAAAGCGCACCAATGCCGGTCGGGCCGCAAATCTTGTGGCCGCTGAACGCAAAGAAATCACAGCCGATGGCTTGCACATCCACCGGCATGTGGCCCGCGCTTTGCGCCCCGTCCACGACCGTCACGACGCCGAGCTTCCGCGCGCGGGCGCAAAGGTCAGCAACCGGATTTACAACGCCCATCGAATTCGAGATGTGGACCAGCGAGAGCAGCTTTACCTGTTTGGTCAGCACGGAGTCGAGCTTCGCCAAATCCAGCGTGCCCTCGTCACCCGTGACGGGGATGTAGGCGACTTTCGCGCCGGTGCGGTGCGCGAGCAATTGCCAAGGGACGATGTTGCTATGATGCTCAGCCTCGGTGAGCAGAATCACATCGCCGGCTTCGAGATGCTTTGGGCCCCAGGTGCTGGCAACCAGGTTGATGCCTTCAGTCGTGCCGTGCGTCCAGATGATCTCATCCGCGCTGCGGGCGTTGATGAATTTGGCAACGCGGGCGCGGGCGGCCTCGAACGCGTGCGTGGCACGATTACTCAACTCGTGGATGCCGCGATGCACATTGGCGTTGTCGTGTTCGTAGTAGTGGACGAGCGCCTGAATCACTGCGCGCGGTTTTTGCGATGTGGCGGCGTTGTCGAAATAGACGAGCGGCTGGCCGTGGACTTTTTGGTCCAGAATCGGGAAGTCCTTGCGCAGCGCGGACCAGTTTGGCGTTGCCTGGCTCATACGGCGTTCGCGCATGAAAGGGAGAAGAGGGGAAAGGGAGAAAAGGAGCAGGCAAAAAACGCGCGTGAGGGACTTTCTCCCCTGCTCCCTTTCTCCTTTTCTCCTTTTCGGCAGCGATTCATTAAAGGTCAGAGCCTCCTCACGTCGGCTGCTACATGAGGCCGAGTTGCAGTTTCGCCGCCTCAGTCATCATACCCTGATTCCACGGCGGATCCCAGACGAGCTCCACGTTGGCTTCATCAATCGGCTCAAGCGAGATGAGTTTGTTTTGCACGTCCTGTGCGAGCACCGGGCCCATGCCACAGCCGGGCGCGGTGAGGGTCATTTTCACCTCGGCCTTGTAGTTGTCTTTGCCGATGGGCGTGAGGTGACAATCGTAAATCAAACCCAGGTCCACGACGTTCACGGGGATTTCCGGATCGTAACAAGTCTTAAGCGAATCCCAGACCTGTTTCTCCAATTGTTCCTGCGTGACCGGGCCGCTGGTGGTTGCAGCGGGTTTGGCCTGGACTTCCAGGCCCAACGCGTCGGCATCGTGTCCCGCGATGCGGAACATATTGCCGTTTACCACAACGGTGTAACTGCCGCCGAGCGATTGCGTGACGTACGCCTGCTCGCCTTTTTGTAGCGTGACCTTTGTGCCAACGGGCACCACCGATGCCTCGACGTCGCGGGTCAGAGTTTTTGGTTCATTGCCATTCATGGGGAAAGTATAGCGGAGAAACCGACAATGTCTCGTTTGGAATTCTACGGGTCCGCAGGCGGTTGTGCTTTGGCCGCCGGCAAATGAGGCTTGGACGATTCCTTTCCTTGAGCGTTGGTTTGCCTGATAACGACTACATTTTCCTGTAACTGCCGCGAGAGGGTGGTCAAGGACCTCGTCTCAAGAATCTTTTGCAAGCCGCCTTGTTTGATTGCAATGGTAACACCCGTGATCGGCGCGCCGGCGTTGGTAAGTTGCAGACTAAACCGCAGGTCCTCACCACTCCGGGCTTTTCCGATTTGCGCTCTCGTTTCGTCCTGGGATTTATTCTTCCGTTCAGGCAGCGAAATCCAAACCGCGAATGCCGCCAAGCCGACGAGCGAGATTGCGCCAATGGAAAGTTCCCCGAACTTCCTGACTTTGTTTTCTCGCCATTGTTCCCGCTTGCGGTCGCGAAACCCCTTCGAGAAAGGCCAGGCAACTATCGTCGCTGCGCCCGAGATAAACAGGACAAGCCCATGGAAGAGAAGTTCTATTACCACAATGAACCCCTCGACCAATCCTGCCAAGAGTTCGCTCATGCTCGCATAGCACTTAGATCTGTTCCGATTCCGTGGTGACCGGCTGACCGCCTTCACCTTTGAGCGCGGCGACGGCAGCGTGCCAAGCGAGCATGGCGCACTTCACGCGCGCAGGATATTTGTGAACGCCCGCAAAGACCGCCAGCTTGCCCACGTCGTCCGCCACCTTGCCGGTGGTGATCATTTCGCGCACCTCGCCGAACATCTTCTCCACTTCGGCTTTGGTTTTGCCTTTGGCGAAATCCGTGAGCAACGAACCGGAGGCCTTGGAAATGCAACAGCCCGAACCCGTGAAGCTGATGGCCTTGACCACTTCGCCCTCCACCTGTGCGAAGACCTGATAGTTGTCGCCGCACAATGGGTTGTTGCCCTGGGCCGAGCACGTGGCCGCCGGCAGCTCGTGGAAATTCCGCGGCTTCTTGCAGTGGTCAAGGATGACCTGCTGGTAGAGATCGTTCAGGTCGTCGAACATGTTTTATTGTGGCTGCCGACGTGAGTCGGAGGCAAAATTATTCAGCGCTCCGCAACTAGCCGCGTTCTTGCGAACGCAGCCACGAAATCATGCTTTCTCCGCCAAGTGCGGATTCGCCTCCAGCCGGTCCCACACGATTTTGTCCAATTCTTCGCGGGCGGGCTCGTGCTTGATGCGTTCGATGATTTCGCCGGCAAAGGCGTGGATCAGCATCCGCCGCGCGGTCTCCGGTCCGATGCCGCGGGTGCGTAAATAGAAAATGGATTCCTCATTCAACTGGCCAATCGTCGCGCCGTGCGTGCACTTCACATCGTCGGCGTAGATCTCCAGTTGTGGCTTCGTGTCCGCGCCGGCGTCGTCGGAGAGCAACAGATTCTTGTTGGTCTGCTTGGCATCGGTCTTCTGAGCGATGGGGCGCACGAGGATGCGGCCGTGGAAGACGCCCCGTGATTTGTCGTCGAGGATGCCGTTGAAGTATTCGTGGCTCGCGCAATGCGGCTGGGCGTGCTCCACGATCATGTGATGATCCGCCAATTGCTCGCCGCGTGTGAGGTAGAGGCCGTTGAGGATGCACTCCAAACCTTCGCCCGCGAGCTTGGTGCGGATGTTGTTCCGCGAGAGCTTTGCCCCGAGCGCGAACGAATGAACGTTCACGTTGCTGCTCCGCCCGAACTCGCCGTGGAAGGCGGCCATGTGAAAGGCATCGGCGGCTTCGTCCTGAACCTTCACAAACTCCAGTCGCGCGTTCTCGCCCGCAAAAAGCTCAGTCACCGCGTTGTTGAAATATTGGGAGCCGCCGACCGTCACGTAGCTCTCGAGAATGGTCACCTGGCTATTGGCCTCGGTGATCACGAGGTTGCGGGGGTGAATGGTCGCGCCGTTCTGCTTGGTCGTGGAAACGTAGATGAACTGAATCGGTTCGTCCACGACCTGGCCGGCGGGCACGTAAACGAATCCCCCATCAAGGAAGAAAGCCTGGTTGAGCGCGCTGAATCCGTTGTCGGCGCTGGCGGCGTATTTGCCCAGATGCTTCTCGAGCAATGCTGCATCGCTGGTCAGCGCTGCGGCCAAATTGCCCACTTTCACGCCGGCGGGGAGAGTCCCGACCGACGACAGTTTGACCGCGAAATGCCCGTTCACAAACACGAGCCGGGAGCCCAATTGGCTGGCAAACGCGAACTGCTTGAGCGCGTCCGCCGTGACGCCATCCGCCGGATCAAACAACGGATTGAACGGCAGCTTGGCGATGGCCGCGGTGTTCGTGAACCGCCAGTCTTCGTCTTTCTGCGTAGGCAGCCCAAGCTCGCCAAAGCGCGCCAACCCCGCCTTGCGCAGCGGCAGCAGCCATTTCGGCTGGTTCGCGGCGCTCTCGAAGCGCTTGAACTTTTCCAGATACGCGTCCGTGGTCGGAGCAGTGGGTGCAGATGTCGCCATGTGTAATAGTCGTTCCCGGATTTGGAACGGACGCACATTGTGCCATGAAACTCCGCCTGCGCAAGCCTGCGGCGCGAAGCCGAATGTGCTGGCTTCGCTTGCTTCGCGCGGGGCGACGGCCTAATCTCGCGGCCCATGAGTCCCGCCCCAATCCGCTGCCTTCTGCCGCTGGCGTTTGCTTCGCTCATTTTTCAACTCCAGCTCGCCCGCGCGGCGGAGATTTTGCCGCCCGGTTTCCGGCCGGTGCCGCTGGGCGTCCACGCCTTGGTCGGCGGGAAAGTGGTCGTCAAACCTGGCGAAGTTCTGGAAGACGCCACGATCATCATCCGGGACGGCTACTTCGAACGCGTCGGCAAAGACCTCACGCCACCACCAGACGCCCGGGTTTGGGACGTGAAGGGATTGACCCTGTATGCCGGTTTCATCGAATCCTATTTTCCACTCGGCGGCAGCAACGCGCCGGTTTCGACTTCTGCGAGCGAGCCGATTGACCGCGAGTCACTCACCGCGGGCGGCGGCGTCAATTTTTATGGTCTGCCCAGTACGCGCACCGATGCCGGGCAAACCGGGCCGGGGTATGAAGTCGGCAAAATCTCCCCCGAGTTCCGGGCCGTGCGGGACTACACGCCGGAGAAACGGCGGATTGATTCGCTCCGGGAACAGGGATTCACCACGGCAGTGATTGCGCCGTCGCGCGGCATCGTGCGCGGGACGAGTCCACTCGTGGCGCTCATCGAGGATGACCCCAACAAACTCATTGTGCGTCCGGCAGTGTTTCAGCATGTGGCGTTGGAGACTCGCGATTTCGCGGAGCGCACATATCCGCTTTCGCTGATGGGCGCGATTGCAACCGTGCGGCAAAGCTTCTTCGACGCGCAGCATTATACGCTCGACACAGCCGACTGGCAGAAGAATCCCTCCGGCCGGCCAAGGCCCGAATACAATCCCTCGCTCGAAGCGCTGGCCACGGCAGCGAAGGGTGAGCGTCGAGTGTTATTTGAGCCGGGCAGCGCAGTGATGGTGGATCGCGCGGCGCGCGTGGCGCGGGAGCTGAAATTGGATTTCGCCATCGTCTCGTGCGGCGAGGAATGGCGGCGGCCGGATCTGGCAAAGGAAACGGGCGCGACGTTCATTGTGCCGGTGAATTTCCCCAAACTCCCACGCTGGCCGAGCGAGGAGGATTGGGAGCAGGCGACGCTGGATCAGTTGCGCGCGTGGGATTGGGCGGCGGAGAATCCGGCGTTGCTGCGCCAGCAGAAATTGGAGGTCGCGTTGACGACGTACGGACTGACGGACAAGAAGGAGTTTCGCAAGAACGTGCGGTTGGCGATGGACCGCGGACTGTCCGAAGACGATGCGCTGGCGGCGCTCACCACCGTCCCCGCGAAACTTTGCGGCGTGGAAAAGCAACTGGGCACGATTGAGCCCGGGAAGATTGCAAACCTGACGATTGTGGATGGCAAGGGTTACTTCGATGCCGAATCCCGGGTGCGCGAAGTGTGGATTGATGGCCGCAACCATAACGTGTCGCCGGGCCGCGAGACCGCCAAGAAAGACGAGGCAAAGGATGAGTCCAAGGAAAACGGCGACAAGGAATCGAAAGCCAAGACCGACCGCGAGAAACGCGAGGCCGATTTGAAGGAACTCAACCGAACGCGCGTAGCGAAGGCTCCGTTGGAAGGGCGAGGACCGATAACGAATCCGCCGGCTATTCTTATCCATGACGCAACAATTTGGACGTGCGGTGGTGCTGGCAATCTTGCGCCTGGACAGTCCTCTCCCGTGATCGCGAACGGGAAGACGAATTCTTTATCGCGTAGTACAGAGTGTTACATGGAAGCCGGAAAGATTGTGCAAGTAGGTGTTCCGCGAAGCGGGCTCTTAGCGGGAACCGTTGTGATAGCTGGTGCCGGCCTCCACATCACCCCCGGCCTGATTGACGCCCACAGCCATTCCATGATTCTCGGTTCGGTGAACGAGGGTTCGTTGCCGTCATCGGCCATGTGCCGGATCGGCGACGTCGTGAACTCCGAGTCCGCCAACATCCGCTATCAGCTCGCCGGTGGATTGACTGCAGCGAACCTATTGCACGGCTCGGCGAATCCGATTGGCGGGCAGAATCAGGTGATCAAGTTGCGCGACGGGGCCACGCCGGAGGAGTTGAAGTTCGAGGGCTCGATACCAGGCATCAAGTTCGCGCTGGGTGAAAACGTGAAGCAATCCAACGGCGGCACGCCGACCAGCCGTTATCCGCAAACGCGCATGGGCGTGCCGGTGTTCATCGAAAACCGGTTCACGGCGGGTAGACAATATCTGGAGGCGCACGCGCGGAAGGGCGCGGTGCCGTCGCGCCGGAATCTCGAACTGGAAGCCATCGGGGAAATCATTGACGGCAAACGGCTCATCCATTGCCACAGTTACCGGCAGGACGAAATCCTCGCGTTCCTACGCGTTATGGAGAGCTTCAAGGTGCGCGTGGGTACGCTCCAGCACGTGCTCGAAGGCTACAAGATTGCGGACGAAATCGCGGCGCACGGGGCGGGTGCGTCCTGCTTTGCGGATTGGTGGGCTTACAAGTTTGAGGTTTACGACGCGATTCCGTTTGCTGGGTCACTGATGCGGGAGCGGGGCGTGACGGTGTCGTTCAACTCCGATTCGTCCGATCTCGCGCGGCGCATGAACACCGAGGCGGCCAAGGCCGTGAAATATGGTGGCACGAGCGAAATCGAAGCGCTCAAGTTTGTGACGATCAATCCCGCGAAACAGTTGCGCATTGACTCCCGCGTGGGCTCGCTCGAGCCGGGCAAGGACGCAGACTTCGTCGTCTGGTCCGGTCATCCGCTCGATTCACGGAGCGTGGTGCTGCAAACGTGGATTGATGGTAAGAAATATTTTGACCGCGACGTGGAAACGACGCGGGTTGCTGCCCTCGGGAAGGAACGCGAAGATCTGATCGCCAAGGCCAAGAAGCTCTCGCGGCTCTCGCGGCCCGCGACACCCGGTGGAAGCGAAGGGGAGAAGGAGGACGGTTCATTCTTCCGCGGGTCGTTGGAGCACGAGTTTGACGGCCAGGAACGCCACTGCCTGGATGAGGAGGGACACTGAGTTATGATTCACGATTTACGATCTACGAGCGGGACGACCAGAGTTTGGGGCTCAATGTTTGCAGGCATTGCTTCCTGCCGCCGAAAGGTCCTGGAGTGCGCCAGTCCTCTGGCGCTTTCGGCCCTCC
>Ga0315912_10000119_pt1 | contig 181037 bp, 145 predicted proteins | sample VfabasoilMG_FD_204469 | JGI IMG/M metagenome (GOLD analysis project Ga0315912, IMG submission 204469) | Garden soil microbial communities collected in Santa Monica, California, United States - V. faba soil | ecosystem: Environmental > Terrestrial > Soil > Garden | place: USA: California...
CGACCGGAGACCAGGAAGGTGTGCGAGCCCAAATGGAGCGCACCGCCTCCTTCCGCGACGGCATAGAGGACGGGCTGCGACGGCATTTGCGCCGATGAATCCCATCTCCAGGAAAGATCGATTCCATCGAGGGGGGAAGGCCATTGACTCCGAGGCGTGCCCGACATCTGCAAGATCGTGGGCATGATGTCCTCGATGCGAACAATCCCCTGATCGCGTTTCCCGGCCGGAACGCCTGGCCCCGCGATGATGAGGGGAATACGCAGCGAGGCATCGGCGAGGCTCGGGCCGTGATTGTAGAAGTAACCATCTTCGCCGAGGTTTTCGCCGTGATCCGCCGAGAACACCCGAATCGCACGATCCCAGCGTTGCTTCGCGCGGAGACCCTCGATCAACCGTCCAATCTGTCCATCGGTAAAAGTGACCTCCGAATCGTAGAGGGCACTACAATCGGCGAGCGACCGCGTGGCATACCCGTCGGCGTCGACCGAAAGCTGACCCATTCCGATCGTCCCCTCGTGGAGCAGGCGAAGGACCTCTCGGCACGCCGGCGCGGCCGGTCGCGTGCCCCAAAAGTTGACGGGAGGCGGGTCGTAGGTCCAGTGAGGATCCAGATAGTGCACCCAAAGGAACACCGGAACATGAGGATCGGTCGTGTCGACCGCTTCCAAGGCCGCGTTCGTGACGATATCGGCATGGCCGCGTTCGAATCGTTCTCGGAGGTCGTGGCTGCTGATGAATGTGTCGAATCCGTGATCGAGACCTTGTCTCGGACCCGCGGCCGGGTTCGCGCTCACGCCAATCGTCCGATACCCCTGAACGCGGAGCAGCTCGCTCAGGCGAGCGACGTCGTGCACCCGTTGCCACACCTCCCGTGAACCGTGGTGCTGCGGGGTCAGTCCGGTGAGCATGGACGCCAGTGCTGGTGTCGTACGAGGTATCGGTACGGTCGCGTGGACGAACAGCAAGCCCTCCTCGGCAAATCGATCGAGGGTCGGTGTCTTCGCGTCTGCGTAACCGTACGACCCGAGTCGATCGGCCCGGAGCGTATCGACCGTGATGACGATGATGTCGGGTTTCCCGGTCTCGCGCGCGTCCTCGACCACCTGAACCTGGTAGTCGGTGTCATCGGTCGCGAGTAGCAGCCAAAGCAAGCCCACCGTCGCAGCAGCGAGCAATGGGTAGATCCCTCGTTTGAGAAGCTTGAGCATCAGTTCCAGCCGGAACGTCATTCGACGTCTTCGTTCTCCCCCTCGAGGATCGCATCGAAGCGATCGCGTTCCTCGGCCGCACGTTGGCGCATCGCCTCGGTGACCTTGAGCTTGAAGAGTTCGATGTCGAAACCGCCGTCGATGCGTTCATAGTCGCCGCGTTTGACCGCTCGCTCGACGCGATCCTTGCTCTTCTTCTTGAACAGTCCAGTATGCAAGAGCGCGTATTCCGAGTCTCGGCAGCTCGGCCACTTGCTGACCTGGTCGCGATTCGAAACATGCGGCCCGAGTGCGGACGATGCACATACTCCAGCTTCGGCCGGGATCTGGGCGACGAGCTCGCGCAAGAACTGGTAGCGCTCGGGGTGCGGACGCCGGCTCAGACGGTTCCACCCGGCCTTGAAATGCTCGTTCGGGATCATGACTCCGTACTTCACGCTGAGCAGGAGCGACGAGGTGAAGATCATCCACATCAGGGCCACCGGCAAGCGCCTCCGGTCGAGACCGAAGACTTCGGTCCAGCGCGAGCGGAGCAGGCGGACGAGGCCGTCGGGCGTGCTCATGAGCAGGACGGGAAACAGTACCGATGTGTATTGGAAGTGCAAACTGTAGACGTGCGTCCGGGTGGCCAAGCCCAGGAACACGAGGCCGTAGAGCATGATGAAACGCTTGGTTCCGGCCAGAAGGGGCAAGAACAAGAGCGGCATGAGCAGCACCAGAAAGAGAAAGATGCGCTCTTCCCGGAGGAAGATTTCGAGGGCGAACACGGGATTCGTCAGCAACGAAACCACAAAGCCACGCAGGCCCTCTTCGTTCGGGATCATCTCGGCGAAGAAATAGGCGTAGTTCTCGGTCCCCGCTTGCTCCATCAAGAGGGAGGAATCGGGCATGACCACCAATTTGACGAATGCCAGGTAGGTGAGCGACACCGCCACCATCACGAGGCCCGTCACACCGCGTCCGCGGAGGACTGCGTAGGCGCCCAAAAAACAGGCGAGGAGGGGCATGTCTTCGCGGGTGCCCACCATGACCGCGAGCGCGATCCACAGCGGGATTTTGGCCCCCGTATCGATGAAATAGATGATCCACATCACTGTCGGCACGACCAAGGTCAGCGAGTGGAAATCGAACATGTTCACCCCGTGGAGCGCGGGGTAGAGCGCGTAGGCCAAGCAGAACAGCGCGGCCAAACGTGGATTCTCGAGATTCCGCTGCGCCATGAGGAACAGTGGAAAGACCCCCGTGGACAACCACGCTGTTTGGAAGACGAGTAACGTCTCCGCTCTCGGGAACAGTCGATAGAATGGTGTGACGAGCCCGACGGCAGGATCGAAATGTGCGGAGACGTGTTTGCCGAGTTTGCAATACGCACAACCAAGGAAATCATCGAACGTGGTGTTCCAAACGATGTTGTCGTAGATGCCGAGATCGTAGATGTGCGTTCCGAGGTTGTGGTGGTCCAGCACTGCGAGGTACGAGACGTACCCGGTATAGCCAAGCGCCACCCCGACCACCAACATCCAATCGGACGGGTAAATTCGGGTTCGGGGAGTCGGCATCGTACCCGCGAGCCCCGCTCCAGCATGAGTCAGTTCGAGTCCCCGATAAACGACGGTGCCGATGAGCGCGGTGATGATCGCCGCGAGCGTGAGGGTAAAGAATCGATGCCCGGTTTCGAGCCCCGGATGAACGAAGGCCGTGAGCAACGGCGCCGCCAGGGTGACGAATGTATACCGGTTGAGTTCGCGACACGTGGAAGCAAAGCTCCCGGTCCCTCCAAACTTCCGCAACCGTAAGTGTGCGCCCGCGTAGAATGCCAACACGCAGGCTACGGAGATCACCATCGCCGCGAGCTGATCGTAGCGGAGATCGGTGTCGAGCTGGTTGGCTCGCCAATGATCCAACTCTGCCAAGTGGGCGAGCGGCCAGACCGCGAGTCCCGGCGCAACCGCAATCGCGAGTGTGAGCGGGAGCCAAGTCGCTGCGGCTCGGATGGTGGTCGTGATGCGCTCGGAGTAGGGAGCGGGTGCCATCAGGGTTTGCAGGTGCGGAGTATAGGTGAGGTTCGGGCTCGTGACCGGGTGAGCCGGCCTCGCGTCGGGCGCCTCGGGGCCCGGGCGTGGCCACGCGAGCACTCGGGTGTTCGCCGGGCGGGCTCCGTGCCACAATGCAACTGCTCGTGACCGCGATGACGGCTCGCTACGGCAACAAGCAGAAGCACGAGAGCAAAAACCCCGTTCAGCGCGCGCTAGTCGATCGCTTCAAAGGGCAAGTCGTACGCGTGGTTCGGGAGCTGCGTCCACGGACGTTGCTCGAGGTCGGGTGCGGGGAAGGCTATCTGCTCAAAGCGATCGCCGATGCCGAACTCGGTGTCGAGCTCATGGGGATCGACATTTCCGCCCCGGCCATCGACGAGGCCAAGTCGCGTTTGGGCCGTGCAGCGCGGCTCGAAGTCCGCGACGCGAGGGATCTAGGGGCAACGGCGGAGGCGTTCGATGTGGTGCTCATGCTCGAAGTCCTCGAGCACATCCAGCATCCGGACGAGATCCTACCGGTCCTCGAGTCGCTCAGCCGACGTCATTTGATCCTGAGCGTGCCGTGGGAGCCATTTTTCCGCGGTCTCAATTTTTTGCGAGGAAAGCATGTGTTCGCGTTGGGTAATGATCCCGAACACATCAATCACTGGGACCGTCGTGGCTTTCTCCGTTTCGTCGGGAGCCGCTTCGAAATCGTCGAAACGCCGCTCGTGTTTCCATGGACGATGGTCGTGGCGACGACGCGGGATCCTGCGTGACCGAGGCGAGTACTGCAAGTCGAAGGCGTCGAATCGCGCTGTCGACCGCGCGTCTTGTCCTAGGGCTCGCGCTGCTCGTGGGGTTGTTCTGGTTACTCGGACCCGACTGGGGTGCGGTCGCGGGGCAGCTTCGCATCGATCCGGTTTGGCTCGGCGCTTCGCTGGTCTTCACCGCGGCGGCGACGTTCTTGACGGCCGGACGATGGCAGCTGCTCAACGAACGGATGACGGAGACTCGCCTTTCCTTCGGCACCTATGTCCACTACATCGCCTTGACCCGACTGCTCGGACAGTTTTCATCGATGTTGCTCATGGACTTCATCGGCCGTGGGGTGGCGCTCAGAGCTGCGGGAAGCTCGGTCCGGCTCGCTCGCTTGCTCACCCCCGTATTGCTGGAGCGGCTGTTGGATCTCGTCTTGCCCGCAGCGTTGCTCGGGGTCGTGCTCGTGGGGCATCGCGCTCCACCGGTCGAGCATCCGTGGCTCTGGCTGACCGCGATCGTGCTCGCCCTGGGGGTTCTCTGCGTACCCACCATCGAACCGATGGCAAGGGTTGCTCTCAAGGTCTATCTCGCCTTACGTCGGCTTCGTCATGTCGGGGTCGAGGCCGAGGATGTTCGTGTTCCCTATCGCACCGCGGTGAGCGTCAGTGCGTTCGGGGTCGCACGACTCGTTGCTGTGTGGGCTCAGTTCTGGGCCATGGGCATGGCTGCGGGCGCGGTCATGGATCCACTCGTCGTCGCCTGCGCGATGCCGATTGCGCAATTGAGCGCATTACTTTCGATCACGCCGGGGGGGCTCGGGATCCAGGATGCTGGTTGGGCAGGTGGACTACGTTGGCTGGACCAAGACGAATCCACGATCGCACTGTTCCTGCTGGCCTGGCATACCCTCGTCATCGTCAATTTTGCCGCGCTGTCGCTCGTCACGTGGCCGTGGGCACGCACGGTCGCCGAACCTTCCTGCAACCCGGCCGAGTCTCCGGAAACGGCGATGCGATGAGCCGATGGGTCTCGTTGCGGGGCCTCGTAAATTAGGGTGCAGACGCGAGTTTCGCGTGAGCGAGCTCGAGCAGTTCGCTGTGGAGCCGCTGGTGGCGTATCGACACGAACTTGCCCTGATATTGCTCACCCGCGTAGTACTCCCAAACGATCTCGCCTGCCCGGGTGACCTCGAACAACCGTCCCGTGTTCGAGGACGACACCATCACGTTCCCGTTCATGAGGCCTTCGACGACCCCACGGGTGCGCGAGTAAAAGGGGTCCTCGGGCGAACCGCGGTATTCCCAAGTCACCGTTTTCGTTTGTGGATCGACTTCGACGATCCGCGACGCCCCGCGATCGATCCCGTTGTCGAACACCAAGATGTGGCCATTTTCGAGTGCGGTAGGCGAATGTTGCTGTTCGAGCTCACCCGGTCCCCATTGCCAAACAATCTTGTGGGTTTGGCGCGATAGGACAGCGATCGTTCGCAAGTTCCGCCAAGACGTCAGCAAATCACCCTTATGCCAGAGTCCCGCCGGATGCTCGTTCAACACCTCGATGGTATTCGCGTGGAAGACATCGGCGTATCGAATCTTGCGTTCCCGATCGCGATCCTGAGGGTCGTCCGCACGCGCTCGTTCCTGCTCTCGCCGATGGGCTCGCATCATCCGCGACCGGAGCATGCGAGTCCCGGCGAGAACTTCGGAAAACCACACTTCCTCGTTCAGCTGTCCATCCGGGCCGAAGATCGCGATCCCGTGATCGGTGATCCCGAGCGGGCTGCCCTCGAAGTCCACCTGAATCCGCCGTTCGCAAAGCGAATAGACGTTGCCATCGTCGTCGTAGTTGATGTCGTGGTGGAGAACGCCTTCGTGCTGCCAGAGCACATTCGAATCCCAGTCGAGACGAGCGATGCCCACATCCGCGATCCCCGTGAGGAGGGTTCCGTCGGGCATCAACTTCGAGGTGAACACGCTGCGCCGTTTCTCTCCGAACGGACGAATCTTCCACCGATGCACGATCTCGCCGTCGACGTTGACGAGTCGGGCTTCGTCCCACGGCATCTCGGGGGGGGCGTGCATGGTGCCCGGTGACCACCCGTTCGGCGAATAGATGACGAGCAGGCGAGGATCGACGGCGGCCGTTCTGCGGGTCACGCCGCGGCGCGCCAACTCTTCGTTCGAGCCTGGAACGGCCAAATAGCCGAGCGCATCGAGGTCGGGATCCTCCGACCCACTGGCCTTGCCTGCGCCGCGGAACGAAATGACGCCCGTGCCGAGCAAGAGCGCCACGAGCGAGCCCACGACGACTCCCGAAGCGAGGAGGGTTTTCCATGCCGGCACCGCGGCGCATCATCGTGTCGCCCGAGGCTCGCTGTCAAACGACGCGCGCGGGCGCGTCATCGAGCCAAGTGGTCATACGCCGACGGACGAGGGGCGCAGAGTTTGGATGACCAAGCGCTCGATGGCCATCGCGAACGCGACTAGACGATCATCATGCCCGGGCCGCGCGACCAGCATCATTCCCACCGGCATGCCCTCTCGGTCGAGGCCGACCGGGACCGTCAGTGCGCACAATTTCAGGTAGCTCACGACCGAGGTATTGCGCAGGGCGAGCATGTTGTGCCGGCGATAGGCGTCCGGGGCTTGGAGGTCGGTCAACACCGGAGGTGTCAATGGAACCGTCGGCGCGATGATCATGTCGAAGTGACGCAGTTTGGCTTCGACCGCACGGGCCCAGCTCCGCATCGAGTGAAGACGGCCGAGGTATTCGTAGGCCGGCATCGTGGCGCCTTCGCTCATGCGCGCGGCGACGTTGGGATCGAGTGTGTCGAGCCAGTCGGGCAGGCGAGAGTGGAGGAAACGGTAGAGTTCGGGTGGAACCGGGCCGCCCTGCTGAAAGAGGGCATAGGCGGGGTGGAATTCCGTGAACTCCGCGGGATGGATGCGAGCGCCGGCATGAGCGAGGCGAGCGATGGCCTCGTCGACGGCTTCAGCGACTCCGGGCGAGCAATCGTCCCAGAAAAAATCGTCGCAACGGGCGATCCGGAGGTCGGAAACGATGATGCGAGGTCCCTGGGCGACGAAATGCGATGCCGACTCCCATGCGGGGTCGAACGTGGCAAACGCCAAGCGCAAATCTTCGACCGATCGTGTGAGGATCCCGGCGGAGTCGAGCGTAGGGCTGAGGGGAACGATGCCCTCGACGCTCCAACGACCATGGGTGGTCTTGAGCCCGATGTTGCCCGTGTAACTTGCGGGGACGCGAACGCTACCGGCCGTATCGGTGCCGAGCGCCAACACGGCGCTCCCCTCGGTCAAGCTCACGCCCGCGCCCGAACTCGAACCGCCGGGGACGCGATGCCGCTCGACGTCGAACGGGTTGCGCGGGGTCGGGGTGTGAGCGTTGGTGCCCAACCCACCAAACGCGAACTCGCTCGTATGCGTTTTGCCCACGACGATCGCGAGCTGCCGCTTCAACGCTTGCACGAGGGGTCCCGCGTGTTCCCATTCGGCGGGCAGCTGGGTCGGGCTGCCGGCGAACACCGGAAAACCCGGCACGCCGTAGAGATCTTTGATGCTGACGGGCATGCCCATCCACGGGCCCAAATCGAAGCCAGCCGCGAGCGCGCGATCGACCACATCGGCTTGGGCGAGCACGGCATCATCATCCACGCTTCGATATGCACCGAAGTCGTTTTGGCGTCGTGCGAGTGCGTCGGTGATGAGCTCACGACAACTGAAGTCGCCGCGGCGCAACGACACCGCCGTCGATACGACGCTGTTCGAATGCATGGACGACCAGCCTATCGGATCGAACCGACTTCCTCTAGCACCACGGCGGATAGCACCACGGCGGAGGTCGCCTCGTGAGGCGACCGCGTACGACGCGGATTTAGCACTCGCGATGCGCTGGTTCAGCGTATGATGCCGCGACTCGCGATGTCGACGTGGCGGGCGAGCGGACCCCACGAATACGAAGGACCCGCATGAACGTGCCGCAAATTTTCGACGCAATGCCTAGCCGTTATGTCCGTGGGCGAATGCCCGAACCCAAAGTGTTCTACTTCTCAGTTGGCGACTATCGCTACACCGTCCGCTTGAGCAATGAGGACTGCACGGTCGAGAGCGGCAAAACCACCGAGCGCGCCGACGTCGTCTTGAAGACGACGCCAGAGCTATTCGAAAAAATGGTGGTACGAGGCGAAGCCCCGGGGACGTTCGACATCCTGCGAGGTCGGGTCAAGACCAACGATCCGCAAGCGCTGAAGCGTCTGCGCGACGTCTTCGATCTCCGGGGAGTGGGTTAGGCGCCATGGCTTCGATCGCACGAACTGCAGCGACCGGTGGGGCGCTCGACCCCGAGTTCTTGGCTTGGTCGACCTCTTTACCGGTCGATCGTCGATTGTTGGACGTCGATTGTCGCGGCAGCGTCGCCCACGTGCGTGGCCTCCAAGCGGCTTCGCTGTTGACGACCGACGAGGCCGCTCGCCTGATCGCCGCGTTGGAAAGCCTCCCGCGCCGCGTCGCAACGGGCGAGGTGGTCCTGCGCGAGGATGAAGAAGACGTGCACATGGCGATCGAGGCGTGGCTGCGAGACGAGGTCGGGGACCTCGCGGGCAAGCTGCACACGGGTCGCAGTCGCAACGATCAAGTCGCGCTCGACCTCAAATTGTGGTGTCGAGATGCGATTGCGTGGATCGCTGCGGGTATCGATGCGGTGCTCTCGGCGGCGCAGGCTTGGGCCCACGTCCATGGCGACGTGACCATGCCGAGTTACACCCATCGACAAGTCGCGATCCCGTGCCTTGCTCGCGTGTGGATCCACGGTTCGCTGACCGAGGGTCTGGAACGAGATCGCATCCTGCTCGAGGCGGTCAGCGCCGAGCTCAAGGATTCACCGCTCGGGGCAGGGGCGATCGGGGGGACCACACTCCCCATCGACCCTCGCGTCGCCGCTACAGCGCTTGGTTTCGTCGAAGGCCCGCGCAACCCGATCGACGCGGTCGGGCACCGCGATCACGCGCTGCTGCTCGCGTTTGCTTGCGCCCGGATCGGTTTGCACCTCGCGAGGTTCAGCGCGGACGTGGTCGAGCTCTCGTCCGATGGTCTCGTCAGTTTGGGGGGGGCGATCGCGGGGGGTTCTTCGATGATGCCCCACAAACGCAACCCCGACCTGTTCGAGCTCGTTCGCGGGCAGTCCGCGTTGCGTCAAGGCGAGTTGGTGCAGCTGATGGCGACGTTCCACGGCCTCGGGAGCGGCTACCATCGCGATCTTCAACAGGACAAGCAGATCATCTTTTCCTTGGTCGACGGGGTCGTCGCGTGTCTGCGGATGATCGTGATCGCCATCGAACACGTGGCACCGGTGGCGGGCGCCTGCTTGGAGGCCCTCGCCAAAGGGGACGCCGTGGCGACCGATCTTTGCGAAGGGCTCGTCGCGGCGGGAATGCCGTTTCGCGATGCGTATGCCAAAGTTGGAGCGTTGGTGGTCGAACAACGAGCTGCGGGGAAGCGCCTCGTCGACCTCACCCACGACGACCTCGTTCGGGCGGGTCTCGATCCATCGCTCGCCGATCGCCTCGACATCACCTCGGCAGCGAGAAGACGAGCGCCGCGGCGCTAAGGCTTCTCGTTCCGACAACGAGCCGATAGGCGAGTGTTGGGGCGTGCGGAGGCAGCTTTGCTGCCATAGCGAGGGGCCTTTACGAAAGGCCCTCGAAGACGAGCTAACCGGTCACGTCCTCTTGTTCGTCTTTGGGAACGGGGCGCCGTTTGGCCGGGCTCGCTTTCGGCTTGGCTTCGGCTGCCTTTTCCCGTTCCACTTCTTCGTTCGAGAAATGGCCGAGCCAATAGACCAAGCGGCCGCAGGATTCGCAGGTCGGAACTTCGTCGCCTTTGCGAAGCTGCGTGTAGACCTGATGCGGCACATGCATCTTGCATGCGGTGCAACGACCCTCTGAGGCTGCAACGAAAGCGATTCCACCCACTCGTTTGCGGATCCGGTCGTAGGTTCGGAGCAAAGCGGGGTCGATCGAGCGCGTCAGATCGGAGCGACCATTGCGAAGTTTGGCGATGCGCGCCTCGAGCTTGTCCTTCTGAATCGAAAGGCGTGATTTTTCCGATGCCGCTTGAACTCGAAACTGTTCCAGGCTCTCGTTCACCGCAGTGATGCGTTGCTCCGCTTCGAGGACGCCCTCCTGAATCTTTTGGATTTCGTCGGCACGCGAGTTGGCCATACGCCGCGTCTGCTCGATCTCTCGTTGGAGAGCGTTGAGCTCGCGAGGATTCTTGACCTGCTGCATCTTCGCGCGGCTGTTGCGGAGGAGTTCTTCCTCTTCCGCGAGTTGTGCCTCTTGGCTGCGTTGAAAGCCGCGAGTCTCTTCGCACTTCCGTCCTTCGCCGACCAGCAAGGCTTCGAGCCGAACCAGGTCGTCATCGAGCTCCTTGAGCCGATCGGGGATCTGACGAAGTTTTCGTTCGAGACCGGTGAGTTGCCGGTCCCTTTGTTGAAGCTCGTAGAGCGCCTGGATCGAAGCATTCATAAGGATGCAGATTCAGCCCCCGAGGGGGCGTGAGAGGGGCGTGAGGCAGTTCAGCCCCGAGGGGGCGTGAGGCAGTTCAGCCCCGAGGGGGCGTGAGGCAGTTCAGCCCCGAGGGGGTGAGGACAGCCCCTTGTAGGGGCGCGCGGGGCAACTAGGCCCCGTAGGGCGTGGGGCAATTTATCGTTCGTTGAGTGGGCCCACCTGGGCTCGAACCAGGGACCAGCCGGTTATGAGCCGGCCGCTCTAACCGACTGAGCTATAGGCCCGATAGAACGCGGTTCGTGGAGACGATAAGGGTTCGACGCCAGCGAAGGCAAATAGCGCATTCGTCGCGGGTCGTCGAGCAGGGTTCCGGAACGCAGGGAATCGCGCCGGCCCCTCCTGGTAGAGTCTTGCGAGCCATGGTCCGCACCGACTCTCGCATGCTTCCCCTCGGCACCCAAGCACCTGCATTTAACCTGCCGACGCCGGACGGAACGATGGTTTCGCTCGAAGACTTTCCCGCGAAGGCGTACCTCGTGGCGTTCATCTGCAATCACTGTCCATTCGTCAAGCACATCCGCCACGAGCTCGCGGCACTCGGCCAAGATGCAGAGCGGCGCGGGTACGTGATGTTCGGCATCAACAGCAATGATGCGGTGCAGTATCCGGACGACTCACCGGCGGCGATGGATGCGGAAGCCAAAGCCCACGGCTATGCATTTCCCTATCTGTTCGACGAGTCTCAGGCGATCGCACGGGCCTACGACGCGGCTTGCACCCCGGATTTTTATCTGTTCGACGCTGCGCGCAGATTGGTGTACCGCGGTCAGCTCGACGATAGCCGGCCCGGCAACGGCAAGCCAGTGACTGGGGCGGATCTACGCGCCGCGATCGATGCCGTGTTGGAGGGTCGTCCCGTATCGACCGAACAACGGCCGAGCGTGGGCTGCAACATCAAGTGGAAGCGTGGTAACGCACCGGCGTGGTTCGGATGACCCGAGACCGTGCCGATTTGGTGGGCCTGTTGCATCGCCACACGGTGATCGACGCCATTCCGCTGATCCCTGAGCTGCGCATTCGTCAGGCGAACGAGCTCACGCCGATTTGGGAGGACTCCGAGCGCCTGTTCGGAAACCATGGACCCCCCTATTGGGCGTTCGCCTGGGCGGGCGGGCAGGCGCTCGCGAGGTATGTCCTCGATCACCCGGAACTCGTGGCGGGTCGACGCGTTCTCAGCTTCGCTGCTGGTTGCGGAATAGAAGCGGTCGCAGCAGCGCGCGCCGGCGCCGATTGGGTGTGCGCGAACGACATCGATCCGCGGGCGCTCTTGGCCCTGGAAGAAAACGCGGCCCTCAATTCCGTGACCATCGCGCTCGAGGGGACCGATCTGCTCAGCGATCAAGGTCGAAGACTCGAGGTCCTAGCTCCGGATGTGATCCTGGCTGGCGACATCTGTTACGAGCAGCCCCTCTCCGACCGAGTCATGGCTTGGTTGCGTGCGCGGGTGACGGAAGGTCGGTTGGTCCTACTCGGGGATCCAGGGCGGGCGTTTTTGCCCAAACGAGGCGTGGAGGTGCTTCGCACGTACACCATCGAGACGAGCCTCGAGATCGAAGGCAGCCGAGTCCGTCATCCGGCCGTGTTGCGCGTCTTGGCCGAATAGGCCAGATGTCGCCGTTGGCGCGGCGGTGGTCCTTCGCGTCCAACTCGAGCTCGGTTGTGGTGGTTCGTTCCCTCGCTCAGGAACGCGAGACGTCCCTTGAGTCCCGAACGATCATGATCCTCGGAGACCGCGGCAAGTGTTCGTTGTGGATCGACGCCTCGATCGAGGAGGTAGTGATAGACGAGCTCGAGAAGTCGCGAAAACGCCATGCCGTGGAGCGGCGTCCCCCCGGCGTGCATCGCTTGCACGAGCTCCCGTAGACCCTCGAACACCGAACCTTGCCCTTGCCAGGTTTCGAGGAGCAGGGCGGCGGTGGCTCGCGCCCGACCCTGATTGAAGACGAGATCCCAGACGCGTGCCATCCGTCGGAGCTCCATGAGCTGAGGAAACGAGAGCGTCGGCGTCTGCAGCACCTCATAGGGCGCTTCGCGATCGAAGACGAGCTCGCGCGCCTCGGGGAGTTTGGTCAAGGGGGCTCCGCGGAGTCGCTTGAGAATGCCCAGTTGGATCTCTTGCGGCCCCGCGGCGACCAATCGGTCGAACCCCGATGCAAAGGTCTGCCAGGTTTCCCCCGGCAATCCCGCGATGAGGTCGGCGTGGATGTGCACCCCGGTTTGGGCGCGCAAGACTCGAACATTCTCTACGGCTCGCTCGAAATCGGTGCGGCGCTGGATGATCTTCGCGACCCCCGGATCGAAGGTTTGAAACCCGATCTCGAGCTGCACCGTGCCGCGTGGAAATCGCGTGAGCACGTGAAGCAATCGCTCGGGCAGGCGATCGGGGATCATCTCGAAATGGAGGAAGAGGTCTTCGGGATGGCGCTCCAGGAAAAACGCAAGAATGCGACAGGCATCGTCGATCGCCAAATTGAAGGTGCGATCCACGAATTTGAAGCGCCGAAGGCCGCGAACGTACAGGGCATCGAGTTCACCGAGAAACGCGTCGATCGGGAAGGCTCGGACCGAACGATCGAGCGCCGAGAGGCAAAACGCGCAGCGAAAGGGGCATCCGCGCGATGCTTCGACGTAGATGGTTCGATGGCGCAGATCCTCTTCGGTGTATTCGCCGTAGGGGAGTTGCAGCATGCCCAAATCGGGCGTCCCGCCGTCGATCGGCTGAAGCCCCATCAGCGACGTCGGGGCGTGAGCCCCCATCAGCGACGTCGGGGCGTGAGCCCCCGGAGGGGCGTGGGGTAGGTGGACACGCAGCGACGTCGGGGCGAGCGTTCTTTGACAGAGGTCGTGAAATGCCACCTCACCTTCACCGCGGATGACGAAGTCCGCGTGGCGACAGACGTCTTGGTCGAGAGTTTCGTGGCTCACTTCCGGGCCGCCCAAAACGATGACGATCTCCGGTGCCACCTGTTTGAGCAAGCGGACGGCTTGCAGGCTCAGCTGGGCGTTCCACACGTAGACCCCGAACCCGACCACACGAGGGGATCGGGAGAGGATCTGTTCGACCAAGGCAAGCGGCCGGGTTTCGAGCGTGGCTTCGAGGATCTCGGACCGATCCCGCAACGACCCGAGATTCGCCCGCAGACAACGCAAGCCAAATGAGGCGTGGCTGTATCTCGCATTGAAGGTGGCGAGCACGATGTCTGCGGCCATATCGGGAGCGTACCCTTTCGTGGGTCCGATCGCGGCGTGTCGGACTCGCTCGTGGTCAGGGACGGTGGAGGTCTTCCCAACGCTTGAGGCCGTTCCAGAACGGAGGACGGACTCGCAGACGCAAGAACCCTCCCGCAATCCGGTGGACCACGAACGGATGACACGCGCGGGCCCAAACTGGGAGGATCGCGCTCAAGGCCAAAATGGCCCACGCCGTGCTGTCCCCGGGCGTGATCGGGCCCAGCACACCGGCCCTCGCGAGCTCCATCGCCACGATGAAGCTGAGTCCACACCCGGTGAGCCACGTGGCGGACGCGATGAGCTGCCACCACGTCGCCGGTGCCGACGAGCAATAGGTGATCGTCCCGGCCTGGCGCAATGCAGCCACTGCGACCATGAGGAACACGAGTGCCAGTGGCCGCGCGAGTGGCCACGGCAGCAGCATGAGCATCGCTGCGCCGATCCATGGCCAGATGGGGTAGCGGACGACTGTGATCTGTTGCCCTCGCTCCGCCGCGGGTGCGCCCGTGAAGAGGTCGATCTCCGGGAGCACGCCACCATCGCGAACGACGAGATCGTCGCCGTCGCGTCGGTATGTGGTTCCGAGGTGGGGGTATTGGATCAACGGCCCATAGCCAGGGCCGTCCGTCGCGCGACGTACGCCTTCAGGGGAAATGATCGATCGAGGGCCAGAGCCCGAAACACCTGGGTAACTCGACGGGGTCGTCGTGAACTCTGACCGTGGGGCAGGATATGGCGCGAACTCCAAAGACGACGTTGCCCGAGCAGCCTGCCAGGGTCGTGAATCCGAGGGGGAAACCGAGTCCGATGTCTTGGCTCGCGGTGAAAACTCGAGCGCCGAAGCGAAGTCCAGCCGTGACGCGGTCGGTCTACCGAGGTCATCCGCAAGCGGAACGATCTCGAGCGGTTCTACGTCGCCGAGCTCGATCGCTCCGACATCATGCGTGCCGATCTGAGGGGGCTGGCCGCTCGACAGGGCCATGTCGTTGGCGTCGAAGACTGCACCCATCGCCGCATTCGTGAGCAGCATCGAGGGATCTCGTGGGGCCCAAGTTTCGACCGAGCTTCGTCGTTGGGTCGCTACCGGCGCAGCGCGATCGCGCAGGAATCCTCGAGCTTGGTCGGCAAAGGGGTCCGTGGGGTGATGCAGCGCGAGGAAGCGGAGCGTGGCGATGCCAACGTCCGCTTGCCCAGCCTCCATTTGGGCTTGTGCCGCCTCCCAAAGTGCCTTCGGAACGGCATGGTTTCCGGGGTGTTCTTCCATGAGGTCGCGAACGGCACCGACAACGCTCTGCGCATCATGAACGATGCGTCCGCACTCGATGATGGATAGGAGTGCGCGAGGCGACAGCGACTTCGGCCGATGCGGATCCAGCCGTCGGTAGAGACTCACGATCGCACTCGGCGGCAACGACCGGGTGCGAGCTTGGCTCTCGATCTCCATGGCTTCGGGCGAAGGCCCGATGGGCGTCCCCATCGTTGGCTTGGCAGTCATCGTTGGACGTTCGACATTAGCACGTCGAGACCGGCGGAAGGTTCCCACGTGCACGTGCATATGCACGAAGCTGTGCTCGCAGCGCGTTTCGGGGACGAGAACTGCGCAACCGGAGGCTATGGCTTGCGTGGATCTTCGTGGGCAATGCGCTGGTAAAATTGCTGCAACACGAAGAACGCTCGTTTGCGTTGACCGGCGCTCGAGATGAGGCCTTTGCGGTTCCAGTAGTCGAGGATTCCGGGAAGGGTGCGCCGAGGTGATTGGAAGTCCGTCAAGATCCAAGGCGATAGCCCACGGAACTGTTCGATCTTGCTCAGCATGGCCAGCTGATGCTCATAAACGCTGGCCTGAAATTCCTCGGACCATCGGGTCCGGTCATCCCCGTGCAATCCGGCTTTTGCATCTGCGCCGAACTCGCTGATGACGATCGGCTTGTCATATCGGGTTTTCCACACGATGCCGTCGGCCTTGTCGGGGAGTCCGTCGTACCAGCCGATATACTCATTGACCCCGACCACATCGAGCGCCTCTCCCAAGGGGTCGTCGATCATCTGGGTGTGATCGTCGATGTAGTGGCGCTCGAGTGCTGCGGTGAGCAAACGCGAGCCGTCGAGATGGCGGGCGGTTTCGACGAGCTTCCCGAGGAACGCGGATCGAGGCGCGCTGACGGGAGTCTCGTTGCCGACCGACCACAACGCAACACAAGCGCGATTTTTATCGCGAGAGATCATCTCCACGAGCTGGCGCTGTGCGTTGATGAACGTGGCCGGGTTTTCCCACTCGATCGTCCAGTACACCGGCACTTCGGACCACACGAGGAGTCCGAGTTCGTCCGCCACGCGGACCATGTGTTCGTTGTGCGGGTAGTGAGCCAAGCGCACGAAGTTCGCGCCGAGTTCCTTGGCCCACCCGAGCAACTTGCGCGCATCGGCTTCGTCGGTTGCACGCCCCGGCCGTTCTGGTGCTTGTTCGTGGATAGAGATCCCACGGAGAAAGACCGGGTCCCCATTCAAGAGAATGTCTGCACCGCGGGTACTGAGGGTGCGAAATCCGATCCGTTCGTCGACGCGGTCATCTGGCGATGTCAGCCGGACCGCATAGCGTTTCGGATTGCGATCGGACCATAGCATGAGGCGGGTTTGGACGCGCAGTGGGGCGAAACCGTTCTCGTCGGTTTGCGCTTGGACATGAACGCCGAGCTCCTCGATGTCGAGGGTGACCGTCTGTTGGCCACGTGCGCCGTCGAGTTGCACCCATCCTGCGAGGGTGTCCGTCGACCCAGGCTCGAGTTGGAGGAGATAGTCGCGAATGAACGTCGCGGGCACGTCGACGACGCCCACGTCGCGTGTGAGCCCACCGAAGTTCCACCAATCGGTATTGATCGTCGGCACCCCGTCGCGGCGCCGGGTGTTGTCGACTTTGACCACGAGCACGTTGTCGGTCGGCCGAACCAGATTCGTGACCTCGAATTGGAAGGGGGTGAACCCCCCCACGTGTTCACCGACCCGCTCCCCATTGAAGTAGACGATCGCTTCGTAGTTGGCGGCGCCGAAGTGGAGGAACGTGCGATGACCTTGGGGTTGCGCGTGGGCGAAGCTAGTCTTGTACCAAATCGTCCCTTCATAAAAGAAGAGTTCGGGACGTTGCGAGTTCCAGTCGCCGGGGACGTTCAACGTGGGGCTTGCGTCGAAGTCGTATTCGATGCGCTCGCTCTTGTCGGCGGGTTTGCGGTTGAGACCCCAATGATCGGGGTTGGGTTGGTAGCGGTAGTCGTAGTAGCCGTATTCGTAGGGATCGATGATGCTATGCCATGCACCGTTCAGGCTGTGGTAGGCCCGAGCATGAACATTCGTGATGAGCGGGGCGTAGTTCGGCAAGGTCGTTGGCCATGTGGGTCCCGAGGCCGCCGGTACCGGGGAAACCGTCGGTTCGACGCATCCTGGTGCGTCCGTTGCAGTGGGGGCCGTGGGCCGGGACGAGGGGTGGCATGACGAGACCATGAAGAGTCCACAGACGAGGCGCAGCGCAGGTTTCATCGCTGCGTCGAAAGTATCACCGACGAGTTCGTACGAACCGGTACAGCCGCCAGAAACACGTCGACGGGGCCTTGCAACACCAGGGGTTCCGTTGCGGGGATGAAAACGCTGGTTCCTCGACACAGCGGCTCGACCTCATCTCCAACCGCGATCGAACCGTCGCCTGCCGTACACAAAACGATCCGTGGGCCGGGGCATGTGGCCTCCCAAACGTCGCCGGACCCAAGTTCGACGTGCGTGAGCTCGAAGGAACGAGCGGGAGTCTCGTAGACCAAGTGCGCTCCTGCGATGCGGGGGTGACGTATCGGATGCGGGAGCGGTGCAAAATCGAGAACCCGCAAGAGTTCTGGGACATCGACGTGTTTGGAGGTCAGTCCGCCGCGTAGGACATTGTCGGAGTTCCCCATGATCTCGATTCCGACCCCGCGAAGGTAGGCGTGCAGATTGCCCGCGGGCAGGAAGAGCGCTTGACCCGGTTGCAGTCGAACCTGGTTGAGGAGCAGCGCACCCAAGACCCCCGCGTCGGCGGGGTAGGCCGTCGCGAGGCGAACGAGCCATTCGCATTCCGACTGCCAGGGCCCTTCCGCGCTCGCGAGGAGCGAACACGCCAGGGTCAGCTCGTGGATCATGGTACCGAGTCGGTCAGGATCGATCCGCATGATCGAACCGAATACATCGCGCAGAGTCGCCGGAGTCGGGTGCGTGCGTAGTGGGGACAAGAGCTCATCGAGCGCCCTCACGTCGAGCTCCGATACGAACGCAAGGGTTTGCTCATATTCTCGGAAGCCGCACAACGCCTCGAAGGGTCCAAGCGCGCACAGGAGTTCGGGTTTCGCCCGTGGGTCCTTATAGTTTCGCTCTCGCGCGTTGCGTGGGACTCCGCGTCGTTCCTCGTCGGCATAGCCGGCGGAGGCTTGGGCATCGCTCGGGTGAGCTTGGAGCGACAACGGCTGCTCGGCGGCCAGCACCTTCAGCAAGAACGGCAACTCTCCGGCGAACTCCTCAGCTACGTCGGAACCGAGCATCCCCACCGGATCCCGACCAACGACCTCGAGCAAGCTCGAGGTCGTTCCACGCAACCGAGACGGGGCACCGGGATGTGCACCGAGCCAGAGCTCCGCTTGCGGGCGTCCGTTGGGAGCGATGTCGAGCAGGTTCGGAATCGCGGTCGGAGAACCCCAGTCGTACTCTTGGACTTGATTGTCGAGCAGGAACATCGCCGAAGCGAAGGTAAATCAAGCGATCCGTTCTTGCGACTGCTGGCGCCAGATCGGGGCCACGGCAACCATGACCCGGACCTTTTGTCAGCGTTCGCAGGGCCTCCGATCGTGTGCACCGATCGGCGGAGCGCCCTCTCGAGCGTTCGATCACCCTCCGCCGTCAGTGTTAGGCGAGGCTGCCGTGAAATTGGAGGGCGGGGGTGGTCAACTCGGGTGCAGAACCGTTATGGGGACAATCTGCAGGCTCAAGGCTCTCGATCCGCCGCTGCAAATACGGCGAAAAATACCCGGCGTAGCGATGGCGAAGATCCGAGCGGCGCCAGTCGTCGCCACGAACCCATCCCCGACAATGGCGAGACCCGCAATCGCACGAGAACTCGTCATAGGACGAGCCATCGCTCATCGCATAGTCGAAGCAGATCTCCTCGCCACGGGCGATCGGACGAAGAGCGACCAGCATGACTTGGCCAAGCAGGCCTGCATTGGGGTCGCACGAATGGTTGATCCAATCCGCGGGACCTTCGTGCGTGGAGACCAGGTATTGGTCTTCGCCAACCTGGAGACTCACCCTTCGGCCGGCAGGACCGAGCGATCGAAGGTGACGGCCCGTGAGGACCGAGCCGCCGAAGACGGCGATGAGTTCCCCGGACTTGATCGCACGTTTGGCGATGACGAATCGGTGCTCGCGAAGAGCATCGAGTCGGCCTTCCGCATGCGGGGCCAAGTAACTGGACGGCGCTTCCTCACTCATTCGTCGACCTGAGTAACCTCGATGAACTGTTGGTAGTGGTGGTGGGTAAAATCAGCCATTCAAGAGCGCAAAAGGCGGGAGTTTTTTCGCGCCCGAGAGGAGTTTCAGGTCGTCGTTCGCCGCCGGCGAATCGAGCCGCGGCGTGAACCAGTCATTCGATCGAGCGAGGGCTGCCGGCACACTGTTGGCAAAAGGGTGGGATCGGACGTGCACCGCTCAGCATGTCTTCCAATGCGCGGCGATCAAGAACAAAGGGGACAACCGGTTGCTCGACCCGCGTTGCGTTGCAGGCAACATCGGCGACGAGGGCGTCCCATTGGTTGCCGAGGCGGATGAGGTCATCTCCGCAGATCTGTCCGCGACACCGCGCAGTATCGCAGTGGCAATCGAGTGGCTCGACCAGATTGCATTCGGCATAGTCGCAAGTGATCTCTTCCCCTGGGGCGAGGTCGCGCACGGCGATCATGACGTTCGGTCCCAACCCGCGGATGCTCGGGTTGCACGAGTGATTGACGAGACGTCCTGCGTCCCAGCAAAGGATGTAGCGGCCGCTCGCGTCGCGGTACCCATATCGATCGATCAGGGCTCGAACGTTCGCGGGGAAGGTGTCCAGGTCGGCAGAGGTGAACACTCGATCGAGAGCATCCTGGGCCCAGACGATGGTGCCCCGCGGGATTGCGGCGGTGGCGAAAACTCCGAGGCCGATCCCCGAGTGGGCTTCGCGAACCTCTGTGTCCGGATGGATCAACTTGGTCGGTTAGAGCCGCGGCTTCGGGAAACGGTGCAGGGAAACCGCGACTTGGACGAGTCCGTTCCGGCTCGGACTTCCCCAATGTGGCCCGACCTCCGTCGTCGGGAGGGACCGAGCCACTGCATCGGCGACGTCTACAAAAACTGAACCTGAGGGGCGCGAGATGACTTCGCGTGATCCCGTGAGGAGCGAGTCAGCTGATGCCCGCCAGCCGTCGATTCGTTTCACGTTCGACGGGGATCAGACGCGAAAGTCCTCTTTGCGCAGGTTGTGGCGTCGCATCTTGTCGAAGAGCGCTCGCGACGAAATTCCTGCGCGCTTGGCCGCTTCGCCGACCCGTCCACGACTCGCTTGAAGAATGGCGGTGATGTAGGCCCGTTCGCCGGCGAGAAGAATGCCCTCGCGAACCATCTTCCATTTTTCTTGCCGCCAGGCCTCGGGTAAGTGGACGATCTCGGCCAAATCCGCCGAACCGGGGAGTGGCGGAAGGGCACCGCCGTCGTCCGAATCCAGCGAGAGTGCTCCGCAAGCGGCGATGAGCGGAGGAAGGTCCTGCAATTGGACATACCGGGTTCCGCACAACAGCACCGCGCGCTCGATGACGTTGGCGAGTTCGCGGACGTTGCCCGGCCAATCATAGGCCAGCAGAGCGTCCATCGTCTCGGGTTCGAAGCCTTCGACGTCTCGGTTCATTTGGCTCGCATAGCGGTGTACGAAACTGTTCGCCATCGCCGGGATGTCTGCACCACGCTCACGCAGCGGGGGGATCGCGATCTCCACGACCCCCAAACGGTAGTAGAGATCGCGCCGAAAGTTTCCGACAGCCATCTCGTGGCCGATGTCGCGATTGGTCGCCGAGATGACGCGAACGTCGACCTCGACCGCCCGTTCGCTTCCCAGCGGAGTAATCCGCCGTTCTTGCAGCGCCCGAAGCAGCTTGGCCTGCAACGCGATCGGCACGTCCCCCACTTCGTCGAGGAACAAACTGCCCTCGTGGGCGAGCTCGAAGCGGCCACGTCGAGCTCTGGACGCGCCCGTGAACGCGCCTTTCTCGTGTCCGAAGAGTTCGCTCTCGAACAATTCGGCCGGGAGGGCCGCGCAGTTGACCGCGACGAATGGTTTCGCCGAGCGCGGGCTTGCGGTGTGGATGAGCTCGGCGAGCCGCTCTTTGCCGACCCCGGTTTCACCCAGCAGCAACACTGCGCTATCCGCCCGAGCGACCCGATGGGCGGTATCCACCACGCGACGCATCGCGGCGCTCTCCGAGATCAACGGTTCGGGAGAGACGTGTCGATGAAGCTCGAGGTGTCGACGCTGGGCTTCGCGACGTTGGGTGACGAGCTGCGTCAACGCGGGGCGCAACGTTTCGTCCGGAAGGCTCGCATCGAGGATCGTGAGCACGCCTTGGGCCAGGAGTTGCGCTCTTGCGTGGGCCTCGTCTTGCCGAAGTACAGCGATGAGTTGCGGGTGATCGGGAAGGGCGGCGACCTTATCGAGAAAGGCCCGAAATCCATCGCCTGTCGAACGCCACTCGATGAATGCAAGGTCGCAGTTGACGAGCGACATCTGCACGGCTGCGTCCGCCTGGGTGCCACTGACGACTCGCAGCACATCGATGCCACCGATCAGCCGGCAGACTCGGTCTCGCAAACTTTCGTCGTCAACCCCGACGATGACGCGGATCAACACCGAAGGTTAGGGTCGGTGGAGCACGCGGGCTGCGCAAGCGGATTGCGATCGCGCAAACCTCGCGAGCGCCTGAACGCTTTTGGCGTCACGCCGAAGCGGTATCAGGCGCCTGCAACGTGGCCGCGCCGGGGGAACACGGTCGCCGGCGACAGGGCGGGCGGGAGTCTGGCCCTGCGTGAGGAAGACCCGCCGCAGGGCTGCTACGCCGCAGGGACTAGCTTGGGCTGGTAGTCGCGGTGAACGTTGCAGAGCGCCTTTCGAGCCGCCGCTCGGGCTCGATGCAACCGGGTCTTCACGGCAGGGACGCTGAGACCGAGCTGCTGTGCGACTTCCGCGGCGGTTAGACCTTGAGAGTCCCGAAGGGTGAGGACTTGACGATCCAGCTCAGGCAATGTCCGCAGGACGCGATCGATCGCGAGACCAAGTTGTCTGCCCGCGACATGCGATTCCGTATCGATCGCCGACTCGGCTGGAACCAGCTCCGCGGCGGCGGACTCCCGGGCTCGCAGACGCTTGGTCGACCGCAGGTATCGACAGCGATAGGTGCGAGCGACCGTGTACACCCACGTGAGAAACCCGGACTCGCCACGAAACGACCCAATGTTGCGAACGATGCCGAGGTACGTCTCCTGCAAGACATCGTCGAGGCTTTCGTCGGCTCCGCAGAGCTTTCGACAGAGTCGCTCGATCCCGTTGCGATGCATCCGGAGAAGCCCGGCAACCGCAAAACGGTCACCGCAACGGGCTAAAGCGATGAGGGCGGCTTCAGATTCAACTCCCTTTCCACGGTGAGCCGCTTCCGGGAATGGGAGGGTTGGGTGCGCTGAAGTTGAGTACTCCACGATGGGATTTTGTTTTGCAAATACAAAGTCCGGGCCACTCGTAGATATTTGAAACCTAAGCGTAATTCATGACTCTGGCACGGTCTCGGAGCGTGCAGTTCCGACGTTCTTCGGTGTGTGGACTTCCGGTCGGAAGTAGAAGTTCTCCTTGGGGTATTGTGGCGAACTCGGGGTATTGTGGCGAAAACGATGCACCCTTCGCCTCGAACCGGGGCTCGAACGGGAAAGCAGCGGAGACTCGTGCAGGCGTCGACCCTTCGAGCCGCCTGCGCCTCGCACCCGCGGTCTCCAACTCGTTTATGCCCCTTCGGGCCTCTTCACACGGCCGAAGCACGACAAGAACCCCCACAGGAGCTCTCGACGAAGCAGACGGTGGTCGGCTCCGCGAAGTGACGGCTGACAGACATGCTTCCCGCTCTCCTACGCAGCGAGAACGCACGTCGAGGACTCATCGAGGACAAAATGACGATGACCGGGATCGACGCAGCGCATTCATCTCCGTACGGCGTCCCCCGTGTATATCACTATCAAGGGGCTACCGGGTCGTTGCCACCCAACACCGTGGAGGCGTTCCTCGAAGCCTTGCGGCACGAACCCGCCGGGCTCGCGATCGACGTTTCGCTCACGAGCGACGACGTCTTGGTCGCGTGTGACGACCGTCTCGTGCGGGCGTTGACGGGGGAACCAAAGGCCGTCTTCGAGCTGAGCTCTCATGCTTTGTGCCGAATCGATCTCGGTCTCGCGTTCGGAGGTGATCGAAGGGGTGTTTTCGTGCCGCGTCTCGCGGATGTCGTCGATCGACTCGGCGGACGCATCCCCCTCATTTGGCTGTTCACCGGTGGAGTTCCCGACGAACGTTTGCTGTCTGGGCTGGCGAAGCTCTCGTCCCGTTCGCTCGGGGTGGATGCTTCAGCGCGCTCGCTGGGAGGGGAGAGGGGTCCGGGGGACATCGTGCTCGTGTCTCACAGCGCGGCATTCCTCACCCAGGCGGGCTTGTTCATGGCAGGGGCGTCGCGAGTGCTTCATGTGTCGTCCCTCGAAGACCTTCGTGATGTCGGCGATCGCGGATTCGATGGGTTCGCGGCCCCCTGTTTGGCCTTCCCCGAAGCGGGTCGCCAAACTCCGAAGATCCGTTCGAAGAGACTCGTCATTGGGACCGAATGCAACAGCTTCAATGCTGCGCAACGAGCCGAATCGGCGCCATGCGACATCGTCTTGACCGAACGACCCGTGTGGTTGCGACAACTCTACGAAAATCGCCGCGTGCCGCTGCGCCCTGCTGGTCGTACGGGCTAGCTCCCGCGCGCCGGGAGCGGGGCCTGAACGGACGCTGCTCATCCCTCGTTGACCTGGGAGAGGTTGGCGCCGCGACCGGAGTTGCCCTTTGCCAGATGCGGCGGGCACTCTCTGCTCTCGCGTCGTCGGAGGCCTCGGGTGAAGATCGCCGTCATTTACAATCGGCAGAGCAATAAGGTCATCAATCTTTTTGGGCTTCCATCGCGGGAAAAATACGGCCTGACGTCGATCCAACGGATCGTCGGAGCCCTGCGCAAAGGCGGCCACCAAGTGATGGCGTTCGAGGGGGACAAGGATCTCATCCCCAACCTCGAAGGCTTCATGCCCAAGGCGCTCAAAGGTGAACTGCCCGGCATGGCGTTCAACCTCTCCTACGGGATTCAGGGGCAGGCCCGTTACACCCATGTTCCCGGTATTCTCGAGATGGTCGGCATCCCGTATGTCGGTTCGGGTCCGCTCGGGCATTCACTCGCGCTCGACAAGGTCGTCGCGAAGATGTTGTTCGTTCAGAATCACGTCCCAACCCCGGAATACGCCGTGTTCGAGGATTCGACGTTCGAGGTCCCGAACCTTCCATTTCCGCTCATCGTGAAACCAAAAAACGAAGCCGTGTCGTTCGGGCTTCGGATCGTTCACAACGAGTCCGAACTACGCGATGCCGTCGCGATCATTCATCGTGAGTTCGAGCAGGCGGTGCTCGTCGAGCGGTATATCGACGGTCGGGAGATCAATGTCGGGCTCATCGGCAACGGCGCGCCAGAGGCCTTTCCGGTCGCGGAACTCATCTTTGGCGAGGGTCCTCGCATTTACACGGAAGCCGACAAGAAAGCGAAAGGCGGATCGACTCGGGTGAGCCTCGAGTGCCCGGCGAAGATCCCCGCGGACCTTGCCTCCCATGCTCAAAGCATGGCGATTCGTGCATTCAAGACCCTCGGACTCTACGACTGCGCTCGGGTCGACATGCGCGTGGACCCCGAGGGCAACCTCTACGTGCTCGAGATCAACAGCCTGCCGTCACTCGGCCAGAATGGATCGTATATGCGAGGCGCCGCCGAGGCGGGTCTCGATTTCACGGCGCTCGTCAATCGCCTCGTCGACGAAGCGAGCGCTCGCTACTTCGGAACGCCGACGCCCAACCGAGTGGCGACGAGCGGCAAAGGCGATCTGTTTGCGTACATCACCGAGCGCCGCGATCGGATCGAGAAACGGATTCAACAGCAGGTGGCTCGTTCGAGCCGTACGCAGGACCCGATCGGGGTTCGGGCACTTGCCGACGACATGGGCGAACGCCTCGTCGAGCTCGGGTTGCGGGCCCGCGAGGATTTGAGCGACGGTCGAACCACCTGGTCGTTCGAAACCGGATCGTCGATGCGAGGTGGAACTCTCGTCATCGCGAGCCTCGATGTGCCTTTGGCTCGGGATGCGCCCGCCACTGGGTTTCGCCGAGATCCCGAGTGGCTTTGTGGCGAAGGTATCGCGGTGTCGCGAGCTCCTCTCGCATCCCTCGAATTTGCCATTCGCTCGCTAAGAGCTCGTCGGCTCAAGAAACTCCACTTGGGGGTGCTCCTCTACGGCGATGAAGGGCAGGATTGTCAATCCAGTGCCGATTTCATCCGGAAGGCCAGTCAAGAGGCCGCGGAGGTGATCGTGCTTCGCCCCGGCAACCCAGGCGATCTCGCAGTCGCCTCTCGTCGTGGACAACGGCGGTTCCGCTTGCGAATCGAAGGTTCGCCTCGGCGGCTCGGGGCGTCGGGACATAAGCATGATGCGATGCTGTGGCTGATGGCGAAGGCGCAGGACTTGTGCGCCCTCTCTTCGCGCAAGCAACGGGTGTCGGTCGACGTCGTGAACATCCACGTCTCCACGTTTCCGATGTGGGTCCCGCATCGCGTCGACGCGACGGTGGTGATGTCGTATCCCGATTTCGCTCTGGGTGACACGCTCGAGGCCCGTATTCGCGAGCTGCTCGGAAACGATGATCGTTGGTCGTTCGAAGCGTTGAGCGATCGGCCACCCATGCCCGAACGCGAAGCGAACCTTCGGTTGATCGACGCGATCCGCACGATTGCTGACGACTGGCACATCCCGTTCGGGTCCGAATGGTCGGTGCTGCCGTCGGTTGCAGGTCTCGTCCCCGCGCATGTTCCGGTAGTCTGCGGTCTTGGACCCGTGGGTCGGGACCTGTACACGGGGCAAGAAGCGGTGAGCCGGGTCAGCGTGATCCAGCGAACCCTACTCCTCGCGGGCTTGCTCGCCGCGATGGCGGAGCGGGAAGGTTCGTCGGTCCATGCTTAGTCGTCGAGCGGTCTTTGGCGCCCCCGAAACGGCGCCGCTCGGCGCGTCGGGGCGCTGTGGTTTGCGACCCGCGAGTCTTGCGTTGCTGTTGTGTCTCGGGGGATTTTCCTGCCTACGAATTCCACCCGCGGAGGCCCCTGCAGCGGCCGATCAGGTCGAGCCCGACGTTCATGCCCCGGTCGTGTTGTCGAACGGGTTGGGGGTGGGTGACGTCTATCGGCCGTTGGAAGTTCGGGAATTCGTGATCAAGCAAGGCGGACTGCCGATCGGTCGCTCGTGGGGGCGGTATCTGGGCCGCGATGAGAACGACGGTTTCCATACCTTCGAGACGAGGGTCGAGATCACGCTTCCAACCCAAGACGCGCTGCGATCGACCGGGGAGCTCGTCATCGATGGGCATGGATTCGTCGTTCGTGGCTTCGAGCGGAGCGTTGCCGCCGAGGTCGTGTTCGAACGACGTGGCGAGGTGCTGACCTTCACCGACGGCCAGCAAGAGGACGAGGTGAGCTATGCACCGGATCAGACGCCCACTGCGGTGATGGCTCATTCCGCCATTCTGCATGAGGAGCTCATGCTCGCGATGACATCCCTCTTCGAGGGTGAACAGTCGCTTCGGCTCATCTCGTTGTCCGGTGGTCCGCCCGTCGATTGGACCGGTACGGCTCGCCGAAGCGGCGATCAAATCGTAGTCGAGACCAATCTCGGCGAGCGCATCTCGCTTCGAGCCGGTCGTTTGGTCGAGCTCAGCGTAACGAACAGCGATCTGCGGATCGAGCCAGCGGCCGACCCCCATTGGCCCGAGTGGAACATCGATACGCCGCAGCGTCCTCACTACACCGTGCCCGCCGACGCGCGCTTCGATGTCCATCCCGTCGAGCTACCCGGACGTGAAGGCGAGCCGCGTTTGTTCGGAGAAGTCCTCCAACCGCGCAATGCGACGGGACCGGTCCCGGCTATCCTCTATATCTCCTCGAGCGGTCGAGAAGATCGATTTGGATTCGCGGGTCCACCCCCGGTCGACTTGGGCAGCCATGCCATTACCGATGCCCTCGCCAACGCTGGTTTCGTGGTGCTTCGCTTCGACGAGCGCGGACAAGGGGAGAGCGAGGCCGGGCCGAATTCATTCTATGGTCAAGTCGAGGACGCGCGGCGGGCGTTTCGGACCTTGCTCGTTCAGGACGCGATCGCAACCGATCGCGTCTTCGTCGTGGGTCATGGCGAAGGAGGGCTTCGAGCATTGCACGTGATTGCGAATCAAGAGGTTGCGGGTGTTGCTCTGCTCGCGACCCCGGGTCGACGGTATCGTGAGGTCCTGCACCAGCAAGCCGCGGCCGCGCTGGCGAATGTTCCTCCGGAGATCCGCGAGACCGCAGAACGACAGCAGAAGGCGATGCTCGAAGCGCTCGAGAGTGACGGGCCACCTCCGCTCGAGCTCGAAGCCCAAGCCCAGTGGATTCGTGAAATGCTCGGTCAGGATCCGGCTCGGTTGCTCGGCCAGGTTCGAGGCGCCTTGTTCCTTGCCCAGGGAGGAAAGGACTTCGAGGTCGATCCTCGAGCCGACCTCGATGCGCTGCTCTCCGCATGCAAGACGCACGGACTGAGGCCGACCGTGCATCGTTATCCCACACTCGATCATCTGTTCAAGCTCGAACCCGAGCGCTCCCGTCCGGCGCGTTATCTCGAGCCAGGACGCGAGGTCGATCCGGTCTTCCTCGCGGATCTCGTCGGCTGGGTTCGCCGGGTCGCCCGTATCAAGTGACGGGGCTGAATGGGTTCACGCCCCCTCGGGGCTGAATGGGTTCACGCTCCCCGGGGCTGAATGGGTTCACGCCCCCTCGGGGCTGAATGGGTTCACGCCCCCCGGGGCTGAATGGGGCCGCATTTTGTGCGGTCGTTCCACCTCGGTGACACGCGATCGCTTGCACGCGAGGCACGGTAACGTTTGGCGATGCAATCGAGTCGTACGCTTTCGATCCTCTTCGCGATGTTCTCGCTCACCTTCCCCACGGCCGCGCGAGCAGCTCGGCGTGATGTCGACGGAGCTCGGGGAAAGAACGTTCGTGTCCATGTCGAGACGGACGCGTTCGGCTGGACCCATGTCAATCCAGATGGTGATGGAGACAATACCAACACCTTTGGACTCGGCTTTGGTCGGTCGACAGGCATCGATGCCGGGTTGGGCCGACCGGGTTGGTCGATCGGGATCGGTGGATTATTGGCGCGATCGAGGCTGAACTTGGGGGTGAAGGTGGCGTTCGTGGTCGATACGATCAAGGACGACGATGCGGGACCCGAAGATGTGGATACCCGAACCACGGTCGTCACCGGGAACCTCGTGCCCTACCTGCACTGGATCTTTCGCCCCAACAAGCGCGTGCGACCCTACGTCGGCGGTGAGTTTGGAGTTGGTGGAACCACGAACTTCAGCGCAGAGGAAGGTGCCGACGATGCCGTCACGACCAATACGGTCTATCCGATCGTCGGCGCGACCGGTGGGATGCACATCTTTCTCGTGAACTCTTGTTCGCTCAATACCGGTCTTGCGTTCAACTATTGGGCTCCGCACGCTCGGGTCGAAGACGACAATTATGCCAAAACGGCCGACATCATCAACCTAGGCCTTCAACTGGGCTTGTCGGTGTGGTTCTGAAGTGATCGCCGCCGGTTCGGTGAGCTTCCAGTTCCTCGTGGTGATGAGGCGAGCCCCACGGCGGTAGCGAACGTACGACCACACCCATTGGATGAACACGAGCAATCGGTTCCGAAATCCGATGAGGAACATGATGTGAACGAAACACCAGGCCATCCATGCCAAGAACCCCGCCAAGCGCACGCGGCGGGTTTGCAGGACCGCGGATGCACGGCCGATCGTTGCCATCGTGCCTTTGTCTCGATAGTGGAACGTCTCGCGGGGAGCGTTGCGAAGATCGGCGACGATGTTGCGAGCGGCGGTACGGCCTTGCTGAATGGCGACTTGGGCAACACCCGGCAGCGGCTCGTTATCTTCGATGAAACGTGCTTGGTCGCCCAGAACGAACACTTCACGGTGCCCGGGTAGGCTGAGGTCGGGTTCCACGCGGACGCGTCCTTGCGGGTCGAGGTCACCGAGACCTCGGTTGAGGTCGCTCGCATGGACTCCTGCAGCCCAGAGCACCGTGGCTGCACGTACGAATTCGTCGCCCGCCTGTACGCCATGTTCGTCGATGTTGGTGACTCGGAGCGTCGTCCACACGGTGACGCCTAGGCGCTCGAGCGAGCGGGTTGCGGCACGCGAGAGCTCCGGATCGAACGAAGGGAGGATCCTCGGTCCGCCTTCGATGAGAATCACTCGTGTGCTCGCCGGATCGACACTTCGGAAATCCCTCGCCAATGTGTATCGGCTCAGTTCGCCGAGCGCTCCGGCCAGTTCGACGCCCGTCGGACCGCCGCCGACGACGACGAACGTGAGCAATTCGCGACGACGTACCGGATCGGTTTCCACCTCGGCGAGTTCGTAGGCGGTCAGGACCCGTCGGCGGATCTCCGTGGCTTGCTCGAGGGTCTTGAGGCCCGGCGCATATTCTTCCCATTCATCGTGGCCAAAGTAGCTGTGCGTGGCTCCGCAAGCGAGGATGAGATAGTCGTACGACAGATCGCCCGTATCGACGTGCACGCGTCGCTGCTCGAGATCGATGCCGGTCGCGAGGCCAAGGCGCACCGACACGTTGCGGTAGCGATCGAGTGCCGTGCGGATCGGCATCGAGATGTCGGCCGGGCTGAGCCCCGCCATCGCAACCTGATAAAGGAGCGGCTGGAACAGATGGTGGTTCCGACGGTCGACGATGGTGACCGCAATCTCCAACTTTCGGTTCCGACCGAGATCCGAGGCTGCCTTGAGACCCGCAAAGCCCCCGCCAATGATCACGACCTTCGTGCAGTTCGTTCGGAGATTCGTCACGGGCGGAGGATACCCAAGGTTGCTCTCGCATTCATTCGTAGCGCTCGCGAGGAGTCTTTGGGCCGCGAACTCCCCCGTCTCACCATCGACGTCCACTGTTCACGCCGAAGTGCCACTCCCCGATCCCGCGGGACTCGACGGTTCGTGGCGTGGCCTGAAGGTCTACGCGGAACAACGTCGTGCGATGCGGAAGCCGAGATCGTCGATGCGGAACGATGGATGACTCCCCCGCCGACACGACGCGCGGCAGCTCCACTCTCGATCCGCCCAACCGCCCCCGCGAAAGACACGGTATTCACCATAGACATTCGCGTCGAGCACATCCCAGCACCACTCCCAAACATTTCCCAGCATATCGTGCAGGCCCCAGAGGTTGGGCTCTCGCGTTCCGACCTCGTGAATTCGAAACCCCGAATTCTTGGCATGCCAAGCGATCTCGTCGAGTTCTCCATACCGAGCCGACGTCGTTCCGGCCCGGCAGGCGTGTTCCCACTCGGCTTCCGAAGGTAGACGGTAGCCATCCGCGGCCCAGTCGCATTGCACCGTGTCGCTGTCCTCGGCGATCGTGTAGCAAGGGGTTCGGTCCGCCATTTGTGACAGTCGATTGCAGAAGCGAATCGCATCCTGCCAAGCCACGTCGGTGACGGGTTCGCGCTGGCGTCCACCGTGGGCGGTCGCATCGCGAAGGACCGAGCCATACAGACCCTTCGTCGTCGGGTAGCAAGCGAGACGAAAGGGCTCGAGGGCGACGGTCCAGCGCGTGTCGGTTCGAGCGTCGTGCAGCGCGATCGAGCCTCCCGGGATCGAGACCATCGTCTCGTCCACGTGCTCTATGACCGCACGAGCCGTGGCTCGGGGTTCCAGCTGTCGCGGGTCATCGCGGGATGTCATGTGATTGGGTCTTCGATCGATGGGAAGGGCTCATGTTAGGCTCTGTCCGGTCCATGCGTCATCACTTCGCTCTTGGTGTCTTCCCATTCCTGTCGCTTGTTCTCGCCTGCGGTTCTGATCCACTCCAGTCGCCGGGCGGAACTGCCGGCATCGATACGGGCGGGAACGAAACGAACCAGGATTTGGCCACGACCAGCACGACAGGTGTGGACGAAAGTGATGGGGTGACGAATGGCGGGCCCGGTAGCGAAGGGCTCGGTAGCGAAGGGCTCGGCAGCGGCGAGGTCGACAGCAGTGGCGGCGGATCCGGGAGTGGGGGCTCCGATCCCATCGTGGGGTTCTACGAGCTGCCCCCGCCCGATGCGTGCCACAACCAGTTCTTCGTCTCCGGGTGCCAAACCGGAAACCCCGGCAGTGCCTGCGGTGGAAACTGCGAGCCCGTGAATGCTTGCTTCAACGAGGGCAAACCACCAACTCCACCCGGCTTCATTTGCCCGCGCTTCATGTTGTTCTCCGATGAAATGGAGCAGGCGGCGCAAGACGATGCCGCTCGATATGGGTGGTCCACCTCGGGTGAGTCGCCGTTCACGTATGCGATCGTCGGGCACGATCTCGATCCCGGTGCGGGTTCGGTCGATGAGGGGGGCACCGGAAATACTTGCTGCCAGTGCTACCAACTCATCCCGTCCGCGAACGAGAATCAGGCCAGCACATTGCCCCTCCCGAAACCCATGATCGTGCAGTCGTTCAACACGGGAGCCAGCACGACGACGTTCGACGTATTCATGGGAGCTGGGGGGTTGGGTGCCAATGATGCGTGCACGGCAGCGGGGAATGGCCCCGGGCAGCAGTATGACAGCTACCCGACCGATGGGCAGAACTTCGGTGGCGGCATTTCGGCGGTTGCCCAATTCGGGAACGGCACGCCCTGTAAAGAGCAGCAGGGTTCCGTCACCCCCTCGACCCTCTCGTCCCCGGGGTGTCAGAACCTCATCGAGAGTCGATGCAACGAGATCTCGGACGACGCTTCTCCGGAGATCACCGAACTCACGCGCCGCTCCTGCATCCAGGCCAATCAGCCAGAGTCGCTCTACCACCAGAACATCCAGGTCTTTGCCAAACGGGTGGCTTGCCCCGAGGGACTGACGCGCGTGACCGGTTGTCAGCTCCAAGACACTGCGCCCCCGGTGGATCCTGCCGTGTTGTCCGCGGCCCAAGCCGCGAGCGATGGGAGCTACAGGGCCGGTTACAACACGACGACCATGCAGGATTGTTGTAAGCCCACCTGCGCCTGGACGGACAACGTCGAGGGGCGCGGCCATGTGACACAGGGCGGATTCGACTCGTTCTATACCTGTCATGAGGACGGCGTACCTCTCACCCAATGACGGTCGGTACATCGCGAATGACGACGTGATCCGTTGGCTCTCATGACGATGCGCGGAAGCGTCTACGAGGGCGAGTTTGCGAGGCACGAACGAAGCGTTCTCCACGGAACGCTTCGACCGCGTATTCCATGCTGTGTTGCCTTCGAAACCCGGGGCAAGCCCCGTAGGGTCAGGCTTGCCGGCCACGCGGCCGGACGGCGCTGGTTCCAGCCATGGCGGAGGCCCGCGAGGATACTTGTCGCGACAGCTCGAGGCGAGTAAAGATGAAGCCTCTGGCGTACGCGAGACGTCGAAGAGACGAGCGCACGCATGCGAATGTTCCTACAGCATCGAAAAGCGTCGAGGGCGTATGCGTTTCGAGTCGTTTTGGGTTGGTCGCCACGAATATGTCGTCGCTGGTACGCTCGGTGGTCCACCTCGTTTCCTCCAAGGTCCCCTCGTCCGAGTGTCGCAAGTTGAAGCGTCGGCGATCCTTCGTGAGGGTCTCCGAAATCACCTGTTTCGCGATCGTTTGGTACGGTGGTTGATCGAGGAAGAACGGTATCGAGGGCAGGTCGACTACGACCACATCATCGAAGGTTTGATGAGGGAGCTTCGAGCAGGTCCATTCGGACGATTCGTGGTGTGGCGAATCAATATCCCGCGACCGCATCTAGTGTTGCGACGCCCGGAGCCGATCTCGCTCCGAGACCTACTCCCGGATGCCGTTCCCGAGCCGCCACCTTTGTCTCGTCCCACATGGATTGAAATGTCGATCGTCTCGGCTCGCGGCGAACTCTACTCCGAAGCGAGCATCGAAGTTCGTATGCCTGGAGGCACACTTCGGACGGCCCGTCTCGATTCGAGCGCGAAATGGCGCGCCGATGACATCGCTCAGCCGGGTACTTGTTTCGTGAAGCTCGTGGGAGAACTTTCGATCTCGGGTGGCGTCGAACCGAAGTCGTCCTCGACTCATCAAATGACCCTCGCGCAGCTTCGTTCCGGTGTCGTCCTCGCAACCGGTCAGAAGCACGTGCTCGTTGTCACGGCACCAGTCACTTGTGTACGCCTGGCGGGGCTGTTCTTTGATACGAACAAATCTTTTCTCCTGCCCTCCGCCGTCCCTGGAATCCGCAAACTCATCCAGATCTATGCGGATCACCCAGGCGCCGAACTGCTGATCGTGGGCCATACGGATCGCAGTGGCGAAGTCGAGTACAACAATTCGCTATCGCTCGAACGCGCCGAAGCCGTGGTGGCCTATTTGACCGAGGATGTCGATGCTTGGCTAAAGTGGTATGAATCGTCGGTTCCGTCCCCGAAACGGTGGGGAGAGCCCATCGATATCCTGATGATCCATGCGTTGCCCGAGGCACGCCCTGACGCCGCCGTGAAAAACACGATCTTGTGGTTTCAAGAGACATACAAAGATCGCCACGACCTCGGCCCCGATCCCGTGGATGGTGTTCTCGGGCCCCTCACGCGCAGGGCGATCATTACGGAATACATGGCGCTCGATGGCACAACCCTTCCGTCCGAGATCGCCCCCATTCCTCATGGCTGCGGGGAGAGTTTTCCAACCCACTCGTCGACGAACGCGGGGGATGACGATCCTATCGACCGCCGCGTAGAGCTCTTCGTCTTCGACGAAGGAGTCGCGCCGCGGCCGAGCGCGCAGATCTCGGGACCTGAAGCGGCGGAGTATCCGGTTTGGCAAGCTGCGGTGACGGAGACCATCGAGATGTCTGCAGGCGAGTTGCTCGTGATCCAACTCGTCGGGCGCGACGGTACACCGCTCACCCAAGCTCGCTACGAGGTCGATCTCGACGGGGTCCTTTCGGGTGGCACCACCGAAGACGGCCGCGTGGTCGCCATGCTGAATCGAGGAACCTCTACGGGTATTCTGCGCGTTTGGTCGACACCCGATGCCGAAGCCCCCGATTTCGTGACCGAGCTTTCGGTCGGACTCCGGCCCGCCAACGACGTTTCCGGAGCACAGGCTCGATTGCAAAATCTCGGTTTCGGTATCGACGAAGTCTCTGGAGCTTTGGACAACGAAACGAAGGCCGCGCTCGCGGGCTTCCAAACGATGCACGAACTACCGGAAACCAGTGTCCTCGATGCTTCGACCGTCACCAAGCTCGTCGAGATTCACGGTTGCTAGAGCGGGAAAGGTCGGTGCACAATGGGGTTCCGAGTCTTCATGGGTGTCGTGGACAATGCGCACGAACTCCCGATCATCGTGCCGCAGGACATCGAGGGAACGAAGCACGACCCGCATGTTTATGTCGAGGGGGCGGCGACGGACTTCAAGGTGATTCTCCCGGCCGACGGTAAGAAGCCCAGTGGAGCTGCCTTGCAACGGCACCGTGCTGTGCGCGCGATCGCTTTCCTGCAGAAGACCAAGCTCAAGGTCCAGGTCCATCAGCAAGTCCCAAAGGCAGGGACGTCGGCCAAGGATACGATTTTCGTTGCATGGGACCCGACACGTGGCCTGCCCAAACGAGTCGTCAAGGCCGGCCCGAAGCCGAACACGCTCAACGTTGCAAGCCGGTGGGTCATCACAGCAGCACAAGGCAATCACGTTCCTGCCCCATCCGAGGGCAGTGACGCGGCGTCTGGCGTACCACAGTCGACCACGGAACCGTCCCTTGCTTTTGAGACATCTCGGTTCGACGACGACGAGTTCGTGATCTCTCACGTCGATGGTCATTCGATCTTCGGGCACCTCATTCTAACAGTGGAGGAGTCGCTGCTGCGCGACCTCGACCAGGATGAGCGAAGTCGCCTCATCGTGCTGACCACCGATGAGGGGATAGGAGTCGACCCCGACGACATCGCACTTGCGTTTGCGCAGTCGGCCCCGACGACGCGCCAGATCAACGCGGATACAAAAGTGCGCTTCAGCACATCCGTTGATGCGAGGCTATATAGTGGTTTGCAACATCTGTCTGCAAGACTTCTCGAGGCGCGAGTTGGTCCCAACCCAGGAGATGGATTGCCTATTGATCGCACGGGAAAGTTTCCTCTCGACCTCATACCCCACGGTGGACAAGCATCTCTCTATCAGTTCACGTATGTGCGCAGAAACAAGTTTCACAAAAAGGAAAAAGAGGTCCTGGTCGACCATGTCGGTGTGTCAGGAGTTGCGAGCCCATCCCAAGGTGTCGTGCAGCGCGGGAAAAGTCGCGCAACGAAGTTCGAAATCTTCGTGGATACCGATGCGGAAGTCGTCGACTCCATCCATGAAGCTCTGGCCTGGGTTCCTGACTCCATCGCTGTTCGTGTCGCAAAGCTGAATCTCAGTCGGGTCGTGGAAGGAACTACGAATGATGAGGCCGGTGGCGATTATCAAGCAGAAACTCACACCGTTCGTATTTTCAACAAGCTCCTCCTAGCGGAAATGTCTCAAGCTATGGGCGGACCAAACTCGCTCATCACTACCAAGGCACTTCTCATCCTTCACGAAATCGGTCACGCGCTGGATGCAGAAGTCTACGGTACTGCGTTGCGTCAATACAACGACGCCAAGAGGGAGTTTACGAAAGAGTACAGAAAATATCTCACGGATGGCGAGAATTTCCGAGTTCCGCCGGGTGATCCCATCGTCCCCGAGTTCGAAGCAGATGTTTCGAAGGTGAAGGCTCTCGAACGCGCTGCGGATCCATCAAATCTTTACTCCGCTGGGCGCGACTTCAAATCAATCATGTCCAAGGAAAAGGCGATCTCCAGATACGGAACCACCAATCATGAAGAAAGCTATGCTGAGGCATTCTGCTGCTACGTGGTCGATGAACCGCTCCTCGAAACGTTGCGCCCAAAGACCCACGCCTATTTTCGTGCGAACGTTCCAAAGTAGTGTGTGGTTTGCGTGCGGGCGAGCGCACGTGGGATTGGCTTCGATTGTGGGCTGTGCGATGGCACGGGAGCCGGAAGCCCCCGTGCCAACCGTCCTCGACCAGCTACGAGTTTCCGCTCCTCAGGTGGAGACGGAGCAAGCTTCACCGCCGTGTGAGGAACCCGAGTTCCGCGTTGCGGGTCCAAACGGTGTCCTTTCCGTCGAATGTAACCCGTTTTGCTTTGGACATCTCCCACTCGAGCTTCACAACTGCACCCATCAAGTCTTGTCCCTTGAGCGATGGCTCATACGAGCGCCCGATGGTTGGACGGATGAAACCTATCAGCCATACACCGGGCCCCGAAGGCAGCCCATCGTTCTCCAACCCGGAGAAACGTGGACCGATCAGCGACTGACCGTGTGGCTTGCCGGGGAACACGAAGTTGAGGCCGTGTGGAAACTCGACGATGGTTCTCAGCATATCGCGAGGCGTGTGTTCCAAGTGCAAACTCGATCATCTCGCGGACTCGGCGACGATCTGATCGAGCACAACAAAGGGAGCACTCCGAATGGCAGTCGTTCGGTGGCCTCCACGTGCTCGACCCCAGCGATCGACGTCGCGGGAAAACATCGACAGCTTGATCAGCAATGCGAAAGACATTTTTTGCGGATATCTTGTTGGGGCTCTCTGCCCGTGGAACTGTACAACTGTACCGATCAGGTTGCGATGATCGAGGGTTGGAGCGTGGATGTCGAGGAGGAGTACCCCATCGATGTGACATTTCAACCCTACGTCATCGTACCCCCGGGTAAGACATGGTTCTCGGAGCGACGCAAGAACTGGAGATCCGGTGACCACGTAGTCCAACTTCGTTGGAAACTGGGCGGAGTCACCCAACGTACGGTGCATCGGTTCCACGTCCCTCCGATCACGAAAGAACAATTGCTCGCTCAATGCAAAGACCGATGCGGCGGGCCGGCGAGCTGGGACTATAGCTCACTGGAGCTCAGCTATGGATGTCTATGTGATACAACGGATGGTGGGAAACCTTGTCGAACCGGCGAGGACTGCGAGGGTGTGTGCAGCCTCGTGCGTGGGAAAGGCTTTCAGTGTGCGTGGAGCATACCTTCCGCGTTTTGCTTCTACGCGTTACCAGATGGGTGGACGTTGGGTGATGCCATCCTGCCCGTCTGCGACGACGGTCGACGATACCGTGACGCTGTCAAAGGTATCGATAACTAAGGAAGGACGCCCGTTGAACCGTCGGGGTTTCCAGATGACCTTCTGGCTCACCCATCGCGAGTTGTGCGGTCTTGCGATCGGCAGATGCTACGACGGTTCCTCTCCCGGCGTTGGACTCGTACGATCCGTCAAACGCGGACGAGTCACGAATCTCGAAGTGATGTGAAGAACCGGAGTTTCGCGCTGCAGGCGGAACGGTTGTCCTCACGGTCGCGTGATCTGTTCTGCCGGGGAACCTACGGCTGCAGCGTCATAAACTGCGCGGGTGAAGCGTTTTCGCTCGAGAACGTACTCACATGGCGGCGAACGTGGCGGCAGCTAGGTTCGCGTGCGTCGGGTCGTCCGGTTGGCTTGCTGTGATCGCGCACCTATACTTGTGTCGTGGACCCGACCAACGTCGTTCAGTCGGTCGTTCCGGTCTCCTTGACCGACGACGGATCGAGCGGCCCACAACTTGAGAGCACGGCATCTCAGGTTGCGCTCCCGATCGCCCCGATACCTGACCTCGTGGGCTTTCTGGGTCGAGGAGGTATGGGCAGCGTCTATTCCGTCGCCGATCGAGCGCTCGAACGAACGGTGGCCCTCAAACGGATGCTGGAGGACGCTTCGCAAAGCGAGGCGACGCGACAACGGTTCGTCCACGAGGCCCGTGTCACGGGCCAGCTCCAACATCCAAACGTTGTCCCGGTTTACGTTCTTGCCGCAGCCCCGGATGGCAGCCCGTACTTTTTGATGCAGCTGATCGAGGGGCACAACTTCAAAGAATGGCTGGCACATCCCGACCGAATACCCTTGTCGCGCGAGCGTTTGGAGCGAGGGCTCGAAATCATCCTACACGTTTGTGACGCGCTCGCTTTTGCGCACAGCCGTGGGGTCCTGCATCGCGACATCAAACCCGAGAACATCATGGTCGGGCCCCACGGACGGGTCTACCTCATGGATTGGGGGCTCGCGTCTCGTCCGAACGAGGATGCGCCCAACCGTGGAATGGTCGGCACGCTCCCTTACATGTCCCCCGAACAGGCGCGGGGTGAACCGATCGACGAACGAGCGGATGTGTTCGGTATCGGTGCGGTGCTCTATGAGGTCGTATCCGGCAGGACTCCGTACGGCACGACGACGCCCGGGGTTCCGTGGAAGGGGGAGGTCGTTCCTGTCAGCGAGGCGCTCGGTGGAACCTTCGCATCGCGTCGCATGTGTCAGATCGTCGACAAGGCGGTCGCCCCGGATCGCAATCATCGCTATCCATCCGTCGAAGCGTTTCAAGCGGACGTTCGGGAGCTCGTGCGCGGTGGATTCCACTTACCGCGAAAGGTTTGTCCGGCCGGTGAAGTCATCCTGCGGCAGGGTGATCCCGGCGATAGTGCGTACCTGATCGTCGAAGGAACGTGTCGAGTGACACAAGATTGCGGCGGGGACGAAATTGAGCTTCGCCGCATCGGGCCGGGGGAGATCTTCGGCGAGCTCGCGTTGGTCCTCGGTGACCGACGGACGGCTACGGTAACCGCGATCGAGGACACGACGCTCCTCGTGATCGATCGGCAGACCCTTCACGCGACGGGAATGCTCGAGGGATGGAGTTCGGTGCTGCTCGAAGCTTTGGCCAAGCGGTTCCGCGAGCTCGAGCGAGCCGTCCGACCGGTCGTCTCATGTCCGCCGGGCAGTGAAACGGAACGTATGCAGGTCGTTGACTGTGATGGTCCCGACATAGAGACCCACAGTGAGCGTGGCCTGTAACGGTAGGAGATCGATCAAGGTCACGGCGAGGGCGGAACGAGGTGGAACGAGGTCGTCGCGGACACGCACGAAGATGTTTTCGATGGGGATTTGGTCGTGAGTCGTTTCGTGGGTCAAAGGGGTGACGGCGAGATCTGCCAACCCCACCGGCAGGTCGAGGGGGAGAAACACCGGGCCCGCCATCTCGGCCCGCTCGTCGAACACGGCGTCGAGCGTGAAGGTCGACGAAGTACAACCCAATACCGCCGCCCAAGCGTTGATCGACCATGCCAAGGTGTCTGCGATTGCGTCTTGCGGTGCGTAGTCACCGGTCAGGAGGTGTTTGGCGATGTCGATGCCGTCGAGCACTTGTTGCCGTGTGCCCGCGAGAAGGCCTTGGACGATACGCTCGGTGTTCCCGAGCATCCTCACGCCCTTCCGTCGGAGCGTAGGCTTGGGTCCAACCCGGCCTCTAGTCGTCATCGGTGCTCCCGTCCTTTGCGGGTTCCGAGGGCGAGCTCGGGCCTGCGCCCGGATCGTCCCCGGTGTCCTTGACGAGCCAGCCGAGCGACGCGTCCCAAAAGCATGCGGTCAGACCGACGACGTCTTGAAACACCGCTTTCGGGTCTTCGTACTGCCCGGTGAGTACGTTTTTCGACACCCGGGTCCATTCGCTGACGTAGGTTTGCCAACCGTCGAACCAGCGGTGGATGGTGGCCGTTCCTCGTTCAAGGTGGGCAATGGCCTGGTCACGATGCCGTTGACTCGGGTCTGAAGTCGTCATGGGTGTTCTCTTGGGTGAGTCGCTCATTCATGGGGCGCCGCACAAGCACCGAGCAGCAAGACGGCGGTCATCCACATGTACAGGAACGGAAGCGCGGCAAGATTGAAGGCGAAGTAAAACGGCATGGCGGGCGTGAAACGCAAGCTCTTGCTGCCGTGGAACACGAGATCGTTCGACACCTTCTCCACGCTACCGCGTCCAGAGTCGACGTCCAACGCTCCCTGCTGAGTCCCGGTGAAAAGTCGGTTGGATAACGCTTCACGCAGGCGATAATCGAGTCGGATCGCTGTGGTCGTGGGGGTGCCGACCTTCGTGAACTCTACGTGAAGGATATTGCGCAGGCGGGGTAATCGTACGCCCGGGAGGATGCTCAAGCCGAAGTCTTCGAAGAAGGGTCCTGCGAACACATCTTCAGCTGCCTGGGTAGCGACCATGGGCTCCGGATCGACGAACGGGTCGGAAGGAATTGGCCGATGAGTGGCCGGAGACCGTAGGTCGGTCGAGACTTGATATGAGTTCTCGAAGCTGAACTCGAGTGTGCTCGACCAGTTTCGCGGGTCGATCGACGATGTATAAGTATCGACAATCGCTTCGGGGCGCTCGACCACGACTTCGGCTTCGAACGTGCTGACACCGAACGGGTCGATGAACCCGTTCGTGGTCAGTTTGTTGATCACACATCCCCGATCGAGGAGCTCGTAGGCTCGCTGGAAGACCTCGTCGCCGGTCAGCGTGCGGGCGCGATCGCTTCCAGGATAGTGTCCAGGTTTGATGAGCCGGTCGAGGAGGTCGTCCCATCGCTCGTCGTCCCCGGGGAGGTCGGGGCGTAGGCGTTCGAGGTCGTCACGCGTGAACGGTGTGCCTTCGCGATGCTGGTCGAGGGCGAATCCTTGGACGTACGCCGCCGTGGCGATTTGCCGAAGTTGCCCGTCGACCTGTGCGAGTGTTTGCACGGCATCGCTCAGCTTCATGTGCCCGCGGATCCATGAGGCGGCGGCTTCGTCTCGCTCGGTGGTTTGGTATTCGAGCACTCGGCGTCGCCAATCGACGAAACCGTTGTCTCCGCGCGCGAGCGAGAGGTGATGAAAGACGCTGTAGAGTCCCGCGAGGATTTCCATGGCCGGCCTAGTGGCTTGTGGCCTCGCCACAAACCTCGACGAATGACGACAGATCGGGCATAGCGGATGTTCGTACCAGAGACCAACAACTTTTTGTGCAACGCCAAGGTGGCAGGGCACCATGGATTCGAGATACAGTCCTCAGGAACTCGACGATGAGCCAACCGATCAAGGTCGCCGTCATCGGGGGCGGCTGTGCAGCAGTCACGGCGGCGTGTGAGCTGACCCGGCCGGAGCTACGAGGTCGTTATGCGGTCACACTCTACCAAATGGGGTGGCGCCTCGGTGGCAAGGGTGCGTCTGGCCGGGGTGCCGCCGATCGTATCGAAGAACACGGCCTACATCTGTGGATGGGGTACTACGAAAATGCGTTCCGCTTGATGCGAGACTGTTACGCCGAGCTCGGTCGCGACCCCGACCGGGTCCGCATCGCCGAATGGACCGATGCGTTCAAGCCGGCCAGCTTCAACGCGGTGACCGATTGGTCGCCTTCCGGCGCATGGCTCACTTGGAAAGTGATGTTTCCGGAGACTCCCGGTTTGCCGGGCGATCCCGAAGCCCGACCGCTGCGAATCGACGAGTACTTGGTCCGCGCAGCCACTTTGGTTCGCACGTTGTTGCAGACGATTCGCGTTGGACCGCAGGAGCGCGATCGCGTGTCGTTCCACACGGCCGATCCGTCGACCGCTCCACCCACGCCCGATGCGTTGTCGGCGGTTCTGGTGCAGCTGATGAAGCACGGGGTGTTGACCGGCCTTGGTGCGTGCATCGAGATCGTCGGCCTGCTCGAAGCGGCTCTGCGTACGATATCTGCCTATCCGCAGAGTCTCCTCGCGCGAGTGCTCGATGCGGTGAGTGCCACCCTGCATCGTGAGGTCGCCCAGATCATCGGGCGCGATGACGAGGCGCGCCGCTTGTGGGAAGTCGCCGATCTCGTTCTTGCTGCAATTCGCGGGTCGATCCGGTTCCGACTCGTGCTCGATCCCCGAGGTTTCGATGCCATCGACGATTTCGATTGCCGCGAATGGCTGAGACTCAACGGCGCATCCGAAGCGGCGATCAACAGTGCCTTCATTCGCGGGCTCTATGATCTTGCGTTTGCCTACGAAGCAGGGGACCCCAAGCGTCCTCGTATTGCCGCAGGCAGTGCACTGCGTGCGGCGTTTCGAGCGTTCTTCACCTATCGAGGCGCGTTTTTTTGGCGGATGACCACGGGCATGGGCGATGCCGTGTTCGCGCCGATCTACGAAGTCCTGGCCCGACGTGGGGTTCGATTCGAGTTCTTTCATCGCTTGCGAAACGTCGAGCTCGCCGACGCGGCATTGGACTCGGAGACGTCGCACGTTTCGGCGTTGTACTTCGACGTCCAAGCGGCGCTGGTCGGTGACGAATACTCACCGCTGTGCGATGTGCGTGGCCTGCCGTGCTGGCCGGCCCGGCCCGACTTCGCGCAGCTCGAAGATGGCGCACGGATCGAAGCCGAAGGGTGGGACTTCGAGTCGCAGTGGGAGACTCGGATCGCGGGGACCACCAAGCTCGAGGTGGGTCGCGATTTCGATCTCGTCGTGCTCGGGGTGGGTCTCGGGGTGATCCCCTACGTATGCGGCGACATTCTGCGGCGTGACGTCCGATGGCGAGCGATGATCGAGCACGTCCAGAGCGTTCCCACTCAAGCCTTCCAACTGTGGCTCGATGCGGCGACGAGCGAGCTCGGTTGGAACGATGGTCCGGTCAATGTTTCGGGCTTCGTCGAACCCTTCGATACGTGGGCGGACATGTCTCATCTCATCGACGAAGAGACCTGGGCGACGCCCCCCCGAGCGATCGCGTATTTTTGCAGCGTGTTGCCCGATACGCCGACACCTGCCGAGGGGCCGACCGACGGCGCCGCGTTCCTGGACGAACAACACCGGTGCGTGCGAACCCATGCGATCGATTTTCTCGCACGAAACATCGTCCATTTGTGGCCGCGTTTCAGCTGGGATGCGTTGCGGGCCAACGCTCCCGACCCGCTCGATCCCACCACTCGGTTCGATGAGCAATATTGGACGGCCAACGTCCGTCCGAGCGATCGGTACAGTCAGTCGCTGCCGGGCAGTACCCCGTATCGAATCTCGCCGCTCGACCATACCTATGACAACCTGACTGTCGCCGGGGATTGGACACAGTGCAGCCTGAACCTCGGCTGCGTCGAGGCGGCCGTGATGTCCGGGATGTTGGCCGCACATGCGATCGCGGAGCGCCCGCTGCTGTCGCGGATCGTCGGCTACGATCACCCCTGAGGGTCGTCTCGAACGGAATCGCCATGACTCAGCCAAGGTTCAAACGACCGGTTCCCCATCGCACTCAGCCTGAACGTGGTTGGAGCGGCTTGTGGGGTGGACCGCCCATTGGCGAAGCGGATCCGCGACCGGCCGACGATTCGCTACCCTTCGATCACCAGGTGGTCAATGGCGCCTATTCGGTCGTCGACGATTACTTGCGTCAGGGGCAGCGGCTGGCGGAAAAGTTTTGGCTGCCGTTGACCCCGACGCAGACCGAGGGCTTCGATGGGCTTGCCGAACGGTTCATGCATTCGGCGGTCGATCTGAGCTCGGCCTGGCTCGAAATGATGCAGCAATGGATGCCGAGCACGGCCTATCACGCCGCGCCGGTCGGTAGCGCCGGCCCGTTCGTGCAAGCACCGGAATGGGGAACGCAGACCCCATCGCCGGGTTCGTCACATTTCCCCGCCGCCCCTCCGCCGCCCGCATCGGAGCCGATCGGGTCCGCGAGTTCGGGCAGCGTCTCGGTGCTCGTGGAGTCGAGCCAACGGACCCGCGTAACGGTCGATCTCCATCGCGGCATCGCGGCGATGGACCTCTTGCTCGGCCCATTGGTCGCGGCCGTGGGCGAGGCTCCGTCCATTCGCGGTGTCGAGGTCGAAACCGATCGAGTGCAGCAACAGATCGACATCCGTCTGCGGATTCCCGACGGACAACCGTCGGGAATCTACAATGGTGTGCTCGTCGATCGAACGACGCATCGCCCGCGCGGCACCGTGACCGTGGAAGTCGGATCTGCGTCCTAGTCCTTCGACCGACATGAACACCGATGGCCATGCGACCTTGGTCCAGGAGGTCCTCGAAGACTACGGAGGGGTCGTTCGACGTGCCCTCGTGGAGGATCTCGACGGATTGGCCGCGCGCGAGTCCGTGTATCGATTGGCCGCGGACTATCCCATGCGTGGCGGTCGAACCCTGCGCGCGAGCTTGTGCATCGCTGCGGCCCGTGCATTTGGCGCCCCAGTCGATCACGCGATTCAAACCGCGTTGTCGCTCGAGTTGCTTCACAACGCTTTCTTGGTCCATGACGACATCGAAGATGGCAGTGTCGAACGTCGGGGTAAGCCTGCACTTCACGTGCTCCACGGAGTCCCCACCGCGATCAATGTCGGAGATGCGCTCGCGGTGCTCGGTCTCGGTCCGCTCTTGAAGAACCGCCACATCCTCGGACCTGCGCTCGCGTGGTCGATCCTGCACGAGGCACAGCGCATGACCCAGGACTCGGTCGAAGGGCAAGCGTTGGAACTCCAATGGCGCAAACTCGATCGTCCGTTGACCGACCACGACTATCTGCGGATGACGCTCAAGAAAACCTGCTGCTATACGACCATCTACCCGAGCCGAGTCGGAGCATTGATCGGCACCCGCGACGCGACCAACCTCGATCGATTCACTCGCTTCGGGTTCTTTCTGGGTGCTGCGTTTCAGATCCAGGATGATCTCCTCAATCTCGTGGGCGACCACACCCGCTACGGCAAGGAGATGAACGGGGACTTGATGGAGGGCAAACGGACGCTCATGGTCATCCATTTACGCCGAGCCTTGTCCGGTGCCGAGGCCAGCCGGCTCGATGCTTTCCTCGCACTCGACCGAAGCGATCGGATCGAAACCGATGTGTCTTGGGTGCGCCACCAAATGTTGGTCCACGGGAGCTTGGATCACGCACGCAATGTGGCCCACGCGCTCGCGGGCGCAGCGGTGCACGAGTTTCGCATCGCGTTTGGCGCGCTACCGGAATCACGCGACAAACGATTCATCGGAGCTTTGCCGCATTGGGTGTTGGCCCGCTCGTGAGGAACCATGGGTGAGGGACTGCTCCTCTATGGCGCGAACGGTTATACCGGACGACTCTTGCTCGATCGATTGCGCGCTCGTGGCGTGCGAACGGTGGTCGCAGGACGGAATGCGGCTCGGATCCAATCGCTCGCCCAGGAGGTCGGCTGTGAAGGTCGGGTCGCCCGACTCGACGACCCTGCCGCGCTGGATCATGCACTACGCGACGTGGCCGTGGTCCTGAATGCCGCGGGTCCATTCGTGCATACGAGCCTGCCGATGATCACCGCCTGTTTTCGGCAACGGGTGCACTACCTGGATGTGAGTGGCGAGATCGATAGCTTGCACGCGGTCTCGCAGCTGGGCGGTCGAGCGGTCGAATGCGGGGTGATGCTCTTGCCCGCGGTCGGGTTCGACGTATTTGCATCCGATTGTATGGCCGTTCACCTTGCTCGCCGATTGCCGTCGGCCCAGCGCCTCGTCCTCGGTATCGCGGCCACGCGATTGCTCTCGCGCGGCTCCGCGCTGACCTTCGCTGCCAATGCGGGCAAACCAGCCCATGTCCGCCAAGCCGGCAAACTGGTCCCCTTGCGCGGCCACAGCCCGTTTCGATGGCTCGATTTTGGCGCAGGCCCGCGGCCCGCCATTGCCGTGAGTTGGGGCGATCTCGTCAGTGCGTACTTCAGCACGGGGATTCCCAACATCGAGTTGTTCTTCGAGGGGACGCCCGAGCGTTTGTGGGGATCGTCCGTCAACCAGCATTTCGGGTGGGCTTTGACGACGGGGTTGGCTCGGCGGTGGATCGATGCCGCCGCACAGGCATTGCCGTCTGGTCCATCGGAGCATGCGAGGCGACGCGAACGGGGGCTGATCGTGGGCGAAGCGAGCGATGGCGTATCCACCGTTCGCGCTCGCCTGCACACTCCCGATGTCTATTCGTTCAGCGGTTTGTCGGGGGCCGAAGCGGCTGTTCGTGTACTCGCCGGGCGGGTCGAGCCCGGATTCCACACCCCAGGTGAGTTGTTCGGTCCCGACAGCGTGCTCGAGATCGAGGGCGTGCAACGTGAGGACCTGACATGACCACGACCCGATGCCTGAGTGGCGCACGCCTGGCGGGTCTTCGGTTCAGCCTACCGTGCCACGAGGAAGCACTCCGCGACGCACGGCAGGCATTCGGACTCGCCCCCGTAACGGCCTCCGTACCGGCCCCCATACCCGGTGGTCCGCGCATGTGGTGCGAACTTTGGCATCTCAGCGATGGTCGGCTCGAACTCGCGGGCCTCGATCAGCATGCATGGTCGGCGATGTTGGGCGCTTGGGCGGGGACGTGGTGGGGTGCCTGGCGCGGCATGTTGACCGGACGCCCCCAGGCGATGGTCACGAGTGCTCGCGAAGGCGCTTCAGCGGCGGTCGAGTGGAGTCAGATCCACTCGATGACGCTGGGCCACTATCGCGAGATGCTACTCGCAATCCCGAGCTTCGCAGAGGGAACGAGCGAGGGGAAGCCCATGCTCGTCGTAGGTATGTTGACCGACAGCCCGATCGCGCAATGGGCAGACGGCGCTTGGGGCTATGGGTTCGGCAAACGTTTGGCTCGTCTCGAAGCGCGATCTCTGCTTTCCTGGCAGGTCGCTTCCTCGACCGGCGTTCCGTTGCTGGCGGTCGATGTCATGACCGAAGCCGCCGATCCGCAGCAGCTCACGTTATTGGAGCAGGACTTCGGTTCGGTTCTGCTTGGCCGGCGAAGCGATCGTCAGCTCGTGTCATCGCGCTTGTCTCGGCAGGCGAACCAGGTCGTCGGGATCCGGGGGCAGGTGCACGTGTCGCCGGCACTTCACCCTTGGCTCGTCGCGGGGACGCACTCCATCGAACCCATGGGGGATCACGACCGATGGGGTGGGGTTCACTTTCTCGACGTGCACGCTCGCATCGGTTTTCCGCAACGTTGGTCACCGTCGCCCATGCCCAGGGGGTCAGGGAGTAAACTGGGGAAGTTGGGCTGACGCGGCCTCGGCCAACACGATCCGCGCGGCAACGAGGTCGGGTGCCATCGAATGGGCAGGCCAGGTGCGACAAGCCTCGTGCAATTCATGCTCGGCTTCGGACGGCTGGCTGCGAACCATGAGCAGCCTGGCCAGACTGGTGGCAGCGCGCAATTCGAGTAAACGAACCCCCTGGGCTCGAGCCAGTGCGAGGGCGGACCGAAATGACTCGAGGGCTTTGAGTTCATTGCGGCGTTGCAACAGCAGCTCGCCTTGGAGTCTCAACAACTCGGACTCGTAGTAGGGTCCGAGGCTCGCGCGGCAGGAATCGAGCGCGTCGTCGATGCACACGAGCCCCGTATCGGTTTGCTGGGTCTGGCGATATCCGTCCGCCAAATACGAGATGAAGTAGCTGCGATTGACGCGTGAGCCGACGAGGTCGAGAAAGCCGAGGCCCGCCCGCAGGGTCTCGATGCCAAGCTCCGACTGCCCTTGCATGAGGGCGATCGATCCTTGGACACACCCGGCGAGCGCGTGCCAGAACAGCAGGCCGTGGTCACGGCCGAGCGCGAGGGCCTGGTCGGTCAGACGTTGTGCGTTCTCGAGGTCGCGCAACTCCCGGGCCACGGTCGCGCAGTACACGGCGGTCTGACAGATGACATAGGGATGCTCGATCTGTTCGGCAAGACGTTCTGCCCGACGGATCCCATCGCGAGCGAGGTCCGGATGCCCTTCGAGCGCATCGATCCATGCGAGCCACATGGGCCCGGACAGGACGGCCTCGAACCCGTGTTCACTCAACAGGCGGTCGTGTTGGGCTTTGAGGCGTTCCAGATCGAGCAGCCGATCGGCCGCCTCGAGATGTACCCGCGACTCGTCGAAGCGGGCACGAAATAGGGCCCGTACGCCCAGACACGCGTGCGCGACGAGCAAGGTGTCACGATCGGTCGAGCTCTCGAGCAAGCGTTCGAACAACAGTGCCAGGCGATGGACGCCCTCTACGTCGCTGCGAACGAGGTGCACCGCCCATACGCCATAGAGCACTCGGAGTGGAACGTTGCCGGACGTCTCGCACAATTCGCGGGCGCGGGTGTAGACGTCCGCAACCTCTTGGGAGGAGTAGCCCCGGGTCGAGATGAGGGCCAGGCCCAGTGCCGAACGCAAGGCGATCTCGAGGCTATCTCGCTGCGGGGTCGCGGGCATTTGCAAGACGAGCTCGAGTCCTCGTTGAAGCAACTCGATCGCTTCGACGAAAGCCGAGCCCGCAAGTGCCCGATGAGCGGCGCGCTGTAGATATTCCACCGCATCGGCGAGTCGTCCTCCGGCGGAATAGTGGTGAGCGAGCAGCACCGGCTGACGTTTGACGAGTTCGGGCTGATGCGTGACGAGTGCGTCGGCGATCCGCCGGTGGTAATCCTCGCGCGCCCCTTTGACGAGGGAGTCGTAGGCTGCCTCGCGGATGAGCGCGTGGCGGAATACGAATGTCGTCTCCGGAGTCTCGCGTACGTACATCAGTCCCGCTGCGATCGCTTGGGCCAGATCGTCGGCGGTCGACCATGGTGCGAGCGTTCCGAGCAAGGACATGGGGATCTCACGACCCACCACCGCCGCACATTGGACGGACGCCTTGGCCCGGCCAAGCCGGTCGAGACGGGCCATGAGCGAGTCTTGAAGGCTCGATGGAATGCGTTCGGGTCGGGTCGAACCTTGGTCGAGCTCCACGAGCGCACGAGCGATCTCCTCGACGAACAACGGCACGCCTTCGGCGCGGGCAATGATCTCGTCGAGCAGCGGTGCTGCGATCTGGCGACCGGTGTTGTCGATCACGTGCTGGGCAATTCGTGCAGCTGCACTCGCATCCAACGGTTCGAGCGGGATGACCTCACATGCCGTATCGGGCCAGAGAGCGACGAAACCCGGACGCGCCGTGAATAGACATAGTGAGGGTGGAAGGTCGGTTTCTGCGAGCCAGCGTTTCAAGAACTGCTGAGTCGAATCATCGCACCATTGCAAATCTTCGACGACCAGCACGAGATGCTGGCGATGGGCGAGGGCGCCGAACAGGCCGACCAATGCACCGAGCAGCTGCTGATGTCGTCGTGTGGACGGTACGCCGTAGTCGACCCGATCGAGCTCTGGGTCGGCGGCCATCCATCCGGCCAGATGAGGATACCCAGCTGTCTGTCCGAGAGTCTCGAGCGCTGCGTACAACTTTTCGCCTCGTACGACCGGACCATCGTTCGTGCTCAATTGGGCCCAGTGCTCGAATGAGGTCACGATGGGATAGAGCGCCTGGTTCTGATGGTAAGGGGAGCCGTGACACTTGACGACGAAGTGGCTTTCGGGAGCGAGTGTCTGGACCAATTCCCGCACCAACCTCGATTTCCCGATCCCCGCATCGCCGACGATCATCACGGCTTGGGGGCGGCTCTGTGAGCTACGCCAACGCTCCCGCAGCAACGCAAACTCCCGCTCGCGACCGCAGAGCGGTGAAAAACCGCGTCGGCTCGCGGCGTCGAGTCGGGTCGCAGCCTCGTTGCGAGCGACCACGCGATAGAGCGCGACGGGTTCGGCAAACCCACGGAGGCGACGGGGTCCAATCGACTCGCACTCGAAGTATCCGTGGACGAGCGCGGAGGTGCTCTCGCTCAGCAACACGGTGTTCGGTTCGGCGTGACTCTGCACCCGCGCCGCGAGATTCGGCGTCGCTCCAACGGCGAGTCGTTCGGGTCGAGCCGTATCTCCCATTTCGCCGATCACCACGGGGCCGGTATGAATCCCCACGCGCAACTGGAGCTCGACCTCGCATCCAGGAGCGAACTCGAGGGTTCGGCCGACGTTCTCGATGAGGGCAAGCCCAGCTTCGACTGCGAGCTTGGGTCCCACCTCTTCGGCCACGGGGTAGCCGAAATAGACCAACAACCCATCGCCCAGATACTGCGCGACATATCCCTGGTGGCGGCGTACGACCGCCGCGCATCGCTCCTGGTACATGCGCAGCACCAGCTGCAAGTCCTCGGGCTGGAGGCGTTCGGCGAGTTCGCTCGACCCGACGAGATCGCAAAACAACACGGTGAGCTGACGCCGCTCGGAGACCTCGCGCGCCTGCTCGCGTACTGGCGGCCCGTGAGACGCCTCGGTCGGTCGCACCGTGTCACAGCGCAAGCAGGGTTGAGCTTCAGCCCGAAGTTCTTCGCCGCATCGGGGGCACCGCATGACCTGGCCAATAGTACACCGGACAGGCCCGGAGGCCGAAAATGCCGCCATCCGGGCCTACGACGCGTTCACGTCATCCAACGGCGACGTGTCGGAGCGGCGGCTCGTCGAATCAGAGCTCGACCGACGTGCCGTCGAAACCGAACACCCGCCAGTGGTTCGGTTGGCCAGGATGGGTCGACTCCGTCGCGACGGAACGCCAAGGCGACGGCGTTGCCTTCGGAGACACGCACGTCCGCTCGCCGGCCCACTCCGGTCCAGGTCGAGCGTTTGGTTGACGGACGTCGTGATCGGAGGTCCTATGCGGTGTGCGTAGAAAGGTCGTGGTCGCGTTGACGCTGTGTGGTGCTTGTTTCAACCCCTCGAGTGCAACGTCGAGCGACCCTGAAACGGTGGATGATTCCGGTACGACACCCGCTTTGGACGTCGGAGCCCAGGGGAGCACGGAGTCGTCCGCGAGTGGTGGCGAAGCGACCTCGAACGAGTCGAACTCGAGCGAATCAGAGGCCTCCGCGACGACATCGACCACCACGGTGGTCGATTCGAGCGAATCGAACACCGGCGGGACCCTTCCGACCGACCCGTGTGAACCCGCCGATCCCGGTGGCACGATGGTGTGTGGAGACGCCCTGCTCGTGGCGGGCGAGATCTGTTATCCGTCGATGGGATCGTCCACGCCATTGAGCAATGCGGAGCCGCTCTGGGCCTTGGGCTTGGGTGACCTCGATGGCAATGGTACGACCGATGTCGTCGCTCTGACCGATACGCCATCGATCGTTCCTGGCCTCAATGATGGTACGCCGTCGTTTTCTGCCGGGACGGTGCGGTTGATCGCCACCGGAGGAATGAGCAGCAGAGGCGTGGTCAAGCTGGCGGATCTCGATGGTGATCGATTCGACGACGTCGTGATGACGCTCGAGTCGCTGCGGCAGTTCGTGATCGTCGGCAGCGAAGGGAATGGAACGCTTGCGACCTCGTACGATACATTCGACATTCCCGACGATCCATCGGCCGGACAATACGAACTCGCCCTCGGCGATTTGGATGGAGACAGCATACCGGATATCGTGCTGTCGGGTGGATCCGCCATCCACATTGCCGTGAGCGATGGGGCGCTCGGGATCGAGACCCTCACCTCGATCACGACACCGGACCTGGCGGGCGCGCGCGCAGTCGCAGTCGCGGACGTCGAACCCGACGGAGACCTCGACATCGTGGTCTCCTACGCCGAGGTCGTCGGTGTGCATCACAACGGCGGGCGGGCCGATTTCTCCGCCCCTCATACCGTACTCGTCGACATTGGCGGAGTGGCGGGTACCGCCTTGCTCGATGTGGCCGATCTGACGGCGGATGGCGCTCCCGATATCGCGGTGGGAATCAGCGGTCGGGTCTTGACCCTGGCCGGCAATGGCGACGGCACCTTCGCAGCCGATGGCGATCCGCTCGATGTCCGCGGTCTCGTCGATATGGCCTTGGCAGACGTCAATGCCGACTGTTTGACCGATCTGTTGATTGCCGCGAATCCGAATCAAGTGCTCGATCTGCATATTTACGCAAATCGCGGGAATGGCGAATGGGCCGAGCCGACGCTATTTGGGTTCAGCGGTGGATCGACGGCGTTCGAGGTGACCGATCTCGATGGAGACAGCATCCCGGATGTCGTGGGTTGCGACATCCTTGGTGAACTGGACCTCTCGCTCAGCGAGCCGTAGTGGGATCGTTCACGGGAAGCGGAGCCAACCGCCGTCGCTGAGTTCAGCCCTTGTCCATTGGACCCACGCGATCGATCGCCAGGCGAACCACGCGACCCAACCGAACCAAAGGACCCGCCAGAGCGAGTCGGGGACGGCGAACACTTGGCCTCGCGGCATCGCGTCGTCCGTGTGGTCGACGACCCAGCTGAGCATTTCACCCGCGTGAAGGTTGTATGGCATGGTCGACATGCCGTCGATGAGCAACGACCGAGCCGTGTAGATCGCGACGAACCCGACCGCGAGCGTGAACATGAACGCGCCCAGTTGCACGGCGTTGAACATGCGGTCGCGGTGGGTCGCCTGCATGATCGATCGTCGGTGCCCGATGAAGAGGAACCAGCCGACGACGATCGGAAACAGGACGATGGGGATACCGAGTCCGAGCAAGAACCAGTCATGCAGTCGGATGGCTGGTTTCGCGGGATTGATGACGTGAAGGAGTCCGGCCAGTCCGGCGATCGCGAGGACCCACGCGCCCAACCAGACGACGGGGCCGTTTCCGTCGCCACCGAGCCACAGGAACGCCAACGAAGCGTCATCGGTGAGTGCGACCGCAACCCGAGCATTGGTCGCCGGTCCCCCGAGCGAAACCGCGGGAGTTTGGTACGCCGTCGTGAACGTGTCGTCCTGCTTCCATTCGATGCGGACGGCGTGGTACCCGGGTTGGAAGGTCAGACGAATGGCGGAACTCGCCTTGTTCGTCGGGACCTCGTGGCCGTCGACCTGAACCGTCCGCAGATCCGCGGCCTCGGGGATCGTGATCGTCCGCTCGCCCACGGTCGACGTGCGCAGCGACAGGTTCAGAGTCGCCGTGGTTCCATCCTCACCGAGCCCAACGTGGAGTGACGCATCATCGACGCTGAGGCGCGAGCCTTCGGCTGGGGTCGGTTTGAACAGCGCGACCTTCAGCGATTCGCCCGGCCAAGGGTGATAGACGCTCCGCGCACCTTTGCGGTAGGACGGCGGAATGCCCTCGGCCTCGCATTGCCAGGCCGCATCGCAAACGAAGACCCAGCGCTCGGTCCACTCGCCTTTCGGTGCTGCGAGGACGAGGGCGGCGCGCGTTTGCAGGACCGAGGTCCAGGTCACGACCTCGCCCGCGTGCTCGAGCGTGAGCGTGGCCTTCGGATCTTCGATCTTTTTCGAAGACTGGATCATCTGCTCGCCCTCGAGCAGCGGCACCCGAATCGTGACGGGTGATGGACCATCGTTGAGTCGCGTCACTTTCGTCTGCAAGGTCCACCGCGGTCCGATCTCGAACTCGCGATCCACGGCGAGCCACACGGGGAGGTCCTGACTTGCCTTGTCCGCTTCCTTGGGGCGTTCGTCGGGCATGACCACGTCGCCCACGTCGCCCACGTTCGAGTCGCGTTGCAGGTGTACGCTTTGGGCGGTGTTGCTTTCGTCGACCCCTTCGACGGTCCAACCGCTCGCCTTCACCTCGACGCGCTTTGGTTCCTGCAGCGAAAGGTCCAACTCGTCGCCCGCGATCGGCCCCCGCATCACGACGCGGTGCAGGCCTTCGGACAGACGCAGGAGCAGTTGTCCCTCGCGAGCGGTCAAGGCTTCGGCGGCTTGGCCATCGACGGTGACCGAACTCGGTCCCCAGGTTTCGAGCGCGCCCGGGAGTCGATACACGCCGGGCCCAGCCATGTGGACTTCGGCCTCGAGCGTGAGCGAGCGTGCCTCGACGTCGATGCGGAGGACGCTGACGAGTGCACAATCGGGACCGCACTCCGGATGCGGCGCGAGTTCGGCCTCCGCGTTGACCCGCTCGGCCAACTGCTGGAGGAGTTCTTGGGGAGGGGCTGCCCTCGCGAGCGCCGGGGCTCCGAACACCATGAGCATCACCGCGAGCCCGAGACCGCCCGGTCCGGTGGCTTCACCGAGTGAGTTCTCGTCCGGCTCGATGGGTGGCTCGATGGGTGGGTTCGGGGGATGAAGGAAAGCGTCCCAGCTCGAGCCGACCAACAGCAGCACCATCGCGGCGAGGGCGAGGGCCCGGACGAGGGCGATGACCTGGTTGACGACGGGTGGCAACAACCAGAGCGTGATCGCCTCTCCGTCCTTCGCCGTGCGATCGAGTGCCACCGTCCACACGCGACCATTCCACGTCGGCTTCGCCTCCCCCGTCTGGGGGATCTCCGGCGGTGGAGCATCGGGCAGCGATCCGCTCTCGACGTACTGGGTCGAGGGATCGAGTCGATCCCCCAGGCCTTCCCCTCTGCCTTTGGCGAGTCCATCCATCGACGGCTTCGGCGGTTCGGCTTCGACGGGCGATGCCATCGGACTTTCGGGAACCGCCCATGAGTCGGCATCCATCGGTCCGTCGATTTCGGGCTCCGGTTTGGATTGCCGCTTGGGTTTCGCGTCGTCGTACTCCTCTGGAGGAGCCTCCGCCGTGCCCTCTTGCGCGACCTCACGGTGGCCCATCGCCGAGGCGTAGTCCGCCCCGGAGGCCGCCGTGGACTCGGGTGCGCTACGGCTCGGCATGGATCCGCCGCGAAAGGACAGCAGCCCAAGCAGCAACAGTCCGAGGACGAATGCACCCAACAACGCCAACCCAACGCGCCGAAGCTTGGGCGCCACGCCGCCGCTGCGAACGATTAGCCACGCGACCCCCGAAGTGATGGAAGCCAACACGACCGCGAGCAAGCCGAGCCCGACCAGGTCCTCCACCGCGCGCTCGAATCTGAAACCGCCGAGCGCCGGGGCGCCGTTCTGCCACACCCGCTCGAGGTTCTCCGGCAATGCCGATGCCGCCCAAGCCACGAGGAGGAACGCACTCAAGGCCCAGATCGTACGCACGCCCCAGGCCGTCCAAGGGCGGAGCGATCGATCCATCGCGACCTTCGACGCGACGAGAACGGCGATGAGCGTGAGCAGCAAGCCGAAGGCATCGTCGTGTGCGTCGAACATCAGGGCCAAGCCCACGACGCCGGCCACTGCCGTGCGTCGGTCGACCCACCCACCGATCGCCACACACACGCCGATCAGCAACACCGCGCTCACGGCATCCCAGCTCTCGAGCCACGTTGCGACGGTTTTCCCAGGCCCACCGACATAGAGAAGATCCCAGCCGGGCGGCAACCGAAACGCGACGCTCACCCGATCGAAGGTCTCGGACCAGCCGGAGAGCGGCAACGTGCGAACGGGCCCTGCTCGGCGCCACTCCGCGGTCATCTCGAGGTTCGGGTTGCGCAACTCGACCCCCGCTTGGCCGGTCTTCCCGATCGTGATCACCTGAGGACGCCCGTCCACGAACGCGTTCCCGAGTAGACCCTCGCTCAGATCGAGTCGACTCGCTCCGTGCAGCTGTCCGCGGATGGTGTCGAAGAACCGCCACCCGTCGCCGTGGAGGTCGTAGATCGCTTCGCGCTCGAGCACGAGCGCATTGGGGGCGGTCTCGGACACGCCGCGCTCGAGCAGCTCGAACCGGAGCGGTCGATCGGGAGTGACTGCGTAGGTCGCTCCCTCCGGCCAGCTCGTCGGTGCATGGGTCCGCGTGCGGTCGATGGGGCTTCCACCTGTCACGGCCACGTGCCCGAGGCTCGGGCGATCGTCGTCGGGATCGGCGATCTGCGTCCGCCAGATCCACACCTCTTCCTCGGGCCATGGTGGCGGCAACGCGGGCGGTCCGAGCTGGGCTGGCGCCTCGGGCAGGTGCGCAGTGAGACCGATGTGATAGGTGCCCGAGCGAACCTTCACGACGAGGTTGCGGGCCTCGTCGAACGCGATCGGCAGGTCGCTGTCGATACGCAGCAACTTGGCGTTGTCCGCGAGCGGGTAGGGGAGCTCGAGCTCGCGATCTTGTCCGGCGATCCGCAGATCGACCCACGTGAAGATCTGGAGCGGCACGCCATCTTCGACGAGACGTGACACCTCGATCCGTTCGCTGTTCGGCTCTGGTTCAGCGTCGTCGGTTTGGGGATCGGGCCCCGGTTCGGGCTCGGTATCGTCCGGTTGGGGGAGGTCGAGGAGATCGTCCGAACGGATCGGAAACGCGATCGCGGTGCCGGATACGACCAGCTCGATGAGCGCGACTTCGGTCGGCACCGTGAGCGTGTCGGGCAACGCTCCCCAGAGGAACCGACCCTCGATCCGCTGGCGACCGGGCTCGAGTCGAACCACCGGTCCGTCGCCCTGGTCGATCACGAGCGCTGGTTTTCCGTCGACGCGAACGGCTTGTGGCCAGGCCTCGTCGCCTCCTGGCAAGCCGACCGTCTGCGCGGCATGGGCTACGACCTGCAACTCGAACGATCCGCCGTCGGCATCGAGCTCGAGGCGCAGATGCGTGGGCCAGATGCAGATCGTCGTGCCGTCCACGTCCCGGCACTCTCCAACCCGCGGCTCGACCGGCTTCACCCACTCGATCCAGGGCTCGAGCTCCTCGGGTACCGCGGTCAAATCGGGCTTTGGTCCCTTGGCCGAAGCCAGCCGCGCCTCCGCGAGGACCGTGAACAGAAGCACGATCGTCATCCACCAAGACCACCGACCCGTCACTCGCATGGTTGCGCGAGACTATACCGGCGAGGTTGCCTCGGGGCGGCGACTCGAGACCGAGACGTTGGCGAGCGGTACTAGGTGATTCCGCCGCTCGCGCGAATCACTTCTCCCGTGATCGCTGTGTTGGCCTGCGAACCGAGAAACACGATCAACGGGACGACCTCTTCGGGGGGCAGGATCCTTCTGATCGGTGAGGTCGCTTCGACGTGTTGCCTGTGCTCGGCGGGGATTCGCGCGGCGTTTCGCTCGGTCATGGTGAAGCCGGGCATGACGACGTTGACGAGGATGCCCGCGGGGCCGAGTTCCTTCGCCAGCGTTCGGGTGAGGCCGTGCAAAGCGGCTTTCGCTGCTGCGTAAGGCCCGGCCCCGACGAAGCCATCGACCGCGATGCCGGACGATAAGTTGACGATGCGTCCCCAGCCGCGCTCACGCATCGCGGGGAGAGCCGACTGGATCGCTGTATATGCGCCTTCGACATTGGCGCGCAGCATCGATTTCCATTCGTCTTCGGGCACCTGCTCGAATGGCGGCACGTTCCACGGCAGGCGTGTACCCCATTCGACGGCGTTGTTGACGAGTGCATCGATTCGCCCCCACCGTTCGATCGCCGACGCGGTCGTGGCATGGATCGTTTCGGGTTCGGCGAGCGCGAGACGACACACGATCGCCTCACCCCCGCTGCGCTCGATCTGTGCCGCGACTTCGATGGCACGATCGCGCTCCGACGCATACGTGATCACCACGCGCGCCCCTTCGTGTGCGAATGAAAGCGCTGCGGCGCGACCGATGCCTTGCGAGCTACCCGTGACGATGATCACGCGTTGAGAAAGTCCGAGGTCCATGCCGATCGTTAGCAGCCAGCGTTCGCGTGGGATTGGAAGAATCGGCCATCGTCCGTGGCTTGCACTCGACGATCGACCGTGGCATGTGCAGACCATGGCCGCCGTGTCCACGAACGTGCCGGTGCATCCCGCGTTGGTCGATCATGTGCAGGGCGTTCGTGTGTTCGAGAACCTCGTGCCCGGAGCCTGGCGGATCCAAGCGTTTCCTGACGGATCGACGGGCATGTTGCTGTGGATCCTCGGCAACGGCGGCGGTGATCTCAGCGTCGCGGGTCCTCGGACGCGCGCGCTGTTCAAGACCGCTCCGCCCGCCGAGTTTGCGATCTTCATCGCGTTCAAGCCGGGAGGAGGTGTGCCGTTCGTCGGGGTCGACGCGAGCGAGATCCGGGATCGGATCGTCCGCATCGACCAGGTGTGGGGCCACGAAGGCGCGTGCCTCCGCGATCGATTGCTCGACACACGAGTGCGCTCAGAAACGCTCGAAGTCCTCCAACGGTCGCTCCGGGATCGATTGTGCAGCACCCAACGCACAGCGGCGACCGAGGTCGTCCGCCGTGCGGTCGTTCGCCTTGGGGCCGCCGACGCGAAGGTACGGATCGAGGATCTCGCGACCGAACTCGGGGTGAGCACGCGTCACCTCCGACGCGTGTTCACAGCCAGGGTCGGTGTCGGTCCCAAAGAGTTTGCCCGGATGGCGAGGCTGCAGCGAGCGCTCGTCGGAGCGCGGCGGGGGGACCCATGGACCGAGCTGGCCCAGGCCGCGGGCTACTACGACCAAGCTCATTTCATTGCCGAGTTTCGCGAACTCGTCGGTACGACGCCGAGCCGGTTTGCGAAGGCCCATCACGAGCCGCCGTTGCACGAGACAGCGTCTCGCACACCGGTCGATGGCATCGCGAATCGCGTGGCTCGTCTCGGTTCGTAGGCTCGCAGCGCGGTGACCGTTTCATAAGACATCGAGGACTGCGTCTTCGGCCGTCGAGGCATCCGCGTAGCCAGAGATGCAAAAATCGAAGTCTGTCGGACTCGCGGCCGCACCCGGAACGATGATCGCGACACTGCGAAGCGGATCCGCGGGATTGTAGTCCGTACCCGATCCGTCCCAGCAGGCCGTATTGAAGTCTTCCCAGCGAATGAAATAGGGCCCTTCACCCACGAGGTCCGCACACCAGAATGTCATGCCGGTCATCCCGGGTGATACGAGTTGGGCGCGGAGCGGACTCGGAGTACGACGAATGATCCGTAATGCCAGACCCGCCGCGGTCACATCGGCCGGTGCCGCATTTCCGGACGGTTGATTGAGATTGATCCCGAGTTCGAGGAAGTTGCCATTCCCAGCTCCGACCGTCCCGTTCACACAGAGCGGTTCTCCAGCTGCACGAGCCGCGAAGTTCATCGGCGTATAGGTCGTCGGCGCCGGCCCAACGATATATGCGTAGCCTTGCCAAGCGTGGCTGACGACGAAATCGCCACCCGCGTTGGGAGCCAGTTCGACCCCCGTTGTCGTGTCGCCTGGTGGGCTTGTCGAGGTTTCACAGCTCTCCGTCGGTGCGACTCCGCAAGGATCGCCGGTGTCGGTCGCGGCGCTGCCAACCGTGGACCCGTTCGTCGTGACCGGATTCGTTTCGCCCGGGCCACCGTCGAGGGTCGACTCGTCAGGAGCAGAGGCATTCCCGCTATCGCCGCGGTTGCGACGACGGCCACCTTTGCCCTCATCGTCGTCTTCGTCCTCATCAGCACCGCCGCTGCTTCCATAGATGGTGGGCGAGGCTGGGGCGATGCATCCGGTGACCGCCATCCCGGGAACGAGCACCAGCACATTGCGAGCGAAGCCGAGGATCGAACGATGCGAACGGAAGGAAAACACCCACATGGACGACCGATGCTAACGGCAGAACGTTGACGTGACAAGCAAGCCTCCAATGAACCGCCGGCATCACTCCGAAGTACGATCAACGTAGCGAAGATCGCCATATCGTCGTGCTCGGGCCAAGCTCAGCGCAACGTTCGTGGTCGTATCCACGAATCGATGTGTGGAACTTCCTTGATGTCATCAACGTTCGTCCACGATCACCGTCGTCACGACGGACGTGCGCCAAGGCATCCTACGGGCGGACGGCACCGCTGAGTCGCCGTCGTCGTCACGTTCGGCACTCGACACCAAGGCGCCCGGGGATTGGTCGATGATCCTGTTCAACGAGACACCGCTCGACAGCAATCGCATTGCGGCTCGTGCAAGCGTGATGCAAGACCGCCGCCTTCGCAGAGCCGAAACGTTGGCGGCGCGGTTCGACCTGCCTTTGCGCACCCTCCAGCGCTTGTTTCGACGGTATGTGGGGGTGGATCCCAATGGGTGATCCGGCGTCTGTGTTTGCACGAGGCTGCCGACGGGCGGCTCAAGGTGCGATCTTCGATTGGGCCGAGCTCGGGGTCCCTTCAGGTGGGGTCGCAGTGCGACGACGGGACTGCGCACGTCGGTGTCGTTCGTACGTGCTCGTGACCTCGCGGACGATCTCCGGATGATGCCGAAACACGAAGCGTGCGGCCGCGCGCAGGTGGTTCATTTTCGTCTGCAATAGGCCCGCAAGGCGAGTGCGACGGTCGAGCAGAGAGCGAACTTCGGCAGGCGTAGCCGCGGTCGCCGAGCGTTCCCGCAAAGCTTGGGCGAGAGCCCGACCTTCTTCGATCAGCGTCATGTCGAAGGCACCGATCTCTGCGAGCTGTTCGCGGTTCTGAGCGGCCAACGCGGCGAAGTCGTCGAGCTCCGAGGCCAGGGCGTCCTGCGAGTCGGGGGTCTCGCGGTGTGCCTCGGTCAAGTTCTGCAACTGGCGGTCGCGTTCGTCTTCAATGCCATCGTCGAAAAGCCACTCGAGCGTGGCCGTGATCTCGCCGAGCACGAAACGCGCGCGAACCACCGTGGCGTTGCCCCGCGGGGAAGCGAGTGCGAGCAGAAACGCCGTCTGGGCTTCCTGCGTCGCGGCTTGCAGCGTGAGGATGTGGGGGATGATCTCCGGGTCGAGTTTCGAGCCCGCGAGCTCGAGGCCCGGCCGAAGGATCCGATCGGTTCCGGGTTCGCGTTCGGCCGCCCAGTAGCGTCCGGCGAAACGTGCAACATCGACGGCCTCTCCCAAGAGCACGTGAAGGGGGAGACTCAAACTCAGCTGCGCGTCCGTCAGTGTTCGCAGCTCGGTGTCCAGGGCCTCGGGAAGGTCTTCAGCCATGCGGTTCGAACGGTAACAGGCGCTCTCCCTGGCCCCCGTGGCCGGAACACATCGACTTGCTGTCCTGGACGGGGTGATTGTTGCCTGGACTGGAATACCCATGTCCTGGACGGGATGATTGTCCCGTGGGACGGAATGATGCGCGTCCTGGACGACGAGTTGGATGTCCTGGACGCCTCAGGCTTCTTCGAAGAGCGATTGGGAGTTCGACGCGACCGCGGCCGCTCGAGCCCATCGATCGAGTGTTTCGGCGTCCGTACACGACTCGATCCGCTGTCGTTCGGTGTCGGTCAACGTTAGGCCGCGAGCCTCGATCACCGCGAGCAGTGTGGCCCGACGACCCTGGGCTCGACCCTCGTCGCGGCCCTGGGCAATGAAACGTTGGGCAAACTCGCTTTGAAATTCGTAGTTCTGCTGTCCCATGCTGGCCTCGAGGATCTTGCGCGCAGCCTTGCCGATGTAGGCGTAGACCAAGTCAGCGGATGCCGTCACTCACGGCCGCAAACGCCGAGCCATTCGAGGCCCGAGGGAAAGTTCGGCACTGAAAAGGCCGGCTGGCAGGTGTTGCCAGGCGTCTGGCATTCGAAGTCGGGGTCCTCGAGGTCGCATAGTTCTTCGCAACAACCACCGGTCTCGCACGTGTTCGTGGTTTCGGCCCGAGTACACACGAGGCCGAGCTCGCATTCTTCGTCATGCGGGGCTAGGTCGTGGAAGCATTCGTTGGCACCCAATGTGCCTCCATCGTCGGCGAATGCGAGACAGGTGAAGGTCGTTGGGGCCAGCAAGGAGCATTTCAGGCCTTCTCGGCAGCCGGCATTGTTGAAGGGATTGCAGTCGTAGTTTTCGAGGGCGCAATCATCACTGCATGCGGGGGTGCTGTCACACATTTCGCCGTCATCGAGGATCCCGTTGCCGCAAGGATTCGTTACACCCTCGGTTCCTCCTTCGCTGTCGCCAGAGGTATTTGGCACGCAGATATCGGCCTCGCAGCTGAGGTCGGGTTCGCAAACACCGCTCGAGCACTCGCAGCCTTCGGTGCCGACCGGGCACGATTCGTTGGACGACCCGGTAGGGTCGTCGGTCTCATCTGGACTGTCCTCGGGGCTACCGACGCAAATACCGGCTCGACAAGTGAGGCCAGTTTCGCACATGAGGTTTAGACATTCACAGCCTTCCGCGCCGCCTGGGCATGGGGCGTCGAGCGGGAGATCGGCAGCGTCAGGGGAGAAGCAGCCTACCAGGAAGGAGAGCAATAGCGAAGATGAACGGAGAATCAGCGAATGTGAGGTGGTCGTGATCGGGAAGCAAGTGTCCGGAGAATGAAAATAAGCCATTGCAATGTTCTGGGGATGGTTTGCAAAAATTTCTTCTTCGAGGGTTGGGTGGTAAGTGGCTATTCCAGCCCGCCTGGAAGATTGGTCGCAGAAAGCGTGAAGTCTCCACCGAAGACCACATAAGCTCGACCAGGGAAGCCATCATCCTCATCGACCGGTGCCCCAATGATCACGTCCGCAAAGCCGTCGCCGTTGACATCACCTGCGTCACTCACTGATTCGCCGGACTCTTGAATCTCCAGCTCGCCGTCAATGGTGAACCCACCTATGCCTCTGGTAATGTCGATGAGGGATATCGAGGACCAATCCCTCCTGCCGAAGATGACGTAAGTGCGCCCTCCACCTGTCCCATCGACGGTTGGCGGATCCACGCGTCTCGCACCGATGATGATGTCCGCCAGCCCATCTCCATTGACGTCCCCAGCTCCACTTACTGAACTACCAAAATTGTCTTCGAGACCTTCAGCGTCCAAAGCAAGGCCGCCCCGGCCCTGCACAGCGTCGTCTAGCAAGACTCGTGTCCCATTCGTTTTGCCAAAGACAATGTAGGCTCGGCCAGATTCGGTTCCTTCTGGGGCTTCGAAGGCGCCGATGACGATGTCTCCAAGACCATCGCCATTGACATCTCCCGCCCCGTTGACGACCCTGGCCGTATCGTCGATGCCTTCTCCCAGGATAGCGAACCCTCCCACACCATTCGCGACATTGGCCAGGGAAACTGCCTGAAGGTCAGGTCTTCCAAAGACGATGTAGACGTCGCTAGCTTGTTCGTTCACGTTCGGCGCCGCAATGATGAGATCTGGAACTCCATCCCCGTTAACGTCGCCAGCTCCCCTGACCACTTCTCCAGCCTCATGACTTTCGCGTATTCCGTCAACTGCAAACCCCCTAATGCCGGCTGCGACATCGGCAAGAGGGATCACGTCCTCGTTGGTACGGCCAAAGAGCACGTAGCTTCTGCCGGCGTTGAGGGTGCCCGTCAGAAGGCTCGTACGTTGGCAACCTATGATGATATCTGAGAGACCATCTGCATTGAGATCGCCCACTTTGCTTGCGGAATCCCCGAAGGTTATAGTATCAGGTTCTCCGTCAATAGCGAACCCTCCCCCTCCTTGTGCGATGTTCGTGAGCGATACCGAACCTCCATCTGTTTTGCCGAATATTAGGTAGGCACGCTCCGGTTCACCGTTCGCAACTAAGATAATATCGGCAAGCGCGTCCCCATTGACATCGCCGGCTCCGCCTAGAACTCTTCCCAGAAAGTCGTTCTCGTGTATGCCATCAATGGAGAATCCACCCATTCCCCTCCTAACGAGATCGAGTGATACCAAATCACCGTCGGCTTTCCCAAACACCACGTAACTCCGACCTGTATCGGAATCGCCGCCAAGCGTGTCCAACCTACTGGCGCTGACCAGAAGATCGGCAAGTGTATCCCCATTGACGTCACCCGCTCCGCTGACGACCAAGCCAGTATCGTCACCAGGTTCCTCACCAGCGATTGCGAAGCCTCCGATGCCAGCCGCAACTGCGCTAAGGGGGATCGCCGTAGGGCTAACGACGATGCGCGCCTGTCCGCGCGCACCGGCTCCGCGGCCGTCCGTCACTGAATACTCGAAGGTTTCTTCACCCCACCAGTCCAATGTCGGCGCGGGTCGGTATTCGAAGCTTCCGTCCGCACGAAGTTGGAACACGGCACCACTCGTCGTCTGGGCTACGGTCTGCGGGACAGCCGTGAGGGTTTCGCCATCGTCTCCGGTGTCATTCTTCAACAAACCATCTGTCGCAGAGACCAGAAGGGGTTCTCCTTGACGCGTCAGATAGACGTCATCGCTTGTGATAGGAGGCACGTTCTCGTTTGCGGATCCCGAGGTAGAAGTTATGGCATCCGCCTCATCAAGGGATGTAAAGGTCTCTACACCATCGGTTTGCACCTCATCATCCCCAGGTCCCGCTTCGGTAGATCCGGGAAGGTCGCGACCTGTGCTTGCGTGAAGCTCTCCAACAGTACCGCTCGACTCCGATTCGGTCACGGGAACGACTTCGTAGGAGGTGCATGCCGCAAAAACCAGCGAAGCGGCCGCGAGCAAGGTGTCCGAAGCTGGTCGTCGTTGGCGGGTTCGAACATTTGACCCTTCGCCATCGAGTTCCACTTTGTGCGTTGTTGATGGAAGTCGTTCGTCGATTTGGTCCGTCTCTCCGCTAATCATCATTGTGGCGGCAGGATGAAGCCGTCGCTTCGGCGGTCAAGTCACGCCCGGACGGATGTGAACGGAGCGAGCCTGTCCCCTAGGGCCGGGGCGAGGAGCGCGGACCTCAAGTTAAGGGCGAACAAACGTTGTTTCGTGGATCACCGACGTAAACCCCGCGGCTGGCCGAGCGAAGCCCTCGGAAGCTGAAGCAACCGCGCCTGACATGTCATTGCGCATCAAGCGGAAAGACTGAGACCCGGGATCTTCGATCCTCGGGCCTCAGTTCTGGACAATTACCCGCTTGCGTACTTGCGCTCGTTAGTCCTGCCAGACGAAGATGGTGTCGTCGGCGAGCCCATAGATCGAGCCGTCCGTCTCATCGTAGAAGAAGAAGTCGGCAAGTGTTCCGGTGGGAGCCGGTGCGGTTACCGGAGCCCAGTCGCTCCCGTCCCAAATCGCGATGTAGTCGTCAACCAATGCATAAACTTCATTGTCGCCGACCACGTAGGCATAAGTTCCGAGATCGCCGTCGGGTGGATCGGTGAAGTCCTCATCCCAGTTGTTGCCATCCCAATATTGGACTTCCTCGCCGACCACGGCATAGATTTCGCTGTCATCGACGAACTGGAAGGGCACCTCGATGGTGTCTTCAGCAGGCTCAAAGTTGTTGTTGTCCCAAATCTCGCCATCCCATTCGAAGAGCTCGTCGTCGACGACGGCGTAGATCTCATCCTGTGGATCGACGACATGAATGAATGTCTCCATGCCATTCAGGTCATCGATATCCTCGAGTTCGATGACAATGTTTCCAAGCCCATCGTCGACCTCCACCTCGATCTGGACGGGATCCCAAATAGACACATCATCGTCCCACAAGACAACGGTGTCATTGATGACGGCGTAGATCTCGTCGTCTTGTTCGAAGAAGAAGTAGTCGATGAGGTCGTTGTCTGGGTCCGACAGCTCGCCCCAGTTACCGCCGTCCCAATCCTGCACGGCGTCGTCGGCAATCGCATAGATCTCTTCGGCGTCCTCGACGTGAAAGAAGGCTCCGATGCCATCGAGTTGATCGGTTACCTCGACCCAGTCGCCCTGCGGTCCACCATTGCCAGCTCCGGTGTCCGAGTCGCTATCGCCATCACCGTCGGAATCAGAGTCCCCTGGCGCGTCGTCGTCGTCGCCGGTCTCGGTGTCGCCACCGTCGGTATCGGTGTTGCCCATGTTGTCATCCATGCCGCCCGTGCCCGTGTCATTGGGCGGGAGCTGCATGGTGGTTTGCGGAGTGTCCTCATCGTCGTCGGGGGTCGTGTCGCAAACGACCAGGATCAACGAAGCTGCCAACCACAACGGAACGACCAAGGCGCGGGACGTCGACTTCATTCCAAAACACTCCTTCATCTGAGGCTTCACGCTACAGCGACGAGTGTGGAGATGTCCATCGTTCAGGGCGCACGATGTGTCCGTAACCGCGGTTGTTGAGCTCGCACGTCGATCCCGCTTTCTCTTCGGGTCGCGTGGGATCCCACTATCCTTGCCAACGCAACGACGCACTCGCTTTGTGCAACGAAAAGAGCCGCGAAACCCGTGACAGGGCGCGCGGCTCGACCAAGCGGCATTCAGAGCGGGGGATTAGAACTCTGCCAACAACTGGGCGCGCTTGGTGCGGTACTCCTCTTCGGTGAGGAGCTGGGCTTCATAGGCAGACTTGAGCTTGAGAAGCTTGGATTCCAGGCTGCCTTCGGCAGGCCCGGTAGGTGTGGCTTGAGGAGGTTGGCCGTAGGCACCTTGGGTCGGGCCGGGGGGATAACCTTGAGGAGGCGGATACCCAGGCGCGGGATAACCCTGCGCGGGATAACCCTGGGGAGGGTAGCCTTGGGGAGGATAGCCCGGGTACATCGCAGGGCCCATGGCATTGGCCATGATGTTGCCGAGGCCGGCACCCATGCCGAGGCCCATGCCGGCCTGGAGCACGCCGCCGCCCGCTCCTGGTTGATTCGCGGCGTCGCGCATGGCCTGCATGCCTTCCCAGGCGAGGGTGTTGTCGACCCCTCGAGCGGATTGAGCCGCCGCGGCGTCGAGAGCTTTTTCGACCTCGGGCGGGAGGGAGATGTTCTCGACGATGAACGAGGTGAGGGCGAGGCCGATCTTGGTGAAGTCCTCGTTGATGGAGGACGCCACGGCCTTGGCGAGGACGTCGTAGTTGGCGGCCATGTCGGCGACACTCAAGTCGCTCTTGCCGGCGGCTTGCGAGAAAGCACTGACCATGCGGCGCCGGAGATATCCGTCGATGTCCTCGGCGGAGACGAATCCCTGGGTGCCGACGATCTCGTCGAAGAACACCCGGGGCTCGATCACCCTGAAGTTGTATGAACCGTACGCTCGAATGCGAACTCGTCCGGGGCGGTTGCCCACGCCGAACTCGGGATCGCGGATGAGCACGGGGTTGGCCGTGCCCCATTTTTGATCGAGGTACTGGCGAAGGTTGACGAAGTAGACCTCCGCCTTGAAGGGGCTCGAGAATCCGTACTTCCATCCACGGAGGCGCGAGAGGATGGGGACGTTCTGGGTCGACAGCGTGTGGGTGCCGGGGCCGAAGACGTCGGCAGCTTTGCCCTCGTTGACGAGGATGCAGGCCTGACCTTGTCGACAGACGAGCTTGGCTCCGTTTTTGATCTCGTGGTCTTCGTCGGGGAAGCGCCACACGAGGGTGTAGTTGGTGTCATCGAGCCATTCGACGATCTCGATGAACTGGCCCCGAATGAAACTCATGATGCCCATGGTTATGCTCCCTCTTCCAAGTGGGTGCGGCTCGCCTCTTGCTCGATCGCACCGAATTCGGCGTTGCTGAGTCCGAACGCGTCGGCGAGTTCGCCGATCGCTCGGCGTTCGTTGTCCGAGTACACCCCGTCAGCTCTGACCAATGCGACGGCCACTTTCAAGAACACACGCCGTATCCAACTGGTTTCGAGCACACTCGCGGCCTCGGTCGCCGAGAACCCGAGTTCGGCCAAATGGGCATATTCGATGGGACGGCCCGCCTCGATGAGAAACTCGTCGATCAGCTTGCGTTCGCGGTCATCGATGCCATCGACGCTGGCCAAGTAGTAGAGCCCGCGCGCGAAGCATTCCGCATGCTCCCGGCTAAGGCCGTGGTTCGAATCCGTCATGTTGGCCGATGCTACGGCGACCACGACGCCACGCAAAGGTCTGCGAACGCCCACAACCGCGCTTCGAGTCCGGCTGGAGCAAAAGGCGTCGAAATCTTATGGATGGGCGGAGGGAGAGGCCTGGTTGGCGGGGTATCCTTGCCGCAATGCGCTTCGTGCTCCTGCCCGAACGGACGCCGCTACGTCGGGCCGGTCCGCGGCTGTGGTGGTGGCTGTTGTGGTGGTGGCTGTGGCTGGGCCTGACCGCGTGTCCGCACAGCGATGCCTCGCCTACGGCCGATCAGCTACCTCCGAGCGAAGGGATCGAAGCACCGACGCAAGCGGTGCTCGACCTCGAGAACCGGTCCTTTCCGTTGCTCGTGTGGGCGGCTCATACGGTCTCCGAGGAATACTTCGACAAAGGACGATTCGATCCGATCGCGCAATTGATGAGCGCGGTGATCTCCCTGGGGATGCACACGCCCGAGTTTTTCGGGGAGCGGCTCGACGATCGTTTGCGGGTTCGGGTGGGCTCGTCGGTCGAGACGTTCGGCCTCGACGACGTGACGACGTTGACCGAAGCCACCGAACGACTCGAGCAGGTGCTCGAGTTCGCACAACGGGAGCTCGACCTCGACGAGGAAGGACGTCACGGTCTCGAGTACGCGGCCATCAACGGTCTGTTCGCACCGCTCGACCCCCATACGATCCTGCTGACGCCCGAGGAGCACATGGATCTCGGCGTTCGCACGAAGGGCCAGTTCGGTGGCGTCGGGGCCGAGATCCGGGCCGAAGACCGACGCATCCTCATCGTCCGAGTGCTCCCGGGCAACCCGGCCGAGCTCGCGGGCCTCAAAGGCGGAGACGTCGTCCTCCACATCGATAGCGAGAGCACGGTGAACATGACGGCGAGCGAGGCCCAGCAGCGGCTCCGCGGTCCGGTGGGGACGAAGGTCACGCTCAAGCTTCGTCGTGGGCCGGAAATCTTGACGCTCACGATCGAACGCCAGACGATCCGCATCGATTCCGTAGAATCGCGCCTGCTGCCGAATCAGGTCGCCTACGTCGGGATCACGAACTTCCAAGAAAACACGTCGGATCAGGTTCGGACGGCGCTGGACGAGTTGGCTTTACGCCCCTCCGGGGCTGATGGGGCTCTACGCCCCTCCGGGGCTGATGGGGCTCTACGCCCCTCCGGAACTGATGGGGTTTCGCGCCCGTCCGGGGCCGATGGGGTTTCACCTTTCGGGGCGGAGAGTGGCACGGGACTCAAGGGACTCATTCTGGATGTACGCGGGAACTCGGGGGGGTTGCTCGTGCAGGCGACCTCGGTGGTCGACCAGTTGGTCCGTCACGGTGAGCTCGTGATCGTCCGCAGTGCACTGGGGCGTGAGGTCGATCCCGCGGCCGAGGAGATCGCGGTGCCCGAGTCGGTCCCGGTCGTCGTGTTGGTCGACGAGGAGTCGGCGAGCGCCGCCGAGATCGTGAGCGGCGGATTGCAGGCGCTCGGTCGGGCCGTCGTGGTGGGGCGCTCGACGTTCGGCAAGGGAACCGTGCAGATGGTGCGGCCGACGTCGCCCTATGGCCAAGAACTCGCGCTCAAGTTCACCATCGCCGAATATTTGGTCGCGGGGGATCGCCGGATTCAGACGTATGGAGTCGTCCCCGATCTCGTCCTGCAGCCGGTCGAGCTCACCGGGATCCCGGGGGTGGTCCGTTACTACGACCGCGAGCGATTCGATCGCCAGCGCGAACGTTCGCGGGTCGCGAATCTGCCATCGGCCAAGCACGAGCTGAGCGGTTCGCCGAGCCAAGCCGCGCCCGTGACCGAGCTGCGCTACCTCGACGATCCCCACTACGAGTTGGACGGGGCCGAGCCCGCTTCACGCCCCTTCGGGGCTGAAAACGGGGTCGCGGAGGAGATGTTGGATCCGGAGGTCCGGCTCGGTCATCAGGTCGTGTTGGCGCTGGCCGGTGCCGGCACTTCGGATGAGCGGCTTCGTCGGCTGGCCGAGGTCGCGACGCGGATCCGCGAAGCGGAAGACCTGCGGATCGCTCGGGCGCTCGAGCAGACTGGGATCGATTGGAAGGACGGCCCTCGTTCCGATGCGAGCCGCTCGATCGAATTGCTGGCTCGGGTGGTCGAGCCGGGGGCCGTGCGGGCGGGTGCTCCGTTCACCCTCAAAGTCGAGGTTCGCAATCAGGGGACGGCCCCGGTCCATCGACTGCACTTGATCACCGACTGCGTGCACGACGAACTCGATGGCATCGAGGTCATGATCGGACGGGTCGACCCCGGGACCGCGCAGGTCCGTGACGTCCAGCTCCACGTGATGCCGTGGCACACCGACTTCACCGACGAAGTCACGATCGATGCGCACGTGGGCGAACCCGACGAGATCCCCGACGCGCAAGCCAAGGTCATGTTCTCCATCGCGGGGGCCGAACGCCCGCAGCTGTCGTACTCGTATTGGATCGTCGACGACCCGTCGTCGATGTCCCGCGCACCCGCACGACCCCCGTCGGAACCGATCCCGGGGGAACTGCCGTTTCGCGTCGAGGGGAACGGTGATGGCGTGCTGCAACCGGGTGAACGGGTGTTGCTCGCGTTTGCGGCCCACAACGCGGGGCCTGGTCGCAGCGAGGACGCGCGTGTGCTCCTACGGAACCTGAGCGGTCGGCAGGGTGTGCTCGAGGAGGGATTGGTCGATCTCGGCGCGCTTGCGCCTGGCCAAACCAAGAACGGAGCGTTCGGTTTGACCATGTCCGACCACGCCGACATCGAGCGTCCAATGGAAGTCGAGCTCATCGTGGGGGACGCCACCTTGCGCGTGCGAGCCCAAGATCGGCTGAGGTTGCCGTTATCGGGGCGCACGCCCGAACTCGCGGTCGAGTCGGGGCACCTCACGATCAATGGGACCGAACCGCTGCGTCTCTATCGCGGGGCTCACCCCGCGTCGGGGATCGTCGCGGACGTTCTACCGGGGTCCTCGGTTCCGGTGACGGGGCAGCTTGCCAACTATTTCGTCATCGCGGATGCAGATGGGCGCCGCTTGTTTGCCCCGGCCGATCTCGAAGGCATCCAACGCAAGCCCGGACGAGGTGGGGAGCTGTCATCGGTACGTTACCGACCCGGGGTGCTGCCCCCGACGATCGAGGTCGAGCCGTTCGCCCGCTCGACCTCGAGTGCACGCTTGCTGCTTCGCGGGCGCGTCACGCATCCGGGACGCGTACGGGACGTGGTGGTGTTGGTCCGCCCACCGGGTCCCGCGCAGATCGATCGCAAGGTTCAATACATTGCCGGGGGAGAGACTGCGACCTCGCTGACGTTCGAAGCCGACGTCCCGCTCGAACCCGGGGGCAACCGGATCATCGTTTTGGCTCGGGATGATCGAAAGGTGCAGCAGCGCGACGAGGCGTGGGTGTTTCGCGCCCCGTGAGCCCCCGAGCGGGTGAATCGCCATCAGCCCCGGAGGGGCGTGGAGCCCCATCAGCCCCGGAGGGGCGTGGAGCCCCATCAGCCCCGGAAGGGCGTGGAGACCCATCAGCCCCGGAGGGGCGTGGAGCCTGCGGGCCTTGGGCTTCGAGCACGGGAGACCTTCGTCCGCCCTCGCGCTCCACGGGCGCCGGGGCGTCGTGTTCGGCCGCGACCTGGCTTGCGATCCTGCGCAAGGCGTCTTCATTGGGAGCGAGCGGGCTCAGCGACGCCGGGGGCGAGGACAGAGTCAACCGCACGCGTGGTGAGGTGCCTTCCGGCACCGCGCGCGCTGGGGCAGCGTAGATTCGCCATCGCTCGACGCCGCGTGCCACCAAGTGTGATGTGATCGTGGAGCTGCGCTCGGTGGCGAGGTCTTGGTCCCGTCGAGCATCGTCGCTACGCGCGACGTAGACCGTCAGATGAACCGACTGCATCCACGGATTGAGGCGCAGGAGCTCTGCCAGCGAATCGAGATCTTGGATCGATCCCTCGGTGAGCAACCCGGTGGTCTCATCGAAGGCGACGATGGGCAGCACGCGACGTGGATCGAACACGGTGAAGGTCTCGCCACCTTGAGCGAGCCGTCGGTCTGGACAGCCATCTTGGTCGAGGTAGCCGTTGATCAGTTCGGGCGCGTCGCGGCAGAGGTCGATCTCGTCGCGCAGGCTATCTCGATCGTTGTCGAGTTCGGGGCATCCGTCCGCATCCTCGAACCCGTCGCGGTCCTCGGCGACCCCAGGGCACTTGTCGAGCATGACGAGGATTTCGTCGCCGTCGCGATCCTTGGGATCGCGGCCTTCGGTCGGCTCGGCCCGTTCGATCGGGGCGCGCAAGCTGTCGCGTCGACGAGCCCACGCGACGGCTCCCGGCCGTTGGCTGCGGACGAAGGCGCGTTCGGTACGAAGCATCTTGGGGGGAGCGTATTGAACCGAAGCGATCGCTTGCACGGCAGGGACCCCGATCGCCTGGATCGGTGCTCCGCCCCCATAGGCACTCAAAATGACTCCGCTGCGGAGTTGATAGCGAAGGCCGGCCAGCAATGAGAGCGGATGCCGTGCCCCCTTGGTGACCGCGATGTTGCCGTCCATTTCCGCAACCGCAGAGAGTTGCGCGAGGGTTGGCAACGGTACACGCACAGCGGCCCGATACGTGATCGCGTCGCCGAACGATTCGCCGGCTTGGTGGATCTCGGGGCGAGCCCAGTAGCCCAAATTGGCGCCGACGAGGATGTTCATCGCGGTGCGGTGTTCGATGAGCAACTGGGGCAGGTAAGAGACCTTTCCCCACCCCGCGAACGCGCTCGGATCACCGGTTGGAGCGGTCACGTCGAAGGCGAGCCCGGCTCCCAACCCACGCCTTGGCGTCCGCAAGATCGTGCCCTTGGCACCCAGTCGAAGATCTCCGACCGCCGAGATGGGGGCGGGCGCGGTGAGCTGCCCGGCTTCGCGTCGGGCCGTTTGGTTGACGATGAGCGGGAGGTCGAAGCCAAGCTCGGCCCAATTGGCGAGGCCGAGCGCGGCGAGCACGTGCGTCGCGGTCCGACGGTCGACCGCGATGTCTCCTCTCGAGCTCGGATGGACGGATTGACCATAGGGGATCAGGATGGACGCGGCGGGTGTCCATGCTGGAACTACCTGGCTCGTTTCCGTGGTGAGATGCGAGTTGGGACTCGCCGATGGACGAAAGCGTTCACCAGGACCTGCCCATCCGCGGCCTGGCAAGCTCGCGACCATCGCGGTCAACAACCCGACGCGGATCGAACGACGCACGAGCCGAGCATCGGTGTCGCTGCGCCGCCGCTTGAGTTCTGGATGGGGTCGGCGTCGCCCGTTGCGCCCTTCGGCAAGCGTCGAGCGGAAGCACGAGCTCGCGAACGGAACCTTTGCGGACGGGCGGGGTCTCTCCGGGCTCGTGAGCGTGATATTTCTTCACGCGACCATCTCCATGCCCCGTGAGGGGTGACTCTGCGAGGAACCGTGACCCGAGGGACGCACGACGCCGACAGCGATGACGATTCGACCGCGATTGCTTCACGTCCCTCCGGGACTGATGGTTCACGCCCCTCCGGGACTGATGGTCCACACCCCTCCGGGACTGATGGTCCACACCCCTCCGGGACTGATGGTCCACACCCCTCCGGGACTGATGGTTCACGTCCCTCCGGGACTGATGGTTCACGTCCCATCGGCGCGGAGGAGGACCCGGAGGTTGCCGAGGACGGGGCGCGAGAGGACGCGATCGACCTCACCGACTTGGAGTTGCGAGGAGTCGATGGGGTCGTCGCCGACCATAGTGCATCGTCGGCTCGGACGGTGCGCCCGTCGTGGGTTTCGTTGCTGGTCGTGGTGCTCGCGTTGCCCTTGTTGGTGCGCATGTATCCCGATTTCCATTTCTGGATACAGTCGTCCGAGCCGCTCGACCTCGGCAGAGCGTCCTCGTTCGTGCAAGACGGGGTCGTGCCTTCGGGCTACCACGATCGCTATGTGACGCTCGAAGGAACTCCCGACATTCGCAACGTCGCAGTCGCGACCTCGTCGAAAGACAAGGTTCGGTACATGCGGCTCATCGAGTCCGAAGGCGGTCTGTTTGCGGTCGTTCGGACGCCTGCGGCCGCGGAGACCAAGGGGCAAACCTTGAACTACCCGGGTCGGTTCGCAGGGCGCATGGCCCGGCTCGGTGATCTCGGTCGGACGTCGTGGTCGCCGTGGGCGGAGCCGAAGCAGTACCAGTGGCTCGAGCAGTTCTACGCACTCGAGAACGTCACGCGGACGATCGATAGCTCGCCCGAGGCTCTCGTGGCGTCGTTGCGATCACGCCCCACGGGAACGGACTTCGCGGTCGACAGCTCGGAAGGACGCGTCCGCTTGGAGCCCGACGATCGGGTCCGGCTCGTGGTCGAACGGCCCGAGGCGCGGGTGTTGCTCGGTGCGGAGGCGTTCACCGAGGAGAGCGCGTCGCGGCTCATCGAGGGCCTCGGCTATCCCTTCCTCAAGCAGAACGGCCCGGACGAGACGCGCCATCGCTTCGTGGTCCGGATCCCTCCGGCCGAGCGCGAAAGCGTGCAGCAGCGCCTCGAAGGGGCCGCCGCGACGGAACTGCGTCCCGCAGATCCTCGTCGCGAAGTCGCCGTCCTGCCGATGACGGCGACCTTCACGGTCCCGATCGCCGAGCTTGGAGTCGACGATCAGAATGTCTCCTTCCCGCTCGGCGACAACACGACGCCTCCCGAGTACGACGTCGTCGGAAAGGGCCTCGTCGTCGGTAAGCCCAAAGATGGCCGGGTGACCGTTCAACCAGCCGAGCTCAAGGCCGTCCGCTTGGAGAAGCCCGTCCGCCTCGATCCCGATGGGTATGCGATCCTCGACGGTGAGGCCCCCTCCGATAAGCAGCTGTTTGGGTTGCTGTGGCTCTTCACCCTCCTCATCACGTTGGGGAACGCGGTCTCGGTTGGGTTCTGGTGGCGACGCCACCGGCGTTTGCGCGCCTGACCTACTTGAGATCGGCTGGGTCGGAATCGACCAGGCGCACGCCGCACTCGCGGAGAACCCCGGAAACGTGCCAGCGAGGCGTCGATCGGCTAGGGTCGGGTGACATGGGACCGCAGGGTCTTCGTGCGTCACAAACGAGCTTCACGTGTCGACGGTGGCCTCGAGCATCACGCTAAAGTTCTTGGGTGCGGGGGGCGCATTTTCCCGTAGGTACGGGACCACCTGTTCGGTGTTGACGTTGGCGAATGGAGACCGGTGGCTCGTCGATTGCGGGCGACAGGCTCCCGAACAGCTCCATGAAGCGGGGTTGTCATGGCACGACATCACCGGCCAGCTGGTGACGCACGCCCACGGGGATCATGTGTATGGCCTCGAGGAGTTCGCGTTTGCGAGATTCTTCGCGGGCGTTCCCGGGCTGGAGGCCGTACGACTCGGCGGTCCTCGGCCAAAGCTCGTCTGTCACGGAGCGGTTCGAGAAGAGTTGTGGGAAGTGCTCGCGAGTTCCCTACGGTACGTTCGTTCGGGCAACGACTTGACCGCCGGTACGTTGCAGACGTTCTTCGAGGTCCTCGAACCCGAGGCTTCGCTACCCGCTCGCGGCAACCCATGGACTCACGCGGAGTCGTTCCGCGCAACCGCGCTCGTGGTGCAGGCACGAGAAACGCTCCACGTTCCGGGGAAGCCGTCGACATCGCTCGAGATCCAAGTGGGCTCGCGTGGCGACGACAAGGTCGCGTGGTGGAGCGGAGACAGCACGGTCGATGCGGAGCTGCTCGCCGAGCTCGAGCCCAAAACCACGGTGTTCTTTCACGACTGCACCTTCATCGAGTACCCGGGCCAAGTGCATGGCTCGTTCAACGAGCTCCAACGACTGCCCGAGGTGATTCGGCGGAAGGTCGTCTTGATGCATCATGAAGACGACCTCGAGGAGCATCGTGCCGAGGCCGAACGGCTCGGGTTTCGCATCGCGATGCCGGGACACACCTACGACCTCATCACGGGCGAGCGGTTTGGGGTCGAGGTGGGTCGATAAAGGGGGGAGAATCCACTCACTTCGAGGAGCGCGGGCTCACGCCGGAGCGGATCCTGGGCAGGAGCTCGACGAAGTTGCAGGGTTTGTGGCGCGCGTCGAGTTGGGGCAAGAGGATCCGATCCATTGCGGTCCGAACGGCACCGGTCGAGCCCGGCAGCAAGAACACATAGGTCGTGCCACAGAGGGCCGCCTCGGCTCGGCTCTGGATCGTCGACGTCCCGATCTCTTCGAAGCTGAGCCAGCGAAACAACTCGCCGAAACCCGGGATCGGTTTCGTGACGAGCGGTGCAAGGGCTTCAGGCGTGACGTCGCGGGTGGTGACTCCGGTGCCGCCGGTCGTGATGACGACATCGACGGCGTCGTCGTCGATGAACGCCCGGAGTCGGGATCGAATCGCCGTTTCGTCGTCGAGCACGATCGATCGGTTGGCGATGATGTGACCGGCGTGTTCGAGACGTGCCACGATCGTGTCACCCGATGTGTCATTGGCCGCAGTGCGTGTGTCGGAAATGGTTAACACAGCCACCCGGACAGGGATGAACTCGGCCATCACCTTCACGGTATCAGGATGCAACGGAGTTCGACGGCGTGTTAGGTCAAGTCCAGAGGATGATGGACCGCAGGAAATTCGTACACGGCGCCACGGTGTTCATGGCCCATGTGGGACTGTTCGGCTGTCGCCGCAACGACGAGGCCTCGCGATCGCCGGATCAGCCGAGGACCTCCGGACTGGGCTCCGGGCACACGCGGCAGATCGTGCTCGATGGCATGGTCGAAATCCCCGCGGGCTTTCATGCGATCGTGATTCAGCGCGAGGGCGACGAGATGAGCGATGGCTATCGGGTGGCTGCCCAACCCGATGGGATGACGTGTCACGTTGGGCCCGATGGAACCTGGATCTTGCTGCGGAACCATGAACTCGGCGATGGGGCGTGGGTCGACACCGAAAGGATCGCCCACTCCTGGTTTTCGAAACACGGGATGCCGGCCGGGTCGTTTGCGGAAGGGGTGTATGGGGGCGTGTCGCGGGTCGTCCTCGATCCGAACGCGCTTCGCGGCGCGCTGTCGGGGCGAGCGTCCGGCGTTCTGGTCCGATCGTCCAACGCGGTACTCGCGGGGACCGATCGCAACTGTGCCGGTGGGTCCATCGAGGTGGCCGGAGTGAAAGGGTGGGTCTCGTGTGAAGAGTCGGATTCGCAGGGCCACGGCTGGGCGTTCTTGACCCGGATCGACGATGAGGTGCTCGTGCGCGCGTCCGATCGCCGGCTCGAGAGCTGGGGGCGGTTCAAACGCGAAGCGGTGGCGCTCGACGTCAAGACCGGGGTGGTCTGGATGACCGAGGATCACGAGAACGGGTTGTTCTATCGCCACGTGCCCGCCGACCCCGCGCAACCGTTCGGTTCGGGTCGACTCGAAGCGTTGCAGATCGAAGGGGTCACTCACACGGACCCGCATTTCGCGGCCGGCAAGGTGGGCGTAGCGAAGGGGTTTTCTCCCGGAACGTCGTGGTCCACATCCTGGGTGCGGATCGAAGATCCAGCTGCGGTCGTTCGGCGTTGCCGCGATCAAGGCTCCGAGGTCGGGGCGACACGCTTCAATCGCGCCGAAGGGATGACGTTCGATCCGAACCGATCCGAGGTTTATTTCATCGCCTCGACGGCAGGTCCGCTCGCCGCAGGGCAGATCTTCAAGTACAGCGCCACCACCGAGAAGCTCGTGCTGGTCGCCCAAGTCGATGATCGGCGGGTGCTTTCCATGCCTGACAACGTCACGTTGTCACCTTGGGGCGATCTGGTCATGGCGGAGGACAACTACGATCGCAAGCACGGCGCCACGAGTCAGTTCGTCCGCGGCATGACTCCGGAGGGTCGGGTCTACGACATCCTTCGCAATCCTCAGAATGCGCCGCACGAAGGAGTGGAGCGCCCCCCGGGAGCGGAGTTTGCTGGGTGCTGCTTTTCGCCCGACGGGGAAGTGTTGTTTGTCAACATCCAGTCTCCGCAAAACGTTACCCTGGCGATCACCGGTGATTGGGCAGCCTTGGCTGCTGCCCCGGCGAAGCTGGACACCGGGGCGGGATGATCGTCTGGATTCGGTGAGCAAGGACGAGATCGCTCGCTTCGTGTTGGGGGTGACGCGATCCTCGAGTACTCTTGGTGCTCCATGAGGCTTCCCGACTTCCTCGTGATCGGTGCCATGAAGGCGGGCACGACGTCCCTTTACGGGTACCTGCAACGGCATCCCGGGATTTTCATGCCGGGCAACAAGGAGCCTCAGTTCTTTTCGATCGATGAGCGCTATGCGCGAGGGCTGCCGGGCTATGCGGCCCTGTTCGAGGGTGCCAAACCTGACCAGCTGTGCGGGGAAGCGTCCACCTGTTACAGCCGCGCCGGCACTTATCCGGAAGCGGCTCGACGGATCCGTGAAGCGCTGCCGAATGTTAAGCTCATCTATTTGGTCCGTCATCCGGTGGACCGCCTCTACTCTCATTATCGTCACCGCATGCAGGAGCGGGTGAACCGGGGCGGCGAGATCATCCCCGTCGACGAGTACATTGCTTCGGATCCCGAGGCGTTCGACGCAAGCTTGTACATGCGGCAGATCAACGTCTTCCTCGACGCCGGGTTCCCCAAAGAGCAGCTGCTCGTCGCGTTCTCGGAGGACCTGACCGAAGATCCCGCACCGACGCTCGATCAAGTCCTCTCGTTCCTGGATCTCCCGCTGCAAGACCTCGTGCAAGGGCGACCCGTCCATCTCAATGCGGTCGGTCGTACGACGGCGAAGATCACGATTCGCAACGTGTTGCGTGACCTCCGGCAACGTCCCGTGATCAAACCACTCGCCGATCTCGTGCCGTCGGATTTTCGCGGGTGGTTGGCGACGACCCTCACATCGGTCGGCACCGATTCGGTGATCGGAAAACGGATCGGCGAACGCTTTGCCAGCCAGACCCCCAAAATGACGCCAGCGACTCGCGCCAACTTGATCACGAGGTTCGCCCCATCGGTCGACGAGTTCGCCGAATGGACCGGCCGCGAGCTCTCGGAGTGGCGAAAATAGCGAGCGAGGAACGTCGCTAGCGAGCGCGACCCCAATCGACGATCGGCCATTGCCGTTGCCGTGCGATCGTGGCCAAACCGAGATCGGGGTTGACGACGGTGGGCGAGCCTACGGCCTCGAGCAGCGGGAGGTCATGCCACGAATCGCTGTACGCATGGGCGGTCGAGAGGTCGATCCGCTCATCGCGAGCCCACTGCAGAACTCGGTCCTTCTTGGCCTCGCCCATGGCCGAGTTTGCGATCCGGCCGGTCATTCGACCGTCGCGGGTCTCGAGTTCGGTCGCGGCGATGAGTTCGAGACCCCAAGCCTCCGCGATGGGGCGGACGAGCAAGTCGGGCGAGGCCGAGGCGAGGACCATGCGATCGCCCGCAGCTCGATGGGCCGCGAGCACCGGCCGTGCCCCCGGACGGATCCTCGGTACGAGCGTCTTCGTGGCAAAAGCGCGACCTCGATGGGCCAGATCGGCGTGTTCTTGCCCGGACCATTGCACGACCGCGCGGTGGTAGGCCTCCTCCCAACCATGGGATAGGCCCACACGCTCGCGCAGCAGCCAAAAGCCGATCCAAAGTCCAAAGCCGATGCCAAGCTTGCCGAGCATGAGCTCGTGCTTGACCCAGGCAAAGCTCGAGTGAGCGTCGAGCAACGTTCGATCGAGGTCGAAGATCGCAACCGTCATGCAGGTTCAGTGGCGAAAGGGATGCCGATCGCGAGCGTCGCGGTTCGACGATCTCAAACTCGCGAGGGTGTTTTCGAGGACGTCCACCGTCTCATCGATGATCTCCGGTCGGGTCTCGCCGGGCCTCGGGGGGGCGTTCAGGAAGTCGACCAACCGTTCGACGACATGGCGGCGATGCAGATCACCTCCGCCCCGGGTCTCGTGAACGTCGAGCCAGAGTTCCGCGGATCGTCGGACCAAAGCCAATGCCGCATCGTAGTGCCGTATCGATGCTTCGACACGTCCCCGTCGGAAGCGGAACGGGGATTCCGCGCGCCCGCGCGAGCGTTCGAAACGGTGGCGATAAGACCAGGCCACATCGGCTGCAAAGACGGCATGGCCCAATGCCGAACCGAGCTTGCGCGACTCGGTCTCGAGCCCCGATCGGGGGAGCGTGAGCCCTCCGCGACGGCACCTGCGTGCCAGCGCGCGACGCCTGGCGACTCGTCGCACTTGTTGTCGCTCCAAACAGACGACCCCGGCACAGACGACGGCGATCCCGACGACGGCAATGGCCGACATCGGGCAAGTATACCTCCCGACCGTCGGTCGACCGAACACCTCGAGCGGCCCCGGATCCGCACGTAGCGCCCAGATTTTGCCGCGGAAACAACGTCTGCGGAGGTTGCGCGCGGTTTCGCGAAGCCGACTCTCGCGTTGCCGAAGCCCATCCCCGATGCACAGCCGGCCGTGTTATAGCCACGTTCGGTTGCTCGTGAACCCCGCTCACCACGCACTCGTTCTGAACTTCCACCAGCCTGCGCATAACCTCGCTCGTTTACTCGAAGAGGCTCCTTGGGACGTCGAACAGATCCTCTACGCGTTCGACCGGATCCCTCGTTCGCTGGTCGGTTACGAGGATATCGCCAGAGTGCATTTGGCGGTCTCGGGGACGTTGCTCGAGACGTTGTCCGATCCGGACTTCCAAGCTCGCGTCTACGGCTGGGTCGATTGCGGCACGCTGCTTTGGCGACTGCAGGATCGGCGATCGTTCGAGATGCTTGCGACCGGTTACTACCATCCTGTGCTGCCTCTCCTGTCGAACGCCGATCGCGAAGAGCACGTGATGCGGTGGCGTGGAATCGCCCGCCATTTGTTCTGGCGTGAGGATTTTCAAGGGATTTGGCCGCCTGAGCTGGGATTTTGCATGGAGATGATCCCATTGCTCGTTCGCCTAGGGTTTCGCTACGTCATTGTCGACAGCGAACATGTTCGGGCGATCACGCCGATGCGATGGGAGGAGATCCGCTATCGGCCGCACGTGGCTCGATTCGAAGGGCACGAGATCATCGTCGTGGTGCGTGATCGAGACCTTTCGAATGCCCAGCTCTCCGGTATGGATTACGGCTGGTTCGTGACGGAAGTCCAAGCACGGACTCAGCACTGCGATGCCCCGGCCTTGGTGACGACCTGTACCGATGGCGACAACGGCGGGTGGTTTCGCAACGTTCAGCCCCGATCCAATTTCTGGGGGGCGTTCTATCAACCGATGCTCGACGATGTCCGGAACGGAACCGCCTCCGTGCTGCCCACGTTCATCCATGATTATCTGGATCGCTTCGGCGCCTCTGGAGAGGTTTGGGTGCACACGGCAGCCTGGAACACGGGAGATCACAGTGGTCTCGGTTTCGTGCAGTGGACCGGCTCGACGGCGCAAAAAGAGGCGTTATCGCGAGTCCGGTTGACGAGCGATCGCATTCATCGGACGCGATGGCAGGTCGGCGAGCGTCATCTCGACGACCCGAGCATCCATCATGCGTTGGAGAGTGCCATGTGGCGTTGCTTGCGAGCGCAGACGAGCTGTAACTTCTATTGGGGCGAGGCGTGGGTCGGGCGCTGCCACGCGGATCTGGACGAGGCTTGGAAACACCTTCATGCCGCGGAGGCAGCGATACCCCAAGCATGAGTCCTGCGACCTGCCGATCCCCCGTCCGGGGCGGAGGGCCTTCACGCCCCGTCCGGGGCTGAGGGCGGTCACCCGAAAATACGACGTCCCTAACCGCTGTCGAGGATCCTGAATGTACATCGTGATGGTGGCTTCCGAGTGTGCGCCCGCGGCCAAGGTGGGCGGCCTGGCCGACGTGGTCTTCGGATTGAGCCGAGAACTCGAGATCCGTGGCAACACGGTCGAGATCGTGTTGCCCAAATACGATTGCATGCGCTACGACCAGATCTGGGGCTTGCATGTCAGCGTGGAGAGCCTGTGGGTGCCGTGGTTCGATCGTGCGATCCGCTGCACGGTGTTCTTCGGGTTCGTCCACGGACGCAAATGCTTCTTCATCGAACCGCACTCCGAAGAGCGGTTTTTCGCGCGCGGGAAATTCTATGGATGCATCGATGAACATGTGAGGTTCGCATTCTTCACGCGCGCAGCGATGGAGTTCCTGTTCCAATCCAACAAACGCCCGGACGTGATCCATACTCACGACTGGCAAACGGCGCTTGCGCCCGTGCTGTTGTTCGAGATCTACAAGTTCCACGGCATGGCCGAGCAGCGCTCGTGCCACACGATCCACAACTTCAAGCATCAAGGGATCGCGGGACCGAACATGCTCGCCGCCACGGCGCTCCATCGCCCATCGTACTATTACGCGCGCGAGCGATTGGGTGACGACTACGATTCGACGGCGATCAATTTCACGAAGGGTGCGATCACCTATAGCAACTTCATCACCACCGTTTCGCCGCGCCACGCTTGGGAGACGCGATTTGGCCATCAGGACTACGGCCTCGCCCCGCACCTCCATACCCACGAAGCCAAGTTTGGCGGGGTGCTCAACGGCCTCGACTATGAGATGTGGAATCCCGAACTCGATCCATACATCTCCGCGACGTACAGCTTGCGGACGTTGGATCGTAAATACGACAACAAGCGTGGGCTCCGGAATCGGCTGTTGCTGCGTGAGACCTACGCGCCCATCGTGGCGTACGTCGGCCGCCTCGATAAACAAAAGGGTGTGCATCTCATCCGTCACGCGTTGTTCTACGCGCTCGAACACGGGGCACAATTCGTGCTGCTCGGCTCGAGCCCGGAAGCGGGTATCAATCAAGAATTCTGGCATCTCAAGCAGATGCTCAACGACAACCCCGACTGCCATCTCGAGATCGGCTACGACGAAGAGCTAGCGCACCTCATTTATGCCGGGGCGGACATGGTCGTCGTGCCCAGCCTGTTCGAGCCTTGCGGGTTGACGCAGATGATCGCGTTGCGCTATGGGGCGGTTCCCATCGTGCGGTCGGTGGGTGGTCTGCACGATACGGTGTTCGATCGCGACTATTCCGATCAGCCCGAGGACCGTCGCAATGGCTATTCGTTCCAGCATGCCGACTTCCCGGGAATCGAGTCGGCGATGCATCGGGCCATCGGTCTCTGGAACTCACACCCGCTCGAGTTCCGCAAGCTCATTCAGCAAGGGATGCGCTACGACTATTCCTGGAATCATCCCGGTCAGCACTACGTCAACATCTATCAACACATCCGCCACAAATGAATCCGAGGCACCGACGGGTTGCGGGGCTTCGGATGATTCGGATGATTCGGATGATTCGGATGATTCGGATGACAGGGCGATCGGATCGCGTCGACTCAGGATACTGCCGTGCCGGCTCGACTCAGGGCCGTCGCGAGATCGAGCGCGAGTAAGGCCTCGAACGTCGCGATTTGACGGTTCAGTTGTCCCGCCGAGCGGGCTTCCGCAACGACTCGCTCACGGAGGGGTCCAAGTGATGCGGCGAGTGCCGTCGATTCGGCGTCGAGGTCGAGCGGAGCGCGAAGATAAGCGGCGGTCAGTCGCGCTCCCTGCAACGATTCGTACGCGTTGCGGATCGCTCGAAACCCTTGCGGATCGGTGTGCGGGGGATGTTTGGCGAGGGCGGCGAAATAGGCCAGCTTGATTCGCCCGAGGTCGAGGGTCGCGGCGATTCCGAGGGTCGCGAATGGGTTCTCGTTCGTATCTGCTGCGGTCATTTGCATCCCGTCGGAAAGGGCAGCTCGAACTGCGCGCCTGTTGGATCGGAGAACGGGGGGCTTTCGTCACTCATGGTGGCCGAAGGCCTGCGGGTGTCCGTCGTGGTCGAGCTCGGCGAGCGTCGCCGGCCACGGGGGCGCGTCGGAGTTTCGTCGACGGTGCTCGGTGTCGCAGCGTCCGGTGGCGTGGTGGTGGCGCTGGGTTTCGGCGAGGCTTTCCGTGCCGTCGACCGTTTCGCGTGCGCGGTGCCGCCGTCAGGTGCGGTGGTCGGCTTGGGCGGGGGTTTCGGTTTGGCTTTCTTCCGTCGGCCCTGACCTCGCAGGACTCGCCGAGCATGGCGAATGGCCTGCTCGCTGCCCTCGATGCTCGCGATGCGCCCGTCGTCGAGGGCGTCGAGCACGAGACCTGCGATCCGTTGAATGCACGTGTCGCGCGGCTTCGCCAAAGCGACCAGTGCGAGAAAGATGCGGATGAGTGCAGTGTCATTCGCGGAGGCCCGTCCGATGAGCCTTTGCTCGATATGGGCATGAAGCTCGGGCCATTCGTAGGTCCAGAGCATGTCCGCGGCAGTGACCAAGGTCGACGGAGTCGGCGACGTTCCAAGGTGCGCATCGATCCACTGCACTCCCTCGTTCGCAAGTTCCCGGTCGAGCAGGATGCGATGGAGGATCTGGATCGAGTAGGGCAGGATCCGTGCACCCGAACGTCGCACGAACGCGCGCTGTTTCGAACCGAGCGTGCCCTGTTGATGGGCGATGAGACTCTCGAAGACGTGCGCGACCTCGGGTGGTGCCTCCATGTTGGGAGGGAGTCCGGCAAGCATGTTGCCGAATTGGTACAGACGTTCGGGAGCACTCGGTTGTTCGAGGATGTCGTCGACGCATTCGAGCATTTGACGGATCGTCATGTGGCTCGCCGGACCGCGGGTCGTACCCCGCTCGGGGGGTTCGTAGGCCGCGAGCCCGTCGCTCGCGAGCGATGCGAGCAAACGATGCTCGAACACGGGGACACGATCCCAGATCCGCTCGATGAGCTCGAGTTGATCGTGCCAGGGCAACGCGTTCGCGGTTTGCGAGAGCAGCTTCGTGCGACCTTCTTCGGCGACGAGCCAACGTTCGAGCTCGCCGCTCTGCATGAGCGCTCGGTGAGCATCGACGAGCCAGGACGGCGGTTCGGGTCGGTCGCCGTCCTCCCAGATCGCGACCGAAGCCGCCCAAATCGCTGCGGAGGGTTTTGCTCCGGCAAGGCGTCGACCGACCTCGAGGGTGTTGGGGTTCGGGGGCAGGGCATCGAAGGCTGCCTCCGTGAGCGGGCGAAGGACGTCGTGACGAAACGCGGCTTCGATGAGCCAGGCAGTGCAGCGAAAGTCCTCGGCGCTCGTGTGTGGGTCGAGCTCTCGCCGCGCTAGGCGAAGGGCGAACGCCATGCTGTCAGGATCGGGATGCTCGGCTTCGAGGCGTCCGAGGAGCCCAAGGGCAGCTCGCAGCGCGTCCTTGGGTCCGCTGCGAGCGATCTCGATCGCACGCCACCGGATCGCGGGGAGCAAGCGTTGCGCCAAAGCGCGACGATCGCTCGCTTCGAGGCGAGCGAAGTGACGCGTGACGTGGGTGGCGAGCACGCTCGGATGAAACAGGACGGATCCTGCGAGCACGGCTTCGAAGAGTTGATCGATGCTCGAAGTCGACTCGGGGAACGACCAGTTCGACGTTTCGGCATCCCCGAGCAGCCGAGGAAGGTCACCTGCGGCGTGCAGTGACACGCGACCTTCATTGGCGAGGGCTACGTGGATCCAGCGGGCAAGAGCCGGCGCGCGTTTCTCGACATCGCTCGAGAGCACCGACCAGAGTGATCGTGAGCGTACGAGGTCCGCCTGTTGCAGGCTCACCCGGAACATCGTCCAGCGGCAACCCATGGCGGTGTTCGGTTCGAGCAGGTCGAGGTGCACGAGCTCGGGCGTAAAGGCTCGGGTCAGACGGACCAAGCGTGGCCCATCCTTCCTGCGCTCTGCGTCGCTCATGTCGCTCACGAAGGCCTGTGCGACGGCCCTCGCATCCGTGGGCAGGGCTCCCTTGCTCACGAGCTCGAGCAGGGTCAACGCGTCGTTCCGACGGATGGCGCGGTCGAGGAGATCGACGCCTCGTTTCTCCTGTTTGCGTTGCTTTCGTTCCGAACGAGATGCCATGGCCTATTCGTCGTCGCCGTCGAGATCGTCCTCGTCGTCGTCGTCACCCTCGTATTCGAGGAAGAGGTCGAGCAAGACATTTTCGGCTGCTTCGCGGGCCTCGCCACTCGCGGCTTCGTAGGCGTCGAGCTGTCGCTGCAATTCGGTCCGCTCCGGTTCGGACAGTTGCGCGAGAAGAGCCCGAGCACGCCGGGCGATGGGCGTTTGCGACTCGGTCGAGTCGCCTGCGTCCGCGACTTTGAGGCTCACGGTTTTTTGTTCACCACCTTGCTGGGACGCCGTCACGCGGATCACCCCGTCGAGGTCGTAGGAGAATCGAATCTCCACTGGTGAACCGGCGGGCGACGGACGCAACGGAAACGTGAACTCTCCGACGAAGGTGTTGTCCGAGGCGCGGGCCGACTCTCCTTGAAAGACTTCGACGCGAACGCTCTCCTGGTCGGGAACTGCGGTGTAGAACTCTTCGGCGCGTTCGGCCGGAAGTGCCGTGTTGCGTCGCAGCACCGGGGCGAAGTGATCGGCTTCGTCCCAGTCTTCGTCGATCCCGAGCGACCGGATGCCGAGGGAGTGGGCGGCAACGTCGACGAGCAACCGCGCGACGGGAGCACCGAGCAAGAGGCCGGCCTGCATCGCTGCGCCCAAGCCCACGGCGAGGTCGGGGTCGATCTCCTCGTGGATCTCGGCCTCGAAGGCGCCACCCAGGAGTTGGCGAACCAGCGGGATCCGGGTCGACCCGCCCACGAGGCAGATCCTCCCCAAGCGCTCATGCGCTGCGAGCTTGGCGTCCTCGATGGCCGTTTCCGCCAAGTCGATCGTCGACTCGAGGAGGGTGAGGAGCATCGTTTCGAGCTCACGACGGGTGATGACCATGTTCAAGTGAACCGGTGCACCCTCGGCTTCGGCGAGGAACTCTTCGTGGACCGAAACTTCGGTCTCACGCGAGAGAGCGATCTTGGCATTCTCGGCGGCCCGTCGGAGACGGGCCATCGCGACGATGTTCGAGGTGACGTCGATCCGATGCTTGGCGCGAATCTCATCGACGAAGCGGTGCAGGAGTTTTTCGTCGAAGTCATCGCCTCCGAGCGCACTGTTGCCAGCGCTCGCGCGGACCTCTCGAATATCGCCGAGCACCTCGAGCACCGAGACGTCGAAGGTTCCACCGCCGAGGTCGTAGACCAGCATGAGTTCCGGTCCGCCCACAGCAGCTCCATCGGGGGAGTTCGCGATCGGCGGGTCGTAGACGAGCGAAGCCGAGGTGGGTTCGTTGAGCAGTCGCAAGACCGTCAAGCCGGCGAGTTCACCCGCGGCCAGGGTTGCACGTCGTTGAGCATCGTCGAAGTAGGCCGGAACGGTGATCACCGCTTGGGTCACCGGCACACCGAGTTCGTCGCGTGCGGCCTGGACCAGGGTGCGCAAGATTTCGGCCGAGACTTCCTCTGGACGCACCTTTCGACCCGCGACGTCAATGAGGGGGACGCGACCCATCTGCCGCTTGACCGATCGAACCGTGCGTTCCGGGAATTGGAGGGCAAGGTTTCGCGCTCGCTGCCCCGCGATGATCGAACCGTCGAGTTGATAGAGGACGACCGAAGGAACGATCGGCGAACCGTCGACGCGAATGGCTCGGGGGCGGCCGTCGACGAGCTCGGCGACGACGGAGTTGGTGGTCCCGAGGTCGATGCCAATGACTGGATTCATGGGGTTCTCCGGCTGACGAGCACTTCACCTTCACGCAAGACGTCTCGCCCACGGAGAGCAGCCGAGCGAACGACTCGCGTCGTGATCCCATCGGGAGCCTCCGATGTCGCCTCCGTGCCCACCACCCGGTAGAGGCGTGGATCGGGGGCAGTGCCCACATCGGTGCGTCGCTCGACGCCCATCGAACCCAGGAACCCCTCGAGCCTTGCCCCGATCGTTCGCAGCCCGTCGGTGACACCGCGATCGTGCGACGACAGCATGCGGCAGGCATCGTCCAATCGATCGATCGCATCGAGCACGGGCGTCGGGTCGAGCAGTGCGGGGACTTTCGCGGGAGGCTCGTGGGTGAGCACTCGTTCGAAGCGTTGCTCGACGTCGCGAGCAAACTCATCGAGCCGCAGGGAAAGCTTGCTCTGCGCGCGAGCGATCGTTTTGAGGCGATCATCCAGCTTTTGTACCCACGTGGGTCCTTCGCTGTCCTCGGGCGTCGGTGCGGTGGGGGGCGGTACCGGTGACGATGGCTCGTCGCGCAACATCGATACCTTGGCCTTGAGCCACGTCCACATGCGCCATGGGTATCAGCTCCGACGGCGTGCCACAATCGCCGCCGAATCTCGCCTCGAGATCGACTTCGACGAGATCTCCACCACGACGGATCGGTGGCGACTCGGGTTCGAATCGATGGTTGCGATGGGTTGGTCGTCGGGCGAGTCGGGTGCGGTCGCTTGCGACCTCGAGCCGTGAGGAACTCACGATGCCGCGATGCTCATCGCTGCACTCGCGCTCGATCCGGATCGACCCGAGACACTCGGTCGCGCTCGTCCGAGACTGAAGTGGGGCCGTCGAGTTTCGTGGGCCAGCGCGCTTGTCGCTCGAGGTTCACGGCGACGGTGGGTGGCAGGTCCGGGGCCGGCCGCTTGCGAGCGCTTCGGGGCCGGCCTAGGGTTTGGCGTCGTCGTTGGACTTCGGCGGCACATGAACGGGTTTCGTGACCTCTGGACATCCATGGCCGGTGGACTCTCCGGTCCGAGCTCGGGAACCGCGACATGACGAACGCGCCGATGAAGTCCATTTCGAACAGATCTACCGTCGCCATGTGGCCTTCGTGTGGCGGTCGTTGCGATCGCTCGGGGTTCCCGAGACCGCCCTCGAGGATGCGACGCACGAGGTTTTCGTCGTGCTGTATCGGCGTTGGGGGGATTGGGATGGGCGCTCGAAGATGACGACCTGGCTCTACGGGATCGCGAAAGGCGTCGCCCGCAACGCGTTTCGCACACAGCAGCGGGCCGAGCGTCGCGTGCGTGGGTTGGAACGGGACGTCGTGAGCGATGGTCCCGCTTGGTCGGATCCGAGCGAACGCATGGAACGGGAACGTGCGGCGCGACTTCTCGAAGGATTTCTCGAAGGCCTCGTTCCGGATCAACGGCAGGTGTTCGAGCTCTGCGCGATCGAGGGGCTTTCGGTCCCGCAAGCCGCAGCTTGTCTCGAGCTCAATCTCAATACCGCCGCGACGAGGCTTCGTCGGGCTCGGCAGCGCTTCGCGGAGTTCGTGGATCGCTTGGATGGACACACCCCATGAAACGACCCCAAGCCGACGAGTTGCTCGAAGCGTATCGTGAGCGTCGAGGTCCGAGCCACCCGCAGGTGGAGCAGCTCTGGGCTCGAGTGGGCCGATCGTGCTCCGCTCCGGTTCGGTCCCTCGGAAGCCGGCGTGAAGCCTACCTCCCGCATCGTCGGACGGCGGTCGTCACCGTGGTCGCGGCCGCGGCAGCGGCTTGCGTGGGTTGGTGGCTCGCGGTCCAGCGCGTGGAACGAGAGTGGGACGCGCAACCTTCGTTGGCCGGCGACGCGACGGCCATTCATCGAGGATCCGGCCAAGCCATCCATCGATCTCCCTCGACCGCGCCTACGCTCGAGATCGGACCCGCGGCCGAGGTCGTCGCTCCGCTTTCGCGGGAGGTCTCGAGTCCGGTTCAGGGCCCATCGCGTGAGCTCGACAGTGCGGTCGCCAAACCGAAGGTCTCGTCGACCGGGACGGGTGCGGTGCGTCCCGCGACTCGAGCGGGCGAAGGAACCGATACCGATACCCTCACCCAAGAAGCCTCGGCAATAGGCCGTGCCCGTTCGGTGTTGACGGAAGGACGGGTTGCGGATGCCCTCACCTTGTTGGACCAGTACGACGCGAGCTTCCCGAATGGACGTTTGACGGAAGAGGCCGCGGCCGTTCGCGTCGTCGCCGAATGCAGGTTGCATCCTCGCCGTGGTCCGGAACGCGCCCGTGCGTTCCGTCAGCGATTCGAGCGTTCGTTGTTTCAAACCCAGGTGGAGCATGCGTGTTCCCCAGCGCCGAGGGATCTCACGCCTGGTGGCGGCTGAAAGGCGTCGCGTCTGCCGCAGCGTCCGCGGCCGAGTCCGCGGCTGACCAAGTCCATCGACCGCCGAGGACCTTTGGATATTGGCGAAAGGGGGGCGGTGTTCCGACTCGTGAGGAATTCGTCGCGGTGGTGTTAACATCGTCGCGTGCGAACGCCCTCGTTGCCTTTGGTGCTTCTCGTATTCGCTGGGTTCGCGTGCCGCCGCGCCGAGGACCCACCCGCGGCCGAGCACGATCACCCGGCCGGGTCGATCGGTGCGACGGTCCCACGTCCGCCGGGGCCGGTCCCTCCAGAGTTCGCGGCGGCTCCCATCATCCCGCCGGAAGCGCTCGAAGCTTATTTCGCGCCTCGTTTGAGCAACACCGGACCTCGTACGGGCGGTGGGGAAATGCATGTTCTCCCTGGCCGGCGCTTTCATCGTGCGGAGTTTTCATCGGTCAAGTTTCGTTATCCCGTGGAGCGCGACGGACGGGCGGTGGGCTCCTTCAAGGTGTCGTTCCGCGACTACGGCAAGAAACCCTATGTATCGAAACCGCTCGAGGAAAAATCGTTCGAGGACGAGCGCCGCATTCGACGAAGTCATACGGAGGGTGACCGAAACATCGTGCTCGCGATCCAAAAAGGAGATAACGGAAAACTCACGATCGACAATCACCGCGTGACCGCGAGTGTGCAATACGCTTCAGTCGAGCCCGGTGGCCCCCCGATCACCGAGGAACTCTTGCGTAACGCCTTCATCGAATCTGGAGCCTTCGCGCTGTTGGATCTTCCTTTGTCCACGGGGCGCAATGCTCCGCTCGGACCGTCGGCCTCACCGGAGGTGGAAGGGGACCCCGAGGTCGAAGAAGACCCCGACCCGGGAATGGACCCGGTGGCAGGCGAACCCGGCTAGTACCGAGCGGCTGCTCCAAGAGCACGATCACGCGCCTTGCGATTGCAGCCAGTCGCGGATCTGCTCGAGCGACGCGTCGATCGGTCGTGGGCGATAACCGAGCTCGTGTTCGGCCTTGTCGATGCAGATCTGACGATTGCCTTCGAGCTGGTCGAGCTCGGTTGCATTGAAGATCGGACGCATCCCGATCGCTCTCGCTCCGAGGGTTGCGAACGGTAGCGCCGTTCGGGCCATCCACATGGGGAGTTCGATCCGTGGTCCACGACGACCCGCCAGCGAGGCGACCCGGGCCGCGAGGTCGGAGACCGGATACCAACGCCCGCCGAGGATGTAGCTCTCACCTCGGCGACCCCGTTCTTCTGCAGCGATCGCCCCTGCGACGACATCGTCGACAGCCACCAAGTTGAAGCCGCCCGCGACCGTCGCCAGCAGTTTGCCGGAGAGAACCGGGCCAATCAGCCCCCTCACGATCCCGTCGTGGTGGGTTTCGTGCGGGCCGACGATCACCGTAGGATGAACGATGACCGCGTCGAGGCCTCGAATGACCTCGTCGCGCACGGCCGATTCGCCGCGGATCTTCGAGCGAACGTACGGGCCTTCACCGCGTTCGGAAAGTCTCGGACGCGTCTCGTCGAGCGGTCGTCCATGCGGCTGCGGGTCGAACACTACGATCGACGAAAAGTAGACGAAGCGCCGAACCCGAGCTTCGCGTGCGGCTCTGGCTGCATTCCGGGCGCCTTCGGCATTGACGCCCCACAATTGGCGGGCGGCACCTTGCTCGGTCGAGACGATCGCGGCGAGGTGGTAAACGACATCGACGTCCGCAAGGGCGGCCTCCAAGGATCGAGCGTCTCGAACATCGCCTTCGACCACTTCGACGCCGTCACCTTCGAGCGAACCAAGCGCTCGATCATTGGGCAGGACCATGGCTCGAACGCGGCGGCCACGAGCCCGTAGAGCGTTGACGAGCGGTCGACCGACTTGGCCGCTGGCCCCCGTGACGAGCGTCAGCATGAGGGCCGTAGTGTATGCTCACGGCCGTTGCGAGCGTCAAGCAGACACCCCTCTTCGCCCTCTCACGATCTCGGTCCACGGAGCGATCGGTGATTCGGCGCGTCGTGACCGGTGCATCCGGTTTGGTCGGTGCCGTGTTGGTCCGGGAGCTTTGTGCTCGACGACCGGGGGATGCGGTCAAAGCCCTCTATCGATCCGATACGCGGGCATTGGCTGGGCTCGACGTCGAGACTGCGGCGATCGATGTCGGCGACGCAGCTGCGCTCGAGACCGCGTTTCGCGGTGCCGAAGAGGTCGTTCATTGTGCAGCGTACATTTCGCTCGATCGCCGTCAGGCACAAACCCTTCAACGGATCAACGTCGAGGGAACGCGCAACGTCGTCACGGCATGCCGCCAAGCCGGCGTGCGGCGTCTCGTGCATGTGAGCAGCGCGCACGCGTTGCACCAAGCACCGCTCGATCACCCGCTCGATGAAGCCCGGCCGCTCGCGAACGGCCCGAGTGCTTCACTCTACGCATTGTCGAAGGCCACGGCCGAACAGGTGGTGCTCGACGCTGGCCACGATCTCGAGACGGTGATCGTGAACCCCACGGGGATCATCGGGCCGTATGACTTCAAACCTTCGGACAGTGGTCGCATGCTGTTCGATCTGCAGGAGGGCAAGCTGCCGGCGTTGCTGCCTGGCGGGCACGATTGGGTCGACTGCCGCGACGTCGCGGCTGGCATCGTCCTTGCGCTCGAACGGGGTCGTGCGTCGGAGCGCTATCTCCTGTCCGGTCGATGGGCGACGCTCACCGAGCTTGCGTCGCTCGTCGCGGGGTTCTCGGGCGTGTCTGCGCCACGTTGGGTGGTGCCCGGCTCGGCGGCCTGGGTCGGGGCCGTATGCGTGGAATGGGGGTCGAGAATGCTCGGCAAAGCCCCCTTCCTCAGTCGTGAAGCGTTGCACGTGCTGCAGAGCAAGAACCGCTCGACGAGTTCGGCCAAAGCGCGTCGAGAACTGGGGTACGCCCCGAGGCCACTCGAGGAGACGATCCGCGATCTCGTGGAATGGCGCGTGCAAACGCGGGGCTAGTCGCCTTCAAGGGGCCCTTGCGAAAGGCCCCTTGAAAAATCAACGGCTCAAAATACGTAGGGGATGAGGATCCGGCGGTGGGCGGGGTAGTCCGGAAATTGGCGACGGTACCAGCGATGGTTGTCGATCGCTCGCGGAAGCAGGTTGGCGATGCTGAGCGAGAGGATGAACAATCCCGGCAGTGACCAGGCCGCGAGGGTGAAGCCGAGCCACATCGAGAGTTCTCCCAAGTAGCTCGGGTTGGTGACGAGCTCGAATCCTCCGCCGCGGGGGATCCGATAGACCTTTTGCCCGCGGGCGATCTCCCCGGGGGTCCGGAGATTCCGGAGGATGGCGTCGGAATGGACGTTGAGCATGAAGCCGAGGCCGTAGGCGACGAGCCCCATGATGAATCGAGGATCGCCGAGCCAGGCGGTGGTCAAGTGCGTTCCGAACGTCGAGAAGAACTTGCCGTGCAGGTAGCCGTGGAGCGCGGTCACCAGCATTCCCGTCACGAGCACCAAGGCGCCGAAGTTGGCCCCGCCTTGCCGTGGGACGCGAATGAGCACCGGGAAGATGAAACCCCGGTTGATGTAGTGGATCGCCCAGACGGTCGCCAGGATCGACGGGACGAGTTGGCCTGCAAAGGGTCCTGAAAGGTAGAAGGGCCAAAAGCAGAGCGTCGCGGGGAGCTCCATCAGAAACCAGCCGAGCCGGGAATTGACCGCCCATCCCCCCGAGCGAGGACCGAATCGGCCATAGGGCGCCTTCATCACCCGAGTCGCGACGAGCGTCATCGGGGCAAGCAGGAGGCCCATGAGCAGGAGCGTGTCGAAAGTGGGATCGCCGGTGTACCAGGTCGTCGACAAGCGTTGAGCATACCCGGGCAGATCCCCTACGCTCCACCCCGTGCAAGACGACGCGGAACCAGCCCGTGGAAACGACCGCGGCGTGATAGAGGACGGGGTCCTCCGCCCCTGGGACGAGGTTCATGACTTGGTGGTGATCGGTTTTGGCGTTGCCGGTGCGAGTGCAGCGATCGAGGCTCGTACCCACGGCGCGTCGGTCCTGCTCGCGGACAGGTTTCAGGGGGGTGGCGCGACGACCTTGAGTGCCGGCGTCGTGTACTTCGGCGGTGGCACGCGTTTGCAACGTGATGCGGGATTTGCCGATGAGCCGGCCAACATGGAGCGGTACCTCGCGCTCGAGGTTCGTGACGCCGTCTCGGAGCAGACGTTGCACGAGTTCTGTGAGCGCAGCGTGGAGAACTTCGAGTGGCTCTGCGGACTGGGCGTTCCGTTTCCCTCGAGCGGTAAGGCCTCGAAGACCTCGTATCCACCGGACGATTGCACCCTCTACTTTTCCGGCAACGAGTTGTGCCATCCCTATGCTCACGCCGCTGAACCGGCTCCACGGGGCCATCGGGCGCTCGGTCGTGGATTGACCGGCCACCTGATCTTCGATGGTCTACGCGAAGGGGCGATCCGCTCGGGGGCCGATGTTCGTCGACAAGCGCGAGCCGAGCGTTTGGTCGTCGATGAACGTGGCGACGTCTTGGGGGTGGTCCTCGCGGAGTTGTCCCCGCGAGCCTGGGTGCGGGCGGCCCAGCAAGCGGGCATGGCCCTCGTCACCTATGGCGGAGGATTCAGCCGACGCGCGAACGATCGTCTTCGCAAGCGCCTGACCCAGCTCGAACAACGAGCCGTCCGTCGCTTCGTCCGTGCACGCGATGGGGTCGTCCTCGCGGCGGGCGGATTCGTGTTCAACCGGGAGATGATGCGGCGTTACGCCCCCGACTACGCGAACTGCAGCATGCGCCTCGGGACGGCGGGCGATGACGGCCACGGCATCATGATGGGCCGTGCGGTGGGCGGGGCGCTCGACCGGATGGAGCGGTGTTGCGCGTGGCGATTCATCAATCCACCATCCGCGTGGATTCGCGGTGTATTGATCGGGCCGGACGGATCGCGCGTTTGTAACGAAGAGCTCTATGGCTCGACCATCGGTGAGCGGCTGGCCGAAAACCATGGCGGTCACGGGGTGCTCGTCATCGACGCGGCGATGATGGACCTTGCCCGTGAGCAGCTTCGATCCGAAAAGATGGGAGGGTTTCAGCTCGTGTTTGGGGCGGTCAACAACTACTACAACTACGAGCGATCCGACTCACTCGCGCAGCTGGCCGCAAGATGTCGGATCGACGAAACCGCGTTCTTGGCCACGGTTGAGGCGTACAACGCGGGCGTTCGCGCAGGGCAGGATGGGTTGCAGAAGTCGTCCGACCATCTCCAAGTCGTGGAGAAGCCGCCGTTCTTTGCGATCCATTGCGACCACGACACGATCAAGTTTCCCACCCCGTGCATCACGCTCGGAGGGCTCGTCGTCGACGGCATGACGGGTCGATTGGTTCGCGAAAGCGGTGAAGTCATCCGTGGGGTGTATGCGGCAGGTCGCAACGCGGTGGGGGTTTCCTCGTTCAGCTATGTCAGCGGTCTATCGGTCTCGGACGGAATCTTTTCGGGTCGCAACGCAGGGGCCCATGCAGCCACCCAAGGTCGAGGGGCCCTTGCCTAGTCCGCTCGGGCTCGTCGCTGCATCACCCGCCGCGGTCTTGCGCCGCGATAAGTCCGCGTGGCTCGACCTGTTCACGACCGAGGCCACGATCGAAGATCCGGTCGGGGCGGGGGTCTATCGCGGACGAAAGCGGCACGCGGCATTTTGGGATGTGTTCATCGCCCCTCAGCGCGAGATCACGTTCGTTCCCAAGCGGGAGTTCGTTGGTGCCGATCGGGTCATTCGCTACGTGCACATCGAGACTCGGACGGTGATCGCCGACGCACCGCTCGTCGTTCCGGCCCTCGTCGAGTACACGGTCGACGACCATCGGATCCGAACCTTGCGAGCGTTTTGGCGATCGCGCGATGCGGTCGATTGGTTCCTGGACCATCGGGTTTCCGGGGCGTGGAACTTGCTCCGGCAGGGTCAGCGAATGGTGTCGGACTTGGGCTTGGGGGACGCGGTCCGCTTTGGCGCTGCATTGCGACCGGTGTTTGCTCCCGCCCGCGCCAGGTCCTTCATCCTCCAACTCGTCGGTGCTCCGCGCCCGGTGTGGCTCGCGAGGATGGCTCGGGCGACGTTGACCTGGTGCGATCGTGAGGGCACCCGCGTGGGTCCAGCGATCGAGGCCTGGGACGACATTCGCGGGCTCGGGCCGGGCCTCGATCCGGAGATCGTCATCGCGACCGGTGACTGGGTCGCTGCGGTCGTCGTGGGGGAGCGTGGGGCGACGGCATGGCTCGTCCGCGTTCACGCGGGCGAAGCCGTCGAGGTGATCGTCACACCCGAGGGGCGCTAGTCCTCGAGAGGCTTCGTCGCGGAGGCCATGGGGATGGGGGCGGGTAAGGCTTTGGCGAGCGGGATCGGCAGCGGTGAATGGAGCAGGCCCCGCATGCCGCCGGCCATGCTGAGGCCCATTTGACGCCGAAACCAAGGCAGGCGTTGGCCGAGTGGCATGAGGACGTCGCGAAGCCAGCCGAGTACATTGCGGTTCGATTGAAACCACGGCGTGATCGACCGGGTTGCCCATTGGTAGTAGCGAAGATGGGCGCGACGGACTCGCGAGTAATGGGCGAGCGCTTGCTGCAGCGGTTGGTCGACCTGCAGGCATTCGGCCAGGACGGTCGCGTCGACGAGCGCGAGGTTGCTGCCTTGCCCCAACTGGGGGCTCATCGCGTGTCCCGAGTCACCGAGCAATACCGTCCCCGGACCGTGCCATGTGTTCAGCGCGACATGGGCATACGCTGCGCTGAGCAGGGCGTCCGGGGATTGGATCTGTTCGACCAACGTCCGCGCGCGTGGATCGTCGCCCAAGACGGTGCGTCGAAACGATTCGAACCCGGACGATCGAAACGCGTCCACGCGGTCGAGTCGAATGCTGAAGTAGAGACTGACTTGCGGCGTCGTTCCGCTTGGGCCGAGGCCCGTCGGCAGGAAGCCCACCATGTGATGGGTTCCGCGGACGACCTGGAATAGCTCGTCGCGGTAGATCCGGTTGGGGTCGTCACCGACGAACCACATGGCACCCCATGCGTACGGGTACACGCGCGCCCGCGGGGCGACGAGCTTGCGAAGTTTGGATCCTGTGCCGTCGGCGACGACGACGAGGTCGTAGGGCCCGTCGTGGCGGCCGTCCGCGGTCACCAGGTGGGATCGACCCTCGGCGTCGGTGACCGCTCGTTCGATCTCGACGCCACAACGGAGGTCGAGGTCGGACTGGCGATTCGCTGCGGCGAACAGCACGGAGAACAACACGCCGCGATGGAGTCCGAGGCCAAACGCGTCAGGACTGAGCGACGCATAGTTCAGATCGAGCACCGAGCGTCCGCGATGATTGACGCAGCGAAGCCGATGGATCGCGGCGCCCCGTTCGAGCACCGGGGCGAGAAGTCCAAGCGTGGCGAGGGCCGCTTGGCCGCTCGGCTGCAATACGATCCCGGCACCGACGGGTCCCGGTTGAGCGACACGCTCATAGACGACGACGCGATGTCCCGCTCGGGCGAGCAGGATCGCGGCGGCAGTACCTGCAGTGCCCGCCCCCACCACGCCAATGCTCAGCCGGGTTTGCACGATGTTGGAGCGTCTCACGGACCCGCCGAGCGGGAGGACTTCGGTCTGGGCCCTACGCCCCTCCGCTCAGCACCTGCACGTCCGCGAGCTGGCCATCGACGCTCATGCCAGCCAGCAGGCGAGCATGCCCAAAAAGAAAAACGCGCCGTGGTCAGCGGCGCGCCCTTCTTCACCTGACGTTCTCTGGCTCCGGAGCACGGATTCGAACCGCGGACCTAGTGGTTAACAGCCACCCGCTCTAACCGACTGAGCTACTCCGGAATGGGGAGCGGTAACTACCGAGCCTGCGCGTCGACGTCAAGTACGAGCCCGCATCATCACCGCGCAGCGCGACCGGGCTGAGTTTCGCCCGATCCCACCGTTGGTGTGCGAACGCGGCGCCGCTTGACGAGCCGTGATCGCGGCTCAGCCGGGCGACGGTGTTCGTCGCCGAAGGAGGGGCAAACTCGCGGCGACGAAGCCGACGAGGATGAGGCCCATCGCGGTCACGGCAAGGGCCGAGAACCCGGCCGCACTGCGCAACAACCACGCCGCCGCGAGCGGGAACGCAGCGATGCGCCAGAGTTCCAGCCGAAACGCCCACGCTTTGCCTTCGAGCAGTCCCGTGGCCGTGGCGAACCCCACGATGAGTACCAACGCGGCGACTCCGAGTTGCATCACGGTCAATGCGTGCTCGAAGAACACCACTGCGGTCAACGCGATCCCGGCGAGGGCAAAATGCATCAAGACATAGGTCTCCACCACGCGCGAACATGTGGGTCGATACTTGGCGGATCCGATACGGCTGACCTTGTGGCGTTCGAGCACGCCGCGCGGACGCCAAGCGGGATGCGCAAAGTAGGCCCACCAACGTTCCCACGGGGTCCGGGCCTGTTCGGACAGGCGTCGCACCCGGGCGAGGTGCTCGAAGTTGGCCCATAGCGGGCTATAGCTCTGGAGCGGAACGGTCGTGCCGTAGATCGGTGGCTCGCCCTCGGGTTCGAAGGTGCCGAACCATCGATCCCAGACGATCAGGATCGCGCCGTAGTTCCTGTCGAGGTACTGATCTTGAACCCCGTGATGCACGCGATGGTGCGAAGGGGTGTTGAGCACCCACTCGAGCGGTCCGATCTTGTCGACGAGCTCGGTGTGGATCCAAAACTGATACACGCGATTGAGCGCGTAACTGATGAGATAGACGATCGGGCTCACTCCCAAGAGTGCGAGGATCCCGTAGAAGAGAAACCACGTCAGCGGTTCGAGCAACGGTTGGCGAAGCGCGACGGCCAGGTTGTAGTCCTCGCTTTGATGGTGCACGCCGTGAACCTCCCAGAGCACGTTCACCACGTGGCTCGTGCGGTGCCACCAATAAAAGAGGAAGTCGACGCCGATGATCCCGAGCAGCCACGGGATCGGACTGCTCGGGCTCCAATCGATGAAGCGGCGTTCGAAGAGCCAAATGTAGGCGGTGAAGGTGAGCAACTTCAACAGGAGTTCGCCGGCCTGAAACACACTGCCGCAGGCCAAGTCGGCGATGGCCGTCCCAAACGCGTACACGCGGCGGCCTCGTCGTCTGGCGAGCCAGGCTTCGACCAAGGTCGACCCGAGAAACACGGGGATCGCGAGCGCTGCCCAGTTGAGCTCCACCACGCTCTTCCCAATTAGCGCGTACGGGCTGGATTGCCCACTCCACCCTCACGCCCCGTCGGGGCTGAATGGGGCCCCTGCTTCGGAGCGGAACCTGCAGCCGCGAAGGGTCCGCCTCGGAGCGACGCGCGTGCCGCCGCGGGGTATCGTTGCACCCCGCATGATCGTTCAAAGTCGAACTTGGGCCAGTTCGCTGTTCGCCGTGCGCGGCACGTCGTTGCGGCGAATTTGGACGCGCGTGGGTGTCACGGTCCTGGTCGCGATCATCACCACGATCCTCCACATCAAGTACGACATGTTGGAGCACAACCTCACCACGCTGCCGTTCACGCTCGTGGGGTTGCCACTCGGGATCTTCCTCGGATTTCGGAACACGTCGTCCTACGATCGCTTCTGGGAAGGCCGTCGGCTCTGGGGCGGGGTCATCAATACGAGCCGCAGTCTCACCCGACAGATCCTCGACCTCATCGGTCCCGGTCCGGGGCAGTCGTCGCCCTTGGATGAGGCCCAACTCACCTCCCTTCACCGCGCACTCGTGTATCGTGTCATCGCGTACGTGCACATGCTGCGTGCGCACTTGCGCGATGAGACGATCCCAGAAGTGGTGGACGAACTCATGCCGGCCGCTGAAGTCGACCGGCTCTCGCAGGAGATCAATCGCCCCGTCGCAATCCTGCAGACGCTCGGTGACCAGTTTCGCGACGCCTGGCGTCAGGGCATCGTTCACGCGGTGCACTTGCCGTTGCTCGAACAGAGCTTGATGGAGTTCACCAACCTTCAAGGAGCGTGCGAGCGGATCAAGAGCACTCCGCTCCCGTTCTCGTATACGGTCCTCATTCACCGTCTCGTCGCGTCTTACGCCATGTCGCTCCCCTTCGGTATCGTCGACACGGTGGGCGTATTCACGCCGGTCGTGGTTTTGCTCATCTCGTATGCGTTCTACGGGCTCGACGCGCTCGGGGACGAGTTGGAAAACCCGTTCGGCACCGACAACAACGATCTCCCACTCGCAACGCTTTCGCGGATGATCGAAGTGAACCTCCGACAGCGCTTGGGGGAAACCGACTTGCCGCCATTGCTCGTGCCGGTCGACGGCGTGTCGTTGTAGCCTTCGAGGCTCGTTCCGGCTCCATCCGGAAGCCGGACGGAGCCGGTGCGATCAAGCTTCGCGCAGCGCTTGGGCGACCGTGGCGACCGCATCGGCCACTGGGATGCGTTGCTGACTGCGATCGTCGCGTTGCCTCACGGTGACGGTGTCGTCCTCGAGGGTTTGGGTATCGACCGTGATCGCGTAGGGGGTCCCGATCTCGTCGTGCCGGGCGTAGCGGCGACCGATCGCGTGCTGCTCGTCGTACTTGGCGTTGACCCCTGCGGCGAGGAACTGCTCCACGATTCGGCGAGCGACTTCGGGCATGCCGTCCTTCTTGACGAGCGGCAGGATGGCCGCCTTGATCGGAGCGAGGCGCGGATGCAGGTGCAAGACGGTGCGTGCACCCTTGCCCTCCGCGTCGCCCGGCTCTTCGTCGTACGCGTCACACAGGAGCGCGAGCAATCCACGGGTGGCTCCAGCTGCGGGTTCGATCACGTGGGGCATGTAGTGCCAGCCCTCTTTGCCGGATTCGGGATCGACCGCTTGCGCATCGAAGTAGGTGAGTTTCTTCCCCGAACCGTTCGAGTGCGCTTTGAGGTCGTAGTCGTTGCGGCTCGCGACGCCTTCGAGTTCGTCCCAACCCCACGGAAACAGGTACTCGACGTCGTAGCAGCCGTTGCTGTAGTGCGCGAGTTCGTCGGGGCCATGTTGGCGCAGCCGCAGATGGTCGCGCTTGAGCCCGAGCGATTGCCACCAGTCGAGACGCGAGTCTTTCCAGTAGTCGAGCCACTTGGGTCCTTCGCCTGGCTGCACGAAATACTCCATCTCCATTTGCTCGAACTCGCACGAACGAAAGATGAAGTGCTCGACCTTCACTTCATTGCGAAAGCTCTTGCCCATTTGTGCGATGCCGAACGGCACCTTGAGGCCGAGCGATTGCTGCACGTTCAAAAAGTTCACGAACATCGCCTGCGCCGTCTCCGGGCGAAGGTAGACCGAGCTCTCTTGCAGTGCGCCTTCCACCCGTTTGCGGATCTCGGCGTCGTCCAATCCTTCCGCGGTCGCGGTCCGGATCGCAGCGATGACATCCCCCACCGGATCGACCGGGCCGAGGCTCGTCCGGAACATGAGGTTGAACTGTCGTTCCTCGCTCAAATAGGGGGACCCGCAGTTCGGGCAGACGTAGCCGCGAGGGTCGACCGGCGCCCCGGTGAGGGTCTTGCCGTCGCGTTCGAGCGCATGCCCGAACTGGTCGCGAACTTTCTCCTGCGCCAACTTGGCCCGCCCTTTGTCCTCGAGCGAGATCGTGGTGGTCGTTCCGGGTTCGGCGCGAGGCGCCTTGTCGGCGCGAAACCGTTCGCCACAAAGTTTACAGTCGACGAGCGGGTCGGCGAAGTTGGCCAAATGGCCGCTCGCTTGCCAAACCTTGGGATGCATGATGATCGAGGCGTCGATCCCCACGATGTCCTCGCGGCTGTGAACCATCGATCGCCACCACTCCGCCATCAGGTTGCGTTTGAGTTCGACCCCCATCGGTCCGTAGTCGTACGCGCTGCGGAGGCCGCCGTAGATCTCGGAGCTTTGAAAGACGAACCCCCGCCGTTTGCACAACGAGACGATGCGCTGCATTCGATCTTCGGCAGCGTCGGAAGCCTGGGCCATGGGGCGGAGATATCACGACCCGCCGAGGGCTCGGCACTTACGTTCAGCCTTGGACGGCGACGATGGGCTGGAGCCCCGGCGTGTTGTCCGCGACGATCGGGGCGGGGACCGGCTCGGTCGGTCCCACCTGGGCGGGAGGTCCAGAGGCGTGTGCGGCCGCGGACTGGCGGGCGACCAGGCGGGCATAGGTTCCTTGGCACGCGATGAGCTCGGCGTGGGTGCCTTGTTCGACGATCCGTCCGCCTTCGAGGACCACGATCCGGTCCGCTCCGAAGATCGTGCTCAGGCGGTGAGCGATGATGATCGTCGTGCGACCCTCTTGGAGGTGCTCGAGCGCCTCTTGGACGGCGCCCTCGCTCTGCGCGTCGAGGGCCGACGTCGCTTCGTCGAGGACGAGGACCTTGGGGTCGCGGAGGATCGCCCTCGCGATCGCGACGCGTTGTCGCTGACCGCCGCTCAGCTGCACGCCTCGTTCGCCGACGAGTGTCGCATAGCCCTGCGGAAACCCGCAGATGAAGTCATGAGCATTCGCTCGCTCGGCGGCGGCTCGGACCTCGTCGTCGGTGGCGTCCAATCGGCCGTAGCGGATGTTTTCCGCGACGGTGCCCGAGAACAGCACCGGTTCCTGCGACACGAGAGCCATGCACCCTCGTAGGCTATCGAGGTCGATGTTTCGGAGGTCGTGGCCGTCGAGGGTGACCCGCCCGCGCTGCGGATCGTGGAACCGCAAGACCAGGCGCGAGAGGGTGGTTTTGCCCGACCCGCTCGCCCCGACGACGGCACACGATCGACCGGGTGCGATCTCGAGGTCGATGTCCTGCAGCACCTCGGTGTCGCGTTGGCTGTACGCAAAGCTCACCCCCTCGAGCCGCACCGCGCCGCGGATGTCGTCGAGGATGGTGGCCCCCGGTGGAGCCACGATGTCGGGGTGCGTGTCGAGCAGTTCGAAGACTCGGGTGGTGGCGCCCACGGCCCCCTGGAGGTTGGCCCAGATGCTTGCGATCGCGGCGACCGATGAGGCGACGAGCATCGTGTAGAGAGCAAACTCGGCGAGCTCACCGGCCGAGATCTGCCCGGTCGCGACCATGTTCCCACCCAACCAGAAGATCCCGGCAATGGCGCAGGCGGCCAACAACGTCGAGTTCGCCATGAACCACGCATTGGCCCGGACCTTGCGAATGAATCGATCGAGCGCCTCATCGATGCCGTGCTGATAGCGGTCGACCTCGTGATCCTCCCGAGTGAACGCCTGAACGGTCTCGATACCCGTGATTCCCTCTTGCAGGGCGGCGTTCGCCTCGGCGAGTTTGTCCCGCGCCTCGCGAGCGAGCCTACGGATTCTGCGGCCATAGTAGACGGTGGCGATCGACAACGGCGGAACGACGGCCAGCATCACCGCGGTAAGGTACGCATTCGTGAAAAACAAGATCACGATGCCCCCGATCAGGGTCACGAGACTGCGGGCCGCGATCGAGAGGTCGGAGCTGATGGTGCCGTGAATCTTGGATACGTCTTCGCCGAGGCGGCTGAGTAGTTCGCCGGTTCGTCGCGAATGGAAGAACGACTGCGACAGCCGGACCATATGCCGATACAGGTCGACGCGGAGGTCAGCGACGACACGCTCGCCGACCGCCCCGAACAAGTAATGGCGAAAAAACACAAACCCCGCCTGTACCGCGAAGATCGCGACGAGGACGGCCGTATGGCGATCGATCGCCCGCGGGTCGTGTGAACTCATCGCAGCGTCGATCACCAAGCCGAAGTACTTCGGATAGACGAGACTCAAGCCCGCCGCGACCATCAGGCACAGGCCCGCGAGCACGAGGTGCCCACGGTAGGGCCAGGCATGCCCAAACAAACGACGAATCTGGACCGATCCCGCGACTCGTTCAGGAGGGTCGTTGGCTGACCCCGAGGTCGTCGGGACGGAACGGGCCGATTCGGCGCTCACGCGGCCGATGTAGCACGGGCGTATCGACGAGCTCGTGAAAACCTCGCTTTGTCGCGCGACTTGCGGCCAACGCCGAGCTCATGTTATCGCCAACGTCAAAGCGCTTCTCGTTCGGGGAGCAGCAGTGCTAGCCTGACGGACCCGTCCAACGATGGACCCCTATTTCGACGTCGTGGCTGCCCGGGTTCGCGGTTCCGACTTCGGGGATGACGCAGAGCTCATCGCTGTGCTCGAGAGCCGTTGCGATCAGGATCTCGCCCACATGGAGGGTGAGGACTGGCTCCTGCTCGCGGTGCTGCGCCATCGTGCGGGTGACGACGAGGATGCGCTGAGCTGCCTCGAGCGCGCCGCTCGCATGGGCCACTCGGTGAGCCTCGCGCGCTACATGCAAGGTCAGATCAGTCTCCGGGCCGGTCGCTGCGAGGACGCGTCCGAGTGGTTCGATGCAGCGGCGGCCGCCAACGCGGAGCACCAACTCGTCCCCGCTTCCGTGATGATCCACGCGCGTGGGAGCGTGGCTCGGGCCGAAAGTCGGTTCGAAGATGCGTTGGCCCTTTACCATCGAGCGCTGCAGTTGGATGGTCGCTGCGCCGGCCGTTGGCGAGCGACAGCGGATCTCCTGCTCGAACTCCATCGCCCCGATGAAGCGCGGGCGATGCTGGAGAAAGCGATCGAAGAGGATCCCGAGGATCCCGAGACGCGGTACTTGCTGGGGGTCACGAGCGCCATCTTGGGTGAAGCCGATACGGCGATGGAATGGCTCACGCCGCTCGTCGAAAGTTCCCCCGCCATGCGAGGACGCCTTGCGGTCGACGAGCGCATCGCGAATGGCGTGGCGACGCGCAGTGTGCTGCGGTTGCTGCATGGTCCGCCCGCCTCTGAACTCGAATGGCTCGCCGAGTTTCCCCGCTGGCTCGCTCGTCTGCGGGAAGCTCCGATGGCCGAGCGGCTCGGCCTGCGGTGGTTGACCGAGGACGAGAGCAACGATCGCTTGGAACGGCTCTGGAGCTTCTATGGCCGAGGCCCGCTCGGTACGATGCACACCCCTTCGACGTTGCGTCTCTCGCGAGAGATCCTGGGGCACTGCCGGCCGGTCGCGCTCGGACCCATCTCCATCACGCGGAACGGCAAACCCGAGCCGATGCTCCTGCTCATCGACGAGGATCAGCCCGATCGCTTGCTGCTCGCGTTATCGGAGGCTTATCCACCGTTTCTGTGGCTCGATGCCGGCCAGACCGCGCAGTCCCTACTCGATTGTCTGTCGAGCTTCTTCCCCCGGCCTCAGCACAAGCGGGTCGACATGCCGATCATTGCCCGCGGGTTCATGGGCTATCGATTCCGGTTCGGGGTGCCAAGTCCCTATACGGGCGAGATCGAGCCAGCGTCGGTCGCCGAACTCGATCGTCACTTTGCGCTCAACCCATTCGTGGAAACGGCATCATGGGGAAGCCTCTTCAGCGAGGATCCATGGCCCGACGAGATCCCGGCGCAGCCCGACCTCGCAACCAAAGTCGAAGTGCGCCAGCGTGAGGTCTCCGCGCAGGCCGAAGGGGCCGTATGGTCGGTCACTCGTCGCACGCGACACTCGCGGTCGTATCTGAGCGTCGAACTGCATCATCGCGATGTGTTCGTCGCCGAAGTGCGCTATCGGCCTGCGCCGCATGCCAAAAGCATCGCCCGCATGAATGCGCATTTCGGTTGCGACTATCCGGAAGACATGCCGATCGATGCCGTCGCAGCCCTGTTGGGTTTTCAATTCGATGCGATCGAGGACTTGACCGCTCGCCTGGATGCGACCTCCGAGCCCGACGAGATCGCCGGGCTACTCACCGTGTTGTCCGCGTTGCGACACAGCGACCTCGGGATCGTTCGTTTCTATCGACGGTATATGGATCATCCCGAGCCGGTCGTGCGCACCACACTCTGCAATATCTTCGTCGCCTACAACTATGAATCGATGTTGGAGGAGATGTGTTTGATGGAACCGGATGCAGAGATTCGGGCCCAGATCGAGCCGCTCCTCAATGAAGGGATTCCCGTGCCGGTGTTCGATCCTCAGGAGGACGATCTCGCCGACGAGGTCCACCCATGAGCGTCGTCATCCTCAAGGATCGCATCGAGGTGGCAGCGGTTCGGGCCTTCGCCACCGATCGCAACTGGGCCTGCGTGGGTGACGTGACCCGGACGCACTACGTCATGGCGAGCGTGCGCTGGGCGACCGCGGATGGCACCGATGTGGCGTATATCGAGGACCACACGGCGGACGTTCGTTCGATTGAAGTTCAAGGCAGATCCGAACACACGATCGTGCAAGACGTGTCGTTGAATCTGCCCTGCTTTCGCGAAGACGAGCTGCTCATCGACGCCGAGACCAATCCCGATCCGCGGGATCGCATCCGATCGCTCTGTCGCGTGGCGGCGTATCGGCCGAAAGAAGTTCATCATCGATACTTGGCGGTCTGGGCCCAAGCCTTGTCGCATCCGGAAAAAGCGGTGCGTCGTGCCGCCATCCGCACGGCGTACAGCTTCCGGTGGCCCGACTTCGAGGTGTTGCTGAAGCAGCGGATCGCTCAAGAAGGGGAGCTGCGCCAGCAAATGGAGCTTCTGCTCAAATACTTCGCAGGTTGCGAGGAGTAGTCCTCCAAAAGGCCTTCGCAAAGACTCCTCGCGACGGCAGCGGAGCTGCCTCCGCTTCCGCGATGGATCTTCTCAGTAGGGGAAGCCCGGGACGGCGGTTTCGATGGAGTAGACGCCGGCGCCCGCGGTGATGAGCAGGGTTCGGCGATCGGGACCTCCAAACGCGACGTTGGTCGTGCGCGGTGCGACGTCGATGGTGGCGATCGACTCGCCTCCGGGGGAGAGCACTTGCACCTTTCCGGGGCCGTGGCTCGTCACGTAGAGATTGCCTTGGCAGTCGACCCCCATACCGTCGGGTCCGTCGACGTGGGCAAACGTGTCGCGTGCTCCGACGCTGCCGTCCGCGAGGACCGGAAACACGCTGATCGTGCCGTCGACCGAGCCGACGTACAGTCGGGTTTCGTCGGGCGACAAGGCGATCCCGTTGGGCTTCTCGATCTCTCGCTCGATCGCTTGCACGGTGCCATCGGGGCGGCGCCAATACACGCCCGTCATCTTCGTTTCGCTGGTGCGTTTGCCCAATTGCCAATCGGGATCGGTGAAGTACACATGCCCCGCGGAATGGAGCGCAACGTCGTTGGGGGAGTTGAAATGATGCGACTCGAAACTCGGGACGAAGACCGTGCGTGCTTTGCTGGTGAGATCATAGCGCGACAAGGTTTGGGTATCGTGCGTGCAGGCGACGAGTCCCGTCTCATCCACCGCCAGGCCATTGCTCCCACCGTTCGGCAAGAACACATCGAACGTGTTGGGGAGCGTCAATCGATGCACTTTGGACGGAGGGCCTTGATCGTCGGGCGCGTTGAAATCCATTTCGGAAAACAGAAAGGCATTCAACGTGTCGACCCAGACCGGACCCTCGACGAACACAAACCCATCTCGGATGAGGGTGGCCTTCGCGGTCGACGGCAGCGGCGGCACGTCTGGGGTTGCCTGGCAAAAGGCTGGCAGCGATCGCGGCGAAGCGGGCGACGCCTTGGGTGTGGCGGCAGCGGCCGGTTCCGCCGGCTGGGTCGTGGAATCATGCTTCGAAGGCTGACAACCCCAGGCTGCACCGACGCATAGCCAGGGCAAGAGAGCCGTCCAGGAGGGATGGTGCATGGCCCTCCGATATCACATCGCGATGAACGGAGGCCGTGTGGGGGTGAGTAGGACCGTTTCGCATGACGCGAGCCCAGTCGTGGAGTAGATCGAGATCGACCATGGATGCTTCCGATCTCATCCTCTATCAGTCACCAGGGTGCATTTATTGCCTCCGGGTTCGCCAGGCCCTGCAAGATCTAGGCGTGAGCATTGCCATGCGGGATGTTTGGAAAGAACCGCAAGCGCGCCAAGACCTCCTCGGCGCGCGCGGACGCGCGACCGTTCCCGTGCTGCGGATCGAAGACAACGGAAGTGTTCGTTGGATGGGCGAGTCGCAGGACATCATTCGGTACTTGAACGAGCGTTTTGGCGAGCGTGAACGCCCTCCACCCGGTCGAGGGATGAATGGCCTCATCGTCCCGTTGTTGCTCGGAATCCCGTTCATCGGCCTCGCGGCTTGGTCCCTTCTTCAGTGACGAAGGCATGGTTCCTGCAGTGCGGGCGGTGACGTCGGATTCTGTTGCTTGAGGGAAGAGCTCGGTCGAGGTAGGCGTTGGGAGAGGCACAACCATGAACCGACTTGCAATTGTTTTCGCATCGATCGCGGTTTCGTCGATCGCACCCCGTGCATTCGCCTTCGCGGGGGACATCGAGCCTCCCCCTGAAGCCGGGACGGCCGAGCCGGCCGAGGTCCCGGTGGGGGCCCGTTCCGAGCTGCCCTCGACCGACTTCAAAGCGACGTCGAAGAGCGCCGTGGCAGCCAAGGCTCACAAGGAACTCGGCTATCGCGCGGCCCCGGCGATGAAAGGGATCTACGGCTTGCAGGGGCGACCGGCAGCGGTGAGCTGGGCGGCGGCCGCCGAAGGCGAGGAGAGCCTGCAAGACGACGATCTCAATACCGCGTGGACGTGCCGTCCCGACTCGCAGCACGGATGTGCAATCGGGTTCGAGCTCCCCCAAGCGAGTCCGGTCAAGGTCGTACGGATCTGGGGAGCCGCAGGCCCCAAGTGGAATCAATATCAAGCGACGCCCAGGCCCGCGCTCGTCCGCCTCCACTCCGACGCGGGTTATGTCGACGTCCAGCTGCCCGATGGTGCCGGATTCCGCTACGTGGTGTTCGCCAAACCCATCGAAACGCAGCGGCTCGTGCTCGAGGTGCTCGGGACGCATGGCGGGACCCAGGGGAAAGAGATCGCCATCGCGGAGTTCGAAGTGTTTGGGACGTCGGGCGATCGCCGAGCCCCGCTCGACGTCGATTCGGAGAGCGTGGGTCTCTTCCATGAGCGCAACCCGTGGATCGAACGCAGCGGGAACTATGTCATTCGGCACGTCTTCTTGACCGAAGGCGAAGGGGACGAACAACGACGCTTTGCGCGGGGGACCGCGATGCTCGGCAAGAAGGGCGATCGCTTGTTGCTGATCGAAGATTGGATGGCGTACGCGTGCACTCCACCGGAGGGCGGCAACCTGCGCGAGTACTCGGTGCTCGATCAAAAGTCCCGGCTCGTCTACAGCCTGCCCGCGCAAGCCGAAGCCCCCATCTTGCGCCACCCGCAGGGGCTTGGGTTTGCGTTCCCGAATGGAGAGAAGTCGTGGTTCGCCGTCATCGAGGGCGACGACGTCCGCATCGCGAGCACGAACACCGCCACCCAACTGGCAGAGCTCGGCTTCGAAAATGCCGGAGAAGCCAAGCGCTCGGCCAATCACGTCGACCTGCCGTCGGGATGCGCCGGCAACGGTACCGCCCCGAGTGAGTGATGGATGGATGGACGAGGGCGCGGGTTCGTCGCGGACTCATCCGTGAAGACTGCTGACACCAGGCTGTCAGCAGCCCCCTCGTAGAGTGTTCTCAGGAGCTACGGACCATGACACTCAAGAACCCGAACAAACTCTTTCCGCTCGTCTTGACCGAGAAACTCGAGGAGACCAAGCGTTTCTACCAGGATCGTGCCGGCTTTCGCCTCGTGTTCGATTTGCCCATGTATCTGCAAGTCGTCTACGGCGACGACCCCGAAGGGCCGGAACTCTGCTTCATGAAACCCGATGCCTTCCCCGATGGGGTCGATCGGCCAGCGTTCGACGGAAAAGGCGTGATCGTCAGCATCCCAACGCCGAACGCGGACGAAAAGTACAAGGAGCTCGAGGCCGCCGACGTCACGTTGCTCTCGCAACCAGAAGACAAGCCCTGGGGTTGGCGCAGTTTCTTCGCGCGCGATCCCAACGGTCTCGTCCTCGACTTTTTTCACGTGTACAAAGAGCCGTCGTCGACCAAACCGGCCATGTAGTCCCACCGGGGCTGGATTTCGACCATGCGCCGCGCCGATCGCCTGTTTCAAATCGTCGGCTTGCTCGGCCGCCGTCGGTTCATGACGGCAGCTCAGATCGCGGAGGCGTTGGAAGTCTCGACCCGGACGATCTATCGCGATGTCCTCGATCTGATCGGATCCGGCGTTCCCATCACGGGGGAAGCCGGGATCGGGTATCAGCTCGATCCCAAGTATCGTCTGCCACCGCTCACGTTCAGCGGGGATGAGATCGAAGCCCTCGCGATCGGGATGCGTATGGTCGAGACGTGGGGCGATCAGGAGCTTCGACTCGCCGCGCGTTCCGTCCTCGCCAAAGTCGATGCCGTCGTTGGCGAGGACGAACGAGCTCAGCTCAACCAGAGTGCGCTTTTCAGTTTGGCGTTCGGTGTTGCCCAAGAGGTCTCGCAGCACCTGGGCGATCTGCGGCGCGCGATCAATGAGCGACACGCGGTGCAGCTCGACTATCGCAACGAAGATGGCGACCAAAGTTCGCGTACCGTGTTGCCGCTGGGGCTCTACTTTTGGGGGCGAGCTTGGACCTTGGCCGCCTGGTGCGAGCTCCGGAACGACTTTCGCAACTTCCGAACCGATCGCGTGGTCGAGCTTCGTGTGCAGGATCGGATGTTCGAGCTCGTGTCTCCGTGCACGCTCGAGGACTACGTTCGAGCGATGCGAGCGAAGCCTTGGTAGCGCGAGCTCGACGAACGATGGGTCACCGGCGACCGTACCGATCCCCGCATCAGGGCGATTCGGGGGTGAGCTCTCGAGCAGGCCTTCGGAACCGCGCCGGTCGGAGAAACTCCACCGTCAGGGTGCCACGAAGATCGAACGGACCCAGCTCTGCGACTTGAACGTCGTCGACCTCGAACCGTGCGCGGACGAGCGACGCCAAGCCATCGACGCGCAATCCCACGGCGACCCACGGACGCGGAACCCAACCGACTCCCAGGCCCGCTCCTGCAGCGGCCCATGGGATCTGCCGGACACTGTCGGAGGACCCTCGCTCGGCCCACACGGCTCCGCCTTCGCCCTCACCACATCCCATGAACTCGAACGCGGCGGTCGGGCGCCCCCACGGCAGGACGGCACATAGCTCCAGCCCACCCGTGGATCGCTGGAATTGAGGCGACGTCGATCCAGCCGGCTGGCTCCGAAACCAATACGTTCCGACTGCCGCCACGCGCAACGCGTGCCAACGCAGACCCACGTGCGCACCGAGGCTGGCATGAGCTCCCGGGATCCCCAGGCCTCCCACCCCGACGGCGACACCCCCAAGGGGCGAAGGTGGGCCTTTCCAGCGCTGCCGCGTACGCCTTGGCGAAGGTGCCGAGCTTTGCGGAGCAGGGATTGGAGAGAGCGCAGCGCTTTGCGGCGGCACCAAGTCTCGTAGCGTCGAAGTGGTTTGGGCCCTGGCGCCGTCGCTCGGTTGGGGGGGGATCGCCGGGGGTGGGGGATCCGACCTGACGTCGGTCAAGCTGATCGCCACCATCAGTGCGGCCGCATCGGCCAAGGCCTCACAGGTTTGGGCTTGGACTTCATGCGCGGCCTGTCCATCGATCTCGAGAGTCAAGCGCCAAGGTCCCTCCCCGTCGGGGACCGTGACCTTGGCACGAGCGTGCACGCCCTCGGGCATGGCGTCAGGCGCATGCAACTGGGCGGCAATGCGGCGGCTCACCTCGAGCCCGTCGGGGCACAAAGGAGGCGCTTCCCAGTGGATCACCGTCGGGCTGAGGAGCCATACCCCGGTGGCGAATCCCCACGTTGTTGCAGACGGGAGCAGTGCCGCTCTGTCTCCCTCCGGAGGGCTTCAATAGAAGCAGACTTCGTCGATGGCAAGGTCGAACTCAGATTCGACCGAGACCTGCCAGTGGAGGCTCAAGAGCGTCGTGGGGTCGAAGGCGACCGGCACCCCAAAAGCGGGCTGCTGCAGGTCGGCAAGGGGGATTTCGAAGGCTGTCCAGTCCGGTCCGACACGGATGGACGCACCAAAATGTGCGTCGCACTCGCCCCCTTCTTGGGCAACGCACAGACCCTCTCGTTCCACCGGTGCGGTTCCCGACGTGGGGACGTTGAACATGAGATCTCGCGTGTCTCCGTTGAGCGTCCGCGCGTAGAAGCTCACGCCCGAGAAGGCAGACGCGTCATAGGGCATTGGGAACACTGGGAGTTCGCTACATCCACCCGTGCATCCGGGGTGGACCAAGTCGAAACCTACGCCACCGCCCCAGTCGAGAAACGGTCCACCGGAGGTTCGCGCTGCGTAGAGCGTCTGAAGAGCGGATCCGTCGCTGCTCGGGGCACCACCGAAGAACCCATCGGGAAGGAACGGGCCCGTCGGGAATTGGGGACCCGTCTCGTCGTTGAAGATGTACCAAGCACCCTGGCGGTCGCCCGAGGATCCGGAAGGGAGCAACCCGGTTCCACTTTCGAGATCATCGATGAGTTCGAGACATGCTTTCGTCTCCGGCACGACCATTCCGGTGTCCGCGGAATCCCCCATGTCGTCCATGGGCCCATCGCCGGTCTCTTCCCAGCCGGTCGCGTCGTCGATGTCGTTGATATCGTCGCCATCGTCTTGCCCTGTGGTCGATGGTTTTCCCGACGAGCTCGTTTGGCCCTTGGTCGGGTCCGCCGAGGTTTCGTCGTCGGACGATTCCATTTCATTCGAGTCCAGCGAGATGGTGCCGAGATCGCACGCAAGCCCACACAACGCAACCAGACACACGAGATAGGTTCGATTCATCATTCGAGCTCTCCTTACTTCGAATCATTGCCCGCTCGATCGATGAAATATGAAGGCTCGCGCTCGCACGATCGTCGGATGCGCTTGGCATACGGATGACTCGCGGCTTGGCCCAACAGCTCACGGGCTTCCTCGAGGCCTTGGTCTTTCTGGCCGTCGAGACATAAGGCCACCACCCGAAGGGCACGGCGTTCGATCACGAACGAGCCGTGGCCATACTCACGAGCATGAGTCTCTAGAACGACCAAAGCTTGGTCCGGTGCGCCCGCACGCAGCAAACCCTCGGCTCGATGGATGAGCGCCATCTCCTGCGTGAGGGGGTCCGCCGCGGCTACGTTCGCGGAGCGCGGTGCAGGTTCGAGGTCGTCGTGCGTGACGAGAGGCGGCGCGGTCGATCTGCGATCACGATCTCTCGGACGCTTGGGTACGACCGGATCGTTCGAGGCTCGTGGATCGCTCGGGGCCGGTCGTTCGACCGCGATCGTGGGGCTGGTGCCTTCGTTCAAAGCGGTATCGACGTCGCGGGTCCAGTCGCGGCGTAGGGAATCGCCTGGGCCGGCTGGGCCGGACCGCGAATAGGCGGCCTCATGGAGGTCCAGGCGTGATGCCTCGATCCCTACGCTCCCCCGCGAGCCCAGCCACCAGCCCAACGCCAACATGGCAGCGGCCGCCGTGATGCCGCCGCCCATCACCCCGAGTCGCCGCGTGCGGCGTAGGCCTTGGGCCGGTTCGTGGGATAGCCGGAAGGTCGCATCGGGATCCGCGACGTCTCTCCACACGACGTCGAGCTTGGACGGCGACGGATCGAGCGAGGCCCGGTAACGACGCAGCAGGTCATCGGCGCGTTGGCTATCCGTCACGACCGTCCTCCATGTTCGCTGGACACCTCGACCACGAACCGCTCGAACTGACGCCGAGCTTCGCGTCGGCGCGAGTAGATGGTCTGCGCATGGCTCCCGCAGGCTTCCGCGACCTCATTGGCGGTAAGCCCTTCCACATCCATGAGCAGGAAAGCCATGCGCTTGTCGTCGGGCAACGTCGCGAGGAAGCGCTCCAACAACACGGCGGCGTCCTGGCGTTCGAGCGTTTCGAAGGGTGAGCTCGGCGGGTCCGGGGTGGGTAAGGCTCGTAGGCGTCGTTCCTCGCGCGCGTGCTTGCGGCGGAGGTGACCGACCACGCGTCGGGTGATCCCAGCCAGCCATGCCCGCAACGATCGTTCGGGCTGGAAATCGGGAAGGCGCCGCCTGACGACGAGGAACACGTCATGCACGACGTCGTCGATGTGCAGCGTCGACACGCCGAGGCCACGCCCAACCCGCCACACGTAGCGGGCGTGCGTTTGATACACGTCGCGAAAACGCAGCGGCCCGGCGGGCGGAGACTCCTCGGTCGGGTTGTTGGCATTCTGCACCGGTCGCAGTGGAGTGCCCGCCAAGCATCAAAAGTATTACGCCTGTGAGCCACATCCCCGATCGAAAAGACCTGCGGGAGCCCCGCGTGGCCCCTCGGGGGCCCCCTCGCAGGCCCCCGAAGGGATGACAATCACGGGCCAAAGTCGAACGCTTCCACGAATCGGTCGTTCGATCAGGCTTCCCGGGCGTCCCGCCAATGAGCCCCCTCGGCGACGCGTCAGTTCGCGTCCCAGGCGCAACGAAATCCCGAGCTGTGGGTACGACCGAGCTGCCCGCTCGTGCGACGGAAGTTGACGCGAAAATTGTTCTCGCTGCTTCCTGCCCAACTGCCTCCCCGCAGGATGCCGATGCCGTTCGAGACGTCCTCCGGAACGCCTATCACCGCCCACTCCCACACGTTACCACCGAGGTCCTGCACGCCATCTCGACTGTCGCCCGCCGGAGACTTGGTCCCGACGGGTCCCGTCGTACCGAGTCCACATCCGCTGCCGATAGCCGCATCATTCATGAACGCGACGTCGCAACTCGGCAATACCTGGGAAGTCCATGGATACGTATTTCCCGATTCCCTGCCGCGAGCCGCCCACTCCCATTCCCATTCGGTGGGCAATCGGCCGCCGACCCATTCGCAATAGTCGATCGCCTCGGGCATCGAGACCCCATTGATCGGATGATCGTCTCGGCCCTCCGCCCCGAAGTTGAACGTCGGGGCCGCAGCGTAGATGGAGTCCGAACGCGGAGCGACACACTCGCCTTCGGCGACACAGGCCCGATACTGACCGAGCGTGACTTCGGTGCGGCCGAGCCAGAACGCGGCGATGTCGTGATTCACACCGATGACAGTCCCATCGACGAAGCTTCCTCCGGCGATCCAGATCGCATCGGCCACAGGCATGAGCGGCAGCTTCTCGCCGACAGTCGTCGTGGTCGAAGTCCCGCCCTCGTCGGCAGTCGTCGTGGTCGAAGTCCCGCCCTCGTCGGCAGTCGTCGTGGTCGGAGTCCCGCCCTCGTCGATCATGCGCGGCGTCACGCTGTCCATCTCGATGTCCATGGTTGCGCGTTCGTCCTCGTCCTCGTCCTCGTTTTCGCCGTCGTCGGGGGGTTGTGTTCCGACGTCATGGACGGCCGACGATTCGTCGTGCTCGGGTTCGAGACCGAGAGCTACGGGTCTGAGACATCCATCCGCGACGATCAGCAAGAGCGTGACCACGGCTGGTGATGTCGGGAGCGTCGAGGTGGACCCGTGCACGTCGCTAGCATAGAAGAGGAACATGGCTCTCGACGGCCGGGGGCGGCGAAGCCAGGATATGCTCGGGACGTGTGCAACCGCAGCACTCGCTGGCCGCGCGCGCGAGTCTTGATCTTTCTGGCCCTAGGCCTCGAGCCACGCACGGCGACCGCGGAGACCTTCCGCGAGCGGAAGTCTCAACCCGAAGACCTCTATGGATCGGCGTTGGATCGCGCGGACCGAGCCCGTGAGCAAGGCGACTTGGCGCAAGCCATCGATCTCTTCGCCCTCGGCTATGACGCGCTCCCCGGTGCAGATCGAGCCACCGCAATGGGTGCGGACCTGGTTGAACTGGTCGCTTCGTTGGTACAAGACGGCCTCGCACAAGGGCATCGCGATCCCGCAGTCCTCGCGAAGGCCATCGCATTCATCGATCGCCACCTCGACGACGTCGGTCGCTTCGGCGTAGAACGAGATGTTGCGTCCTACGAGGCCACACGCGACCGATTTCGAGCGGAGTTGGAGCAGCTCACTCCGCCCGAGGAACCGACCGCGAAGCCGCCCGTGGAGCCGCCCAACCTCGCGCCACGCGAGCTTGTCCCGACAACGGTAGCACACGAGCCTGCGCAACCTTCCGCCCTTCCTCTTCCCTCGGCCCCTTCACTGGAACCAGCGCCCGTGGTTCGCCAACGCAAGCTCACGCCGACGGTCGGCCATCGCATCGGGCTTGGACTGACGTTGGGAGGCGGAGTCCTGCTCGGTACGGGTGCCGCACTGTTCGGTTATGGCGTGTGGCTTCGTGAACAGAACGAAACCTACGGACCGCCAACCGAGGACTATGGCTGCCGTTATGAAGACCCCACGGACTGCGTCACGACGATCGAACGGCGGATCGAACTCGCAGACGATCTATGGACGAGTGGCATTGCAGTGGCCGCGGTCGGAGTGGGGATCGTCATCGCCGGCGTGGTGTTCCTCGTTCGTGCGAAGCGAACGCGATGAACGACCTGGGTTCCCGCGCGACTCCCGGCCTACGGATTGCGCAGGCCGTACGAGGACTCATCGTGGATGGAACTCGAGTTCGAAACGGATCGGCCCCGCACGCGGCCCGAACTTCGTCGCTTTAGCGACCTCGGCGATGCAACGATTCGAGGGTTTCGTCTGGACCGCCTGGACCGCGCCATCGACCATCACGTGGAACTTGAGCGTGACGGGTGAATCGGTCTCGCACGTTCCTACGCCCTGTTTGAGCTGTTCGATCGACGCTTCGTCGGTCCTCCCCGGCGGAGATCGACCAGCGCGAGTACGCTGACTCGACGGTGGACGTTTCGTTGGTTGTACGTTTCCGCGAAGCGTTGAGGCTATGCGGTCCTGACTTTCGCTGCGATCGTCGGGTTCTGCCGGTGTCGGCGTCACCGAGAATGGATCACCGCGTTGGGGCCAGGCCTCGTTCGCGAAACGGCTCGACGATCGAGCAGGCGGCTCCCTCGGCGTCATCGCGTCGAGCGTCGCGAGATCGTGGGTGGGCCAGGTCGCCGTCACGCCAAGGGCGAGCACGAGCGAGACTCCAGCACTGACGACGATGGCTCGACGGCGGAGACGGGGGACACCGACGTGGGGTCGAGGGGCGGTCGCATCCATGGCCGAGCCCAGCTCGAAGGGCAAGCCAGCATCGAGGATCAATCGATCGGTCGATGCATTGGCCGGCGAAGGCGTCGTTGGGTCCGAGATGCGTTCGATGGCCTCGGCGAACACGTCCATGTCGGGGAACCGAGCGATCGGATCTTTCGCGAGTGCACGCAGGATCACGGCTTCGACGGCGAGGGGGATGGATGGCTCGATCCCGCGTGGCGAAGGCGGAGGCATGCGAACGTGGCGATCGACGACCTGATACGCATTCTTGCCGGCAAATGGTAACGATCCAGTCATCGCTTCGAACAGCACGACGCCGAGCGAATAGACATCGCTTCGGGGATCGATCGGGAGGGATCGGGCTTGCTCGGGTGAGATGTAGGAATGCGAGCCGATCACTTCGTCGGTTCTGGTGAGACCATGGGTCTCGGGACCCGATTCGGCCACTTTGGCGATACCAAAGTCGAGGACCTTGACGAACTCGGACCCATCTTTGCGCCGAAGCACGAAAATGTTCGATGGTTTGACGTCGCGATGGATGATCCCCACCCGATGTGCTGCCGCGAGAGCTCGAATCGCCTGGAGCATGATCGGTCGGGCCCGTTCCCAGGGAAGCCTCCCCTCGATTCGCAACAATTGGGCAAGATCCACACCTTCGAGGAGTTCCATCACGAAAAACGTGACCGGTGTTTCGCCAAAGTCGGTGATCTGAATGACGTTGTCGTTGCCGATCCGGACCGCCGCACGGGCTTCACGGAGAAACCGCTTCCGCTGGCGCTCATCCTCGGCCAGACGCGGATCGAGCACTTTGACGGCCACGCGACAACCGAGCCGAGCATGTTCGGCTTCGTAGACTGCCCCCATCCCGCCCTCGCCCAGCAACCGCACGAGACGAAATCGACCCTCGAGCGTGATGCCGAGGAGGTCCTTGGGGCGTGACCACCTTCCCGTCGACGGCGCCGCGTCAAGCGAACCCGGAGGACCTGGATTCACTTCGATGATTTCGCTCGGCGTGGCGCTGGACCTCGGAGATTTGCCCTCGACTGGAGCCGCCCCCATCTGCGAAGCGAGCCGAACGAGATCGAGCAAGAGCTGCGCTCGTTCCGATGATTCGCCGCAGATCGCCCAAACCGCGGCTTCCCGCTGATCGATGGGCAGTCCCATCACGCGGTCGAACAGCTCGGGATCGTCCATCGTTCAACGCCCCCCGGATCCTCCGACGGGGGCGCGATTCGATTCGCCCCGCGCGACTTCGCTCCGCGGGTTTGGCAACGAGTGGCCGACGTACGCCTTGCCGTAAGGGAGCGACTCGTGACTGGTTTCAAGCATCGCTCGGGATGGCACGATATCGTGCTCCGGTATGGGCGTCGACCGACGTCGTACGCGTTCGTGTCGACGACCACTCTTACCCCAACGGAGGCTCGTTCGTGAGCCTGTGCCTAGTACCAGGCGAGGCTGGCCTACGTTTGGGGCGCGATTCCACCCCGTCGAACCCTGACGCTGGGCACGGCCTCGCCACGAGGTTCACGTTCGGGTTTGCGTGAGCCGCAGCAGCCACGAGCGTTGGTTGGTCTCAGCCCGGTGGGTTGCGGCGAGGCTCGAGCCATGTCCGGGACCACGGCTGCCGCGAGTGTGAAGGCGGCGCATCAGAGCGGCGAGTCGCGCGATGAGGCCTGTTCGAATGCACACTCGGCCCACGCGACGTTGCTGCTGACGGGGTAGTGATCCGAGGGAAATCTCGCACTGAAGTCGTTGCGATGAATCGTTGCTGCATCGGTCAAAAACGGATCCGTATGCAGTACGTAGTCAATGCGTTCGCCGGTCGTGCCTCCCGTGAAGTTATGAAACGTCAGTTCGTCTCCTTGCGATTCGGGTACGACTTGGCGGAATCCGTCGATGAGTCTCGGCGTGTCCGCAGGTTCTGCTGCAAGCAAGGCCTGCACCGCAACGTTGGATTCGTTGGCATTCAGGTCACCCGTCATGATGGTTGGGCGTCCCGCGCCCAACGACCCTAGCCGCTCGCGGATGAGCAGAGCGGAGAGCTCGCGCGAGGTTTGATCCTGATTGTCCCAATGCGTATTGAGCACGAAGACTTCTCGATTCGAGGCGATATCACGTACGATGATCCAAGTCGCCATTCGGATCGACCCCGAATTCTCAAATACGGTCCCAGGGATTTCGGGTGTGGTGCTGAGCCAGAAATACCCCTGCTGCAGTAGCTCGAATCGATCGGGTCGGTAGAAGATCCCGGCGAATTCGCCTGCGCGGACTCCATCGTCCCGCCCAACTCCAACGAACCGAAATTCGGGAAACGCAGCCACCAAGTCATCGACTTGGTTTGCGAGTGCCTCTTGTACGCCAAGCAGATCGGGATCGATCTCTTGGACCAACGCAATGACCATGTCACGCCGTGGCTCCGAGCCGTTGAGCCATCCGTTGGTCGCGGTTTGACTGGCGGGTCCACCGTTGTCGAAGCGGATGTTGAAGGACGCGACCCGGATGTCGAGCAGCGACAGGCACGGGTCGAGCGGCGCGGCACCTGAACTCTCGGCGTTTGCCGTGGACCCATCCGAGCTCGTGCTGGACCCGGCGGCCGGGGCTTCGGTCGATGTCGTCGGGTCACCCGAAGAACTCATCGTCGAGCCGGTTGGCATCGAGCCGGTTGGCATCGAGCCGCTTCCATCTGTGTTTCCCGGGTCCGAATCGTCTGCGAGGGTCTGCTCACCCGTCACGCGACACGCTTCGGCAAGCCATAGCGCCGACGAGGCCAGAAGCAGCCGAACGGTGACGCGGCGCAGGAGTCTTTCCATGGGCCGCATTGTTCACCAGCAAAACGCCGAGCGTGGTCACGTGGCCGTGACATCGCGCACGCAACGGTTCGGACCATCGCGGCGGAGGTTCATCGGACCGAGTTCGGTGGCCGTTTCCCTTCGGATCACGACTCGGTGAACAGGGTCCTCGATTGGACCGAGTGCCCCTCTTTGGGCGGCTCTCGGCCAGGGTAAGAACCGCGCTGGCCCGGGAGCGGAGGCGTTCGAGCGGTTCGAGGCGGCACGCGGATCTTGGTCGAGCGGACGGTTGTCCGTGGACGGACAGGGGGACGAACAGGGGGGATGGACGATGTTCGTCCTCGAACGGGTCACGAGTGCTGCGCGGCCCCCGAAGTTCACGGTTTCGCAGTCCTCGGGTCAAGCACGGTAGCCTTTCCGCCGATGGAAGGGATCGGGTTCTGACGGATGGGCGACGACTCCAAGACCGAGATGGACCCGCTTCGTCCTCGTGTGTTGGTCGTCGACGATGATCCCGCGAACCTCGACACCTTTCGTCGGGTGTTCCGTCGCGATCTCGAGATGACGCTCGCGAGCAATGCCGCCGAGGCCCTCGCCTTGTTCCACCCCGACAAGTTCGATGTCGTCGTCACGGACCACGCGATGCCGGGGATGGTCGGCGCGGTCCTGCTGGTCAAGTTGCGGGAGATCGAGCCTTGTCTGGGGGTGGTCCTCGTCACGGCGCATGCGGACCTACCGGCGGTCCGCGACGTTCGAGCGTCGGGGATTCCCATCGCGGTCGTGATGAAGCCCTGGCGCAAGGAAGAACTGCTGCGATGGATCCATCAAGCCGCCAAGATGACGCGGTTGCGATCGGCAGTCGCGGCCATGAAGTCGCGATCATGAAGTCGCGATCATGAGAGCGACGTACGACGAAGCGTGGGCGAAGGCGTGCCTGGTCGCCGAACGCCCACTTGCGTTGGCGCTCGCGGGAGTCTCGTGGGTGCTCGTGCCGTTGTGGTGCGTGTTCGACTACTACCTCGAGCCCGCGCAGTTTTGGTTTTTTCTCGTCCTGCGGATCATCAATACGGTCGTTCAGCCGATCCTTGCGCTGTGGATCCGCAACACCTCGAGCGTGCTGCAGCTACGGATCGCGGCCTTCACCACGATGGCCGAAACCGGGATCCTGATCGCGATCATGTTGCCGTTCGTCGAGCGCAACTATCCGCTCTACGTGCTCGGATTCTCGCTCGTCGTTTGGGCGGCGGGCGTGCTGTGTCGTGGGCCGAGTTGGGTGGTGGGCCTCGTCGGCGTCGTCGTGCTCGCCTCGCACACCGCGGCGTATGCCATCGCTCCGGCCGCGCGCACGCAAGTCGAGTTCATCGGGGCGACGTTCTATTTGGCCTCCGCGGTCCTGATCGTCGTGACCTTGGCGTGGTTCCGCTATCGGCTCGAGCGTCGCGCGTTCGGGTTGTCGTTTCGTTTGGCCGAGCAGAACGAGGAACTGCAGGCGACCCTCGATCGTTTGACCGACGCTCAGGCTCGCTTGGTCGAGACCGAAAAACAGTCCGCGTTGGGACGACTGCTCGCGGGCTTGTCGCATGAACTCAACAACCCGGTGAACGTCATCATCAACAACATCGACCCGCTGCGCGAGTACGTCGGCATGCTCACCGGAACCGTCCAAGCCTGTGCGGACCTACGGCATGGTCGACCGGAACTCGAACAGGTGCTCGGAAGTCGACTTCCCGAACTCGAGTTCGTCACGGAGGACGTCGAGCTTGCCCTCGACGCGATCGACCGGAGTGCCGAACGCATGCGCCAGATCCATCTCGATCTTCGTGCTTTCATTCGGGGAGATGCTCCCGATGGGATCATGGGCGACCCCACCCGCGGCCTGCAGGCCACGCTCGAAATGCTGGCTCGTGGAGCACCCGACATGCGGATCGAGACCGACTACGCCGAACTCCCGCCGGTGTATCACCTTCCTGGAGCACTCAATCAGGTCTTCTTCAATCTGCTGCAAAACGCGATCGATGCCGTCGAGTCCTCCGGCACCCTTCGCATTGCAACCCGAGTCGTCGATGACGGGGTCGAGTTCGTCGTCTCGGACAGCGGCCCAGGCATTGCGCCGCACATTCATCCGCGGTTGTTCGAACCGTTTTTCACGACGAAGGAGGTCGGCAAGGGCACCGGCCTCGGGCTCGCGATCTCGCGTCAACTCGTGGAACGCCAAGGGGGCACACTCACTTTGGTCGATGCCGCGACCGCGACGTTCGTGGTCCGCTTACCCATCCGGGTTCCCGGAGGCGTCCGCACGGAAGAGGTCGCGATCGGCTGCCCCGAGGACTCCGATCCGTTCGACATCGTGGATCCCATTGGAACGGGGAGTGGTGGAGTCGCGGCCTAGCCGTGACGCTCACGAGAGCGAGCTGCTGAACCCTGGAGTAGAGAATGGGCGCTCAAACATGTCGACGGGCGTCGAAGTTCGCGGACCTGAGTCCCAGGACGTGGTTCACCCGTCTCGGGCTCGCGGATCTGAATCCGGGAGGCAGGTCACTCGCCTCCCGGTCACGGATCTGAGTCCCAGAAGCGGGGATTCCTGTCTGGCGTTTACGGATCTGTGTCCAAAATCGGCTTTTCTTGCTTGTCGTTTACGGATCTGAGTCCCAGAAGCGGGGATTCCTGCCTGGCGTTTACGGATCTGTGTCCCAGAACCGTTTTTCTTGCTTGTCGTTTACGGATCTGAGTCCCAGAGACGGCGAAGGGGCCCCGCGTCGCGGTACCCGTTCATCCCGACGAAGCCATGCAGGAAGCGCTCGATGGTCGATGAGAGCTGGACGAGCTCACGGACGTTGCCCGTGAAGCGTGCGCCCGGCTCCGCACGTCCGACACGCACACGATCGCCGGGTTGCCGCCGACCACCGCTGCAACGTCGCCGTACTTCCGCAACGCGAGCACGGTGCCGATCGGATCGTCGAGGAAGGAGACGAACCTCGCCATCGTTCCGATCCCGGCGTATGCAATGACGTACTTTCAGCGATCGAGCGTTCGTTTCGCAGTCGGCACCCGGAGCACTGGCGGCGAAAAGCTCTCGTTGAGCGGCACGTCGACGCCGTCGGGTTGGCGATCGTCGCCAATGGCACAGTCTTTCCCATGATGGAACCGAGCGCATTTCTGGGACGGCGGGCGATTTTCGTCCCTTGACGTGTGGCGATCCGAAGGTCGACCCTGAGCGGGTGAGTTCGGCGATGGCATGTTCGCGGTCGTGATCCTTCGTTGGTCGGGGGACGTTTCGGCGCTGGCGAACGCCGCCGCGCAAGCGTTGGGACAAACGGCCTACGAAGTGCGAGCTAGCCTTCAGAGCCCCGACTGTGGGCCCGCCGTGATGGGTGTGTTGGCCGATCCCGAGGTGGCTCGACAACGCGCCGAGGCCTTGGTCAGGGCCGGTTTCGCGGCCAGGGTGGTTCGCGTCGAACGAGAGCTGCAGGCGTTGGCCGTGCGGTCGTTCACGCTGAGCGAGCAGGGCTTGGCCGCACAAGCCCGAGACCAGCACCAAGCCGAGCTTCGGTACACGGAGATCGATCGTCTCGTGCAGGCCACGTGGACCAAGACCACTCGGCGATCGAAAACCGTCCGCGAACAAAAGTTCTCCGTGACGCGAACGCTGCTCTCCGGGGGCCTCGTGAGTACCAAGGGCGTCGAGCGGCAGGAGACCACCACCAACACCGAGAGCGACGACCTGTTGTTCGTCTTCGGAGGCGACGAGGGTCCACTGCGCTTCGTCTCCAAGGAATTGGATTATCGCGGGCTCGGACCCGCGATGGAGCCCTCGCGCACGGCGAGCTTCGCCAAGCTCGTCGCGGAATTGCGCCGTCGTTGTCCTCACGCGAGATTCGACGGACGTCTTCGGCGATCCGTCTCGCAGGCGCAGACACTCGGACGCACGCTATCACCCGAGGATTACCTCGACTTCGCGGTGACGTTGGTCGCCGAAAGCATGAAGCCATAGACGCGCTCTTGACAGACGCGCTCTTGACAGACGCGCTCTTGACAGACGCGCTCTTGGTCGGGTCTGGGTGCGCCCTTCGAAACGACCGCGGCGTTCGTGGTCCGCTTACCCTTCCGTGCTCCCGGAGGCGTCCGCACGGAGGAGGTAGCGATCGGCGATGAATGGGCCGAACGGAACGACGGCCGCGACGAGGAACCCGAGCGTACGGGTGAACGGCCAGCTACGGTCGAAGGCGACCTGCAGCACGCTCAGCGTGTATCCGATGAAGAGCAATCCGTGGACCATGCCGGTGTAGCGAACGGGCATCGGATTGCCCGCGATGTACTTGAGCGGCATGGCAACGCCGAGCAGGGCCAAGAACGAGATGCCTTCGGCCATCCCGAGCAGGCGCAGGCGCCCGATCGGCGTCGCAAGGCGGCTGGATAGCGAACCAGGGTTCGTCATCGCCCACGAATACCATCATGGCCCGAGCTCGGCGAGGACCTCGTCGAGAAAGGGATGCGAGCCGCTCGTCGCTTGCAGGCGATGCACTCGAGCGAGACGCAGCTCGCGAGGTTCATCCTTCACCAAGGCGAAGTACTCGGCCAAGGTGTCGCGACCATAGCCGAGTCGGAAGGCGCGCTCGTAGGTGAGAAGCGCGAACTCGGGTTCGCCGGTGGCGCTGCGGAGTCGCGCCTGATGGATCCAGACATGGTATTGCACCTGGGCCTTGCGGCTCGCGAGTTCAAGGCGGGAGCGCTCGATCGCTTCGGCTTCGCGGATGGCCGTGCGGGTCGAGGCTTCCCCCAATGTGCGTAGGGTGAGCAGTGCCGCGACGGCGACCACGGCCGCGATCCAAGCGAGCGCCCAGGTTCGCCGCGTCGCGGGGAGCTTGCGCAGGCCTATCACCACCACGGTGACGACGAGGGTTTGAACGGCGACCACGACGAAACCCGGCCCGGCGACGAGCACGGTGGGGACCGTTTCGACGAGCCATCCAAGCGACCGAGGCAGGAAGCGGACTCCATCGCCCGCGATCGCGAACAAGCGTTCGGCGTCGAGCGGGCGGGCGAGGACGGTGCCCGGAGCGAAGCGACCATAGAGGCCGAGGTTGATCGACCAGAGACAACTGAGACTCGCCATCGCCACGGTCAGCGAGCGCATCCATGCCGACCGACCCACGGCGACGAACTCGGCGGCCCCGAGCACGAACAAGGGGATCGTACAACACCACCGTCGGGCCCCGAACGAAGCGCCGCCACCCCAATGCCGTGAGTATTTCGGTGCGTCGATGATGTGGTCGTAACTCGTGCCATTGAGATAGAGCTCGACGAGCAATACCCCCATGCAACCGGCGAAGAGCCACGGGTCGCGTCGGACGAGCAGGACCAACCCCAAGGTGGCGAGGACGAGCACGGGCGACCAGGCGAAGAGCCCATGGTACGGGTGCACGAGCGATCGCCACAGCGAGGGCATCGCGTCGAACAACGCCGAGCGGAGCGAGCCACCCGAGACTCCCCAAATGATGTCGTCGTAGGTCGATGCGATCGTCATTGCGGCGAGCACCGGGCCGATCGAGCAGGCCGCGTCGACCGACCATTCGCGGATCGACCGTTCACGCCAGCGGCCGGTGACGAGCGATCGGGCGAGCGAGGCCATCGGCAAAAGCACCAAGGGGGCAGCTTGGGAGCGGATCAGGAACGCGCCCGCCAGGGAAACACCCATCGCGAGGGCGAGGTCGCTCGACGGTTGGTCGTGATAGCGAACCGCGGCGCCCACGAACAGTCCCGCGAGGGCGGCTTCGAACGCGTGCGGATGAACGCTGGCCGCGTGAGCGTAGAAAAAGAGCGGCGTTCCGAAGTAGCACGCCATCGCGATGGTGAGGGCGGCGGTGCGGGCGTGCTCGACGTGGAGGCTTTCCAAACGACGTCGGGCCAGCTCGAACATCGTGGCGAAAGCGATCGCCGCAAACGCCAACGCCATGGAGTGGAAGGCTGCGAGCACGGCGGGGCAGGGGCCCTCGGGAACGCCCATGGCGCGCAAGGTCGCGTAGGTGGGCAAGAACACGAGCGCCAAGCCGACGTTCCAGTGGTTCCCATACATCCCGGTTGGAGTCGGCCGGGCGAGAGGTTCGGGCATCCCGTATGCGGAGTACTCGTCGGCGTAGAACAAGTCGCCATCGTCCACCGCGGACAGGCTTGGGACCAAGTAACCCAGGCCATCGTAGCTGTCGAACAGCGGCAGCGTGAGTGGCCAGATCCAAGCGAGTAAGGCCATGAGCCACACGCCGTGACGCAGGGACTTCATCATGGGTTCTATGACGTCGAATCGTGCGACAGAACGCCCCGATCCGTGCCTATCACGACGACGGATGAAACGACGCCGACGAATGTGGGTCTCGCCGGCCCATGGTCCGGTTGGACCGGTTGGACCGGTTGGACCGGTCCCTTCCCCGTAGGGGCGTAAAGACGCGTGGCCTCGGAGGAGGGTCGAGCACACGTTGCCCCGTAGGGCCGTAACGACTGATCCGTCATGATCGCGACGTCGCGAGTTCACACGGTCGTGACCCCGTCGATGCGGTGAGCAAACTCAGCACCGGGGATTCGTGCCGATGGTAATGTCGCGGTGAATGGACACCCGGGTGAACGAAGTCGCACACTCGCGCGTCGGGCCGAATCCGCACGATGGCGGGAGCGCAGGCGATGTGGGTCCGCGGCGGGTCGGCCAGTACGACGTGCTCGCACGATTGGGCCGGGGCGGCATGGCGGAGGTCTTTTTGGCCGTCGCCGGGGCGGAGCTCGAGGACTTTCGCAAACTCGTCGTGCTCAAGGTGCTCCACGAGGACCTGAGCGAGGATGCCGAATACATCGAGATGTTTCGACGCGAGGCCCGGATCGCGGCCCGTTTGTCGCATCCGAACGTCGTGCATACGTACACGGTGGGCCACCACGACGGTCGTGACCACATCGTCATGGAGTACCTCGAAGGGGTTTCGCTCGGCACGTTGCTCAAACGCGGGAAGCATCTGTCCGCGGCGCAACGTCTGCCGATCCTGCGAGGCTTGTGCGACGCGCTCGCGGGTCTGCACTACGTCCACGAGTTCCGCGACTACGATGGACGGCATCTGTCGCTCGTGCATCGAGATTTCAAGCCCGGCAACATTTACATCACGTTCGACGGCCAAGTGAAAGTGCTCGACTTCGGGCTCGCCAAGGTCCTCGCCGCGGCCGAGGTCACGGCAAGCGCGATCGTCAAAGGCACGGTGCACTACATGGCGCCCGAAGCCCTCGACAAGACGCGTGTCATCGATCGACGGGTCGATGTCTTTGCGGCCGGGCTCATCGCGGTCGAAGTGGCGAAGGGGTGCCGATTGTGGGGCGATCTCGACCATCTCCAGATCCTGCGTTGTCTCGCGCAAGGCGACTTGCCCGAGGTGGAGTGCGCGGATGGGGTTCGGCTCGACCCGAAGTTCGTCGCGATCTGCAAGCGTGCGGCAGCAACTCGGGTGGACGAGCGCCATTCGACCGCCCTCGCCCTCAAGGAGGATCTCGAGCGGTGGCTCCAAACCCAAACCGAGCCCCACGGTCGCGATGACCTCGCTCGGTTGGTTCAGGAGCTGTTTCACGATCTGCGGGTCAACCGTGCGACGACGATCCGTGAACGATTGGAGACGCTGACCGCTTTTGGATCCGCCAGCGACCGAACGCTGACGGGCTTGCCGAGCTTGTCGACCGGGAGCGACTCCCATCCGCGCGGGTCCGACTCGATCGAGCGAACCCATCGTAGAACCCCCCCGGAGCAGTCGAGCCGGTGGAAGACCGTCCTTGGGTCCATGGCTACGACCGCAGGGATCCTCGCCGTGGGCTCGACGTTTTGGGCGTGGTCGCAGCCTCGGCCGGTTCCTCATCCCGTGCACGGCGACGACGCGATCTTGAGCGCGAGCATGGTGCTCCCGTCGTCGCCGAGCGGGGAGTCGCGCGCGATCGGTTCCGACGTGGCTTTGCCCGCGACCGTGACGATCGCCGCCGAGGCCGAACCCTCCCAAGTGACGTTTCGCTGGGATGGCGAACGGCTGTCGGGCAACCCCGTGGAAGTCCATCCCGCGCACGATGGGTCGGTGCACGTGTTGTCCGCGACGGCGCCAGGATACGTGCCTTGGCAAACCGAGGTGCGTACGGATCGGGACTATCAAATGCGGATCGAGCTCGATCCGTTGGTCAAGCCCGACGCCCCCGAACCGCCTTCGTCAGGCGATCCAGATTCGGCCGAAGCCGTCGGACGATCGCCGCGAACGACCGAGTCGAGTGGATCCTCGGCGCCCGCTCGTGACTCCGATCGCGATGGCGCATCGCCGCGGTCGCGCGAGCGCAACCATGATCGCAGCCCTGATCGCAACCATGACCGCAGCCCTGATCGGAACCATGATCGCAATCGGGCCGCGCGCGTGGAAACGAACCCCGGCGACGAGATCCTCGCGGGTGCGTCGAAACCCGAGGGCTCGATGATCGAGCCAGGCGACGCCTTACCAACCCCCTCTCGACAGCGACGCCTCGGGATCGACAGCGAAAGCCCGTGGCAAGATTGAGGCGACGCATGAAGTCCTCGCACGCCATCTCGACCCTCGACGTCCCGACCCTCGACGTCCCGCACCGCGTTGGGGCCGTCCTCATCGCGTTCGTTCTGGTGGAGGGCGGGTCTCCCTTTGCACGAGCGGCTGAGCCTGCGCCACCGATGTTGCCATCCCCCGAGTCGACCGAAGCCGAGGCTCAGATCCATTTCGAACGCGGGGTCTCGCTCTATCGCGATGCCGACTTTCAGTCGGCCCTGTTCGAGTTCAAGACGGCGTACGAGCTCGCGCCCAACTACCGGCTCTTCTACAACATCGCGGTCGCGTACATGGAGCTGCACGACTACGCCGCGGCCCAAACGAACTTTCGGGCGTATCTCGACGGTGGTGGTGCCATGATCGACGCATCGCGTCGCACGGCGATCGAGGGAGAGCTCGCCCAGCTGTCCGATCGGGTCGGTCAGATCATCCTCCGTAGCGAGCCGACAGGGGCGACGGTGCGCCTCGATGGCAAGGTCGTGGGGGAAACCCCGCTCGAGCTCACCGCCAATTTGGGTCCGCGCGAGATCGAGGTGAGTCACGAGGGGTTCCGTACGGAGACGACCGCTGTGTCGCTGACCGGCGGTGCCCGCATTCCGCGGGAATTCGTCCTCACGCCGATGACCGCAACCGATCTTCGCGCTCCATCCGCAGCACAGTGGGCCGAGGTGTCTCGCGTCGACGAAACGTCCAAGACTGCCCCACCGAACAAGCTCGCCGTGGCGACATGGACGACCCTCGGGATCGCGGTCGCGAGCGGTGTGGGGGCGATCACGACGGGCGTGCTCTCGCTGCAGGCGGAAGACGATCTTCACGCGCAACTCGATACCTTTACGACCGAAGGCGAGCTCTCCGACGTCGAAAGCCGCGCCCAGGCTCTGGCGATCGCGACCGATGTTCTCGTCGGTGTCACGGTGGCAACCGGGATCGCAGCCGTGACGCTCGGGATCATTTGGAGTCGAAGACGACATCCGTCGCGAAGCGACCGTGGACGGACCGCGTCCCGCCTGCAGCCCTCTGCGGGTGGCCTTGCCCTACGATTTTGATGTCGGATCCTTGGGGAGCCCCGCCAATACCGACGTTCTCCTTGACCTCACCGCGGCGGCGGGGCACTAGTCGCCTGAACCGTGATCTCGTACCCGAGCACCCCCACCCGCGGGCGCAACGACGCGCCCCGCGAGTCCGAAACGGATGTCATCGTGATCGGTTCGGGGTTCGGTGGTTCGGTGGCCGCGCTACGGTTTGCCCAAGCCGGCCATAGCGTTCGCGTCCTCGAGCGAGGCACATGGGTGACCCGCGACCGCAACCAGGTCAACCTCGACGCGTTCTGGTGGCCAGAACGCGGCCGATTCGGCCCCAACGATCTACGCACGCGCGGCCAGACGATCCTCCCGTGGCTCGGTGCGTGCGTGGGTGGAGGCTCGCACGTCTATGCCGGCACGCTCAAACGCGATCTCGATTTCGGTGCGTTCCCGGCTGCGATCCGCGACGACGATCTCGACCCCTATTACACCGTCGCCGAAACGATGATGGGCGTACGACCGTACCCCGACTACGCTCCGTACGATCGGGTTCGCGCCACGCAGCTGATGCTGCGCGCGGGTCGTGTGCTGCACGAGAGTTACCCCGATGAGGTCGAAGAGGTTGGGCCCGTTCCGCTCGGGATCTCGTTTGCGCCGGCGTCGGGAACAGCGAAACCGTCCGATCCGTTCATCAATCCGCATGGCGCGAGACAGCACTATTCGGATCCGCGGGAACAGTCGCTGCTCGGTGGAGACATCGGCGCGAAGAATTCCCTCGATCTCAACTATCTCTATTTGGCCGAGCGCGCGGGCGCTCGAATCGAGACCCTGGTCGAAGCCGACCGTCTCGAACGCGTGGACGGACGCTTCCGTGTGTACGCTCGTCGTTACCTTCCGCCACGAACGTGGGCCGAGCGCTTGCGGAACCGAGCCCTCTTGCGACCGGTCCCGACCGAGCTCGTATGCTTCGTCGCCCGGCGAGTGGTCGTCGCGGCGGGCAGCATCGGGAGTACCGAATTGCTGCTGCGCAATCGGGATCTCTACAAGACGCTGCCCAACCTCGGTCCCATGCTGGGCTCCCGCTACAGTACGAATGGCAACTCACTCAGCCTGCTCTTGCCCGGGCGCCAGTACGTTGGCTCGTGGATCGCATTGCTCATCTCTGTCATCGCGGCGCTCGTAGGATTCGCGACGGTGGCCGTGATCGCGTTCGTCGTGCATGCGATCGCGCTCTATGCATCGAAAGATCGGGCATACGATCCCGACCTCGGCACCACGAACAGCGACTTCATTCGCCTGCGTGGCCGCGATGGCAAGCGTCAGGGCGGCTATATCGAGGGCGGGCGGTATCCAACGCCTGGGCGCCTCGTCCTCGCCGTGGTGTTGAGCCTGCTCGGATGGTGGCGACCCGAACGCTACCGCAGACTCATTTCGTTGACCGTGGCCGTGCGACGCTTCGTGCCTCCGCTCGAGCTCCTGGCGCGGAGTTGGCCCATTCCACTCTTGCAGCTCGGGCGCGACGATGCCTGGGGTCGATTCGTACTCGACGAGCGCGGTCGGGCGAGCATCGCCTTCGATCTCGACGCCAATCGCGAGTATTACGATTGGATCGATGATTGGGGTCGTAAAGTCGCTCGATCGGTCGGCATGGGTTGGGCGCATGCGCCGTGGTCTCGTTGGTGGCGACGCGTCGAGGTTCCCCATAGCATCGGTGGCGTGCCGATGGGCGAATCCATCGAGAATGGGGTCGTCGATCACGCGGGTCGCGTGTTCGGGGTCGATGATCTCTTCGTCTTGGATGGTTCGATCCTCACCGAACCGCCGGGGCCGAATCCGGCCCTCACGATCCTGGCTCTCGCCGAACGAGCGATGACCCACATCCTCTCCGCCCGATGACCGATCTGCCCAACGACGACCTCGCCGACGCCCCCTGGCCGGCCATGCGCGGGGATCGTCAGAACACGGGTCGTAGCCCGAGCCTGGGGTTGAGCTTTCGCGGTGAGCGTCTTGCCGTTGTCGTCGTTGCCGATACCGCGTTGCCCGATTCGGTGTCGACGATCAATGCGACCCCGGTCATGGGTCCAGGAGATACGATCCTGGTCGGCTCCGCCGATGGACGGTTCCATGACTTTCGTCCTCACGACGGACGGCTCGCGTCGCACCCGATCGGGAGCATCATCGATTCCGCCGCGGTCTGGACGAGTGTGAGCTGTGCGTATTTCGCCTCGGGTGATTTTACATTGTTTCGTTATCGTCAGACCGGTCGCGACACGCCAGCCGAGTTGACGAGATTGCCGATGACGCCGGAGTATTGGTCGCCGACGAGCATCTACTGGTTCGAAGGCAACGTCGTCGCGAATGCAAGCGGCCTGCTGTTTGCCGGCAACGACGATTTCTACCTCTATTGTTTGGATCCGCGAACGCCTGATCGCTTTACGGTGTGGGCTTACCCGACGGGATTTTTCATCTGGAGCGCGCCAGCATTTTCATTCGACGAGCAAACTCTGTATGTCCTGTCGACCGATATGAGGTTCCACGCGGTCAATGTGGCAACCGGCGAACGCGACTACGCGGTCGACATCGGTAACTTTGGCGTCGCGTCGCCGACGGTGGGCCCTCGCGAGCGGGTGTACTTTGGTGCGTTCGATGGCGTCGTCTATGGCGTCGACACGGGGGCGCGCCGCGTGCTCTGGACCTACCCGACGCCGGCGCTCATCTATGCATCGACTGCCCTCGGCCCCGAGGAACGGCTTTACGTTCATGCATCCGACGGTGTCCTGCGGTGTCTCGACGTTCGTGACGATGACCCGCAGCTGCGTTGGGAGGCCTTTTTAGGTGCCCCGAGTTTTTCCTCGCCGTCGCTTGCACCGGACCCCGAAGGCCTGTGCGCATACCTCATCGTGGTGGGGACGGGGAATGGCCAGGTCGTCGCCTTGCAGCCGGACGGGATCCGGCGTTGGACATATGCAAGCGCCGAGTTGCATCGCGCGGGACGCGAGGGAAGCCCCGCGTTCTGGAGCGACTATCGTTATCCTTCCATCAATGCTTCGATCGCGGTCGGTCGCGACTACCTGGCCACGGCGACGTCGTCCGGGCAGATCCTCGCGATCCCTCACACCGCGTATCTCGAGGCAACGAATGCATTCGATCGCCATCCCAAGGATGTCTACCTCGATGCATTGAGGGGCGGGCCGCGGTTCGCGGCCGTGGCTTCGGCTGGTTATCTTGCGGAGTTCGTGTTGCCCGACGAATTGCCCACCGATCCCGAAGGCTCCGTCGATCGAGGGCAGGCGGTTGGATTTGCGGCCTTGTCCATCTCGGCAACCGGCGATGGCACATCGCGAACCTCGTTCGCGTCGCTCTCCCCGGATAGCGTCCGCCTCTTCGTCGATGGTCGCCTGCACGATGACTGGGCGCTCAGCCCCGATGGCACGCAGATCTTCGTGCATCCCTCGGCGCAATGGGATCATGCGCCGTTCCGCGACTACACGATCGCGGCGACCACGGTCGACGCTCATCCGCTTCACGGCGCGCTTCGGGTCGCGATCCAGCCGACGATCGATCCTTGGACCCCGGATCGTTTGCGGGGTGCTCGTTTCGTGATCTCGCAAATGTCCCCGCATGCGCCATTCGTCGTTCCCGCACTCGACCAACTCGGGATCGCCAGCACGGCGATCCACGTGCGAATTCTGCGGGTCGAGGGTGAACACATCTTCGCGTATGGATTCGAGAGCTTCGATCCTGGCGCGATCGGGACGCCGCGCCGGGACCTCCTCTACGTCTTCTCTGGTCACTTTCGCGATGGGCTGCTGCTGCTCGAGACGGAGTCGTGTTACTTCGAATTGACCGCATTGCCGGTCCCGATCCAACGGCTCGGTTTTTCCGCTTCGTTGACGGCTCGCGCGTCGCAGGGCCTGTCGATGCGGGTCGACTTCGCGGCATCCTGGTCCGAGCTGTTCGATTGGGCCAATTGGTTGCTCGAATACTATTCCGAGTGGGGTGGGACGGTCGACGCTCGCGCGGCGCGGGACCCCGCAGCCGAGATTCGATCTCGACCGCCCACGCGAGGGCGCTTGGCGATGCTGCTCAACGTGGCGAGGTTCGTCCAACGCGGGGTGGTCGGTCGGATCACGCGGCCTTGGAGGTTGTTGAACGAACGAGGCACGTCGGCCTGGCAAGGGACGTACCGATTGCGCGAGATCGAGCCGCCGCCCACGACGTTGCGGGCTCGCGTGGCCTTGACGATCGACCACGGCTGGGGATGGGGCTGGCGGAGCTTGAATGTCGAAGCGATCTTGCCGGGGCTCGGTCGGGATGCATTCCCCGTGTTGGGTGTCGTCGTGCTGGATGCGCGGACGGGGGCTCCGGTTCTGCTCAACTACGTCGATCGATTGGATGATTTCACCTACGAGCGACGAGGCGACGTCGGTGTCGTACGAGCTGTTCTCACGCTTCCCGAGCGCGGGGAACTTCCCACCGACAGCGTGGTGCTCGTGATGCTCGATCTGGAGATCGCCGCGTCGTTCGATCTCGATACCGGCGAACGTCGCCCGTGGTCCTGAACCACATGTCTCTGTGGACAATGCCCCCAGATGACAGGGACCCTCGAGGCCCATCCGGGCGGAACTTCTGCGACGGGACGACGACGTTTGCGTGGCAGCCACGCAACGCACGATGAAGCCATAGGGTCGGCCTCGGTGCAGCGCTATCATGCCTCCGCCATGACTCACGTGGATCGAGTTGCGTTCCCACGGACCGTATTCCTTGCTTGGTTCGGGGTCTCCGGTTGTGGGGCGATCCTCGAGCTCGACACGACGCAGTGCCAGACCGACGCGGACTGCGAGGCGCGTGGACTCCTCGGGATCTGTGATCCGGAGATCGGGTTGTGTGAACCCGCGGAAAGCGTAGACACCGACGAGATCGAAGAGACCGGAACTACGGACGAGATCGAAGAGACCGGCGCTGCAATGGTGGATCCTCGAACGATGTGGGCCGGTGAGTGGGACTGCATCGGTCAGATTCAGTTGCCGCAGACCGTGCCGGGAGCCGTGCATCGCTATCGCCAATCGTTCGTCGATCTCGCGACCCGGCAAGCGCCCGAAGGGCTCGCGGTGCGGCTCTGCGCCGCGACCGACCTTCCTTGTGCGACGCCGCTCGCGGAGAACATTCCGGTCGCCGACGGTGGGGTGGTGGAGGTCGAAGTGTCGTCGGGTTTTGATGGCTATCTCGAAGCGACCGCGCCCAACTTCATTCCGATGATCTTTCCGTTGGCGGGGCCGATCGTCGCCGATCGGCTCGAGATCCAACGCGACGCCGTGCTGGCGAGCGAGGTCATTCGCACCATTCTGCTCAGTGCCGTCGACATCGAGCAGCAAGCCGATCGTGGGATCGTGCTCATGGGGACCCGGAATTGTTGGGATGAGCGCGCCGCAGGGGTCCAACTCCGCGTGGATATGTTCAGTGGCGACGACTTGACCCGCTACGTCTATTTCAACGGCGAACTCCCCGATCCCAACGTCCAAGCCTCCGACGCGACCGGCGGAACGGCAGCGATCAACGTGTTGCCCGGATTTGCCGGGGTTCAGACGATCCTGGCGGCAACCGGCCAAATCATTAGCAGTCAACGGATGGTCGTGCGTCCAGGCTGGTTCACGTACGGCTTCGCGCCGCCGACCCCTTGACCGCCCGCTCGCTTCGAGTCACCCATTCGTCGATAACGTCGCAAGCGTTCGATCGCATCGCAAGGTCGGGCGACGAGTCATCGCGCGAACCCCCGTGAGTCGGCTCTGAGTCGGCTCTATCAGCGTCGGTGGCTCGAGCGGCGGCGGTGACTCGGTGCATCGCGGCGAAGCCAGCCGCGGAGACGACGTGGTTGCAGCGCTTGGCGGGCCACCCGGAGCATCGCGTTGCGCCAGCGATAGAGCTCGGCTTCGTCGACGTCGAGTTGTTCCGCCAGTACGCCGGGCGATCGACCGCGGAGGAGTTCGAGGGTCGCGGTGAGCCGACGCTCGGCCTCATCGTCGGGGACTGGTTGGCCGATTCGGCGCGCACGAGCAAGGATCCGCGCCGGCGGATCGATGGGGCGCCGGGTCCAGACCAGCAGTCGGACGAATCGGCGACCGGGATCGCGGAAGGCGGTACGGCCGTGCAGCATGCGGTGGTTGTCGACCAGGAGGATCTGACCGGCCTCGATCCTCAGGTGCACCGTGGGGGTGGCGTCGAGGAAGGGTGCGAGTCTCGCTCCGAGATCGTCTTGGGGGTGCGGGGTGTGTGTGAAACACAATCGACCGCCCCGTACGGCGACCGTCGGGCCGTCGAGGTCGCCAAACACGAAGCGAAACCGTCGCACCCGATCGAACAACGCTTCGTAGAGCCTCGGGTCCGCATGTTCGAGCGTGGAGAGTAAGGCCCACGCGTCGAGCAGCAAGGTCTCACCGCCTTCGCTCGCAGCTTGGACGCAGGCCATGACTTGCACATCGGCAGCGGCTCCCCGCACGTCCTGGCTATCGGTGTGCAAGGGGGTGTGGACCATCGTGGAGGCAAACGAGCGGCCTTGGGCCACGGCCAGGATCGGGTGTCGCTCGACCATCGTGACGCCCCCCGCCAAGAGCTCCGCGGCGAGTTGCCACGGGTCGGCGTGGAGCGCCCGAGCCACTTCGTCGGGGGCATCGACGATGACGTACCCACGCTCGGTGAGCGTTGCCCACGTTGCAACCGCGTCCACGGTTCAGAACCGATCGACCCCGGGAAGGGTCGTCGCGGCGAGGGTCGAACCCAGCAAGGTCCGCGGGATCGGGGTGACGTGCAGCAAGGGCTGCCCTGCGTTGACGCGAATCCGTTGATGGAGCGAAAACACGTGGAACACGGCTGGGGTGGCAAAGAACTGATCGGTATGCACGACCCCGCGCATGATGTCGTATTCGGGTGTCGGGATCCCATCCACCACGCTGGACCACCCCGCGGGGGTCGCCGTGAAGGCCCACGGCTTGACGAAAAAGTGGGGTTCGCCGGGCGGGTGCGGAGTGACGAACTTGGTGAGATAGAGCAGCGCACCCGGGTGGGTGGCGAGCGGATCACCACCGGTCGCTCGCGCGAACGCATGGTGAATGACGGGCGCATGCTTCATCAAAGTTTCCCGCTCGATCTCGATCCGGAGATTGTGGCCGTCGTATGCAAATGCGAAGTCGATCGGCGCGTCGAAGCGAAAACGGCAAAGTCGACCGTAGACCGCGGGAACGTGCTCGTGGTGGCCGCTCGGCAGCAGGCACGTCGTTTGGACCTCCACCTCGCCCGGGGTGGGGCCGACCTCGACGATCTCCACGGGACCTTCACCGAGCCGCTCGGTGGGCGTTGCATCGATGGTTCTGCGATAACGCTTGGTGATCTTGCCGAGCTTTTTTTGCTCGAAGTAGTCCTGCTCGTAGAATGCGAGATGGCCCTGCGCGATGTCGGGCCGACTCGTCAGCGGGACGCGGCGGAATCCCATATTCGGTCGAACCGCGGCAATGCTGGCCATTTCGCCGACACAATCGATGGTGCGCACTTGGGGGGCCGGCTCGAGGTCGAGCACGAGTGGCACCCAATGGTCGGGGTCCGGGGCGACGCTCGGACGGACGAGAAAGGCGCGATTGCGACGATTCGCGTGACCGTCGATGAGGACCCACCGTCCAGCACGAGGACGTACGAGCAATCCGGGCCAGAGTCGAACGTGCTTGCCCGACCGCACCACCACACCCTCACCGAGCATGGGCCACGCCCGTAGGTCGAGCTGCTGTTGGGCTGCGAGCATCGGCAAGGCGGCGCGTCGGGCTTGCTCGAGTCGCTGCCACACGCGATCCGGTTCCGGCCCCCACCCGCGCAACGTCCGTTGCAGACGGAGCGCGTGATGGATGACCAACGCACGACCGAAGGCGTTGCCCTCGAGGAGTGGACCGCACCCTTGAGTTGCGCGTAGCGCCAGGGATCCCCCGAGCGTAGGCGAGCGTGCTTCGAGGGTCGCGAAGCCGCCGAACACGTCGAGAACGTCGAAGTCGATCTCAGCTGCAGCCGCCCCCGCCTCCACAGCCGCCTCCACCTCCACAACCGCCCCCGCCCCCGCAGCCGCCCCCGCTTCCGCAGCTCGACGTGCTGCTCGTGCTCCACGACGACACATGCGACGCCTCGGAGATGACGGAGCTGACCGCATGCGCGGTCACGAGTCCCACGATGCCGGCCACCGTCGGCAGGGCGATGCTCCTCATGCCGTCGAGCGCGGCCGTGAGTCCGACGTCGTAGTCTTGGTCGCGTGCGCCTCCGCGTACGTCGGTACGGAGCGAGACCGTCGCATCCTCGAGCCAACTCAAATATTGTCGACGCAACGTCGATTCGCCCAGATTCTTGGTCAGCTGGTAGGTCGCATAGCTGACGACGGCCATGGCCACGAGAAGGTAGAGCGGAAACGGGGCGTCGGGATGTTCGAGCCGACGGACGACCCAACGGATGACGGCGACGGATTCGGCCAGGAGACCGGCCGTGACCATCACCAAGACCAGCACGGACTTCGTGCGATCGGAGCGAATGAATCCGGCCTTGCGAAGTTCGTGCTCGAGCCAGACCTCGTGCGCCAAGACGACCGCCTCCGCTTGCGTCCACAACGTCCCGGGATCGAGCTCGTCTCGTTGGCTCTGCAAGCCTTTGGCGTAGGCCGAGAGCAGGGGATCGTTGGAATACCTCTCACCGAGGGCGAAGCCACCACGACCATCGGCCACGATGAGCCCCACGGACGCTGCGGAGGCCACCAAGGTCTCGGCCACCCCTCGTCTCCCGCCCCGAAGATAGGCGACGACCCAGATCTGTTCGCCCTGCGGCAGGCGACCGATCGACAGGTGTTGGTGACCCAGACCGCCGCTCGGCGCCCGATAGCCGAACGTGGAGTCGTACGCGGGGATGGGGTCCGGTGCTTCGGCGCGGTCGAGCCACGCCCCCACCGCGTTGCGCACCACCGTTGCCACGCCGAGGACGACGATGGCGATGACGATGAACGCCCAAAAAAACGAAGTGCCAGGCGGCAGGTTGAATGGAAAGAAGTCGAACATCATCGCGTCTCCATGCGGTCGACATCGTCGATGGCGGAATCGAGCAGCTTGACCAGTTCGTCGTAGGCGGCTTCGGGTGCACTCTCGACGTCGAAGATCACGCTCGTGTCGGCGCCATAGGCTCGGCAGGCTTCGGCGTAGACCGCCTCGATGTCGCTGTCACTGGACGTCCTTCCTTTGAGCAACATCAGCGCGTGGAGTGGCGAGCGGAGCTGTTTGATCTTACGGGCCACGGCGCCCCGGAGGTGCCGAGGGAGACGATTGGCCTCGGCGAGCAGGAGCCGGGCGCGAATTCTCGCTTCCCTCAGCTCCTGCTCGATCCGTAGCCGCCGGTGGGCATCGGCGATGATCAGATCCGCGAATGGATCGCGGCCGTGGAGCACCACGTGTTGGCGACGAATGTCGTCGAACAGCAACGGAAACACGTCGGCGGAACGGGCGATCTCGTCGCTCACGAGCAGCATCGATTCGATCCGCGCCGACGTCCGCGCGAGCCACAGGGCATTGTCGATCTTTTGCAGGGTCTTGCGGTCACCCTGGCGGAGCACGATCAACACATCGACGTCGCTGCGCCCGGGCACGAAGCCACCACGCACGGCACTGCCGTGGACCACGACGGATTCGAGATCGTGGCCGAGGGCTTCCTTCAAGGCCGCCACCATCGCTCCGAGTTTGGCTTTGACATCAGCGGGGAGGGTGTCGAGCGACTTGGCATCCATGGCGCGACCCGAAGGTACCGCTGCGGCGACCCCTACGGGATGCGATCTTCGGAGGATGGAGGCTAGCCCGCGCTCGCCTGTCGCACCGTCGCCGTGGTTCCCACACCCTTGAAGACCCAGAGCGACTTGTGATCGATCCCGAGGCCTCGGCCCACGAAGGGCGCCCAGCGGGGCCGTATTCGCCCCGCGCGATCCGGCCCGGCGAATCGGGCACGCAAGAACAATCGGTCGAGCTTGGCTCGGATCGCGAGCGCATCGACCTTCGCGGCCGCGTCGGCGATCCGTATCGCATCGACCACCGAAACCATCCGAGCGGGTCGGAGGGAGCGGTCAATCGTGGCTTCGGCAAGCATGCGACCGCCCGGCGATGCAGCGATGTGAGGGATGAGCGGCAACGCATCTTCGACCCGCTTGCGCAGCAGCACCCTGCGCGTGCGCTCGAGCGGTTCGGCACCGAACCGTTGAACGAGTGACGACTCGGGCGACTCCGCACGGGTCAGCGCGCACGCGAGCTCGTGTTGATCGGAAGCCAGTTGATCGGAAGCCAGCGAATGGGACGACGGCGTGTCCCGATCCCGAGCTTCGTTCGCTCGGATGCACACCGCAACGACGTCGCTGCGAGAGGCGTCTCGCGTTGCGCTCACGACGCGGGAGGTGGCCTGCGCCATTCGCAGTCGAGTCAGCTCGCCAACCAGATCGGCAAACGGCCCAAAGTCGGCGTCGCGCTCGATCAAGATGGGCACCGGCCCGCGGCGTTCAACCAACGCATCGACCAGCGTGAACAAGGAGTCGTGGATGGGCGCGGCGTGGGTGTCGAAGTAGAAGCCATGCTCGAACCCACCACCGGCGAGATGAACCATGCCGACGCGATCGAGTGGATAGGCGGCGAGGACCTTCAGCGGATCGACGCCTTCGTTCGTGGCATTGGCCCAAAGGTTGCTCAAGTCGAGCAATAGGCCGCAACCGGTCGCGTCGACGATCTCGTGATAGAACGTGGGCTCGTCCATCTCGTCGTCGGGCCACGCGAAGGTGTGTGCGATGTTTTCGAGGAGCAGCGGTACGTCGGGCAGCTGCCGACGCAATGTCGCAACATTGCGTGCTACGACCCGAACGGCTTGCCGCGTACGTGGAAGCGGCGTGAGATGGCCGATCTCGCGGTCTCGTCCGCGGGTGAATGCAACATGCTCGGAGACGAGCGGGGCACCGAGTTCGGTGACGAGGCGGCTCAATTGCCGCGCCTTGTCGACATGAATGCCATCCGCGCTCCCGAGCGACAGTTTGACCCCATGCGGGATGACCGGCCAGACACTCGCCAGTGCTCGAGCCTCACGGCGCAGATTCGATTGTACGAAGCACGATTCGGCCACCACCTCGACGAAGTCGACGCTGTCTGGGGTCATCAGCAGGTCCGCCGCCAGTTCCTTGCGCCAACCAAGACCAACGCTCGTAGGGGGGAGCAACGGATCTCGAAGATACCATGGTCACCGCTATATTTGCGTCGCGCGGGCGGGGAGGTCTTTGCCCAGTAGCGCTGACAAAAGCGGACGTGCACGATCGCACGACCATGTCCATCGTCCTCTATCACCACCCCTGGTCGCGTGCTGCGGGCACGTTGTGGATGCTCGAAGAAGTTGGCGTCGACTACCGACTCGAGTTTGTCGACATCATGAAGGGCGGGCAGAAGTCGCCCGAGATCCTCGCGCTCAATCCCATGGGCAAACTTCCCGTCCTCGAAGACGGCAATGTGGTCGTCACGGAAAACGCGGCGATTGGGCTCTATCTCGCCGACCGCTATGCGATGGGGCGGCTCGCTCCGAACCTCGACGATCCGGCTCGAGGCACGTATTTTCGGTGGTCCCTGTTTGCACCTTCGGTGATCGAACCCGGATCGATGGCGAAAGCCGCGAGTTGGGACGTCCGCGAAGGCCAAGCAGGTTGGGGTAACCATGCGGCGATGCTCACCACGATGGAGGCGGCGATCGGCGATGGCCAGTTTTTGCTTGGCGATCGATTCTCGATGGCCGACGTCATCTTCGGCGGCACGCTGAGATTCATGCTGAGCACCAAAATGGTCGAGCCTCGTCCGACGTTCACCGATTATGCGGAGCGGCTCGGTCAACGACCCGCCCTGCAACGCGCCGATGCCCGCAACGCAGAGATTCGCGACCGGCACGGCCTCAAGGCTCCCGGTTGAACCGCGGCTCGCGTCCCGCGTACGCCCATCACCTAGTCATGGGCGACGTTGGAGTCGTAGGGCGTTGCCGATCACCGAAACGGAGCTGAGGCTCATCGCCGCGCTCGCGAGCATGGGCGAGGGCACCCAGCCGAACCAGGGAACCAACACCCCGGCGGCGATCGGGATCCCGAGCAAGTTGTACCCAAAGGCAAACACGAGGTTTTGTCGAATGTTGCGCATCGTCGCTCGGCTGAGCCGCCGCGCGCGGACGAGTGCCCGTAGATCGCCTCGTAAGAGGGTGAGTCCAGCGCTCTCGATGGCGACATCGGTCCCCGTTCCCATGGCGATTCCAACATCGGCGCGAGCGAGTGCGGGGCCATCGTTGATCCCGTCGCCGGCCATGGCGACCACGTGGCCTGCGCGTTGTAGACGTTCGACGATCGCGAGCTTGTCTGCGGGCGAGACCTCGGCTTCCACGTGCGTGATGCCGAGTCGCTCGGCCACCGCCGTGGCTGCACTGCGGTGATCACCGGTGAGCATGACGATCTCGACGGCGTCCTTGCGCAGTTCTGCCAAGGCCGACGGGGTCGTGGCTTTGATCGGATCGGCCACGCCGAGGACTCCGGCGATCTGATCATCGATCGCGATCCACATCGACGTCTGCCCCTCCGCGCGTAGGGCCGCAGCGGCGTTCTCGGCATCACCGATCGCGATGTCCTCACGGGCGAGCAATCGCTCGTTCCCGACCACGACCGCGTGACCGTCCACCGTTCCGCGCACGCCCTCACCGGTGAAGGATCGGAAGTGCTCGACCTTGGCGGTGGCGAACCCGATGCCTCGCTGTCGTGCACCGTCGAGCACGGCCGAGGCGAGGGGATGTTCACTGCTGCGTTCGAGGACGGCCGCGAACGCGAGGATTTCCGATTCGGACCACGAACCTGTCGCTTGCACTTGGGTGAGCGTGGGCCGTCCCTCGGTCAAAGTGCCGGTTTTGTCGACGACGAGCACATCGACTTCGCTCAGCCGCTCGAGTGCCTCCGCGTGTTTGACGAGGACCCCTTCGGAGGCGCCCCGCCCCGCCGCGACCATGATCGAGATGGGGGTCGCAAGCCCAAGCGCGCAAGGGCAAGCGACGACGAGGACCGCGATCGCATGGACGAGCGCAAGCGATGTCCGAGGCTCGGGACCCGCGAGGAACCAGACGGCGAAGGTGAGCCCGGCGACCCCGATCACTGCCGGCACGAACCATCCGGAGACCCGATCGGCCAGGCGTTGGATTGGGGCACGGCTGCGCTGCGCGTCGCCGACCATCTTCACGATCCGAGCGAGCATGGCATCGGCCCCGATCCGATCGACGGCGACCACCACACCGCCGGTGCCATTGAGGGTGCCCCCCGTCACGGTCGAGCCCACCGTTTTCATCACGGGAATGGGTTCGCCGGTGAGCATGGATTCGTCCACCGACGATTCGCCTTCGAGCACGGTCCCGTCGGCGGGAACCCGTTCTCCGGGCCTCACGCGCAACCGGTCCCCGACCTGGATCCGATCGAGTGAAACGTCTTCCTCGGTGCCATCGGCCGTGATCCGTCGGGCTTCTTGCGGGGCGAGCTCGAGCAGTGCCCGCAAGGCCCGACCGGTGCGGGCGCGGGCTCGCAGTTCGAGCACTTGACCCACGAGCGCGAGCGTCGTGATCACGGCTGCAGCTTCGAAGTACAGCTCCGGAAGTCCACTGTGGCCTCGGTACGAAGCTGGGATCGCATCCGGCCTTGCCCACACCAAGATCGAGATCGCGAGGCTCGCGGACCACGCGATACCGGTCCCGAGTGCGATGAGGGTGAACATGTTGAGGCTTCGATTCACCACCGAGGCCCATGCGCGGGCGAAGAACGGTGCCCCGCACCAGAGGACGACTGGGGTCGCGAGCAGACCTTGAGCCAAGGTCGACCCCCACGTTCCCAGCCACATCTCGGCCATCGCGAGCACGACGACCGGCGCCGACAAGACGACGGAAATCGTCAGGCGCTTCGTCAGATCGACGAGCTCCTCGTTCGGGACCTCGGCTGCGGTGATCGTTTGGGGTTCGAGCGCCATCCCGCAGAGCGGGCAACTTCCCGCTCGATCGCGAACGATCTCGGGGTGCATGGGGCACGTCCAGAGACTCGCCGTTTTGCTTTCGCGAGCCGTTGGCGGGGGAGGTGAGGGCGTCGCAGCCGTCCTGGCCGACAGAAACACCTCCGGCTCAGCGCTGAAACGCTCGCGGCAACGCGAACAACAGAAGAAGTAGGTCGTGCCCTCGTGCGCCGCACGGTGAGCGGTTCGGGTCGCATCGACCCGCATGCCGCAAACCGGGTCGATGGCCAGGGGCTCCGGTTGGATGACGCTCAACGATTTCATGGCGCGGGATCCACGTGCCGTTGCGAGAAGTGGATCGGGAGGATGATACGCTCCCACCGCGAAGGCGCTCGTACCCACGAACACTCGGTTGCGCCGGAGCCGTCGACATCCATGCTGGTTTCTCCGACGAAGTTCGTCCTTTGGCTCGCGGCGCTCGGGCTCGGGGCATGCACGATTCATCGGGTTCCCGAGCTGCCCGTCGCTCGCGATCCGGTGTCTCCCGACGCCGAATCGACGGTGTACGAGCCACCCCCGGACGTTCTCACTCGAACCCGTTCGTCGGATCCGGTCGACGGTGCTGCTTCACCGGGACACCCACCGGGGCACCCGCACGGGGGCCATGATCATGCTCACCCCGAACCATCTCCGGTCCGCGAAGACACGCCATGAAGCCCGTCCGGACGCTCGCTTCGATCATGGTCGCGACTTGCTTGGCCGGCTGTGCCGCAACGCGTTCGACGAAGTCGCACCGCGAGGCAAGTCGCCTCGCGGCGGAACGTATTCACGTTCCGGTGGCGTGGGACCGTGGCACCCCCGATGACGCGCGTGTCGATGAGCGCGTGGAGCAGCTCCTGGCGCACGAGCTCACGGTCGATGGCGCGGTCGAGATCGCGATGGTTCGCAACCCACGGTTGCTGGCCACGTTCGAGGAGATCGGCATCGCCCAAGCCGATCTCGTGCAAGCCGGGCTCATCGACAACCTCCACGTCGGTGGCGGTCCTCGCTTTCCGATCTCGGGTGGGGCGCCTGGATGGGAAGGGGACGCGGCGATCAACCTGTTGCAAGTCGTGCTCGTACCGTTGCGCCGGAAGGTCGCCAAGGCGGGACTGCGCGACGCCACGCTCGCGGTCGCGCAGGGCGTGCTCGAACTCGACCAGGCGGTGCGTTCGGCATTCTACGAAACGATCGCATCCGAGCGTTTGCTCGAGTTCCGTCGTGGGATCGCGGAACTCACCGAAGCCCTCACCGACTTGGCGGGTCGGCAAGTCGACGCAGGGTCCGACGGAACGCTCACCGAACTCGAGCGTGCCGATCGCGTGGCGATCGAAGCCGGGGCACGAATGTCTTGGCAGCAGGCCGAAATGGACGCGATCGAGCGGCGCGAACACCTCGTGCGATTGCTCGGCGTATGGGGTGAGGACGTCGATGTGGAGTTGCAGGAGACCCTGCCGGGTCTGCCCGAACGTGAGCCCGACCTTGCCGACCTCGAGCGGGTCGCGATCCGGCGGCGCTTCGACCTGCAATCCGAACGGGCACGGGTCGATGCGCTCGTACATGCCGTCAAGCTCGCGCGCCGGGTCTCGTTCGTCGACGTGCAAGTGGGAGTGATCGGCGAAGCCGACCCGAACGACGGACCGAGCCTGGGCCCGTTCTTCGAGCTGGAGCTGCCGATCTTCGATTGGGGGCAAGCCGAGGTCGCCCGGGCGGAGGCGAGCTTGCGCAGCGTCGAGCGGCGACTGCAGGGCATGGCGATCGATGCTCGCTCGGAGGTTCGACTCGCGAGAGCTCGCATGGTGACGGCGCGCCGATTGGTCGAGTTCGAGCGTGACCGCGTGATTCCGATCCGCAAACGGATGGTCGACCTCGGCCAGGAACGCTACGACGCCATGCTCCTCGGCGTCTACGAACTCGTCGAACTCAAGATCGATGAATACGAAGCCGAGGCCCACTTCGTCGAACATCTTCGCGACTATTGGCTGGCTCGCACGGAGTTGGAACTCGCGATCGCCGGCCGGCTTGCCGCGTCCGCGCCAACCGGCGCAGATTTACCTCTGGCCTCCGAAGATCCAACCACATGAAAACGCGACGCGACGTTCTTCGCACCGGTGCGATCGCCCTCGGCGGAAGTTTGCTTCCGCAGCGTGTGCACGCGTCCACGACACCTTCACTTCGGACCCCGTTGCCTGGACACGCGACGCCCGGATTGCCCGATCATGTCACCCCGGTCGTCCTCCCCAATGGCACGAAGCTCCCGTACGTGATGGACGGTGGCGTGAAGGTGTTCCACCTCGTCGCCCAAACCGTGAAACGCGAGTTCGCACCGGGAATGGTCGTCGACGCTTGGGGCTACAACGGTGAGTGTCACGGACCCGCGATCGAGGTCGTCGAAGGCGATCGGATCCGCGTGCTCGTCACCAACGAACTGCCCGAACGAACGAGCGTGCATTGGCACGGGGTGCGGCTGCCGAACGGCATGGACGGTGTCGCCGGACTCACGCAGCCTCACATCGAACCGGGCGATACCTGGGCTTACGAGTTCACGCTCCGCCAGCAAGGGACGTTAATGTATCACCCCCATTCCGACGAAATGCTGCAAATGGCGATGGGGATGATGGGTTTTTTCATCATTCATCCCCAACAGCCTCGCCGTCCTCGCGTCGATCGGGATTTTGCGATCTTCCTGCAAGAGTGGTTCGTCGAGCCGGGCACCTCGACACCGGATCCCATGGTGATGCTCGACTTCAACCTATTCACCTTCAACGCTCGTGCATGGCCGGGAACGGCTCCATTGGTGGTGCGTACGGGCGATCGCATGCGCGTACGGTTGGCCAATCTCTCCATGGATAGCCACCCGATCCATTTGCATGGGGTTTCGTTCAATGTCACCGGTACCGACGGGGGTCCCATCCCCTCGACGGCCTGGTGGCCAGAAAACACGGTCAGTGTGCCGGTCGGAACGACACGGGACTTCGAATGTGTATTCGATGAACCCGGGGACTGGGCGCTCCACTGTCACAAATCCCACCACACGATGAATCCGATGGGCCATCAGCTCCCCAACATGCTCGGGGTCGATCAATCCGCGGTGGCCGAACGCATCCGCAAGCACCTCCCCGGCTACATGCCGATGATGGAGACCGGCATGGGCAATATGCACGAGATGGGCCGGCCAAAGAATACGCTACCCATGATGACCGGCGACGGACCGTTTGGGCCCATCGAAATGGGCGGAATGTTCACGATCGTCAAAGTTCGCAACGAGCTCCCCCGCGGATACGACGAAGATCCGGGTTGGTATGCCCACCCTCCAGGTACCGTCGCGACGAAGATCGGTTAGGGATCTGAAGACGGTGGTGGTGCGAAGTTCGCGAGCCAGTCGCCCACGACTCCCAGTAATCGATCACGCGCCACGCGATAGAATCGTTCGCGACCGCGCTTCTCGACTTCTACCAATCCCGCGTGTTCGAGCACCGCAAGGTGGCGGCTCGTCGTCGGCCAGGAGCATGCAAAGCGTTCGGCGATGGCCCCTGCGCTGAGCTCACCACCGCGGAAATGGAGTGTGAGCAAAATATGCCGTCGTTGTTCGTGAGCGAGTGCAGCGAATACCGATTCGAGCTCCTCGAGCCGTTGCTCGGCGCGGGATGGCGGATCAGCTCTCGATTTGCTCAACCGATGGAAACTCCATCGCGGTGCAGCAGTCGCTCATGGGTTCCCACACCGCGGCGACCTCCGGCAAGCTATGCGCGCGGCCGGCCGCTTGTGCGTCCTTCCACGGAAACGTTTCGACGTAGAAGATCCCGCGTTCCTTGTCCTCGCCGCGAAAGATGAGGTGGGGAGGCGAGTCGGCGACGAGCCCGAGTTCGGCAAAGAGTGGCCAGTGACGCGCGAGCAAGGCTCGGAATTGGGGTTCCTTCTCGGCTTTCACCCAGTATCGGCAAAGGGTGATGTTCAACTTGTCGGTCACCATGGCCCGACATTTAGCGAACGTGCTAAATGTTGTCAAGCGACCGGCGGACCGATGCCCTCGACCGGGTCGCGGCCTTCGGCCGCGCCTTCGCCAGAACGACAGCGCGTGGCCGGCATGCTCGAACCAGGACCCGCCGGACGCGAAACGGCAATGCTCGTCACGGGGCGAGGGCGGAACCAGGACCGTAGTTGCCTTGAAGAAGAACGACGTCAGCGTCGACGCTACCGTTGCGCGAACGTTTCGACGTGAGCCGGTACGTCTTGCGCTGGCCGCGTGGGTAGGGCCGACGCGACGTCGTTCTTCTTCAAAGCGAGTACAGCCCGATGTTCTCCCTAGTGCTCGTCGACAATCCGAGTCCTGCAAGACACGGATGGCGTGCCTCCGAGTTCGCGACGGTACGTGCGTTTCAAGGAAACGGATCGTTGGAATACCAAAAATTCGTAGGGACGCTACAGTGACATATGGTGTGTGAAAATATGATGGTATGGATATCATATATTTCACAATATGTTTCCGCCTTTCCTTGCGGAAACGCTCAGGAAACACGTCAGCGGATGGGGGCTGGCGCGGTGGGGGAGCTCACACGAATGGCGAGGCGGGGTCCGGAGGGAACGATGGCTCGTCCAGCGGTGCACCTCCCGCCCGCCCTGGCCCGAGTCGTTGACGAGCGATGCTGGAACCCGGGCTGCGCTGCGCAGACATCGGCCGACACCCAAGCGTGGCCCTATCGGTCGAGCCGCGATGAGGGGATGGTGTCGAAACGGGCGCCCATGATCTCGAGAACGGCCCGTTTGTGCTCATCCTCGATGTCTCCGCATTTGGGATTCGTGATCAATCCACCGGTGTCGCGCTCGAACGACGTCTTCGGCACGACGCGGAACAAGGGTGAGCTGCGGCTGCAATAGGCGAATGGAGCGTCCCACAATGCACCAATGAATTCTCATGTTGTGATCGACAGAGTAGCATTATGGGCTTGGACACCGTCGCATCGCAGCTCGTCAGCACGACCGAGATCGATTCGCTTTCCCGTCGGCTTCGTAGGGTCGACACCTACGACGAGTTCATCGAAGCCGTTCGCGACGACGTATCGGTTCGGCTGGGGCTGACGAATGCGTGGTTATATGTTTGCGAGGGAGACACCGATACACAACTCGTCCTGATCGCGGCCGCCGGCCCGAAGACTGCGGCCATTCGCGAACTGGTGCCCATCATCCCACGCGCAGGCGATCCATTGGTCGAAGCGTTGTTGCGCGAAGAGGGAGTCGTGGTGATTCCCGATGCCCAAACGGGCCCCTATCCGGAGGTCACGCGGCGGTTGGGCAACCGGACCGTGGTCAACATGCCGATGAGCGTCGTGGATCATGCACTCGGGATCCTCGGATGCGGCACGTTCGGCGACGAAGGGGTCGTCACGATTGCCGAGGACGCAACGAGATACCTTGGACAAATCGCCAACATCGCGTCGGTGGCGCTCGCGCGAATGGTCCTTCGTCAGCGCGACGCGGAGCAGGTCGAGCTGCAGGCTCGACTCGCGCAGCACCAACGTCTGGATAGCCTCGGGTTGCTCGCGGGTGGTGTTGCTCACGACTTCAACAATTTGCTCACGGTGATCCGCATGAGTGCCAAGTTCCTCAGTGAAGGGCCGCTCACCGCTGAACAACGGGCCGATGTGAACGTGATTCTCGACGCGGACCAGAGTGCGAGCCAGTTGACGCAGAAGCTACTGACCTTGGGCCAGCGACAGCCGCTCGCCATGGAGCTCCGCGAGATCAACGTCGTCATTCACGACTTCACGAAGCTCGTGCTCCGTTTGCTTCCTGCCAACATCCAGATCGACTTCATCGCGGGCACCGCGCTTCCACGGCTGCAACTCGATCGCGTGCAGATCGAACAGGTGTTGATGAATCTCGCCCTCAATGCGCGTGATGCCATGCCGGATGGCGGACGGATCACCATCGAAACCGAACAGGTCCTCGTCAATGGTGATTACCAGCGCGCGCACCCTTGGGCCAAGGCCGGGCGTTATGTGCTCTTGACGGTGAGCGATACCGGTATCGGAATGCCTCCAAACGTGGTCGAACGCATCTTCGAGCCGTTTTTCACGAGCAAGATGCCGGGTGAAGGTTCGGGGCTGGGCTTGGCGGTGACGTGGGGCATCGTCCGGCAACACGGCGGTATGATCCATTGCTATTCCGAAGTGGGTCTCGGCACAACGTTCAAGGTGTACCTCCGTGCCGCGGCGCAGGATGCCTCGCAGGTCGGTACGAAGATTCGTGGTGCCGTTCCCAAAGGGCATGAAGAGATCCTCGTTGCCGACGACCAGCCGCAGGTTCTTCACGTGCTCAAGCGCGTCCTCGAGGGCGCGGGGTATCGTGTGACGACGGCAACCGACGGAGCCGAAGCCGTGCAAGCCGCAAATGCCCGTGCATTCGATCTCTACCTGCTCGATGCCGTGATGCCACGGCTGAACGGACGCGAAGCGTATGAGCGGATCCGGGTGCGGCACGCGACCGCGCGATTTCTATTCGCGAGCGGCTACGGTGCCGATGCGTTGCCAGGATCGTTCCTTGCGGATATGGGCGTCGCGATGGTCCCCAAACCACTCGATCCCGACACGCTGCTCCGCGCGGTACGGGCAGTCCTCGATGCTGCTTTGCCCGCCGAACCTCGCGAGTAAACGCGGGAACCTTCCGCGCAGGGTTTTCACACGCCGCATGGGTCCGAGCTTAGCTCGATGCACAGCAGTGCTCGCACTTAGCTCGAAATCGCGGCGGAGGCTTCTGTGCGGGTGGCCGAGAGCCTGGGCCTAGTACTCGGTGCCGGAAGTTCGTAGCCGGTCATGCACGGCACTACGCCACGATGGCTGCGTTGCTCGACGCTCACCGTATTCCCGATACGACTCGGTCTCGCGGCTTGCCCTCGCGGCGCAGCTCCGCGCCTATCACGGAACGAACTTCCGACTTGAGGCACTAGACTCCCGAACGGATGGTTGTCGAGACGGAGGAAAACCGTTCTACGATAGTCCGACCCGGACATCCACCTCCTCGGCGCTTCGCGACCATCTCTCCCGATCTCAAACCACCCGATCTCCCGCGTATGGACCAAGGCCAACCAACCCCTTCTCCGCAGCTCACCAAGCGAATCGTCGAAATCGTCATCCAAATCAGCGCGCTCGTGCTCATTTTTGGCTGGTGCTTTCTGATTTTGTCTCCGTTCATCACCCCCATCATGTTGGGGATGATCATTGCGGTTACCGTTCACCCGCTGTTTTTGCGACTGTCCGCCAGCCTGCGGAATCGCAAGATCGTCACTAGCGCCCTCATCACCGCTGCGCTGCTTTCGTTGATCATCGTTCCCTCGATCTTTCTCACCGACTCCCTCATCGATGGGCTCAGAAGTCTCAGCTCCGCGATCGAGAATGAAACGTCGCCGATCCCACCGCCGCCCGAAAGCACGGCCTCGTGGCCGTCCATCACCAAACCGATCGTGGATATTTGGCAGCTCGCGTCGGACAATCTACGGGCACTTGCGGTCAACTATAAGGATCAAGTGACTGCGGCAGGAAAGTTCATTCTATCCTTGGTCGCCAGTATCAGCCTCGGGTTTCTCGAATCCATTCTCGCGGTCATCATTGCCGGTATCTTTTTGGTCTATGCCGACGAGGGGGGTGGTCTGCTCAAAAAGGTATTCATCAAGCTCTCGGGGCCAAGGGGGGCGAAGCTCGCCGAGCTCTCGGAGCTCACGATCCGCAATGTCGTGAAGGGCGTGTTGGGAGTCGCCGTGCTCCAGGCCATGATGGCAGGAGTTGGTTTCTTCGTCGCCGGAGTCCCGGCCGCGGGCCTTTGGACGTTTTTCTGTTTGATCTTTGCGATCATTCAGGTCGGCGTCGGGCCGGTCGTCGTTCCCGTCATCGTTTATTTGTTTGCCACGGCCGACGCCGTGACAGCGACGGTATTTCTCATCTGGGGCATCATCGTCATGATCTCAGACAACATCCTGAAGCCATTGCTGCTGGGGCGCGGCGCTCCCGTGCCCATGTTCGTGGTCTTTCTCGGTGCGATTGGTGGCTTTATCGCGCGTGGGTTCGTCGGGCTGTTTCTCGGAGCTGTGGTCCTGTCGCTCGGATACGAACTCTTCTACACATGGGCTACGGAAAAAGACCACGAAGGCGAAACACTTCCCGAAAGCAAGTAGCCCGTTTCGGCCGGCGACCTAACCTCGGATCACTCTCAAAGCCAAGTGCCCTGGCGGAAACAGGTGGGGCCAACGCGTTCCGGCATCTTCGTCGAATGCGTAGGTCTGGCCGATCGGGAGGACGATATCGTTGGCGGATTCGATCACCCAGCGTTTGATGCCGCCGTAGTTCGTCGTGAGAATCGTTCCGAACGGCACTTCTTTCTGGTGCCGTTCAGCCACCATCGGTTCGCGACGGACGGCGAACTCACCCAGGTGTGTCGACCGAGGTGATTCGTCGTTTCCACCGCTCGACACCTTGTGCGACCGCAATCCGTACGGATTCCCCGACGAGATGCCCCATCGACGTATGTTTGCCGGCATAAATCGCACATTCGTCACGCAACGGAGATGCGATCGCAATGCAATCGGTGCCCGTGCCTGTCGCGATTCGTCCGGTCACGATACTTGGCACGGCGGCTTCGAACACCACGAGTGTCCTCGCTTCGGCTGCCAGCGAAAGCGCCTCGAGCGACGCTGAAAAGCCGAGCGGTCGCGAGGTTTGAATCAAGAGGTTGATCGTGCCCGCGCTCGTGATCGGCGAGGTGGGATCGCCGATCCGCAACGCGTTGCTGAGTCCGACCGTCGCGATACAGCGAACCCACTCAGTGTCGGTTTGCTGCACGATATCGCAATACTCGTCGAGCGGTGCGCTGGTCATGAACGACAAGCTTTCCTCTGGTTCGAAGCCCTGAGCCTCGAGCTTTTGCCGGAGATATTCTCGAGGGTCGACCGATCGGGGAAGGTCCGCATTTCTCACCTCGTGCCACAGCACACGCGTCACCGACCGCCATCCCCCGCCTTGGATCGCCCAACTCAAGACAGAATGTGGTTCGTCGAATGCGACCACGAGCCAGGGTGGGGCGTGATGCACCGGTGCAGGATCGGGACCGATCACCATTCCCCCTTGGCATTCCGCACGTGCTCTCGTGAGACTGAAGGGGCCGAGATCTCGACGAGCCAGAATGTCGTCATGGACCTGCGAGAGTGGGCGATGAGCACCGACGAACGGTCTCATCACGCGCGGCCGGTGTCATCCGGGCTCACGACGAAAGCGGCCCCGTTTTGGAGCGCTGCACTGGGTTAGCCGCTGCCCCAAGATTTGCACCGACGGTCGCGTTCACCCCCGGAGTTGTGGATGTTGGGCGGAAGTTCGTGGCCGCCTCTTCGACGTCGCGGGACTTGTCGAACGCCACCTGGGTTTAGGAGGCAGGGTTCCACTCACCGCTTGTACTTCGCTTGCTTAGAACGTTCGCCATCGCTTCCGACAGCTTCGCTCTGCTCGAGTCGAGGGATGTGTCCCGCACCCTCGAGCACGACGAGCTCCGTTGGGACGAATTACGGGTTCCCGATCGCCACATGAGCGAAGGCATGCGACGAGCAAGTGGATGGGATAGGATGACATCGTGGACCCCGCACGAGAGACCGAGCTCGAGGCGATTGCGGCGGCCGTGCGGGGGGCCGTCGCGTCGATCCCCGAGGTCGCCGTCGCGTACATCTTCGGATCGGTCGTTCGGGGGCAAGCGACGACCGAGAGCGACCTCGACGTTGGCATCGTGTATCGGGATCGGGAAGGCGGGGCTCGAGTGCACGAGCGCGTTGTCGATCGGCTCGCATTCGAGATCGGCCGCGCGACGAGATTCGAGCGCGTGGACGTCGTCGAACTCGAGGGTCAAGGTCCGATCTTTGGACACACGGTGTTGCTCGAAGGCAAGCGAGTGTATGTCGCCGACGAGGCCCGTCGAATCGACTTCGAGACCGAGACCGTGAGCCGCGCGATCGATTTCCGGCCGACGTACGAGATCGCGACCCAAGGAAAGATCAAAGCCCTCCGACGCTGGCTCAAGGAGCGCTATGCGGTTTGAACACGCCCCCGGAAGGTGGCTTTCGTCCCGCCAGTCTTGGCGCGTCGGGTAGCAAGAGCCTGGTTTGGCCGTCAGGACGACTCCGTCGTCCGACCACGAGCTGTATGTAGCCACCTGGCCAGGAGCACCCCCGGCGAAGAGCGCCGAAGTCGATAGTGACCCTCCCGGGTAGATCTATAGTCTGGGGAAGACTTGGGTCTCGATTCGCCTGTAGACCTATAGTCTGGGGAAGACTTGGGTCTCGATTCGCCTATAGACCTATAGTCTGGGGAAGACCTGGGGTCTCGATTCACCTATAGACCTATAGTCCGGCGAAGACTTGGGTCTCGATTCACCTATAGACCTATAGTCCGCCGAAGACTTGGGTGTCCCGTGGACATGACGCCTCATCTCGGCGGAAACAGAATGGAACGTCGTTTCGATGGTGGTGGACAATGATCGGTTGTTTTGCGCCAGCTTCTCGCGACGATTTTCGCATCGTGGATAGATTTTCTCCCCACCACGATCGTCTCGGGTGCCATGAGTTCTAAAAAGGTCCCTGGTCGCGCGAAGGCGGCTGAGGCTGAAGTGCCCGAACCGTTTGTCACCACGAGCTCGATCACGGCGTTCGAGCATTTTACGCCCATGGCATCGCAGGTTTCCGTCGACGATCTCGAAGTCTGCCGCGCAGATGTCGAGCTCGTGCGCGTGAACATCGGGCTCGGAGTCGACGCGATCCGTCCGCACGTCGACACGATCGAGCGCAAGCTCCCCGAGTGCCCGCTCGTGGACGTGCTCGAGCTTCCGGCCTTGGCGCTCGCACTCGTGTTTTCCACGAGCAAGGTCGTTCGACCCGCGAGTACCCGCGAGATCGAACAACGCTTGGCGTCCGTCCGATTGGGTCGTGAGCTGGCGCTGCTCCAGCTCGAAATCTTCGCCGGGCTCAAGCTCATTCCCGCGGAGATCCCCGCCAAGATCCGCGCTGGCCAAGGACCACTCGACAGCGCTCGCGATGCCGTTGCGATCGTCGGGGTGTTTCGCACGCACGCCGACGTCGTCGCAGGCAAGCATCCGTTCACCGTTGCGTTCCTCGATACGCTGGCCACCGACGGTGACTGGTTGATCCAACAACTCCGACCGCGGAATGCCAAAACCGCTCCTGCCGAACGTGACCCTGCGGCGATCGTTCGCGATCAGCTCTGGTCGCTCATCCGTGAGCGGCACGAGCATCTTCGCCAGGCGGGTGCGATCGTCTTCGGGCTCAGGAACGTCGATCGGCAGATCCCGTTGCTCGGGGCGCGGGTGGGGGTCGGGGGTACGGTGACGGACGAGGAACCGGAACCGTCGGTGGAACCTTCGAGCTGAGGTGAGGGAATCGGGAGGTTCGCGTCGGGCTTTGCCCGGCGCGGGCCTTTCTGGTTGAGATGTAGTGCGAGTCGACGGACGACCAACACGTCCTGCGAACGAACCTGTAACCTTTCCGCCCTCTCGCGCGTGGCTTGGTCGAGGTGACCATGACTGAACTCGATGTGGCGATCGTCGGAGGAGGGCTTGCGGGACTGGCGGCAGCGACTCGGCTCGCGCAGGGTGGAGCTCGCTGTGCGTTGTTCGAACGTTCCGAGACACTCGGAGGACGAGCCCGGACGGCACACAAGGACGGGTTTTCGCTCAATCTCGGGCCGCACGCGCTCTATCGCAACAACGCGGCCATCGCTTGTTTGCGCTCGCTGGGCGTGCCGATCCCGGGGTCCAAGGTGTCGGGTTCGAACCTCTATGCCCTCGACGGCGATCGTCTGCGCCCGTTGCCGGGCGGGTTTGTCTCGCTCGTGACCACCGATCTGCTCGACGTGCGCGGCAAGCTCGAGTTCGCTCGATTCCTGACGGGCGTCCGTCGCCTCGTTCCCGCGTCGCTCGCGGGGCGGTCGGCTGCGGACTGGCTCGAGGGCATCCACGACGAGCGGGCCCGCAGCGTGATCGGTGCGTTGGTCCGCACCGCGACGTACTCGGCAGCGCACGATCGGATCTCGGCCGAGGTCGCGAGCGATCAACTCAAGACCGCCGTGCTCGAGGGGGTGCTCTACGTCGATGGCGGTTGGAGCACCCTCGTCGATGGGCTCACAAAGGTCGCCACGGAATCGGGTGTGACGATCTCGCGAGGGACTCGAGTCGACGGCCTCACGATCGAGAGCCAGCGCGTCACGGGGATCGTCGTCGGTGACCGGACGATCGCCGCCGAGGCGGTGCTCCTCGCGGGGGGTGGACCCTCGTGGGCCGCCGAGCTCTCCGGATCGCCTGTGCTAAGGGACTACGCTGCGACCGCGGTGCCGATCCGCGGAGCTACGCTGGACGTCGCCCTCGACACACGCATCGAACCCCGGCTCAAGTTCGCGTGCGCGCTCGACCGGCCACTCTACTTCTCGGTCCATTCCGATACGGCCCGCGTGGCCCCCAACGGTGGATCGCTCGTGAGCACGATGCTCTACCTTCACCCTGACGACCCTCGCGATGCCCGAGCCCACGAAGCGGAGCTGCACGGCTGGCTCGACCAGCTGCAACGGGGTTGGAGGGACCACGTCGTGACCCAGCAGTTCCTCCCCGAGATGACGGTGGCCCATGCCCAAGTACCCCCGGGCCTCGGCCTCCGCGGGCGACCCTCCGTCGCCGTGCCGGAGGTCGACGGCCTCTATGTCGCAGGCGATTGGGTCGGAGCCACGGGGTTCTTGGCCGACGCCGCGTTGGCCTCGGCCCAAGCCGCCGCCGATGCAATCGCCAAGCGCAGGCTCGACGGTCGCGATCGTTCCCGCTCCGAGCGATCCTCCCGCTCTCCCCGCGCAGCATGAATCCCGACGCGATCCACCAGGCATTCTCTCGGCATCAGCGCGCGATCTGGGGTCTCTGCTATCGCATGACAGGCAATGCGGCCGATGCCGACGACCTCGTGCAAGACACGTTCGCCCGCGTGCTCGAACGCCCCCCAACGGACCTCGACCGGTCGCTCGCCCCCTGGCTCGTCCGCGTGTCGATGAACTTGAGCCGCGATCTCCTGCGCAAGCGCAGGCGACAGGATTACCACGGGGTGTGGTTGCCGAGCCCCATCGAGACGCACGACGGGCCCCCACCCACGATCGAGGTCACGCTCGCCGACGGCACCACCACCGACGCTCGCTACGACCTGCTCGAGAGCGTGTCGTTCGCGTTCTTGCTCGCGTTGGAAGCTCTCTCGCCGACCCAACGCGCGGTACTGCTGCTGCGTGACGTGTTCAGCCACTCGGTACACGAGACCGCCGAGGCTCTCGGCCTCTCCGCGGCCAACGTCAAGACCACGTTGCATAGGGCCCGCAAAGCGATCGCGGCCTACGATCACTCGCGTTTCGCCCCCTCGGCAGCCACTCATGCGGCGCACCGTGCCACCCTCGTCGAGTTCTTCACCTCGATCGCCAACGACGACGTGCCGCGTCTCGAGGCGTTGCTCGCCCGCGATGTCCGGCTTCGATCAGACGGCGGAGGCGAGTTCGTCTCGGCCGGCGTTCCGATCGTCGGGGTGACCAAGGTCCTCAACACGGTCCGCAAGATCGCCGGACACCGCGGGCCGATCGCATGGTTCGACCTGCGCGAGCTCAATGGTGGCCCAGGTTTGCTCGTACGATACGACGACGGCCGCCCCAACGAAGCGCGCAATGTCGCGTTCCACCTGCAGTTCGACGAAGTCTGCCGCATCGTCGAACTGCATACGGTCCTCGCGACTCGCAAGCTCTGCGCGCTGCGATTCTCGATCTAACAGCTCCAGCTGTCAGAGTGTGTGGGCTCAGGCTGCGGCGAGGAGGGACCAGCGCGGGTCCACGAACGAGGGTCTGAAGGCGTTGGGGAATGAGGACGCCATCGTTCGCGTTGGGGAAGCCGAAGCGATGGACGCGATGACTTGGACTTCGAAGTTGTGTCTGGTGGCCAGTTTTGCCGTTTGTTCCGGGACGGCCCACGCGGCCGAACGGTTCCACGCCGTCACCGAGACGGGGGAGCCCGGTAAGATAGTGCTCGTCGAGGAGCGGATCGACGTCACCGTCGATCGTCAGTATCTCGATGCCACGCTTCGCCAGGTTTACCAAAACGAAGGCGACGTCCAGCTCGAGGGACAATACCGACTCCAAATGGGCAGCGGCACGAACGTGCACGGGTTTGCCTATTGGAACGGCGAAGAGAAGATCGTCGGCGAGGTCTTCGAGAAGAACACGGCGCAGCAGGTCTACGAAGAGATCACGGGCCTCGGGCGTGACCCGGGTCTGCTCGAGCAAGAAGGTGAAGGCACCTTCAGCTTTCGCGTGTTCCCGATCGCCCCGGGTGAACGCAAGCCGGTCGAAGTCGAGGTCGGCGCATACCTGCAGCGCAAGGGCAATACCGTGCATTTGCGTGTGCCGGTGGATTTGCCCAAAGCCGCGATCGCGATCGAGCTGAAGGACGAGCGCGGGATCGCGGCCGTTCGGTCGTCGACCCACGCGCTGACCGTCGACCGCAAGTCCGACGGTCGCGTGGTCGTGCGTGCGGATCAGGCACTCGGCAGCATCGACGCGATCGAAGTGGACTACGACGTCCGCGAACCCGAATGGACGCTCACGGGAGCGGTTCACCACGACGCGGGGCACGACGGGTATCTCCTCTTGTCGCTCGCAACCCCGACTGCGGTGCCATCGACCGCGATCGCGGCCAAGGACGTCACCCTCGTTCTCGATCGATCGGGGAGCATGTCGGGCGAACCGATCGCACAGGCCCGCATTGCCGCGATGGCAGTGATCGAACGACTGCGATCCGACGATCGTGTGAATGTGATCGCCTTCGATGACGGCGTCGATACGCTGTTCGAGCGACCCCAAACCCTCACCGCTTCGGTCCGTCGCCAAGCGCTCGACTACGTGGCCCAGATCCGCGATGAAGGTGGTACCGACATCGCGCTCGCCTTGCGCGAAGCGCTGGCACATCAGATCGACGATGCCCAGCCCGACATCGTAATGTTCCTGACGGATGGTCAATCGGATAGTGAGGCCGCGCTCGAGGTCGCCAAGCGTTCTCACGTCGACGCGCGTGTGTTCACGATCGGGGTGGGCCCCGGCGTCGAACGACCGCTGCTTTCGCGGCTCGCGTCCGAGCGCCGCGGTCGTTTCACCTATATCGAGGCGGCGTCGGCCATCCCGGCGAAGGTGGCGGAGCTCTATTCCCAGATCGAGTCGCCCCTCGTCGTGGATGTGGAGCTCGAGGTCGACGGCGTGACGCTCGTGCGGACCTATCCCCAGAGCCTACCGGACCTATTCGTGGGCGATGAGCTGCGGATCGCCGCGCGGACTCGCGGAGCGGGTCCAGCCACGATCGTGCTCAAGGGCAAGCGAGACGGGCAACCGGTGAGCTTCGCGACCACCGTCGAGGTCCCCGAATCGACGGATCGGCCGTGGATCGGCCGGCTGTGGGCCGAGGCCAGAGTGGGCCACCTGCTGGAAGAGATCGCCCTTCATGGCGGAGCCGAGGAGCTCGCGAACGAAACGATCGAACTCGCTCTCGCCTATGACCTCGTCACCCCATACACCTCGTTCTTGGCCATTCCCGCGAACGAGCTGACCGCGTCGACGTCCGAGACCCTCGCGCAGGCGCGTGAACAGAAACGTCAGATCTTGGCCGCCAACCCCGATGCGGTGGCGTTGTCGCGCAAGGCGATGCCTCCGGGCGATCCGATCCTCAGCGTGCGCGCACCCGAGGATGCGCGCCAGGTCACTGCGTATTTCCCGTTCGGACTCGTCAAGGACATGCAATGGGATCCTTCGCTCGAGTTCTGGACGACGCGATTCCTCGTACCCAACTCGGTTTCCGATGGAGAGTACGAGGTTCGGATCGTCATCCTTCGCGCGGATGGCACGATCGAGATCGCTACGACGCCGTATACGATCGACAGCGCGGCCGATACCTTTCAGATCGACGCCGAGAGCACGAGCCACGGAACCCTCGTGCGGGTGCACAGTGTGGAACCCCTGCGTGAAGTGATCGTCAGCCTGGCCAATGACCCTTCGCGGCGATTCATGCTCGTCGACGAGGGCGACCACCACGTGTTCTCGGACGTGCTGCAACTCGGCGACGGGACCCACGAACTGCGTATCGTGGTCTCGGACCTCGCCCGCAACGAAGCGGAGCGGGTTTTGACGATCGGGGCCAAGCCGTGAACGGTTCGCTGCTCGCCGTGGGGTTGGCTTGGGCTGCTCCTCCAGTTGCCGACCTTCCGACTCCCGAGGTGTTTGTGCATCGTCGAAACGTCGAGGACCTCGCGTTCGATGGCCGTTTCGTCTGGGCGGCGACGGGCGGTGGGCTCGAACAATATGCGGTCGATGGGACGGGACCACTGCGTGTGTTCGATCGCTCGGACGGACTCGATGAGCTCCATATCCTCCAGGTCGAACCCCACCCAGTCGGTCTCACGGTTCGGACGCCGACGCGAGTCTGTGATCTCGTGGATGATCGATTCGTTTGCCGAGCTTCGTCCGAATCGTGGCAGCCCGAACTCGTCGTTGCGCCGCGGTTCCAAGGCGAGCGTGTCACCGACATGCTCGACGTGGGCGGATATCATTTCGTCGCTACGGCGGGCGCTGGACTCTGGCGTGATGGAGATCCCCCCACGCGGCTCACCCCATCCGATCAGATCTGCACGAACCACGCGGTGGCGTTGGCGGAACACGAAGGGGCCCTGTGGATCGGTGGCTTCGACGAAGGCCTCTGCGTTTGGCGCGACGGATCGTTCGAGACCCTCGATGTGCCGTTTCGCATGGTCAACGACTTGCTGAGCCACGATGGCACACTCTGGGTCGCGGCCAGCGAGGGGTTGTTCCGCACCGACGACGAGCACACGTTCGTGCGCGTGCCGACGATCCGACGTGGTGCCAACGGCTTGGCATGGTTCAAGGAGAACCTCTGGGTGTCGACGCCAGCGGTCGCCTATCGCGTCGCGCCACTCGATGATCGCGTCCAAACGTTCTGGCTTCCCGGGGGTTCACGGTCACTGCAAAAGATTCATGCCCAAGCCGATTCGCTGTGGTTGGCTACGGAAGATCGAGGGGTGCTTCGTTGGGTGCCCGATAGCGGCGACATCGAGGTGTTCGATCGTACGTACGGCCTGCCTTCGAGCTGGGCCCTCGACGTGAGTCCGAGCGATTCGGGACCGACTTACGTCGGCACCCTTCGCGACGGGGTGATCGCTCTACGATCGGATGGCACGACGGAATCCGTGGGCGGCTTGTCGTCGACTTGGGTGCTCGACTTGGAGCAAGATGGCCCGACGCTCTTCGTGGGCACGCAAAGCGGTGCATACCGAGTTCTGGACGATGTCGTCGAGGCCTTGCCGGGTGTGCCTCACTCGAATGTTCATCGCGTGCTCTCGACCGCCGATAGTCTATGGGTGGCGACCGAAGCCGGGCTCGCGCGGTATCGGAAACCCTGACGAGCCACCACGAAGCGCTGGACGAAGTGTGCGGAGGATCCCGTCGGCCAAATAGATGCCGACGGTCATTTCCCCCAAGTTGAGGCGCAACCCTTTGGCCGCCGTTTGCGCGATATCCACCGTATGCTCGATCGGATCACCGACGAGTTGACCCGAGTCGACGAAGCCCTCGGCAAGCAAGTCGACCGCATCGTCGTCCGAACCCGGCGAGCGTGTACTGCTGCAGATCATCTCTACAATTTCGTCACGCCTAGACGATCATGGCGACATGGATCCGCATCACGGTCATGGGCCCCACAACGCGTTCGACGATCCATCGCGTGATGAGTGGCAACGCCCCGACGACTTGCTGTGCGCGCTCGAGCTCGAACCGGCGATGATCGTCGCCGACGTCGGAGCGGGCACTGGTTACTTTGCGGTTCGCCTAGCGCGGGCCGTTCCTCGAGGCGAGGTGATCGCGACCGATCTCGAGCCAGACATGGTGAGCTTCCTGAACGAGCGAGCGCGTCGCGAACAACTCCCCAATCTGCGCGCCATCCTAGCCACTCCCACCGACCCAGGCCTTGCCGTCAGCGGCGTCGACCGCATCGTCGTCGTGCACGTATGGCACCATCTCGCGAATCGCAGAGAGCACGCACGCGAACTCTCGACGGCTCTGCGACCTGGCGGAAGACTGTTCGTCGTTGACTTCAGCCCCACCGCTCACCAAGGCCCCCCAACGAACATGCGCATCGCGCCCGAGGTGATCGTCGCGGAGCTCGAGAGCGCGGGCCTTTCAGCCAAGCTTTCAGCGATTGTGCTTCCCGCCCAGTACATCGTGGAGGCGCGCCGCGGACCCATGCCGTGACCGAAAGCGCTAACCACCAACCCGGCATCGGCCAGCCGCGCGACGGTGACGTTTGCTCGGAGGCGGCATCACCCGCGCGACGTGATCGGGAGGCACTTCGTCCTCCGGGGAGGATGGATGAGGAAGCATCTCGGGCAACGCTGATTCATCTGGAGATGAAGCATGAAACAATGCCCGTCATGACGTCGTCACGACTCCATCACGTTTGTTCGGCCACACCAGATCGCGCGTGGACGACAGGCCTTGATTGCGTTGCCATTGAATGGCACTTGGTGCTCATCGAGGATCGCGGCGATACATCACGTCGGTCCGCAGCACGTATTTGACCCCACGGACGACCGCAGCACCTTGATGCCGGAGTGGATGCTCGAAGACGAGAACCATGCCTTGCTCGGGGTTCACACGATGGAACCCTTGCCGAAGGTCGAACTCTGTCTCTCCGCCCTCGAAGTCATCGTTGAGATAGATGATGAGCGAAAACCAGCTTCGTTCTTGGGCGTTCCGTCGAAAGGATGCATCCAAGTGCCAGCGAAACGATTGGCCTGGGTGATACCGGTAGAAACGAAATCGCTCATTGAGGCCGCTCATCGTCCATTGCGTGCCGTCGTCGTCCTCGACGCTCGGCACCAGCTTGCCGGCGAGGCGGCCTTCGACCCACTGCGAGATGTTCGGGTCGTCGAGCATGGCCCGAGCGTTGCTGCGAACGCCGGGCGCCATGATGGGCCCCATTGCGGTCGTGATAGGCGCGGCGGTGTAGCCAATGGTTTCCCCTCGTTGGCGCAGCGCTTCGCATTCCGAGGGTTCGAAGATGCCTCGAACCGTGAAAAAACCTAACGGTCGTTGGGCTCGATCCATGCACGAAACCTGACGCTCCGCTCTGAACGTGACGAGGGCAGTGACCGGACAGAAGCGGGCAGAACCGGGCAAGACGGCAGGGTCATCTCGATCATGGGACAATCGCGCCGTGAGCGAGCGTTTTCGCCATGACGTTCTTCGTCGAGCCCGACTGGATCTCGATCTGACGCAAACCGCGGCCGCCGAACTCCTCGGGATCGACGTCCGCACATACCGCCGCTACGAGTCGGGCCAAGTCAACGAGGGCGGGTTCTTGGTACGCAACGCCTCACGCCGCGAGGTGCTGCAGCGGTTGCAGGTCGAGTTCGGATTGACGTCGGAGGACCTCGTCGAGTCCTCGCAGGTGAGCTGCATCGTGCATGCCTTACCCCGCGCGCGGCATTTCGTGGGACGCAAAGATCAACTGCTCGCGATCGAAGACCACCTGCGTCGAGGTCCGGGCGTCGTCGCCATCGTGGGGGTGGGCGGCTCCGGGAAGACCTCACTCGCGGACCGGATCGCGAGTGGCGTGGAGGGGATGTCGCTGTTCGTTTTCAGTTGCTATGACGACCCCGGGTTCGAATCGTTGCTCGAGCGAGCGATCGGCCACTTTGCCCCCGATCGGTCGTTGTCGCGATCCGATCGGTGGCAAGCCCTCGCAAGCGCGCTCGTGGATCATCCCGGAACACCGCTACTCGTCTTCGATGGACTCGAAGTGCACCAAGCCGACCATGGGAATGACCTTCACGCGGCCGGCGAGATCCGAGCGCCTGCGCTACGCCACTTCCTCCAGCGTTGCGCGGCTGGTCTGGGTCGGGTTCGCGTCCTGCTGACGACCCGTTTCGAACCGATCGACCTTGCGGCCTATGACGGCGATGGTTTTCACCGCTTGTCACTTGCCGGGCTCGACGAACATGAAGCTGCGACCTTGCTCGAGTGTTGGGGAGTCTCCGCGAGCCCAGGGTCCGATCGCTTGCGAGCGAGCATGGGAGGACATCCGCTGTCGCTCGCGATGCTCTGTTCTTATGCAGTGTTTTTGGGCGAACTTCCGGACGACCTCGACCTCGGGCTTGCAGCGACCGACGACCCGCTCGCGCGTCGCCTCCACGCCATGCTCGAACGGTATCGGGCATCTCTGCCCGCCGAGACCCTCGCTGTCCTCGAGCACCTGACGATCTTTCCCACCGGTGCGGGGGCGCGCGAGGTCGCCGATCTCCTCGGTGGTCCCCGTGCGGACGTGCAGCATCAGCTTGCCCGCCTCGAGCGTTGGGGCTTGGTCTTCAAGCAGCGCGATGGCGGGTACTCGGCGCATCCCTTCGTTCGCGACTTCTTTCGCGCTTCGCTCGGTTCTCGCGCCAGGCAAGCCCATGCGCGCCGTCGCGATGTGCTCCGAGCGAGTCTCGAGCGTGCGCCTGGGATCTTTCCCGAGGATCGCGAAGTGCTCGACCACGTCGAGTCGCTCATTCTGCACACGGTGGGCGCGGGCGATACGGCCGAAGCTTGGCGATTGTACGTTCGATCGTTGGGTGGGTTCGAACACTATGGTCTGTGCCTGGGCGAAATGGTCCGTGGCGAACGCATCACGGTCGCCTTCCTCGAACGTGGCGATCCTCATCGACCCGTCGAGGGGCTCGACGAGGAATCACGATTGCGGCTCGTCTACGACCGGGGATTGGTGTTGGTTGGCCTCGGGCGCACGCACGCCGCGATCGATGCGTTTCGCGCCTATCACGGGTGGGTCTTGCAGGATCCCTTCGGATCGATCACCGGATACCGCACGCTTGCGTATACGCATCGACTCCGCGGCGAGTGGGATTCTGCGTTGGAGCTCGTGACCCGCTCGATCGATCTGGCCACTCGTTGGGGACACCTCGGTCATCTCGCGCGAGGCTTGGCCCTCCAAGCGGCGATCTTCGGTGATCTCGGACGGTCGGACCAAGCGCTTGCTTCCTTCGAGCGATGTCGCGATGTGGCTGGAACCCCATACTATCGTCGCGCACTTTGGGAAGCCGAATTGGCGTGTCGCTTGGGTCGCTACGAGACCGCGAGATCGATGGCCACCGACAACCGCCCGCGCTGCGAAGCCCGCAACTGGGAAGGTCATGTCGCACATTGCGACTGGGTCATCGCGATGGCCGACGCTTGTCGAGGGCTCGACCATTCGGCGCCACTCGAGAACATCCGACGGTGGGTCGAACGGAGCGGCGAAGTCGAAATGCAGTTGCGGCTGCTCGCGCTCGAGTCTCAGCTGACCCCTCATCGACTCTCGCAGTGGGGAATGAATGGGCTCACCTGGCTGCTCGACCTTCCCGTCGATCGAATGGTTGATACCCGCTCTGAATCACCCTGAGCGATGACGCTCGACCCGCGCGACGGCGTTGCGATCGCGAGATCGAGTCGTAATGGTGACGGTTGCACCCACGAGGCCGAGCGATGCGCTCGACCTCTGGACCGCGCTCGTCGCTGGGCGTGTGTCTCTCACGCCTTGGCGCGACGGAAACACGGCCGTTCGATACGCCGTTCTCGACAATCCGATTCATCGACAGCCCGATCGCGCGCTCTCTCCACGTGAAATCGATGCGCTGTCTCTCTCGACGCGAGGCTTGTCCGTGAAGCTCGTTGCGTACGCGCTCGGGCTCTCGTGCAGCGCCGTCTCGCACAGCCTTGCGTCCGCCGCTGCGAAGCTCGGAGCTTCCTCACGCGCCGAGCTCATTCGCATTGGCGCGACTCTGAATCGGCCGGTCAATCCCGATGTGCCAGCGGAGCTCACCCCAGCGGAGCGCGACATTCTCGACCTTTTGCAACGCGGCCTCTCGAATCGCGAGATGGCTGTCGCTCGCGATCGTTCCGAACGAACGATCGCGAACCAGGTGGTGTCTCGCCGATCTCGGGTGGTGCTACGATATCGATCGTACTGCCTCTCCCCGAAAGCGGTCGCCCCGTTCAGAGCGGAAAGAACCACTCTCCGTCGCCGTCGCGGTGCACGTAGTTGCCAACGCTCGGCCATGCGGGGCTCTGCATTTCGCGCTCCCAAATCGCGAAGTCTGCCTCGAGTGCCTGCACGATGTCGGGGCGCTCCTTCGCCAGATCGTGGTGCTCGGACGGATCGGCGGTCATATCGAAGAGCGCCAGCTTGCCCGCCCGATCGTCCTGCACGAGCTTGAAGCCGTCCTTCCTCATCGCGCGGGCGTACATCTCCCGCCAGAACAGCTCGCGATGAGGCTGCTCCCCCGTTTCCCCGCGCAGGAACGGGAGCAGGTCGACCCCATCGAATACCCGGTCTGTTGGCAGTGGTGCTCGGGTGGCAGCGATTGTGGTCGCGAAGATGTCCAGGGATGAGACGGGGGCGGCAAACAGCGTGCCCTTCTCCACGTGTCCCGGATAGCGCAGCATGAACGGCACGTTGATTCCCCCTTCGAAATTGGTGAGCTTGCCACCACGCAACGGAGCGTTGTCGGTCGCTCGCGTGTACGTGGCTCCGCCGTTGTCGCTCACAAAGTAGACGAGGGTGTCGTCGGCGAGCCCGTTTCGCGCGAGCGCATCGAGGATTTCGCCGACCGCATCGTCGAGCGCGGCAATCATCGCATAGTACACACGCTTATTCGCATCCGGCTCAGCCGCGAATCGGTCATAGTAGGTTCGGGTCGCTTGGAATGGGGTGTGTGGCGCCGAGAAAGGGACATAGAGAAAGAACGGGTGGCTCTTGTGCATCTCGATGAACGCCACGCTCTCTTCGGCCAACCGCGTGGTGAGGTACTCGTCATCTTCGATGACCTCGCCGTTGCGGTGCAATGCGCAGTTTCCTTCTCGCCCATTGTCCCAAATGAAGCGCTCGGTGAAGTCGTCGTGTCTGTAGTTGACGATGTCGGCCGACTTCGGATCCGCGTAGAACGAATAACCGTCATAGAAGCCGTAGTGATAGTCGAAGCCGCGTTGCAGCGGCAAAGAACGCTCGCCAAAGCCTAGATGCCACTTGCCCATGATCGCCGTCGCGTAGCCTTCGTGCTGCAAGATCTCCGCGAGGGTAATTTCCGACGGAGGTAGCCCTTGAAGGATGATGTCGTCGGCCGACGGCGACAACGGGCGATCCGCGAGCTGGAAATCGCCCCGCGCAATGAACCACTTGAACACCAGCCATTCGAGGCGATTTTGCGGGTATCGATCGTGCACCAGAATCTCAAAGCCGAAGCGCTGCTGGTAACGGCCGGTCATGAGCGCGGCTCGTGAGGGGCTGCAGACCGGAGAGGTGATGTATCCCTGCTCGAAGGTGACCCCGTCGAGGCCGATGCTGTCGATGCGTGGTGTCGCGACGTGCTGCCCGCCGTATAGTGAGATGTCGGTCTTGCCCAAGTCGTCGGCAACGAGCAGCACAACGTTCGGTGGTCGTTCGGATCGTTGCGCGGGCGGGCTCGCGAAGTAGCGCTGCTTACCCGACATTTTTTGTGGATCGTCGACGATGTGCAGTTCGGGAGAGGAAAGCGGCCACAGGAGCCACCCCGCCAGCGCGAGGAGAATCAGCACAGGGACGAGTTTCTTCATCGACTGCCCAGAGCATACGACTCTGCCATGCTCGCTGCGCCATCCGACCCGAGCCGGAAAAGTCGGAAAAATCGAACCGGATCACCGATCGACCAGGGTGGAGTCGTCACTCGTTGAATGGAGCATGACTTTGACCATGAAACACTTGATTCGGATGACGAGCGGCGGCTGGATGATGCTTGCGCTGGCGAGCGCGTGTGACGTCGGTGATTCTTCGCCGGCGATCGACGAAGGAACGACCGGGGATGTCGGGCAATCGGAAACAGCGACCGACGGCGTCGCACCTCGCGACAACGCACTCTGCGGCGAGCGGGCGGCACCCGACGCGACACCGGAGGAACTTGCTACGTATGCCGCGGGTGATCGAGAGCTCGGTGCGGCCTTGCTCGAGGCCCTCGGAAGCGAACAACCCAACGTATTGCTGTCGCCCTTGTCCTTGCGGTTGGCGTTCGGGCAGGTCTACGCCGGTACCCAGGACGAGGCGCACGACGAGATCGCTCGCACGTTCGCCTTCGAGGAGTTGGACTCCGAGCGCGCCCATGCGGTGCTGAATACCGTCAGCCAAAACCTCGAGAGCCGCAGCCATGAGGCGGATGAGGGCACCCCCGAGCTCGTCGTGCGGCCGATCAACCGCATGTTCCCCGATGTCGGTTACGAAGCGTCGCTCAAAGACGCATGGGTATCGGAGGTGCAAGCCTCGTACGGGACCTGCGTCGAATTCCTCGAACTGAATACCGATCCTATGCAAGCGCTCGGTCGTATCAACGGTTGGGTGGCGGAGCAGACCCACGACCTCATCCTCAAGTTGGTGAAGGGGCTGCCCGAGACGACGGCGTTGGTCATCGTGAATGCGCTCTATTTCAAGGCCGCATGGGCCACCCCGTTCGAGGCTTGGGCGACCGAACGGGCCTCATTCACGGCATTGTCGGGCGAGCTCGTCGACGTGGACATGATGCGGGCACGTGTCCTCGAAGGGAGTTATGTCGAGGATGCGGGTTGGCAAGCGGTCGCCATTCCGTATAGCGACCCGCAGCTCGAGATGGTGGTCATCCTGCCCCCCGAAGGTGGCTCAACCTTGGGCGATGCGTTCTCGGCGGAGCGTCTCGAGGGCGTGTTGGCGGGTCTCGAAAGCAGCGTCATCGACCTCCGTCTACCCAAATTCGACCTGCTCTCGACGTGGGGGCTCCGCGAGTCCCTCGAATCGCTCGGTATGGACGAGGCCTTTAGCGACGGCAGCGACTTCTCGCCGATCGCCGACGGCATGATGCCGATCTCCGAGGTGTTCCACGACGTGGCGATCACCATCGACGAGGAGGGCACGGAAGCCGCAGCAGCAACGGCGGTGGTGCTCGGCGAAGACGGTGGGTTCGAGCCCGAACCCGAGGTGAGCGTCGTCGTCGACCGAAGCTTCTACCTCGTGATCCGCGACCGAGAACTCGACTCACTGATGTTCCTCGCCCGCATCGGGGATCCGTCTCGCTAATACAATAGAAATGGTCGTCGCTCTTCGAGCCACTCGGCCTCGTCGGGGGCCGTCAGCCCGTCCAGGTCGCTGGCGTGAGCCGAAGGATCATCGACCCACTCGCGCAGCAGTGGACCGCCGTTGATCACGTCGATGGGAAGGCGCTCGAGCTCGTATTCGTAGGCGAACCGGCGCCAGAGTTCGAGGTCGGGTCGGAGAGCCTTGTAGCATTTGAACGCGGCGGCCACGATCCGCCAGGGCCGAAACCGCGAATGTGCATAGGCACCGTCCTCGACGTGCACGGCGATCCCCGCACAGAGCTGTCCGGCGTGTTTGTGAAACGTAGGTTCGAACCAGCAAGTCCGAAGTCGGCAGCCTTCGAGCCATTGCGGTGCAAACTCGTACATCGAACGAAGCCACGCACCCGCGTCGATTCCCGGCCTTCCCCACAGCTCGAGTGGCCGCGTGGTGCCACGGCCTTCCGACAGGGTCGTGCCCTCGAGCATCACCGTACCCGCGTAGCAACGGGCCATCCACAGGTTCGGGGCGTTCGGGCTCGGGTTGACCCAGGTTCGGGTTCCGAGCGGCCAACCGTAGCCCGGGGCTTCATCCGGACGCCACCCTTCCATCTCGATCACTCGGTACTCGACATCGAGCGAGCGCGACTTCACGAACCATCCAGCGAGCTCGCCCAACGTGAGGCCATGACGCATCGGGAGTGGGCCCGCGCCGACGAAGCTTTCCTGCCCTGCACGCAAGCGCAAGCCCTCGACGGGACGGCCGACGGGATTGGGCCGATCGAGAACCCACACCTCTTTGCCATGTTCGGCCGCCGCCTCCAACACGTAGAGCAGGGTCGTCACGAATGTATAGATTCGACACCCGAGATCCTGCAGATCCACGAGCAGGACATCGAAGGTGTCCATCATCTCTGGCGTCGGTCGCCGAACCGCGCCATAAAGACTGAAGACCGGAATACCGTGCGCGGGATCCCGGAAGTCCGGGGATTCGACCATGTTGTCCTGTTTGTCGCCGCGAAGTCCATGTTGTGGGCCGAACGCGGCGGTGAGACCTGTGCCGAGCACCGCGGCGAGGCGGTCGATCGTATGCTGCAGATCCTCCGTCACCGAGGCTGGATGGGCCAACAAGGCCACGCGTCGCGTCGCCAGCTCGGCGAGCAGTGAGGGGGTGGCAAGCAAGCGGTCGAGCCCGAACTTCATTGCACCGAGTTATACTCCTCTGCTCGTTTGGGGGGTGCCGACGCAGCTTCGCTGAACCCTACAAGGTCAGCGCAAATGCATCGGCGTGATGAAAGTCTGGTTGATCCCGCGGGTGGAACAGCGCCCAATAGGAGAGCCGACCCGCTGCATCCTCGAGCACGGCGCTCACGCCCAATGTCCGCGGGCCTCCAGGGGTGCTCTCGAACGGATGACATCGGGCATCGAGGATGAAGCCTTCGGGCGTCGAGCTGACCGCGATTCCGAGCGTCGGATCCGAACCTACCCCGGACTGCTCACGATAGGCCGTAAACATGTAGGCCGCCCACGCGCCTGACGGGGCGAAGTTGTATTCCACATAGCCCGCTCCCGATGGATCTCGAGCGAACACTTCGAAACAAGTATGGCGCCACAACCCGTCGACCCGCTCCGGGGGTACTGGCGGGGGCACTCGCAGCGCACTGGATGGGGCTCGAACTCGGTAGCGAAGGTGCAACGCCCCGGATGCCTGGCGGAGAACGTCGACGGCGACGTCGACGTTCTCCATCGTTTCGACCCGCGGATGGGGATGCAGCACAACCGTTCGCGAAGCGACGTCGTTCACCGAGCCATGTTACCCGTTCACCGAGCCATATTATCCGTTCACCAAGCCATGTTATCCGTTCACCGAGCCATATTATCCGTTCACCGAGCCATATTATCGTAGTGCGGTTGGTTCGCTGCGACGCGAGGCGGAGAGTCGTGACTTGCACATCGTCGTTCGACGAGCCGCGCGACGGCCAGGTCGAGGACCATCGATGGGTCCCCCGTCGTGTCGACGCGATCGCAGATGGCCTCGGCCGCCGTCGATGGTGGCTCCCAGCTCGCGGCGACGTGATCATAGATGTGCTCATCGGCATCGGACGCGTCGCCGTGCCGCGTCTGGAGTCGTCGGCGTGCCGTCGTCGGGTCGGTGCAGCAAAGGATCCACTGCACGGGGACATGCAGCTGTCGTCCGAGATCGATGAATGCTCGTCGGTCCTGGTCGCGTTTGAAGGTGGCGTCGATGATGACGCGACGACCCCGGAGTACGTGTTCTTCGGCGCGCTGCAGGAGTTCGCGACGCGTGCGTTCGTTCCAAGCCTCGCCATAGATCCCTTCGCCCGGATCCGTCCGACGCGATTCGTGTTCGGTCGCACCGACCAACTCTTTGCGAATGACATCGCTGCGGAGCACGACGAAATTGGCAGCTTGGGCCAACCCTCGTGCGAGAACCGACTTTCCGGTGCCAGGGAGCCCTCCGACCAGGACCAAACAGGGTCTCTCATCCGCTGGGCAGAGCAAGCCGAGGGCGAGGAGAACCTTGGCTCGGGCGCGGCGGTGCAGCCTTTCCTTCGCATCCTGGTCGCTCGTTTGGTCGGCGCGGAGGAGATCGACCTTGGCCCGTACCGCGGCCCGATAGGACTCGTAGAGCGGGAACAACGGTTGACCGTCCCGATCCCCAGACGCTTCGACGTAGTCGGAGATAAACGTATCTGCGAGCGTCCACTCGCCAGCGGCCCGCAGATCCATCGCAAGGAAGGCCGCATCGGCAATTGGATCGGCGTACCGAAAGCGGTCGTTGAACTCGATGCAGTCGATGATCTGGATATCGTCGGGGGCCGTTCGCTCGGGAAATCGATACACGTGGTCGAGCCGCAGGTCGCCGTGCGTATCCCGTGGGATGAGTGCTCGCGCGCGGGCGTCGATGAGGTCGTGCCGCCGCTCGAGTTCGGCCCGGGTCGCGTGGGTCAGTCGGTCGAGGACCTCATCGTTGAAGACCTGGTGGGGTCGCGAATCGGCGAGCGCGTCGAGGTTGTCGATCGCATTGCGTTCGACGACGGCGAAGGTGGCCGCGGCCGCGATCTCCTCGCTCCGTGTTGCGTTGCGATGAAAGGCGGCGACTCGATCCGCCAGCCGTCGGATCTCGGAGCGACGGAGGGTCCCTTCCTGGTTCAGATGGGCGAACGTGGCACTTTCGGGCAGCCGTTGCATGCGAACCGCAAACTCGATCGGGTCGCCGGGTCCCCCGAATCGCGCGTGTCCGTCGCACATGACGATAGGCAAGACGTCCAGATACACGTCCGGTGCGAGTCGCGAGTTCAACGCGATCTCCCGATGGCAAAATCGCTCCCGCTGAGCCAGCGTCGAGAAGTCGAGGAAGCCGAAGTCGACCGGTTTTTTGACCTTGTAGGCAAAGTCCCCCGCGAGGAATACGATCGAGGCGTGGGTCTCCCGGACTTCCACTTTGTCCACCCCCTGCGAATACGCGGTGGGCCGTTCGAGATCCGCAACGAGTTGCTCGAGCTTCACTGCTTTTTCATGCCAGAGTGGCGGCGTCGACGAAAGCGAAACCCTTGCGCCTGGACGCGGTTCCTTCGGCGAGCGAAGTATGACCCGATGAAGCAGGGAATGCGACTCGCAACGCTTGCGCACGCGAGGGGTGCAGAGCCGCGCCAAGCTGTCGAAACCCATCGTTGTCGCCGCCCGACGGGGCTGCAGGCAATCATCTGGATGTCTGAACATTGTCCTTAGAACGAGTCGTGGAGTCATGAACGCATCATCCGTTTCGTCGAATACACCATCGTCGACGTTGTCGACGTCTGCCCTGGCCTCCGCGTTGCGAGAACTGAAAGCGCACTGTGTGGAAGCCGAAACGGAGTTCGAGGCCGCGCTTCGGGCGACGCCAGCGAGTTCGGGACCGAGCGCACGGAACCTGGTCCATTACTTGGCCTTGAGGCGTCATGATCTGCGCAATCTTCAAGAGGCCCTCTCCATCCGTGGCCTTTCGTCGCTCGGTCGCTCGGAAGCTTCGGTGCTCGCGACATTGGACGCGGTATCGGCTTGGCTCGAAGGTGAGCGCGACGTCCCTTTGGCGGTTCAGCGCGAGATCGCGACCAGCCGCGAACGGGTTGCCAGCCATGCATCTCTGCTGCTCGGACCCCGTGCAGCGGATCTCCCTTCACGCGTCATGGTGACGATGCCGACCGAAGCCGCGACGTCGCCCGAGCTGCTTCGCGAACTGCTCGAGGCGGGGATGGACGTCGCGCGCATCAATGCCGCGCACGACGATGCGGCGACATGGCGAGCCATCGTTCACAACCTTCGCGAGGCCGAAGCTGCGCTCGGTCGACGGATCCGGATCGAAGTGGAGCTGCCCGGGCCCAAGCTGCGCACGGGGCCCATGTTCGCCACCGACCCCGTGTTGCATTGGCGACTCGGCCGCGATCCGCATGGGCTCCGTACGCGGCCAGCTCGGTTGCGGTTGCGGGTCGAGCCGTGCCCTGCCGACGATGACCAAATCCCGATCGACCGCGAGCTGCTTGGCCACCTGAGGAGCGGTGACGAAATTCGCTTGATCGATCTCCGTGGACGGCGGCGAGAGCTGCACGTCGTCGAAGTGCACGAACGCGAAGCGATCGTCGTGGGTCACCGATCGGGGGTCGTTCGTGCCGGACTCCCGCTCGAGCACTGGCGCAACGACCAAAACCTCGGCGGTTCTCGCATCGAGAATTTTGCTCCGACCGAGGATGCCGTGCTGCTGCATGCAGGGGAACGTTTCGAGCTCGTGCTCAGCGACGCACCCGGGCATTCGGGCGCGCCTGGAACGTTGGCTCGGGTTTCGTGCCCTGCGAAGGAGCTCTTCGAATCCGCACGCGTGGGCGAACGCATCTTGTTCGATGACGGTCGAATCGAGGGGCGAATGGAGGCCGTGGATTCCGGGCGTATCCTCGTCGAGATCACGCGGGCGGCCGCCGACGGCAGCAAGTTGCGACCGGGCAAAGGCATCAATGTGCCGGACACCGAACTCCGCGGTTCGGCGCTGACCCCCGACGATGAGGCCGCGCTCGAATTCGCCGCGGAGCATGCGGACGTGATCGGAGCCTCGTTCGTCCAGCATCAACGAGATATCTATGCGTTGCGGCGCGCCCTCGACGAACGTGGGCGGCACAACATGGGGATCATCCTCAAGGTCGAGACGCAAGCAGGGTTCACGCGACTGCCCGAGTTGTTGCTCGCGGCCCTCGCCTGCATGCCGGTTGGAGTCATGGTCGCGCGCGGGGACCTCGGCGTCGAAGTTGGCTTCGAGCGGTTGGCCGAGCTGCAAGAGGAGATCTTGTGGCTGGCCGAAGCGGCTCATCTGCCCGTGGTTTGGGCGACGCAGGTGCTCGAGTCCATGGCCAAAACCGGTCTACCGTCGCGCGCCGAGGTGACGGATGCGGCGATGAGCGGGCGGGCCGAGTGCGTGATGTTGAACAAGGGTCCACATATCGTCGATACGGTCCGCTTCCTGGTCGACGTATTGACCCGCATGCAACATCACCAAAGTAAGAAGCGTTCCCTCTTGCGTTCGCTCGCCGTGTCGCAGGCACCGGGCTAGAAAACGTCCGCGAAAGTCAATCCCGTTGGCCCGTCTCTCCGGCGCGCTCGTGACCGGGCCGGCGCGGTTCGTCACCGCGTGGGGAACTTGGGAGGAAGCCGGATTCGAGCACGAGATCAGGACGGTCGTCGGCTCGCACGGCTCGATTTCGTAGGTGTCTGCCGGTTGTGTTCCACAGCGGGGGCCTGCTAGTGGTGATGGGACCCGGGGCTTGGGCCAACCGCCAATGCGTTTGTTCGACCGCACGTTGACTGCGCCCAAACGATTCATCCAAGGTACGCATCGGACCCGAGATCCGGTGGAGACGCTGCGTGAGTTTTCCCGACTCATGCCGGCGCTCGGGATCACCCGACTCGCGAACGTCACCGGTCTCGACAACATCGGCCATCCCGTCTACATGGCGGTTCGCCCGAACGCGCGATCGATATCGGTCGCGCAAGGCAAAGGGCAAGACATCGCCACGGCCAAGGCCTCGGCACTGATGGAAGCCATCGAAAGTTGGCATGCCGAGCATGTTTCGCTGCCCTTGCGTCGCAGCAGCCATCGCGAGTTGCTTGCCGAATCTGCGACGCTCGATCCGGCGACATTGCCGAGGCCCCCCGGCTCCGAGGGCTGGAGCCCGGGGCTCCCGATGCTCTGGGTGCAAGGTTGGGATCTGATGACCGAACGACCCACGTGGTTACCGTTCGACTGTGTGTCCGTGGATTATGTATGGCCGGTCGGCCGAGCGCCGATGTTCCTGCAATCGTCGAATGGTCTCGCCTCGGGCAACCATCCTCTCGAAGCGATCCTTCATGCCCTTTGTGAACTCGTCGAACGGGATGCCACGGCGCTTTGGAAAGCCGACGACGACGAATCCGCGACGAAGGCACAACAGCTCGATCTCTCGACGATCGATGATCCGCTTTGTGCACCACTGCTCCGTCGTCTCGCCGTGGCGGACGTTTGTGCGGGAATCTGGGACATCACGTCGGACATCGACGTCGCAACGTACGCGTGTGGCATTTTCGATCGCCCACGGTGGCAAGGCAAAGGATTGACCATGGGGTATGGCACTCACTTGTCTCCGGCGGTCGCTCTCAGCCGGGCGCTGAGCGAAGCGATCCAGTCGCGCATGACGGCAGTCGCAGGGAGCCGCGACGACCTGACGACCGAGGCCTACGAGGTCCTGTGGGACGAGAGCGCCCTCCACGAACTCGTCGCTCAAGTCGAAGAGCCGGCGCCTCGGCTCGACTTTCATCATCGCGTCGATCGGTCGACCCCGACTTTCGAAGGCGATCTCGAAGTCGTGCTGGATGAACTTCGCCGCGCGAGCATCGAGCAGGTCGTCGTCGCCGACCTGACGCGCTCCGAACTCGGTGTTCCCGTCGTCAAAGTGATCGCACCCGGCTTGGAAATCGATGCCCCTTCGTGTCATGGCCGTCGGTGGCACGAGCGCAGACGGGAGCTCGAACGATGACGCTGTGCGTATTTCTCGGTCCATCGTTGGACTGGGCCCAAGCGCGGATCCATTGCGATGCGACCTATCTCCCACCGGCGCGATGCGGTGATCTCTATCGTGTCGCGAAAGCAGGCCCCCAGGCCATCGCCCTCATCGACGGCGTGTTCGACTGTGTTCCGTCGGTGTGGCACAAAGAGATCCTGTATGCCTTGCAAAAAGGCATTCCGGTCTACGGTGCCGCGAGCATGGGAGCGCTGCGAGCCGCCGAGCTCGCATCGTTCGGCATGATCGGTGTGGGTTCGATCTTCGACGCCTTTCACAGCGGTGCGCTCGAAGACGACGATGAAGTCGCGTTGGCTCACGCTTCCGGCGACGCGGGGTTTCGGCCGCTGTCCGAAGCGATGGTGAACCTTCGGACCGGACTTGTGTCCGCGCACGCGTCCGGTGTCATTTCCGAATCGACCCGGGGACGGCTCGTCGAGGTCGCCAAGCGGATGTTCTACCCCGATCGTTCGTGGGCGGCGGTCTACCGTGAGGCGGAAACCTTGGGTATTGACGCCGACGAACGACGGGCGCTCGTTCACTATGTTCAAACCGAAAAGCCGAACCAAAAACGGGATGACGCGATCGCGGTATTGCAGCGATTGGCGGCCGATGCAGGTCGCGGGTTCGTTGCGCCTTCTGTCGACTTCGAGCTCGCCGAGACCACATTCTGGCGCATGCTCACCCTGGCGATCGATCTCGATATGGACGTCCATCGAGCGCTTCGTCACCATGTGCTCGCGACCGGAATCGACCCGGAGGTCCGCGCCATGGCTTTGCTCTTCCAACTCGTGAGCGAAACGGCTGGGCGGCTCGGACTCGTGGTCCCGGACGATCTGCGCAAGGCCACGGAGCAACGTTGGAGCCACTTGCGGGATCGCTTGAGCGGAGCGAGCCATACCGCCTTCGTCGAATTGGAGGCGCTCGTCGAGATGCTCGCACGGGACCACATGACCGCAATGGCGGGTCAACTCCTGCCCTTTGCCCTCATGCGTTCGGGTGGTTTCGAAGCGGCTCGATCGACGCTTGCGGCGAGGGCCGCCCGGCTCGCAAAGCTCGGTCTCGAGCGACCCTCGCTCGAGGACGCAGGGATCGACTTGAACGAGCTTTTGACCTGGTATTCGACGAGACATCGACCGATCGACGTCTCGATCGATGAATATGCGCAGGCGATGGGGTTGTCCCTCGGTGAGTTCATCAGCGAGACCGTGGCCCAATATCTCGATGAGACGAGCTGACGAAGCGCCGTGGATGGGCACTCCCCATCACGACGCGAGCCGATATTGGGCCGGATGACCCATGCCGTCTTCGTCGGCGTACGCGCTAAGCTCGAGCCGTGCCCTTGGTGCAGTTGTCCGACGTCGCTCTGTTCTACCGAGAGGTGGGGCGCGGGGAGCCGATGATCGTGCTTCATGGGGGACCTGGTTCCGACCACACGTATCTGCGTGCCTTCGATCGACTCGGCGAGTTCGTCCGACTCATCTACTTCGATCTGCGAGGCAACGGCAGGTCCGCGAGCGTGCCCGAAGATGCATTCACCTTCGAGTTGCTGTGCCAAGATATCGATCGTATCGCGGACCACCTCGGCTGTGATCGGTTTGGCCTCATCGGACAGTCGTTCGGTGGATACCTCGCACTCGAGTACGCGCTCCGAAAGCCTACGCGGCTGACTCGTTTGGTGCTTGCCGATACCGCACCGCGATTCAGCAGTCCCGAGGAACACGAACAGCGCGGGCAGCTGATACTCGCCCGATGGCCACATTTGCGGACTGTGGTCGAAGCACCATGGAACGACGATGACGACGCTGAGGTGGCACGGCAGATCGCTGAGCTCGCTCCCATCTTCTTTCATCGGTACGATCCCGATCGAGCAGCAGCGAACTATCGCGATGTCATTTGGCGGGCTGCGCCGATCCTGGCAGGTGAGGTCATCCTCCGCGGTTGGGACGTCACGCCGCGTTTGGCCGAAATCTCGGTACCGACCCTCATCTTGGCCGGCCGCCACGACATCATGGTGTCGTGTGATCATGCGCGAACGATGTGGGAACGGATCGCGGGTTCGACGATGTGCTGCTTCGAGGATTCGGGTCACAACGCTTTCATCGAGGAGCCCGAAGCGTTTTTCAGCACACTCGAAGCTTGGCTCCGAGCCACGGCATGATCCGAATCTAGGTCGGTGAACTCATCGGGCGATTCCAATGGTCAAGTCTGCGACGAATCCGTCCCTGGCATTGCCCGTGACGGTGGTCATTTGCAGCGAAACGCCATCCCGAAATACGTTGTCCGAATCGAAATCGGTGCGGTTGAAACGGCTCAGACTCGCGGCATAGGCATCCGTTGCATAGGCTGCTTCGCAGACCTCGTTCGGGAACGCGAGTTGCGACGTGTGGAGCCCCGCATTGGTTTGCGTGGCCTCGGCGAGACTTGCGTAGATTTCGAAGTGGATGTGCGGCATTCGACCCGAATAGCAACCTGGGAAAATGGTCGTGAAGGTTGCCGTCCCGTCGCTCGCGGTCGCTTGGAGGCCGCGCAGATAGTTCTCGTCCTCCGCCGAGCTCGAATACATCGAGTAGGCACCGTCCCGATCACAGTGCCACAGATAGATCGCGTGACCCGCAAGCGGTGCGCACTGTCCATTCGTATCCACCAACGTCAGGCGAACGGTGAGCGCGATCCCGTCAGCGACCCCGGTCGCCCCGGCCAGACTCGAACGGATGTCGCGGCGGACGATCCCCGCGAGTACGAGCGCGTTCGGGCCATTGGATCCGTCGCCGGGGTAGGGGCCTGCGGTTTCGCTGGGTGTCGTCGCGCACGTTTCATCCGTGGCACCCTCCGTTGGAGCTTCGGTACTGTCGTCCGAACTCGATCCGGTTGCGGATGAGCTCGGGTCGTCGCAGCCGATGAATGGCAGGATGGTCGCCGCGCAGATCGAACCCAAGAACCGTCGCCGTTCGGCAAGGCGGATCATGGTTCGCAGGTCGGTCGACAAGTGGGTGGATGGTTCGTGGGCCATGGGCGTCCAAACAAAACCTAAACGTCCGCGGGACGATGTGCTCGCTGGGTGCGAAGAACGGCTCACCGTGGGTCACGCCCCGTGGAAACGACCTAGAGCGGGCCATCGGCTCGGCCACGGTTCGCAGTGCGCGACCTCGTGGCGACGGTCCTCCGGCCGCGGCCCGCCAGGATCTGCAGATCGCGCGCTCCCCCTGTCACGCGCGCGGGGATCGGGCTTGGACACTCGCGAAGTACGCGGCTTTGCGCGCCCGCATGAGGGTTCCGAGCGGGCGGTGGAGTTCGAGCGCATGCCATGGGTCGAATGCCGCACGCTCCGTTTCCTCGCCCACATCGTCGACGTTCTGCATCGGCAGGGTCAACGTTCCGAGGCGGATCGAGGGTCCTGGCCACAACACGGACGGATCCTCGATCGGAGTCGTCGTCTCCTCGACGAACATCCGGGCTTCGAAGGCCCATCCGACCGACCCCGCTCGCAGGCGCTCCTTCAGTTCGGGGCCGAGGGTATCGGACGCTTTCGCTACGGTGACCGGTTCGATCGAGGCGTCGAGCGGCACGAACGCGAAGTGCATGGCGTAGGGTCCGAGACGAATCGGAGCGTTGCTGGAAAACGTATGGAGCGCCAACGAACCGAGCGGCGGGACGGGGCGGGTCAACGCGTGCACGAGCGCGAACGTTCGTCGCAGTCCGAGCTTGGCGATGGCACCGACGAGGCCGCGCAAAGGCGTGACCGCGACACGTTGAAGGAGCACGAACTCCGCGATCGACCGAAAGGGAATGGACGAACGATCGATCGCCAGGAAGTCCTGGGTCGTTCCAACATCCGCAGGCCCGAGCGCTCGCGCTCCGGTGACACCGAGCAGTTGAACGCCGATGCCCCGAACGTCGGGAGCCGAGTCGGCTCGCACGAGGTTCGAGGCGTTCGAGAACCGCACCCTTGCGTCGAACGATCGCGGTTCGACGAATACGCCATGGCGAGCGTAGGTAGGTGTTTGACCAGAGACCTCGAACGTCCCGCGTGCGGCGACGAGACCTTTCGCGTGCAGCGCTCGACGTGTGGGACCACGCCGCGCGGCCGCTCGCTGCAATCGACTCAGCAGGGCGGTTCCCCATTCGATGACGACTTCCTCGTCGGGTTTCGGGGTTTCGAGCCAGGTGGTGGCAGGCGTCGGGGATAGGGGCTGGTCGTTCATGAGGCCGAACTCGGCGCGAAACCGTCGCGCATCGAGACCCTCCCACGACGGGGCGTCGCTTGCACCGAACGAATGTGTACGTTCGGGTGACGAGCAAGACCATCCATGACATCACCGTCCCGAGTTCACGGCGACATCTCGAACGACCGGCATCCCGAGGCTCGCCGCCGGCACTCCGATCAACCGATTCGAGCTGCAGCCAAAGCTCTCCCCACCGATCCTGGTTCGGTCCAGGGGTCGCCGTGGCCCGGTAGCAATGCCGCCGAACCGAACGGTTCCAGGTGGGTCAGATGCTCGAGTGACGCTCGATCCTGACGGCGATCGTGCGGGCAAAAGGTCCATACACCGCGTCGACCGGTGAAGATATTGAACGTCATCAACGCATCGCCGCCAACGAGGACGTCGTTGGCCGAGAAGTAGAGACAGCAGTGTCCCGCCGAATGTCCGGGTACATGGACCGTTCGAGGACGCCCAGGCACGTCGAGAGTCTCGCCGGGTCGGAATCCGAGTGCATTTGCCACGGGGGGCTGGCTCGATGCGGAGTCGAAATGCGATTCGAGCAGCAGGCCGAAACAAGCGGGTCGAAACCAGTTTCGCAAGATCTTCGCAACAGGAGCGCGCTGCTTGGCTCGCGCATCATCGAGGTCCGGTTCAGGCACGTAGACCGGGATCCCGAGTGGATCGAACACCGAAGCGAATCCAAGGTGATCGCCATCGCCATGGGTGATCACGACGGCCTCGATATCGGTCATCTTTCGGCTCGTTTCCGCCAGCCACGCTTCGAGGTATCGCAAATGGCCAAAGAAGCCACAGTCGACGAGTGTGAGGCTTCGGCCTTCGGCGATGGCGTAGAAGTTGACGCGTTCGGAACCAAGCAGCGTGATGCCGGGGGCAACCTCCTCTGGGCGGCGGGGTCTCGCGAAAGGATTGTTCGGGCGTGGGCGCATGAGGGAACCCAACGTAGCGCCGAGCTCGATCTGCGAGAACGACAAAGACATTGCGTTTTACGCCGCGGCCGAGAAGCAGGCACCTCGAGTCGCGAGATCTCGTGAATCCGGTCAACCGAAGCGGCGCAAGTGATGATGGGGCCGACGGGACGCCGAAGCCGCGGCGCCGATGGGTCGGCGCCTACGCGAGCGCGCGGTGGAGCGCGGCCGCAACTGCGGGCCCCACGAAGTGCTCTGTGCCGGCGCCGGTTCGCACGAGGACTTGACCGTCTTTATGCATGGTGGCCCGAATGATCGACGAGCAACGCGCCCGCTCCGCTGCGGACCACGAGGTTGCTCGGACGACGAGATGCGCCGCGAAGGCGACCTCGCGCGGAAGGTGGTGTTCGGTGCCGTCGGGTAGACGGATCGTATAACCGTCGCCGACCGCAGCGACGCTGCTATCGATGACGGTGGGTGCTTCAGAAGTACTGGTCTCGAGTGCTGTCATAGTTTGCTTTCCCGCGCGCTGTTTGGAACGGCTTGCGTGTAGCCGAAGCGCGGCGGGTCCAGCGAAAGGCCAGACGAGTACCGGTGCGGCGAGCAAGCGACGTCGCTGTGGGTATCGAGGCGCAACACTTTCGCCACGCCTCGTTGTTTCCACACGCCCGTGCTTTGTGAGAGCCATTGAGGCCGCTCACGTGCCCCCCGGGGTATAGCCGAACTTCTCCAGCAACGCGAGCAACATCTACTGTCGCGGTACTAGTACTCGGTGCCGGAAGTTCGTGGCCGGTTAGGCGCGGAGCTGCGCCGCGAGGGCAAGGCGCGAGACC